>Ga0114945_10000006_pt1 | contig 101221 bp, 102 predicted proteins | sample OV2TP3_FD_87194 | JGI IMG/M metagenome (GOLD analysis project Ga0114945, IMG submission 87194) | Hot spring microbial communities from Beatty, Nevada to study Microbial Dark Matter (Phase II) - OV2 TP3 | ecosystem: Environmental > Aquatic > Thermal springs > Hot (42-90C) | place: USA: Beatty... | reverse complement strand
TTCGTCCGGTTCCCCAAAAGGGAAGTTACTGGAGAGATGGCTTTAAATTACGCGGCAGCTTAAGAACAAATTAGGACATTTTAATTTTGGTAGAACTAGGACATTTTAATTTTGGCTTGACATGCCTGATGGTTTTGATTGACAAAGCAAGGACATGTTTTTACAATAGGAGCACTTTATGCGGCCAAATAGTATAGATAAGATTTATTATCGTATTTTTATGGGTTTGCTATTCATGGCCCTTTTGGCTGGTTTTATGGGCGAGGGGTTGAGCTCAGGAAAGGTAAATCCCCAACATCCCTATCTTTCTTTTTTAAAGAGGATAAGATTTTTTGATGTTCAGCAATACTCTCGAGAAAGAACTCATGAGGTGAACAAAGATTTAGGTCTCTGGCGAGAAAAGATACGTCAGCAAGGATATACAAGACATGAACGATTACAGGAGCAGAACTGGGATTTAACAAGGCTCAAGGAACGTCGTTTGAACCAATCATTAACTTTTTCGAACAAGACGCAAGGGTACAGGGATGATATTCAGGACAAGATACGCCAACAATATGATAGAAACAGAGATATCCAAAATTCTTACCGCAACTTTATGGCTTCCCAAAGAAAATAATTCATCAAGAGAGTGAAATATGAAGTTTTTGAAAGTGATTGTTGCCGTCGTTATTATCCTCAGTGTCCTTACTTTTTTAGGATTCCTTATTTTTCTTAAGACGATCGACGTTAATGTCTTTCGCACCCAAATTACTCAAAACATGAGTTCGGTTTTGGGACACGAGGTTAAAATGGATGGTCTCTCCTTTGATTTTTCTCTTTTGAATGGAATTATCTTAAATATTCAAGGATTGAGTATCGCTCAGGAAGGTCAAGAAGCTTATCCTTTTTTGGTTGAGGTTAAACGTATGCGATTAGATGTGGATCTTATGGCGTTTGTGCGGGAGCGAAAAATACTCGTCTCCAAAATCATCCTTATGGCACCGCAACTAGTGCTCATTCGAGAACGGTCAGGGGAGTTCAATATTCAAAAATTGACTGTTAACAAGGGAGGTTCAAGGGCCTCCTCTGGCTTAAGCGAGACTAAACAAGCTAGCGCGGCAACCGTAAAATCCGAATCTGTAAACAAGGATGTCGTTTCAACGCTATTGATCAAAAATATTTCGGTAAATGATGGAAGGTTAATCTATATCGACAAAACATTAGATCCTGCTCTACAACTTGATATTAAAGAGATAGGTCTTTCCGTATCAGACTTTTCGTTAAAAGAACGATTTGAGTTTTCTCTAGTCATGGCCCTTTTGAATGATCTCCAAAATACAAATGTTCGCGGTTATGTGCAATTGGATTTAGCCAATGAGCGAGTTCGATTAGACGATTTTCAGATGGCCATTGATTTGGCCCCCATAGAACCATCGTATTTAAGTTCGGTGATACCTCACGTCTTTTCTCCAACGTCTCGGTGGGCTGGTATGCTGGAGATTTCTCTGACACAGCTTATCACGGAACAGAATCAATTGTTAGCTCTCTCTGGTTCAGGAAAGCTAAAAAATGGGAGGATTGGCTTGGCGTTATTGGTTCATCCCGTTGAAAATATTAATCTTTCTTTTAATTTTTCAGAGTCAGGGGTGGATATCTCTCGATATACGGGTCATTTAAGTGGCGGAACGTTCGAAGGAAGTATAAACTTAAGGGATTATCTTAAGCAAGGGCCTCTTCATATTGACGCGAAATGGAATAATGTTCCTCTTCAGGAATTCGCTATGCTTAAAGCCTTACCAGTGGTGATGGAAGGAAGTATGGGAGGGGAGTTCTTGGTCCAAGGTCAGAGTCATCCAACGATGTTCTTTAACACATTACAAGGAGGAGGATCACTTAAAGTTAACGATGGTCGCTTGGTCGATGTTAATGTCTTGCGCCTCTTCCTCAGTAGTATTTCCATGATTCCTAATCTTGTTGAGAAAATCGAAAATACTCTTCCGGAAAAATATAAAGCTATACTTCAGCAAAAGGATACTATTTTTGAAAATGTTATTTTTGAGATGAGTCTTCGAGACGGTCGTGTTCATTTAACGAAAGCCGATATTGAGGGCGATAGTTTTTCAGTTACAGGAAATGGATATTATGGTTTTGACCAAAACGTCTATCTGGATGGTGCCTTGTCTATTCCGGAAGGATTGTCCGCCAGTATGACCAATGCCGTTCCCGAACTTAGTTCTTTGTTGAATGATAATAATGAGATTTATATACCCATTGCCCCTTACGAGGGACCATTATCAAGTATAAAGATATTCCCCGATGTGGCGTATTTAGCCAAGAAGATTGTGGTTGGCCGCGGTAAACAAGAATTACAAAGTCTCATTGACAAGGCCTTGGGGACCGAGGAATTATCTCCAGAAGAAAGTCAACCTTCTCAAGAGAAGAGTATCGAAAAGGAAATCATTGGCAATATCTTAGACAATATTTTTGGAAAATAATCCCCCTTTATTATGAAGGCATGGCAATATAAAGGGCGTGTCATATCTCTGTTGACCACCCAGCGTCGCCTCCCCAATGGTGTTAAAACAAAGCTTGAAATTGTTGTCCATCCTGGGGCGGTTCTTATTGTTCCTTTTATCAATTTCAATAAAATCATTTTGATTCGTCAATATCGACCTGTTGTTCAGAGATATCTCTATGAATTGCCGGCTGGAACTTTACGAGCTCAGGAGAGTACCATTGATTGTGCTCAACGTGAATTAGTGGAAGAAACAGGATATCGAGCGAAAAGTTTTAAAAAAATTGGCCAAATATTTCCAGTCCCTGGCTATTCGACGGAGGTTATCACCATTTATGAGGCCCAAAACTTGAGGAAGCAAACAGGGAAGAAGGATCCGGATGAGATGATTTCTCTATGTTTATTGAATCGACGTCAAATACGGGAATTCTTTCGGAGCGGTAAAATTGTGGATGCGAAAACGATCTGTGCGTTGGCCTTTTGTCGACTCATCCCTTGAAGAAAATGCGATTTACCATGGACAGATGAGGGGACATGCTGTTAAGATATTTTTGATCGTCCCCCAACCAAAGATGAAGGATTGCGTTATGAATCAATACCAATGCATCGCCAAGGATGTTCAATTAGGCAAAAACGTCAAATTATCCAAATTTGTTAATCTTTACGGATGCATCATCAAAAACAACACGAAAGTAGGGGCCTTTGTGGAGGTCCAAAAGGGATCTGTGATTGGAAAAAATTGCAAAATTTCTTCTCATACTTTTATTTGTGAAGGAGTAATGTTAGGCAATAATTGTTTTGTCGGCCATGCCGTTGTGTTTATCAATGATAATTATCCCCGCGCTGTCAATAAAAAGGGTGTCTTAGAGACAGATCGGGATTGGCGTCCGCGTTTTGTTAAGACAAAAGTTGGTGACAATGTTACCATTGGCAGTAATGCCACGATTTTAGGCGGTATTACCATCGGGGAAGGAGCGATGATCGGGGCTGGCAGTGTCGTTACAAAGGATGTTCCAGCCGGTGAAGTTTGGATTGGTAATCCAGCCAAATTTTTACGAAAAGTGAGTGATTAGATCAGCGGTTAAAGACCTATTTTTTCTAAACAGGAAGTAGGAGATGGTGTTTCATCTCTATAAAATTACTTGTCATTCCCTCAATCACAGGGTATACTATAGCATTCTGGTTTTTATTCTTTTAGGCGATTTCAAGCCATATCTTCATAACTTTTAACACAAAATAAAAAATAAGTTTTATTTTTAAGGAGGAAAGGAATAGATGGTTTCGGGTGAAAGACAGGTTGTCAATGATTTACGTAGGAGTCTACGTGTTAAGGAAAGGTTGCCAGTATGTTGGCGTGTTAAAAATACGAATCTGAGTGGAGAGGGAAGAGTTTTAAATCTTAGCACGTCAGGATTATTGCTGGAAACGGGTAATATCTCTCCCATGGAGCAATCGGTGTTTAATTTAGAATCGTTGAGGAGTAACGGCTTTGCTTTGCCAAGAGAAGGTCGACTCGTGTGGTCTAAAGCGAAAAGTTTAGGACATAAAAGATTATGTGGACTGGAGTTTATCGAGCCCAACGAAGAGGTCGTGTCCCAATTGCGTGAAAAGATTCAAAGAGGAATTATCAAAGGTACCACCACGAGGCGATGGCGCAGTGTTATTGGAACGATGCTTGTTATTGTGATGTTAATTTTAACAGTTTTTGCCCTTCGACAATATGCCGAAAATTACGAAAACACACTTCTGGCTCAACAAATCATCATCGGAGCCTATGAGCAACAAGCAAGACTTACCCAAATGTATACCGAAGATCTAGCCATGACCCGGAATCAATTGGTGGAAGCCCAAGCCCAACTGGAGCAGGCCAAGGCGGAGATCACCCAGCTTAGCGACAGAAATAGTCAATATCAGCAGACGATTGCTCAACATCAACAGGCGATCACGCAATTGGAAGAAAAAAATGTGCAGTTAACACAGGAATTAGCCGTTGTGCAAGAGCGGCTCCGTTTTTTGGAAGGGGACGTGAAAAGCCTGCAAGAAGCCAAAGCCTTCATTGGGGAGTATAAGGGTAAACTTCGTTCCGTTAAGACAAAGATTAGAGCGTTTAATCGCGAGGCCTTTGAGGCCAAGGTTGCTGCCCAGAAAGAAAAAGATAGAATTGCCATGCTTTTGGGAAATAATGGTTATCTTATTAAAGAGGGAAAACCAAATAAACTCGATCCCGCTGTCCTTGAAAAAGAACATCGTATCCAAATTGATGTTCAGATAATCAAATAAATACAAAAATAATTTAAAAATATTGAAACCCCGGTTGTCTTGAAAAAACACTGGGGTTTCTTTTTTGATTTATCCTACTCTTTTGACATTTCTCGATAAGAGCTCATCGAAAAAAGCTGTAAATTTGTTTTACTTGAGAATTATTTATAGTAAGATAACACCTGCCCTCTGAGTGGCGATAAAAGATAAGTAATTTTTTGATGTATTTGACATGATATCGTATTTGCAGACACCATTAGGCGCCGTTGCCTATCAATTAGAGCAATCTTACCGGAAGACCATGGTCATTCGCATTGAAGAGAATGGCCAGGTTCGTGTTCTCGCCCCTCTTTTTTATGATCAAAGAACCGTGGAATGTTTTTTATTTAAAAAGGCTGATTGGATTCTACGCAAATCATCACAACTCAAAGATCGTCATCGGCGTGCTTCCCAGAAGCGATTTGTTAATGGCCAAAGCTTCTTCTTTTTAGGACAGAAATATCCGCTGCGGATTTTAAAAGATGGTGTCAAAATTCCTTCGGTGGATTTTGATGGTCGGTGTTGGTTGATGAAAATTCCGAAAGAAAGCAAGGACACTCAAAATTCGGAGAGACTCAAAGAGAAATTTGTCTGTTGGTATAAAGCTCAAGCTAAGGAGTTGTTAGCCGGGAGAGTTTTTCATTACGCACGTCTTATGGACGTTGAACCGCTTGAAATAAAAGTAAAAAATCAAAAGCGATTGTGGGGAAGTTGTCATTATCATCAAAAAACACTGTGCTTTAATTGGCAGATCATCATGGCCCCCCTGTCGGTCATTGATTATGTGATTGTCCATGAACTTTGTCATCTCAAGGCCCCTAACCACTCTCCACGTTTTTGGAAATTGGTTTCCGATGTTATCCCCGATTACAAAATGAAACACCGTTGGCTCAAAGAAAATGCCGGGCGTATGGCTTTGCCGAATGTTGAGTGACTTTCATTGTCTTTAAGGACCATTCATGTTAAAGTTGTTCCGAAAGCACGACACGAAGGGTTAGTGGAGGAGGGTGGTATTTGTAAAATTTATTTGAAGGCACCACCGGTGGGAGGCAAGGCCAATGAGGCCTTAATCGAATTTTTGGCCGAATATTTTCATGTACGGAAAAGCCAGATTGAGATTATAAAAGGATTGAAATCTCGGCTTAAAACGATTAATATAAAGACTTAATTAACGCGGAGTTTTCCATGCTTGAAGACAAAATCGCTCAAGATTATAAAGCGGCGATGTTGGAGCGTAATACCCTTAAATCATCGACCTTAAGTTTTCTGCGTGCCCAGATTAAGAATGTCGCGATTGATAAGCGTGTGGAAAAAGCCCCGGATGAAGATGTCATTGGGGTTATTAAAAAACAGGTTAAGCAACGTCAGGATTCTATTGAGCAGTTTGCTAAGGGCGGTCGTAATGATTTGGTGGAGAAAGAAAAGGCCGAGTTAGCGATTTTGCAGAGTTATCTCCCACAAGAAATATCGGATGAGGAATTAAGACGTATGGTGCAAGAGGTTATTCAATTGAGCGGAGCCACCTCTATCAAAGATATGGGTAAAGTGATGAAGGATATCTTGCCGAAGGTCGCTGGTAAAGCCGATAACAAGCGTGTGAGCGACCTTGTTAAAGAAAGACTTTCCAAGACATCGTAAATCTTATTTAGCAAGAACTGGGTATTAAGGAAGACAAGAATGGGGTTTTTAAAAAAACTCAGACGGATTTTTTTGTATGTCCTCTTGTCGATTTTTGTTCTTGGCATAGGTTTTTATCTTTATATTTCTGATAAATATACTGTGCCGATCATGATGTATCATTCGGTGGATTACGAATATCATCATGTGGAGGAATCAGCCAATGTGGTTAAACCTGAATATTTTCGTCAGCATTTGGAATGGCTAAAGAAATTTAAGTATAATGTTGTTAGTGTCGAGGAGTTGGTGGAGGGCATTAAAGCAGGACGGCGATTTCCCCACAATACCGTTGTGATTACTTTTGATGACGGGTATGTAGATAATTATGTCTATGCTTTTCCAATCTTAAAAGAGTATGGGTTTCCTTTTCAATTAGCGATTTGTTCGGATATGATTGGCAAGGAGGGATTTTTAACATGGGAGCAAGTCAAAGAGATGATGCAGCGAGGGGCCACTGTTGCCAGCCATTCACGGACTCATCGTTATCTTCCGATGTTACCTGCGGCCGATCAATATGATGAGATTGCCAACAGTAAGAAAATCTTGGAAGAGAAATTAGGAATACCAATTAGGTATTTTTTCTATCCCGTAGGTGGTTTTACCGATGAGACAAAGAAGATGGTTAAAGAGGCAGGTTACGAGGCCGCCTTTACGACCAATCGCGGATACGATCGTTACAATAAGGATGTCTATGAAATAAAGCGAATTCGATTCGGTAAATATAAGCCACGTCTCTATATCTTTTTTTCAAAGCTTTCAGGCTACTATAACCTTTTTAGAAAAATAACACCATCTCATTAGTAGAAGAATGAGTCGAAAAAGTTACTATATGTTAATCGCCGATGGCTCTTTTCTGATTCATGATTACAACCATACGAAACCATTCAGTAATTTTTTTCCTGGAATCGCCGGTTTGTGGGGGATCCCCATGTGGGTCTTTTACGTCAATCGCGGTCAATGTATCTCCAGTTTCGGTATTCAGAGTAAAGACAAAGCGATTTTAGAATTTCAACCTGCCAATAAGGCCTATCGTTTAACATCTCTTCAAGGATTTCGAACATTTCTTAAGGTCAAACGGCCCTCTTCATACTCTTTCTGGGAACCATTTCAAAATAATTTATCCATACCGAGACAGAAGACTCATCAACGGATGCACGTCACGTCGCATGACCTAACGATTGAAGATGTCCATCCCGCCTTAGGATTAAAGATTCAAGTCAAATATTTCACCTTGCCCGAAGAGCCCTTAGCCGCACTGATTCGAGAAGTCACGGTAAAAAATATTTCAAAGAGAAAATTATCCTTAGAGATGATAGATGGGCTGCCTTTGATCAATTGTTATGGCTTAGAGGATTGGGCGTCAAAAAATATGTCCCGCACGGCCGAGGCGTGGATCAATGTTTCCCATATCAAAGAGAAGGTCCCGTACTACCATCTGAAAGTACAGATTAAGGATACGCCCCAAGTTTACCATATCAAGGAAGGCAATTTTTATTTCAGTTTTGTTCGCAAGGGAAATAGGGGGAATTTACTTAAGCCTATTGTGGAAGCGGCCTGTGTCTTTGGCGATAGTTTTGATTATCGCATGCCAGAAATCTTCTTAAGTCGTAAGAATTTTAACGCTCCATTACGGCAACAGACAAGCAATCGGACGCCTTCCGCGATGACTTTTGATCGCTTTACATTGAGGAAAAAAGAAGAGCGAACATTCGTTTCTTGTTTCGGTTTTGCCTATGATTGGCCGCAATTAAATCAGTTTGCTTCAAAAGCAATTCAAAGGGATTTTATAGTTCATAAGGAAAATAGAAATAAGGCCACTATCGCTGGTGTCAAACAGTTTGCCTTTACGAAGAGTTCCTCACCAGCTTTTGATGGCTATTGCCAACAAACGTTTTTAGATAACGTTTTGCGGGGAGGTCTTCCTATTTCCCTTAAGACACAGGATGGGTCTGTGGCCTTTAATGTCTATAGTCGAAAGCACGGTGACCTAGAGCGTGATTACAATTATTTTGTCTTGGCCCAGACTTATTTTTCGCAAGGTAATGGCCATTATCGCGATGTCAGTCAAAATCGACGCAATGATGTTTGGTTTAATAGTGACGTTCGCCAGACGCATATTATGAATTTCTTGAATCTTATTCAAGCGGATGGTTATAATCCCCTCGTGATTAAGGGTGTTACTTTTTCTCTCGATAATTCTGTAAAACTTGAAACTATTGTGCAGGAATGCGTACGTACTGGTGATCTTCAAGAACTACGTTCCCGACTTCAAAAAGGGTTTCAGCCCGGTGAACTTTTGAATTTTGTCCTTTACAACGATATTAAGTTAAAGGTTTCTGTTCAGGATTTCTTAGAAAGGGTTTTGGGCGCAGCGCACAAACAAGAACCCTGTGAGCATGGGGATGGTTTCTGGACAGACCATTGGACGTATACGATTGATCTCTTGGAGAGTTTTTGTTCGATTTATCCCGATGAATTAGAATCCCTTTTGTTGGGAGAGAAGAAATTCACGTTTTATCACAATGATCATTATGTCTTGCCACGCGAGCAACGATACATTTTAACCAACATGGGAGTACGGCAATATCACGCGGTCTGCCATGATCCTAAAATGACCAAGGCCCAAGAACGCGGACACAAATTGCGCACCCAAAACGGGGAAGGTGAAATATACCGCACACAGCTCATTAGCAAATTATTGTGTTTGGCAGCCAATAAGGCGGCTTCTTTGGATCCTAGCGGCATGGGCATTGAAATGGAAGCCAATAAACCCAATTGGTACGATGCCTTGAATGGCTTACCAGGTCTTTTAGGTTCTTCGATTTCTGAGGCATTTGAATTGAAGCGATTATGCCTATTTGTTTTAAGGTCGATTGAGCGATTAGATTTGGATGATGGATTGAAGATACCTATTTATGTTGAATTATATTCTTTTATAGCTCGATTAGTCCACATCCTTTCAACAGAAAAAGATTCCCAAGGCTTTTGGGATAAATCGAATCATGTTAAAGAAGATTACCGCTATCGTATTAGAGGAGGGATTGATGGGCAGGAGAACGAGATCACGATAAAAGAAATAAAGGATTTTCTTCAGCTGGTCATAGCGAAGGTCAATCAAGGGATTCTTCAAGCGAAGGACAGCCGAGGGTTGTATCGTACGTATTTTTATCATGAGGTTATTGAATATGAGAAATTCGATAAAACAGATGTCCAAGGAAATTTTTTTGTAAGACCTTTGCGATTTAAGCGTCATTCTCTTCCTCTTTTTTTAGAAGGATTTGTCCATGCCTTGCGTGTGATAGAAAATAGGTCAGAGGCCAAGAATATCTATCAGAAAGTGCGTGGAAGTGCTCTTTTTGATAAGAAGTTGAAGATGTATAAGGTGAATGAGGATTTATCGAAAGAGACAGAAGAGATCGGTCGCACACGGATTTTCCCACGAGGATGGCTTGAGAATGAATCGGTATGGCTTCATATGGAGTATAAATTTTTGTTGGAGCTTTTGCGCTGTGGTTTGTATGAGGAATTCTATGAGAATTTTAAAAATGTCTTGATCCCGTTTCTAAAACCAGAACAGTATGGTCGAAGCACGCTTGAAAATTCTTCGTTTATCGTAAGCAGTGCGCATGAAGATGTCTCACTCCATGGTCAGGGGTTTGTTGCGCGTCTTTCTGGAAGTACGGCCGAATTTTTACACATGTGGCTTATAATAAATCTTGGTCTCAAACCGTTTGGTTTGGATAAAAAGGGAAAACTGACATTTACTTTGGACCCGATTTTGCCCGGTTGGTTGTTTACAAAAAAGGCTAGCAAGGATTTTCCAAAAAATTCGTATGCCTTTAATTTATTGGGAACAACGCTCGTGAGGTATCATAACCCCCAACGCAAAGATACCTTTGGGTCTAACCATGCTCGTCTCCAACAAATCATCCTGACTTATCATGACAGAAAAGATCCTGTTGTACTTTCCTCATCGACCATCACAACACCTTATTCTTATGATATTCGCTCAGGAAAGGTCTCAAAAATTGATGTGGAGTTAAGATAAGAAAGTTTAGATTTCCCCGCTGCATTCTTGCCTATCGGCAGACAGGCAGAATGCAAGAATGCAGCGGGGTTAAATTCGTTCAGCACTCCGCCATAAAGTTTGACGGATGGAACTCATTTTAAAAGGAGCTCGAAATGGACAAAGGTTATTCAAAGGAATGTTGGATATCCATCATCCTAAGATTAGCGATGGTGACGCTGTTTGGGGTGGCTGCGGCGAATAAGTTTTTGGGTGGATTGGCGGGCGTTGTCATGCATATTACAGGGATGTTTAAAGACACTTGGCTTCCCGTTCCCTTGGTTAGTTTATATGCGCGACTTCTTCCGTGGGCTGAGGCCGCGATTGCGATTTGGCTGCTGTTGGGAGTACGTTTGAAAGAGGCATGGATTTTTACGGCCTTGGTTCTGGTTTCTTTAGCCTTTGGAATGATTGTAGCCAAACAGCCAGCTGCGGATAATTACTTTTATGTCCTGATGGCCTGTGCCGGATTGTATTTTAGTTCATATGATAAATGGAACGTTAATAATTGGAAAAAGAAATAGCCTGAAGCGAACGTTTGTTTCTCACCGTCTTGACAAAACCCTATTTAGTTGTAGAATCCTACCTTGAAGTTTTAAATTCTGTGTGGGTGATGGCGTCCCCGTTCTTAAATTAAATTGCTCATTTCATAAAAGGAGGTGTTTATGGCTGATATCAGTATTGCTGCCATCAACGATAAAGTTAAAAAAGAGAGTGCCTTTGTGGAGGCTATTTTGATGGAGATCCAAAAGGTTATAGTTGGGCAGAGATATCTTTTAGAAAGACTTATGGTTGGCCTTTTAGCCAATGGTCACATTTTGATTGAAGGTGTTCCGGGTCTAGCGAAGACGACAGCCGTTAAGACGATTTCAGCGACCATTCACACGAAATTTCAACGAATTCAATTTACACCGGATATGCTTCCTGCGGATTTGACAGGGACGCTTATCTATGACCAGCGCTCGGGAAATTTTCATATCAAAAAAGGACCATTGTTTGCCAATATCATCCTGGCCGATGAAATCAATCGCGCGCCAGCCAAGGTCCAAAGTGCGCTTCTTGAGGCCATGCAGGAACGTCAGGTGACGATCGGTGAGGAAACACTCAAACTCGAAGAGCCATTTTTAGTTCTGGCTACCCAGAATCCTATTGAGCAAGAAGGAACCTATCCTTTGCCTGAGGCTCAGGTGGATCGATTCATGTTAAAGGTAAAGGTGAATTATCCAACGAAAGAAGAAGAATTGGAGATTCTAAAGCGCATGTCTTTTACGAGTCCCCATACCTCAACGCATGCGGTTGTCTCACCACAGGATATCTTAAAGGCGCGTCGTGTGGTGGATGAGGTTTACATGGACGAAAAAATTAATCGTTATATTATCGATATCGTTGAGGCGACCCGTTATCCCGATAAGCACAAGTTGTCAGATCTGAAAGGCCTAATTCATTATGGGGCCTCCCCCCGTGCCAGTATTTATTTGGCGGTCGCCGCCAAGGCTTATGCATTTTTGCAGGGACGAGGTTATGTCACGCCTCAGGATATTAAATCTATTGGCATGGATGTCTTGCGTCATCGGGTGATCGTTAGTTACGAGGCCGAGGCCGAAGAGAAGACATCGGAAGACCTTATTAAAAGAATATTTGAAGAGGTGGAAGTACCATGATTCCCAAAGACCTGTTCAAAAAGATTCATCGCATCGAAATCACCACCAACCGTTTGGTGACGGATGTCTTTGCCGGTCAGTATCATAGTGTTTTTAAAGGGCGTGGCATGGAATTCGATGAGGTGCGCGAGTATCAGCTGGGCGATGATGTCCGTACGATTGATTGGAATGTCACGGCCCGCACCGGCCAACTTCATGTCAAGAAATTCATCGAAGAGCGGGAATTAACGGTGATGATTCTGGTGGATGCCTCATCCTCCTGTCAATTTGCAACGGTCCATGAATTAAAGAGCAAATTAGCGGCAGAAATTGCAGCGGTTTTGGCCTTTTGTGCTATTCGCAATAATGATAAAGTCGGTTTAATGATTTTTGCTGACAGGATTGAAAAGTTTATTCCTCCACGCAAAGGTTTAACCCACGTCTTACGTGTGATTCGGGAGGTGCTATATTTCGCGCCACGTGGCAAGGCAACCGATATCGTGGGAGCCTTGGAATATTTAAGTAAAGTGAGCAAACGCAAAACAGTTTCTTTCGTTATATCGGATTTTTTTGAGACAGCCGTGTCACGCAAAAACAAATCTTTCATGTCTTTGAAACAGGCCATGGCTATTGCTAATAAACGACATGATCTCATTGCGATTACGCTGAATGACCTTCGTGAGCAAGAGTTGGTTCCTTGCGGTTTAGTTAGTTTGGAAGATGCCGAATCCGGGGAGACAACTGTGGTGGATACATCCGATCAAGGGGTCCGTCAAGGTTATACCCAAAAAGCCCTCAATCGTCTGCGGGAACGAGACAGATTATTCCAGACGGTAGGAGTAGACCACATTGATATCTTAACCGATCGTCCCTATGCCAACGCCATGGTTAAATTTTTTTTAGCACGGCGGCGAAGGATATGGTGATGAAACAGGGCAAGAGGCTTTTTTTAGGGATATTAATTTTTTTGGGTCCGATCAGCGTCTGGGCCGGGGAACTTCGTGAGGTCAAGCCTCCCGAGGAATACCCCCTGAATCCTCTATGGCTTTATTTGTTCTTTGGAATCGCGATTCTTGGTATATTTTTTTTGATAATACGAATGTACCAAAATTTTATTAGGGCCAATCGCCCACCCCCTATCACGCAATCACCATGGGAAATAGCATATGAGCGATTGGAAAAATTGCAAGCACGAGAACTTCTCATCCAAGGCCAGTTTAAAGAGTATTATACGATTCTTTGCGATATTCTCCGTCGATACTGTGAGGAAAGATTTTCTATTAAGGCCTCGGAAATGACGACCGAAGAGTTTTTGATTTATCTACAGCATTCGCAAGTTTTCAATGGCCAACAGCAGAGGTTATGGAAAGAATTTTTGGAGGCCTGTGATATGGTGAAATTCGCTAAATATGCACCGGCAATGGCGGAAGGTGAACAAGGTTTTCACATCGCCAAAAAGATTATCGACGAAACAAAAGCACCCATAAGTTTCCAAAACATTGAAACTTAGTCATGGGTGCCACCAACGTCTAGATTTGATTGGGGTAATCAAATCTGTGGGGGGAAGTACTTCTTTAACTCATTCTTATGATATTTAAAGACCTATGGATACTGTTTTTGATTCCTTTGTGTTGTGGGTTCGTTCTTTGGCTTAATGGACGTGGTCGGTGGGCTAGCCTGCGGTTTCCTTCGCTCAGGCTTCTGGAGGATATTCGTGAGACATGGAAGACGAGGTTGAGTTCTATCCCACAGTGGTTGAGGATTGTCGCGATCGTTTTATTTTTAATCGGTTTAGCAGGGCCAAGATTCATTTTACAAGAGACGATTTCCTCTGTTGAGGGCATTGATATTATTTTGACGATTGACTGCTCCGGGAGTATGGCGGCTGAGGATTTTCAGATAAATGGTCGACGCACCAACCGTTTGGAAGTTGTCAAAAAAGTTGTGGATGAATTTATTGCCAACCGTCCGTATGATCGCATGGCCCTGGTGGCCTTTGCCGGTGTGGCTTATCCCGTCTCTCCATTGACGCTCGATCACAACTGGCTTATCAATAATTTGAATCGAATTGAATTGGGGTTCATGAAAGATGGGACGGCCATTGGCTCAGCAATCAATTCATCTTTATTGCGTTTAAGGAAAAGCGATGTTAAAAGTAAGATTGTGATTTTATTAACCGACGGCGTTAATAATGCTGGCAAGACAGACCCTCTGACGGCGGCTGAGGCTGCCAAAACTTTGGGAATTAAGATTTATACCATTGGCGTTGGGACAAAGGGGTATGCCCCCTTTCCGATTCAAGATCTCTTCGGACAGAAATTTTATCAAAAAGTTCTTGTTGAGATTGATGAGGTTTTGCTGCGTCGGATCGCGGAATTGACAGGCGGAAAATATTTTCGTGCGACGGACATGGAATCCCTGCGTCAGATTTATGAAGAAATCGATGCCTTAGAAAAAACTAAGATTGAAGAGCATGGGTTTAAAGAATATAAAGAACGTTTTGATTGGTTTGTCGGGCTTGCCTTACTTTTCCTTTTCATAGAATTTGTTTTAAGCCATACTGTTTTTTTGAGGATACCCTAATGCGTTTTGGTCAACCGCACATTTTAGTTTATTTATGGATTCTGGTGCCACTGATTTTATTTTGTTGGGTCATGATGCAGCGTAAGGGTAAGCTTGTCGAAAAATTTGCCCAGCCACAATTGATTCCCTTTTTGGCCAGCCATGTAAATTTTAAAAGATATTATCTTAAACTCACCCTTCTTATTTTGGTGTTTTTCTTTAGTATCATGGCTTTAGCTCGTCCTCAGTGGGGATTTGAATGGCAAGAGATCAAGAGGAAAGGGATTGATATTCTTATTGCGATTGATACGTCCAAAAGCATGCTTACCGCGGATGTCAAGCCAAATCGCTTAGAGCGAACCAAACTGGGTGTCAAAGATTTAGTGAAAAAATTGCAAGGGGATAGGATTGGTCTTATTGCCTTTGCGGGTGAGGCATTTATGGTGTGTCCCTTGACGGTCGACTACGGCGGATTTTTGCTGACCTTAGAAGATGTAAATACGGATACCGTGCCTCGTGGCGGAACGGCTGTGGCGAAAGCCATCGAAGAGGCCATGCGCAGTTATGAACAAATTTCTACAGCGCACAAAACACTGATTGTCTTGACCGATGGGGAGAACTTGGAAGGCGATCCCTTACGAGCCGCCCAAGAGGCCAATAAGAAAGGGATCAAAATTTTCTGTATTGGGATTGGTACGCAAGAGGGAGAACTGATTCAAGTGGAAAACGAAAGAGGAGAAAAGGGATTTCTCAAAGACGAGCAAGGCAATTTTGTTAAATCCCATCTTAATGAGGATTTGCTTCAGAAGATCGCTGTCGTAACGGGAGGCGCGTATGTGCGCTCCAGTGGAGCCCAGTTTGGTTTGGATTTGATTTATGAGCGAGAATTATCTAAACTCGAAAAGCGCGAGATGGCAAGCAAGAAAGAAAAAAGATATTATGAACGTTTTCAAATCCCTTTAGCCATAGCCGTCTTTTTTTTGATGGTGGAGTCGTGCATGACCATACGCATTCGTCATAAAAATATTTTGATGATCGTTGGTCTCGTAGCACTATTCATGGGAATTCAGGACGATAAAGTCTACGCGGCACCGATTTTTAAAGATATTTACGATGGGAATAGACACTATAAAGAGCAGGAATACGAAGCTGCCCTTCAAAAATATCAACAAGCCCTCCCAAAAGATCCCAATTCGGATATCATTAATTTCAATTTAGGGACAGCCCTCTATCGCTTAAAGCGATACCCCGAAGCCATAGAACATTTTCAAAAATCTCTTTTAACAGAAAAAAAAGACTTAAAAGCCAAAAGTTATTTTAATATGGGGGACGTTTATTATCGTGTAGGTATGAATCAGGAAAATGATCGAGAGATCGATGATGCGATTAGTTCTTTAGAAATTGCCCTTGATCATGTTGAAAAATCGTTAGTGATTAATAAAGACGATAAGGACGCGCAATATAATCGTGATTTTTATAAGGCTGAGTTGAAACGATTAAAATTACAAAAAGAGCAGTTTCCAGATCTGTATAATAAGAAAAAACAATCGTCACAAGATCAACAGACAACCGCAGAAAAGAAAGCGACTACCCAGGCTCAAAGTCAATCAGAGAAAGATAGGCAACAAAGCGACAAAGATACAAAGCAACAAGAAGAGTCAATAACAAAATTAGAAGAAGCGCAGCAAGAGCGGCAAGCATCAACGCAGGATAATCAAGCGGAGCAAAAAATGGCTGCAGGTTCAGATGAACAACGAGAGAAGCTAAAAAAGGAAGATGTTAAACGGTTTTTAGAGGAATATCAAAATACGGAAGAACCAAGAGGATTATTAAATCTACAACGAGGACAGGCCCAAGAACAACCTGTTTTAAAGGATTGGTAGACTTTATGCGAAGAGGTAAGATGAGACTCGGTTTCTTGTTTGTGATTTGTTTTGCCAGTTGGGTGTCTTTGGCATTGGCGGAAAATATTAATTTTTATGCTGAGGTCGACACTGATAAAATTCCTTTAGATTCAGTGGGACGTTTATCTTTGACGATCACCGGGACACAAACGGTCACGCAGATCCCCATTCTGACCGTCGATGGCTTTGAGGTAAAATATTTAGGACCAGCGACACGCATCTCCATCATTAATGGTCAGACGTTTGCCTCGCATACTTACCGTTATAGCCTTTATCCCTTAAAGGTCGGGAAATTTCAAATTCCTTCCATTAGCATTGATATCGGTGGAAAAACTTATTCCACCAAGCCCATGGATATTGAAGTGGTTGAGGCCGGTGCACCCATTGGACCTCCTCCTGCGTCGCAACAAGTAGAAGGGAGTCCTACAGGACTGCAAGGAAAAATTTTTGCTACGATGACGACACCAAAACGTGAGGTCTATGTGGGTGAACGTATTCCAGTCACGATTCGTCTCTTTGTTTCTGGTTTATCGGTGACAGACATTGAATATCCTAAATTAGAGGAGTTAGGGTTTAGTGTGCGAGAGTTTCAGGAGCCGCGACAATATCAGCAAATCATTGGTGGCAACAAGTATGATGTCTTAGAGTTTAATACCGATATTTATCCCACACGGGAAGGCGAGATTTCCTTGGGTAAGGCCAAGATTAAATGTCAGATGCTTTATCGAACGAAAAGAGGGGAACGGCTGCCGTTTGATGATTTTGATAGTTTCTTCGATGATGATTTCTTCGATAGTTTTTTAAGTTTTTATGAACGGCGTCCCTTAAACGTTGAATCAACTGATTTGTCTATTAATGTCTTGCCGTTACCAGCGGCGGGGAAACCCGAAGATTTTAAGGGAGCGATTGGACGATTCGATTTTGAGGTTTCGGTGAGTCCGAGCGAGGTACATGTGGGTGATCCTATTACAGTGCGTATGAAGATAAGAGGGGATAACTTAAAATCTTTGTTGCCGCCGGCTCTCAAGGCCGATGGTTTTAAAACTTATGACCCACAGGTGAAAGAAGAGGATAACACAAAAACCATCGAGCAGGTGGTTATCCCCACAAATGATCAGGTCAAGGAATTACCAGCGATTCGGTTTAGTTATTTTAATCCAGAGACCAAGGCCTATGAGACAATCACGAAGGGGCCGTTTCCTTTGCAGGTGAAAAAGGCAGCCGGCCAAGATTTTAAAGTCGTTGGCTTAGACAAAAAAGAAGAAGAGCGCATTGAGGAAGTGTTAGGACGAGACATCCTCTTTATTAAGGAAGACCCGCAGACATTTCGGCGCGTGGGCCAGCATCTTTTTCATAATGTTTGGTTTCGGTTCATGTTTCATTTGTTGGCGGCTGGCTGGCTTATCGCCTACGGTTTATACCGTCATACGCATAAATTAAAAACCGATACGGTCTATGCCCGACGTCTCTTAGCCCCGCGTAAAGCTAAAAGAGGATTAACGCAATCGCGTGTGGCGATGGCGCGGGGTCAGCAGGCCGAATTTTATCAGAGTATTTTTAAAACCCTGAAAGAATATCTGGGGGACAAATTCCATCTTCCCTCAGCAGGATTGACATTTGAAACAGTCCAACATATCTTAGAAAGTAAATCGATCGACCACAACCAAATTCAGATGATTCACTCGGTCTTTGAGGATTGTGATATGGCACGTTATGCGGCTATTCAATTCGACTCAACGAAGATGCAGGATGTCTTGAAGCGCGCTGAAAAAGTCATCGATTATCTTGAAAGGTCAGTGAAATGAAAAAGGTCTTGCCAATAATTCTGTGCTTAGGATTTGTTTTTCCTTTGGTTATGTTGAGCTGGGCGCAGTCACCTCCAGAGGCGACAGTACTTTTTTTCAAAGGCAATGAATTTTATAAACAGGGACAATATACCGAAGCCATTGAAGCCTATGAGGAGATTCTTCAAAAAGGATGGGCCAGCGGGCCGCTCTACTACAATATGGGAAACAGCTATTTTAAAAAAGGGGCCTTAGGCCAAGCCATCTTAAATTACACACGAGCCAAAGAGATAAGTCCTCGTGATGCGGATATCAAAGCGAATTTGGATTACGTCTCTTCTCTTATGAATAAAAATTTTTCTGTAAGAAGTGGTGTTTGGCAACATCTCGAGGATGATTTTATGGATTTTTATACCCTTGATGAGATGTCGGTGATCATTCTCACTTTATTCTTTTTGATCGTTTGCGTTCACTTGATATCACTTTATCAACAATGGCCAGTCTTCAGATGCCGCGTGTGTCTGTTTCTTTTGCTTTTGGGACTGATTGTCTTTGTTTACGGTCTTGGTTTAAAATGGGATAAAGAGCAGAGGGAAGCGATTATGATTGCCACGACGGTGGCCAAATATGAGCCTTTGGATAACTCAACCATTTATTTCGAAATTCCCCAAGGTTTATCGGTCAAGATCATCAAGGAAGAAAAGGGTTGGGTTAAGATTGAGCGCGAGGACGGAAAGTTAGGTTGGGTGAAGCGTGAGACTGTGGAAAAAATATAGGACGCCTTCAACATTTGTTCTTTTTTGGAAAAGGCGGACTAATCCTGCGAAGCCAAACGCGAAAGCCTTTTGGCGAAGCAGGATAATTGAAAAAAGGTGGAGTGTTTCTCTAATAACAGAGATTTGGTTTTTTCTTCTTGGGGGACTTGTTTCTCCAATCCTTTTTGCCCAAGAACAAACCGTTACACAGCAGGAGAGTCCGAAAGCGGTTCCTGCCATTGATTGCCCCAAAACTTTTCAAGAAACCGGCCAATGCCCAAGGGAGCAGTGCAAATACGGTTGTTTTATTCCCTCGGAAGATGGCTTGGGCTGTTACATGGCCTGCATTGATAAACCGTGTTTAGAATTAAAAGTTGCAGAATGTCCTACGCATCGCTGTGAAATTATGACCAGTTGTGAGAACCAAAAGGTTTGTTACCCGAAATTAAAGGAGAAACCAGCAGTTTGCGGTTCAATTGGCTATATGGGGCAGGATGTTCCTTGTTGTGAGGGGTTGCTGAAGCGTTGCGGCGTTGAATTTTTTGACGGCAGCTGTGATATGTATGGCCGCAATTCCATTCATACCGTACCGACTTGCATTCCTTGCGGCAATGGTATCTGTGATCAATTTGAAAACAGCTGTAATTGTGCGGAAGATTGTGGGCGGTATGGGTCGTAAAATATTTTTAGTATTTTGGTGCAAAATCGGATATATTGAATATCACTATGACTTTGGAAAAAAGACAAGCTGAGCGTTATGACAAAGAATTCGAACTGACCTTCGATTACGCCGCCGCGACCGAACTCAAATACCAGGTTGAAGAAGGGCGTAATCGCCTCAAAGAATATGAGGGTGTCAGTAAGAACATCTCGGCCAACGGTCTGTGTTTGACCTCCTCCCATAAATTGGCCATCGGCCAGCACCTGCATCTGGAGATTTTTTTATCCAAAGGCGTTCAGCCTATTCACATGGACGGTTTGGTCTGTTGGTGCGACCCTTCCCTAACGGGTAAGAAGAAACTCATGTTCAATGCCGGCATCAAGCTTCAGAGTGTGGAAGGCAAATCCGTCGATGAAACCATCCATATGGATGAAAAATATCATGTCCTTTGGAGCAATGTCCTGGAGTCCGTCTTCGGGACGTTTAGGAAATTGATGCAGGAGCGAAAAAATTAATACGAAAGAAACTCGTTGTGGCTAAAGCACTTCAAAAACTGCTGCTAGCGCTGGGGAGGAGGGATTAGGTACGTGTGGACTTTCCCGGAATTTGGAATTTAATTCGTTCAAACAACTTACGTTAGAAAAACTTTTGTAAGTTGTGGACTCATTGAGGAGAAAACATGAAGAAAAGATGTTCAAAGTGCAGGAAGAGCAAAGAGATCAGCCAATTTTCTAGAAACAAAACAGCACCGGGCGGCCGCGATCATTACTGTAAGATGTGCAATAAAAAAAGAATGCATAGCTATTTTCAGAGTAAAAAAGGCAAAGCCGCCATGAAAAGGGCTAGTCGTAAAAGAAAAAGTAAGCGGTAATCCCACATTACTAAGTAAGGAAAAGACCTCTAAGAAAGGACAGAATATGGCTTTAAACAGTGTCAACATTATGGGAAATCTTACCAGGGATCCAGAAATAAAGTACACACCGTCCGGGAAATCGGTCTGCACGTTATCCATCGCCAACAATCGTGTTTATACAAATAACGGCCAGAAAGTCACGGAGGTGTCGTATTTTGCGTTGAGGTCTGGGGCGCGGTGGCCGAGAATTGCGCGAAATATTTATCGAAAGGACGCGGGATCATCGTCGAAGGACGCCTGAAACAGGATCGCTGGGAAAAAGACGGCAAGACGCAGAGCAAGGTTAAAATATCGGCCAATAATGTTCATTTTCTGCCGGCCAAGAAAGATGATGCCTCCGGTGGTACAACAGTTGTTGCCGAAACTCCGGCAACAGAGCAATCTTCCGAAGCTGCGGCAGCCTGGGATGAATAGTTTAGGGGAACGGGGGAATCGGGACCAGTCCATACCGTAACCTTAATTCTAAAGTAATCAGTGGTAAGTGATAAGTGGTAAGTGATAAGCTAAATCACAAGTCACAAAACTATCCGCCTGCGGCGAGACCCCATCGTACAGGGACGGGCAAGGTCACACGTCGAAAGCGAAGCAGTTTCTGTCTTTCCCATGGTAGAATGCTATTGAAGTTCGTTACGGCTATGACGCATTGAGAGTTTAATAGGCTATGAACTTCGAATTGGTCTTCAAAGAGTTGCTACAAAAATTCAGCGAGCAGAATATTCAATTTGCTCTCATAGGAGGTTTTGCCTTGCATGTGGCCGGTTTTACACGGGCAACGAAGGATATAGATTTTTTGATCGAATCGGAAGATCTTGGCAAGATCAAAAGCATTATGACACGATTAGGTTATGAACTTACCCATGAATCATTGGAATTTTCAAATTATTGGCATCCCGTTGCATCCTTAGGGTGTGTCGATTATCTTCACGCACATCGGGAATATACACGCAAGATGCTTAAAAGAGCGAAAAAGCACAAAATCTTGAAGAATTTTGAAGTGCCTGTTCTTATCCCGGAGGATATTATTGGATTAAAAGTCCAATCGATGGTGAATAATCCCAAACGATATGCATTGGACATGGCTGATATTGAATATTTAATAAGAGAAAAATCAGATCATTTGGATTTCGATATCATCAAAGAATATTTTCATTTATTTGACCGAGACAATGAACTGGATACCCTATTAAGGAGAATAAAAAATGCTGAGTGAACAAGAAAAAAATGAAATGTTAGCCGATGGTCTAAGCCGAGAGCGACAACAGGAATTTCTCATGGTTGAGCAACAAAAACCCAAACCTTCCCGCGCTTTAAATGATTACATTGTATTCTTAATGGATGTACAAAAAATAAAAACATTTGAACATAAGCGTGTCATTACACTGGCCGATAGAAATATTTTGTAAGGAGTCGCGGGACACACACTGGACTGGACCCCTAGGATTGGACTGGGGTTGCTGGCGACAACAGGGAGTCCTTTAACGTGAAACATTAAATGGATACCCGGTCCTTAGGATTGGTTAGTATTATGAGCGACATAAATAATAGAGATAAAGATCGAGAAAATATCAATGAGATTTTCGAGCAGTATTCAAAGCTAGAGAAGAATACCAAGGAAAACTTTGATTTCTATAGTAAAGAAAGATATAAATATGGCTTATTCAAAAAAATTTATGAGACTGATTTACCCGACCAGCAAGATTTAAAGCCGTATTTTGATCCTCTTTCTAGTCAGTTTCAATTTGTAAAAAACACTCTGCCCCAAATACCTGTTTATGATATTAAGAATATAACAGCATCCTTAGCTAGTACCTCAGATTTTTCCATGGCTACCATGAACCTTACTTCAATTGATCACAGTTCTAAATTAGGCAACTTAATTTTTGTTTTAAAAGATGAAGTGTCAGGTCAGCATAATGCCAGAAAAGATAAAATTAAGAATTTCTTGCATCAAATCGACTTGAACCTTGAAAAACTTTATATAGATGCATGGGAAACTTTTTTCGTGTCTAAATCAAAAAGAGTAGCCCTTTCCTTTATGCGAGAAGCATTAAAACAATTAATATTTAAACTTACAACTGAAAAAATTGAGGATAGAGATGCTTGGGAAAAGCGGATTAAGAATATAGCTGAGAATTATTCGAAGACTGCTGATTCTAAGCAGTTGTTAATTAATGCTGCCAAAACCTTCGGGCCAACCATACATAAGCTCAGTAAATTTAAATCGAAGGATTTATCAGAAGAAAAGGTTGAAGCAATCTTATATCAAACAGATAGTTTGATGGAAATTTTAGTTGAAAATGTAAAGATGTCGTAAGATTCTCAAAGGAGGCAACTATGAGTAAGGTAAGAGTATTGGTTGGCACCAAAAAAGGTGCCTTTATTCTCACATCCGATGGTAAACGAAAAAAGTGGAAGGTCGATGGGCCCCATTTCGGGGGCTGGGAAATTTATCACGCGAAGGGATCGCCCAAGGACCCCAAACGGATCTATGTTTCGCAAACGAGCAGCTGGTTCGGCCAGATCATTCAGCGTTCCGACGACGGCGGTAAAACGTGGAGCACGCCCGGCGGTGAAAAGATGCCTGATCCCTCTGCTCCGCCGGCCGGAATGAGCAACAATTTCACTTACGACACCTCCGAAAAGACCGGCAAGCCGTTAACCACGCACCAGTGGTATGACGGCACGCAGCATCCGTGGGAATTCAAGCGCGTCTGGCATTTGGAACCGTCGCTGGATGATCCCGACACGGTTTATGCCGGGGTTGAGGACGCAGCACTCTTTAAAACCACCGACGGCGGTAAATCCTGGAAAGAACTTGCCGGATTGCGCGGCCACGGGACCGGCCCGCAATGGGCGCCGGGCGCGGGCGGTATGGGCCTGCATTCCATCCTTCTCGATCCCACTAATCCCAAAAGGATGTATATCGCCATTTCTGCGGCCGGGGTGTTCCGCACCGATGATAGCGGCAGGACCTGGAAGCCAATCAATAAGGGACTGAAATCCCAATATATTCCTGACCCGGACGCCGAGGTCGGCCATTGCGTGCACCGCATCGCGATGTATCCGTTCAAGCCCAATGTCCTCTTTATGCAGAAACATTGGGATGTCATGCGCAGCGACGACAGCGGCGAAACATGGAAAGAGGTAAGCGGAAACCTGCCGACCGACTTTGGATTCCCTATAGAGGTCCACAGCCACGAGCCGGAAACGATTTATGTTGTGCCGATTAAAAGCGATTCTGAACACTATCCGCGTGACGGGAAACTGCGCGTTTACAGAAGCAGGAGCGGTGGCAACGAATGGGAGCCGCTTACCAAGGGCCTGCCGCAGAAGGACTGTTACGTGAACGTGCTTCGCGATGCGATGGCAACCGATACTTTTGAGCCGTGCGGTGTTTATTTTGGCACAACCGGCGGACAGGTTTATGCCTCGGCGGATTCCGGAGACAATTGGGAGGCGATTGTGCATGATCTGCCGGGGGTATTGTCTGTAGAAGCACAAGTAGTCTAGATTAATAAACTCGAAATCCGAATATCGAAATACTAAACAAATTCAAAATTCCATCCAACCGCAAATTTCAAAACGTTTTGACCTCTGGTCATTTGAATTAGTATTTGTTTAGAGTTTAGGATTTCGTGCTTAGGATTTATATGATTAGAGTAATCCTTCCCGCTCACTTACGCGCCTTAGCCAATGTGGCGACCGAGGTTAAACTTGATGTTAAGGGCCCGGTTACGCCGCGCGCGATCCTCGATGAGATTGAGGCCCGTTACCCGGTCTTACGCGGTACCATTCGTGATGCCTCAACACTAAAGCGTCGGCCTTTGATACGATTTTTCGCCTGTAAAGAGGACTTCTCCCTCGAATCCCCGGACACACCACTTCCCGAAGCAATTGCTACCGGTCAAGAACCGTTTCTTATCATCGGCGCCATTGCGGGTGGGTAGAGGCTAAATTAACCTTGACATAAAATTTCAAAAGAGCGAAAATACACGCATCTTTTTCTAAAGCCTGTTCGTCTCGCGGTGAAGCCGAGGGCGGGAGGCAGGGAACACGGGAATGAAAATCACCATTTTTCAAACCAGCATTATCGCCACAATTTTTTTTCTTGCCTCCCCAGTTCACAGCTATCAGCTCCTCACAGATGCAACCAATGGCGGGAACCCTAAGTTAGACAAAAAGACCTACAAGGTCTATGTGCAGGCCGACCCCACTGGCAACAACCGTGATCAAGAGGTCAAAGAGGCCCTCAATAAATGGAAATCCGCTTTAGCCGGCAAAGGGGTCGCGCTGGAAGTCCAGTCCGGAAATCCTCCGGAGACACCCATTGATCTCAAAAAACTTAATGACGAGATCAAGAAATTTAATCAAGATCCCAATCCCGATCTTGCGAATTATCCCGAAATCCAAAAATCCGAAAATAAAAAATGCACGATCAGCGTGTATTTTGAAACGACCGCCGAGATCATCAATCGTAGGGGAGGTGGCTCTGAGCGAGGGTTTGCCAATAATATCTGGAATTTTGATGAGAATGGCAAAGCCAATAAGATCGAGTCCTCGGATGTGTTTATCGCCAGCGACCCTCCCGGCGCAACCGAAGAGGTCAAAAAGCGTATTACACATAACATCGCCCTGCATGAGTTTGGCCATACAACAGGGTTGGACCATTACACCCCTGAGCAGGATAAAACCGGAGCGGTCATGGAAACGGATGCGACCCTTCACGGGACAAAGCTTGATCTGGGAAGTGAAGAAAACAAGGGATTGGATACTTTATACGGTCCGACCAACAAATTAAAAATTGATGGCAAGGCCGAAAGCAAACCAAAATCTTTTCTGCCCGGAATCATTCAAGACCACATCCCAACAGGACTGGCCAATGTCTGGGAATATAATTATGACCTTCTGTGGTTAGAGGGAGCACCGGTCAGTTATTTTCAGATTGAGACTGGCCAGGCCCCAATATTTTTTGCTCTTGGATCGGAAGGGTTGGAGGATTGGTTATTCCAACCACCTTCGGCCAATGAGAATTATTTAGAATTTTTTGCCGATCAGAATTATTTAGGTGAGGACGTGTTTTCCGGTCAATTACAATTTTACACAAGTTATGCCCCGCAAGAAGGGTGGCTCGTCTATGCCGGCGGCTCTGAGCGCGGCCTCTCGCCTGTCCCTGAACCTTCCACATTATTTTTAATGGCCTTTGGTCTTTTGAATGGGGCCCTTATTTTCAAAAAGAATTTTGGTCAATGAGAAATTTTTAGGTTGCTTAACGGTCTGTTTAAATTTCGATAAGGAGGCCGCATGAAGACAATTATTTTTGTTATCCTGGGTGTCCTCATTGTTATGCTGGGATTCCAGTTCGCCCAGAGACGACAGAAGGAATTCAAAGAAGAATCACAAATCTGTGAACAAGAATGCAAGGCCCAAGGCTATGCCGGTTGGGAATATAAGGCAGGAAGTTTTGCCAAGGGTCAGTGTCAGTGCTTGGATGGTTAGGGCATTCTGGGGCATTCTGGGACACACCGTAACCCGAATTAATTAAGGTTATGGTGTGTGGCACCAGTAGTTTTAGCACCAGTAGTTTTAGTTAATAGTTTGCACCAGTAGTTTAGGAGGCTCTTCGATCGATAATTGTAAGAACATTTTTTTTGTGATATATTAGAAAAACTATGAAATCGAAAATCATGCAACAGGATCAAACGGCCCTTCTGAAACTTTGTAAGGCCTTATCTCCTCGTCAAAGACTGGTTGCTTTCCTTAATCAATCCCGGCTTATGCACAAATTGAACAAGGTCGGGAGAAAACACCGCATTTCTTCTGGAACAAAAAACAACGTTTCATTCTCTCGATGAAGATTAATGGTCCCGGCGAGTCGTCATTGTTACTGCTCAAAGTCATTAAGAGGTTAGATCAACTAAAAATTCCTTACGCGGTTGTCGGTGCCTTTGCCGCTTCCTTTTATGGTATTGTGCGGGCCAGTTTGGACGCTGATGCGGTTATTTCGGTCAAAGGGCATGAGGAGAAACTAAGCCGGCTGCTCGACATTTTAAAAAAAGATGGTTACAAAACCGTCCTAAGACGTGGCAACAGGGAAGACCCGATCCGTTCTGTCATCAACATTGTGGATAGATTTCAAAACCGTGTGGATCTTTTAATAGGACTCCGCGGTATGGATACGGATGTTTTTCAAAGGGTGGTAAAAACTTCCTTTTTAAAGAAAAAGATCAGGATCATCGGTGTCGAAGATTTTATCGCCATGAAAATATTCGCCGGAAATCCCAAAGACTTTATGGATGCCGCCGGCGCATTTAAGGTCAGCCGACAAAAGATTGACCTTAATTTACTTAAAAAACTCACCCGCCGTTATGGAACGAAAGAACTTGCGCAATTAAAAAAACTTTTAAAAGAATAAAAATAGAGAGGAATTATGCTCCCCGGCCTTGCCAAATCCGATTATCAAGTCCTTTTTAACAGTATCTCCGAAATTTACACCCGTTCCAATCAGCAGGCCGAACTCGCGCTTAACCGCTTGCGCACCAGCGCTTACTGGGAAATAGGAAAACACTGAACCCTCGAGCCTGCTCTTGTTGGGCACCGGATTGGCGGGGCTGGGGTTGAGAAAGCGGAGGAGAGTTTAAACCAGAAGACACCCCCTAGGGCTTCGCGTGACGGGGTGGGCCCCATTCCAAACAGCAAACACAAAAAAATAGTCCGCAACGTATTTGCCTGCTGATAAAAATTCGTTTATAATGGCATCGCATTGCCACAGAATTCCGGCGTTTTTGCGCTATCATGATCATATACGAAAATATCTTAAAAGAATTTCAGAAACAGAAAGTTAAGTATGTTCTGGTTGGAGGCATCGCGTATAATTTACTGGGTGGTATGCGCGCGACGTATGATTTAGACCTGCTCGTTGAGCTTAGCGATACGAATTTGAGGAAGGTTGTCGCGATTTTAAAGAAAAAAGGGTATCGTGTGAAGCAGCCGGTTGATCCCATGGATTTTGCGGTCAGACAAAAAAGGGAAGATTGGATAAAGAATAAACATTTAAAAGCATTCAATTTCTACAAAGATAATACGCTGGAAGAGGTGGACCTCATCATTGATTCGCCGGTCTCCTACCAACAGGCCAGAAAAAATGCTGCCTTTATCAAGGTGCAAAGTTTGCGGTTGCCGGTTATTTCCATCAATGATCTGATAAAAATGAAAAAGAAGGCCGGCCGTGATACGGATAAAATCGATATTACGAATCTGAAGAAAATCAAAAGCTTGAGGAGGACCTATGATCTTTGAATGGGAAACGGAAGACCAACGACTTTTGAAATATATGCGCATCCCGGCCCAAAAAAAGCTTGAGTGGCTTAAAACATTTCAGGATTTTCAGCGCAAACACCTCACGGCTAAATCAAAACGTGTCCGTCAAGCCCTTAAACTTAGTGCTCATATCTCTCCTAAATGGGCCACCCGCCTTGCTTAAAGCGCGGACGGGGCAGGCATCACCGTCCCGTTTTAAATGAAGGACAGTCGTGCGGCCCTCTAATTTTAGCGGTAAGAGGTAAGAAAAATCGGGGCAGGCCCCGTAGAACGAGGCAGCACTGTCTTAAAACTTATAAACCAATTATTTAAAAGGAGAGCGCATATGAGAATACTGATCAAAGTTGAATTACCGGTCGAACAGGCCAACGCCTTGGCCAAAAACGGCACATTGGGAAAAACGATCCAGACCATTCTTCAAGAGCAGAAACCGGAAGCGGCCTATTTTACAGAGATCAACGGTGCCCGGTGCGGATTGATTGTTGTCAACTTGAAAGATACGTCCGAATTGCCCGCTTATGCCGAGCCCTGGTTTTTGGCCTTTAACGCCAAAGCAGAATTTCATCCGGCCATGACGCTACAAGACCTCTCTGCAGCTGGTCCAGCCATCGAACAAGCGGCAAAAAAGTATGGAAACGTACAAGAAGCGGCCGGCGTCATTTAACCGATTGGCAGTAAAATCGGGGGACAGTGATGTGTCCCCCGAATCCAAGGACGCCTAGTTGCCGAAATTTGAACGATCCTTTCGAGAGAGGATAAAAAGGAGAACTCATGAAAAGATTTTTCCTGGTTTTCGTTATTGGATTTTTGACCGTTTCTCCTCTTGCCTTCGCCCAAACAAACATCCAATTTGAAGAAGAGACCTTAACAAAGATTGAAGAAAATCCCCTTTTGGCTGATGTTTACCTGGAAAATAAAGAAAAGGGCAAAACACCAATCCTGGAGTTTAAGAGCCGTTGTCTGTCTTGGTATACGACCGATCCGGAGTTAAAGCTCTTTGCCTATGTCATCTCCAAAGGGGAAATGGACCACTTGATTGTTAATGGGATAAGCCGCTATAGCCATAAAAATCTAGAAAATACATTTCTTTTGCCGGATGGCCGTTGGATGATGTTGGTCGACGAAGGACAATACGATGCCTTCGCCGCCGGTGGCGGGAAAGATAGATTCCTGTTGCTCGATGGAAAAGAAGGCCCACATTTTGAAGAAATATCCTACGTGACGTGGAGTTCAGACGGTCGACATATCGCCTATCAAGGCGTTGAATTCCAAGGCTTTTTTAAGAGTAACGAATATTACATTGTTATCGATAACGATGTCCGTAAAGTCGATGTGAACTGGGGGCCGATTTTCAGTGGAGGCGATCAGCCTCGCCCGGCGTATCGGTATTCAATAAAAAACAAAGAATATGTCGTGATTGGCGAGAAAGAATTTGGCCCGTATCCTGTGTTGTGGCCAATATCTTCTAATCAAGGCATTGTTTTCAGCGCTGATGGCAAACGCTTTGCCTTCCCTATCAGAACGGAGAAAAATAAGCAGGCCTTGGTCATTGACGACCGGGTATCTCAAGTTTATGACACCATTGAGTCTTCCCCTGTATTCAGCGAGGATGGACAACACATTGCTTTCATTGTCCGGCAGGGAAAGGAATACTCGGTCATCTTGGATGATAAACCCGTCTTCACGCAAAAATTTCCTATTAATGTCGCAGTGTTTTTTGATGGCCAACGTCTTGCCCTTATTGCTCAAAATGCTAAAAATCAAAGAGCGGTTTTCGTGGATGGTGTACCGGGGCCATTTTTTAAAAATATAAATTACCTGACCTTCAGTCCCAATGGTAAAAGGATCACGTATGTTGTTGAAACTTATTACTCAGAGAGTGAGGGAAGTCGGTATGCCGTGATTATCGATGGCAAACAAGACCTTCAAGAATATCAAACGATAAGAGGCCCAGTGTTTACATCTGACAGCCAGCATTTGATTTATGCGGGGTTCAAAGCCGATAATAAAAGCAAATGGTTCGTAAAAACACACGAAGAAAACACCTCTGGCGAATGGTATGCCAAACCCTTTATGGGCCGCTGGCATATCATTGTCGATGGCGCAGAAAAGAAAGATTACGGATATATTTACACAATCAATGCATGGGATCCCGATCCTAAGAAATTTCGTTTTTTGTCACTTGAAAAAGACACCGTTTATAGAGTAACAGCAAAAATTGGAAGTAATGAAAAAGGGGACAAAAAGGGGACAGCACCCAATAAAATAAGTGACAAAGCACAAAGACACAATGTCATCCCACAGGGACTCCCTGCGGTCGCAAAGTCATACGCAAATCAGAAGTCAGAAAACAGACGACAGAAGCCAGAAATAGTAAAAAATAATTTTAAAACCGAGACAACGCCCATTATTTAAAACAGTGATAAGTGGTAAGAGGTAAGTAAAATCGCGTTGGGGGGACACATCACCGTCCCCTTAAGTCTGGCAATAATTTAGCGGACAGCAGATAACGAATAGCATAGAGTAAAAAGAGTTAAATGATAGCCCCAGTAAGCCGCAACGGCGGGCCGGGGAAGCCCGGTGCAAAACTATTTTGACAACCCTCAAGCCTGGTGTTATATTTGTCGTGCTCCTCACGTTGTAAGCCACGTTTCTTAATTCCCCTCAAGGCAATAAAAAATAATCCAACCATTTTAAAAGAGGGGAATTATGTCTAAGGCCATCGTTCCACAGGAAATCATTGAACAGAAAATTTATTTAATCAGGGGAAAGAAAGTAATGTTCGATAAGGATTTGGCACAGCTGTATGGAGTATTGACGAAAAACCTGAATAAGGCCGTTAAAAGAAATATTGACCGCTTCCCAGAGGATTTTATGTTCCAAATCAGTAAAGAAGAAGCTCGTTCTTTAAGGTTCCAATTTGGAACCTTAAAGAGAGGAGAACATGCCAAATATTTGCCTTATGTCTTTACGCAGGAAGGCATTGCCATGTTATCCGGCGTGCTCCATAGCCCAAGAGCCATTCATGTCAATATTCAAATCATGCGCACCTTTGTACGCTTGCGGGAGTTCCTTGCCTCGCACAAAGATCTAGCCCAGAAACTGGAAGAGTTAGAAAAGCGCTACGATGCCCAGTTCAAGGCGGTTTTCGACGCTATCCGTCAGATCATGACCCCACCGGAGGTCCCCAAGCGTAGGATCGGGTTCCATACAGAGCCATAAAAATTTCCCTTCTTGATTTGATTTTCAGTATAATACTGCAACTCTCATGGTGTAGTATCAGGAGGCATTCAATGAAAAAACTGCGCGTGGTGGTCTTAGGCGCCGGCTTCGGTGGACTTGAACTGAGCACAATCCTCTCCGAGGCGTTGGGCGAAGACCTGGACCTGACCTTGATCGACAAGAACGATTGCTTCATTTTTGGCTTTTCCAAGCTCGATGTGATGTTCCATCATGAAATGCCGGAGGCGGTACGTCTGGCCTACCGCCACATCAAAAAACCGGGCGTGCGTTTTTGCCAAGAGGAGATCATCGCGATCGACCCTACCGCCCGGCGCGTTAAGACCCAAAATAAAACTTACGCAGCAGATGTGCTGGTTATCGCGCTCGGAGCGGATTATGAGATCGACGCCACGCCGGGGCTGAGCGATCACGGCCATGAATTCTATACTTTTGCCGGCGCCAAACGGCTGCGGGACGTACTGGCGAATTTTAAAAAAGGCCGGGTGGTGATCGGTGTTTCCGGCACACCTTTTAAGTGCCCGCCGGCACCGAGCGAAGCGGCGCTCATGCTGCACGATTATCTTACAAAACGTGGGGTACGCCAGGACTGTGAAATTACTCTGGTCATGCCGTTCGGGGTCCCAATCCCTCCGTCGCCCGAAACATCCAAAGCGCTCTTGGCGGCCTTTGCCGAACGCAATATTACTTTTGTTCCCAAAAAAACGGTGGCGTCGCTCGACGGGGCGAAACGCCTTGTCCTGTTTGACGATAACAGTTCTATGCCTTACGATTTGTATCTCGGTGTCCCCAGACATTGCGTTCCAGCGGTGGTCGCCGCCAGCGGTTTGACCGAGGAAGGGTGGATCGTCCCCAGTGTTAAAAACCTCAAGACCAAATTTCCCGGTGTATACGCGGTGGGCGACGTGACGAGAATAGGGCCGCCCAAGGCGGGGCTGTTCGCCGAAGGAGCGGCGCGCGTGGCCGCGCTTTCGATCCTGGCGGATCTTAAGGGAGACGCGCAACCGCCGGATTATGACGGCGCCGGGATCTGCTACATCGAATTTGGGAGTGGGCGTGTCGGGCGTGTGGACGTTAATTTTCTCTCCGGCCCGACCGTTACCGGAATTTATCACGAGCCCTCCACGGACCTGGTCAAAGAGAAGAAACATTTCGGCTCCAGCCGCCGCGAGCGCTGGTTCGGGCTGAAATGATTTTTAAGTCGGACGACAGACAACAGAAGCCAGACACAAAGCTGCTTTGACAACCGTCAAACCTCGTGATATATTTATCCTACTCCTCACGTTGTAAGCTGCTTTTCTTAATTCCCCTCAAAGCAATAAAAAATAATCCAACCATTTTAAAGAGGGGGAAATTATGTCGACCGCAATCGTTCCGCAGGAAATCATTGAAAAGAAAATTTATTTAGTCAGGGGAAAGAAAGTAATGTTCGATAAGGATTTAGCGCAATTGTATGGAGTATTGACGAAAAACCTGAATAAGGCCGTTAAACGCAATATCGAACGATTTCCTGAAGATTTCATGTTTCAGCTTAATCAACAAGAAATAGAAGTTTTGAGGTTCCAGATTGGAACCTCAAAAAATTTGGGGTTTCAATTTAAAACCTCAAAGAAAGGGCGCGGAGGCCGACGATATTTACCGTATGTTTTTACCCAAGAAGGCATTGCCATGTTATCCGGCGTGCTCCATAGTCCCAGAGCCATTCACGTCAATATTCAGATCATGAGAACCTTTGTGCGCTTGCGGGAATTCCTTGCCTCGCACAAAGATTTAGCCCATAAACTGGAAGAATTAGAGAAGCGCTATGACGCCCAATTCAAGGCCGTGTTTGACGCCATTCGCCAGATCATGAACCCACCGGAGGTCCCCAAGCGTAGGGTCGGGTTCCATACCGAACCATAAAAATTTCTCTCCTTGGGAACTCAGAGAATCTTTAGAATCTCTCTCGCCGCGCGGGCGCTCGTCCCACCCTCACCCAAAGATTCCCGCACTTTTTTCAGTTCCGATTTCATTTCTGCAATTCGCACCTCATCGGTAAAAATATTTTTTAGCTCTTGAGCAATTTTAGAACCATTAGCGTCGTACTGAATGCATTCGGGAATGATCTTTTTGCCGATCATCACATTGGCCATGGCGATGTAGGGAATTTTGATAAGCCATTTGGCTAATATCCAAGAAAAGAACGATGTTTTGTAAACAACGACCATCGGCTTCTGCAAAAGGGTGGTTTCAAAAGTCGCTGTGCCAGAGGTGACCAGACAGAGGTCGCTAGCATTAATCCCATCGTAGGTGGCATCTGTGACAATTTTAAGCGGCAGAGAATTATCTTTTAAATAGGATTGCAGAAGGTTTTCATCCACGGTCGGCGCTTTCATAAGCAGGAATTGAGTCTTAGGGAATTCTTTATGCAGAATTTGGCTGGCCTCAAGCATGGCTGGTAGAAGATGTTGAATTTCTTTTTTGCGAGAGCCTGGCAGAAGTCCGATGGTCAATTTCTCTACTGATAAATGAAGCGAGCGTAAAAGCTCTTGACGGTCGGTTCTGACCTTAAGTGTATCCAACAATGGATGCCCGACGAAAGTGACGTCGAGACCGTGTTTAGCATAGAAATCTTTTTCGAAAGGAAAGAGAACTAACATACGGTCCGTATATTTTTTAATTAATTTGACACGACTTTCTTTCCACGCCCAGACCTGAGGGCTGATGTAATAAATAACCTTCGTGTCTGTGGTTTTCTTGACGGCCTGCGCCAGGCGCAGGTTAAATCCCGGATAATCGACGAGAATAACAGCGGCCGGTTGAATTTCACGAATCTTGGCGAGGATAAGATGAAAGAGGCGTTTAAATTCAGCGAAATGTTTTAAGACCTCAAAAAAGCCCACCACGGAAATCTTAGTCAAATCTTGATAAAGCTCCATACCGGCTTTAGCCATTTGCGGTCCACCCAAACCAGAAAAGGTCAAGTTTGGATTTTGGGCCTTGAGGGCCTCGACCAAATGCGCGGCATGCATGTCACCGGACGCCTCACCGGCGATGATAATGATATGATGGGGATTGGACATCGAAAAATCGAATATCTGGATATCGGGTGATTAGGGACTAGGGATCAGGTTATCGGGACATGAAGGAAATTTCTTTCCTGGTTCCCAGATTTCCGGAAACCTAGTCCCTGTTCTCCTGATATCCAAATAACCTTTCTTATTTTTTCGGTTTATTCTGTTTAATCTGCTCCGTAATTTCCAAGGCCACCTTAAGCGCTTCCCGGGCCTCAATGCCTGAAACAATCGGCTGTGTGTTTTTCTGAATGCAATCGACAAAGGATTCCAATTCTCTTTTAAGCGGTTCTTCTTTTTCGATGGGAAGGGCGTGTTTGGTAATTAAAGGCCCAATTTTTTTGTAAATAAAGGCTTCTTGTTTCATGTAATCGAGAGAGATATAGGTGTCTTTTAAAAAGATACGGATTTTGCGCATCACTTCGTCGGAAACACGACTGGCGGTCAAGTTGCACACACAGCCATTCTCTAAAATCATGCGCACACTGGCGATGTCCTCAAGTTTCGTGAGGACATTAATACCAACGGCGTGGATATTTTTGATGGACGAGGAATTCAATCCCAAAATAATATCGATGTCATGAATCATGAGGTCCATCACCACCCCAATATCGAGGGAACGGTTGGGGAATTGATTAAGACGATGGCATTCGATAAAGAGCGGATTACAGGCAAAATGTTTGATGGCCTCAAAGGCGGAGTTGAAGCGCTCCACATGACCAACCTGCAATTTGAGTTTATTTTTTTGCGCAAGGGCAATGAGTTCACCGGCCTGCGCGACGGTGTAGGTGATGGGTTTCTCGATGAAGGTGTGAACATTATGAGAAAGAAAAAATTTGGCGATTTCGAAATGGGAAATCGTAGGAACACAAATACTAACCGCCTCAACCCTTCCTAACAAATCCTTGTAATTGGCCACAAAGGGGACGTTGTAGGGTCGAGCGAGGCGTTGGGTGCGTTCTTTCTTATGATCGCAGACGCCCACCAAATTGACTTTGGAGGATAATTCGCTAAAAACCTTAAGATGTTTCGCCCCTAAATGGCCGATGCCGATGATGGCGAGATTGGTCTTTTTCATAGCTACGTAGAATAACAAACTCCTCGACAAAAGTCAATTGCTATGCTACCATGCCACACACTTCTTTATTACTAATATTATGAATGAGTATATTAAGTTATTAAAATTTCATAAAGGACACAAGGCCCTCGTTGTCCTGGCTGTTATTTTGATGGCTATTTCTTCCATTTTTGAAGGAGTACAATTTTCTTTGATTGTCCCTTTGATGGACCGCATTTTCGCGGATAAACCCATCGTCCCCCTTCAAAAAGTTCCCCTCTTTCTTGAAAACACCATAGCTTATCTAAACCAAATTGACCGTAAAGAACTGTTATGGTTATTGTCGGGCTGGGTTTTTGGCGTCATGCTCCTTAAGAACTTTGTGACCTTTTGGTATGGGTTTATCATGAATACTATTTCTCAGCGTGTGATTCAAGATGTCCGCAATCAACTGTATAGCAAGATTCAGAGCCTGTCGCTTGATTATTTTAGTAAAAGGAGGAGTGGTGAGTTGATATCCCGTATCACCAATGATGTTTTGCTTATCGAAAACGCTGTCTCTTATGCCACGATTGATTTATTTCGTCAGCCGCTGACCATCCTTGTTTTTGTGATTATTATTTTTGCCACCTACGCCAAGACCGCCATTATTATCTTTTTGATTTTTCCTCTGATTGCCCTTCCGATGAACCAGATCGGGCGTATGTTACGAAAGATTTCCAAAAGTACACAGGAACGCATGGCCCATATCAATTCGCATTTGTTGGAGACGATTACAGGCGTAAAAGTCGTAAAGGCTTTTTCGGCCGAAAATTACGAAATTGAGCGTATGCGGTTACAAAATCGTGATTTCTATAAATTGAAAATGAAGGCGGTGAAACGTTTACTGCTCATTAATCCCGTCACTGAAATGATGGGAGTATTCTGTGGTATCATCATGATCGTATGGTTAGGGATGGAAGTTTTGGAAGGAAAGTTTTCGTCTGGTATTTTTGGTCTCTTTTTTGGTTCGTTTATGATGCTGATAAGCCCAATTAAGAAAATGGGCAATGTCAATGCTATTATTCAGCAGGCCTTAGCCGCCAATGAGCGAATTTATGAAGTTCTTGAGACCAAACCAACCATACTGGAAAGACCCAATGCTCAGACGCTACCCATTCTTAAAGAAAGTATCTACTTAGAACATGTTAATTTTCAGTACGACAAAGAATCAGGAACAGTTTTGCATGATATTAATTTTGAAATTAAGCGTGGTGAGTTGGTTGCGATTGTTGGCCCGACGGGAACGGGAAAAACCACATTGGCCAATTTGATTCCGCGCTTTTATGACGCCACCAAAGGGGTAGTAAAGTTTGATGGCGTGGATGTCAAAGATGTCACATTTTCCTCTTTGCGCTATCAGATTGGCATCGTCACACAAGAAACCATTCTGTTTAATGATACGGTCAAGGCCAATATTGCCTATGGCGCTCTTGAGGCAACGCAAAACGAAATCGAAGAGGCGGCCAAGAAGGCCTTTGCGCATCAATTTATTGTGAAGATGCCGAAAGGGTATGAAACAATCATAGGGGATCGGGGTTTTAGGTTATCCGGCGGAGAAAAGCAGCGTGTGGCGATTGCACGGGCGATCCTGAAAAATCCGCCCATTCTTATCTTGGATGAGGCGACCTCCCAGCTAGACTCGGAATCGGAAAAATATGTTCAAGAGGCGCTGGATAAATTGATGCAAGGCCGGACCGTTATAGCCATTGCGCATCGGCTCTCGACCGTTAAAAAGGCGACCAAGATTGTGGTCTTAGACGAGGGTCGCATCGTGGGGCTGGATAGCCATGAACGGTTATTGAAAAGCTGCGATCTTTATCAGCGGCTTTACCAAACTCAGTTTCACGGATAATTTACCAATCTCTATTTTCCTCAATGAGTTAAGAAGAAAAGGGGTTGCAAAAGAAAGGATTATTGGGTATACTACTTCAACAAAATTTTTTGCAGCCTTACTATTTTAAATAAATCTACTTATTATTAATAATTGTAACAAGGAGGAGAAAAAAAGCACATGGTTGATGAATTAATTAAGAAATTACTCGAGGCAGGAGTCCATTTTGGGCACCAGACCAAACGTTGGAATCCCAAAATGAAAAAGTTTATTTTCGGGCAAAGGAGTGGCATTTATATCATAGATTTGGAAAAAACCGTTGACCATTTAGCGAAGGCGCGGGATTTTGTCTATGAAGTGGCGGCCAAAGGAGGGATGGTTCTTTTTGTCGGAACAAAAAAGCAAGCCCAAGATGTAGTAGAAGAAGAAGCCAAGCGCGTGGGCATGTTTTTTGTGAGAAATCGCTGGATGGGTGGGCTTCTTACTAATTTTTTCACCGTCAAGAAGTCTATCGAGCGTTTAGAGGAAATTGAGAAGATGCAGCAGGATGGCATTTTTGAAAAACTCACCAAAAAAGAGATTGCTCGACTCACCAAAGAAAAAGATAAATTGCTTCGTGATTTAGGTGGCATTCGCGAGATGAATTATTTGCCCAAGGCCATTTATGTGGTCGATACGCACAAGGAAGAGATTGCGGTCAAAGAGGCCAGCCGACTTAATATTCCCATTATCGGATTACTTGATACGAATTGCGATCCAGATATGGTGGACTATCCTATTCCGGGCAATGACGATGCTGTGAAATCTATTCGGTTTATAACGTCTTTGATTGCCGACAGTGTTTTGGAAGGTCGAAAGGCTTATTTGGAGAGCGAAACGATTCGTCGGCAAAGTACCCAGAACAATGAGAAGGTTGAGGAAGTTCAGAGTGCCCCCCTATCGTCAAAAACGGGTCGGATGGAAGATCCCAATACGGAATAAGTGTAAAGCGAAAGGAAAAAATTGTGGGTGCTTCGGTTGATGCGATTAAAGAATTAAGAGAACTGACCTCCTGTGGTATTATTGAATGTAAAAAAGCGTTAGAAGAGGCTAAGGGAAATATTGAGAAGGCCAAAGAAATTTTACAAAAGAGAGGTTTAGAAATTGCGGCGAAGAAAGGCGGCCGCGAAGCCAAGCAAGGCCGCGTGGAATCCTATGTTCATCTAGGAAGTAAAATCGGTGTTTTATTGGAGGTGAATTGCGAAACAGATTTTGTCGCGAATAGCGAAGAGTTCCGTACCTTCACCAAAGACGTGGCCATGCATATTGCCGCCATGGCCCCCAGTTACATTAAAGAGCAGGACATCCCCTCGGAAGTCTTAACCAAACAGAAAGATAAAGAAACCTTCCTGAAAGAGAATTGTCTGATGAATCAAGTCTTTGTCAAAGATGTCAAAATGACCATTCAGGACTATCTCAATTCCCTCATTGCCAAGATAGGAGAAAACATTTTTATTAAACGATTTGTTCGCTATAAAGTGGGAGAACAATAAAAAACTATCCTGAAAGGAAAAACCTTGACTAAAAAACCAATTTACAATCGTATCCTCCTTAAATTGAGTGGTGAGGCCATGATGGGAAATCAGGAGCATGGCATTGACGCGGAGATGTGTGCTTCTCTGGCTAGACAAATTAAGGAGATACGGGAGATGGGTATTAAGGTGACGCTGGTGGTAGGTGGGGGGAATATCTTCCGCGGACATGTCGCCTCGAAGGCTTTCGGTTTGGACCGTTCTGTCGCGGATTATATGGGGATGTTAGCGACGGTCCTTAATGGTCTGGCCCTTCAAAATGCCTTAGAGAAAATTGATGTACCCACGCGAGTGATGACGGCCATCGAGATGCATGCCGTGGCTGAGCCGTACATTCGTCGACGAGCCATGCGTCATTTAGAAAAAGACCGTGTGGTCATTTTTGTCGCTGGGACAGGAAACCCTTATTTTACAACGGACACGGCTGCGGCGTTACGTGCCAGTGAAATTGAGGCCGATGTGATTTTGAAGGCAACGAAGGTTGAGGGTGTCTATACGGATGATCCCATTCAAAACAAAACCGCCAAGAAATTCCAAAAATTAAAATTTATCGATGTTCTAAAAAAGAATCTTCGCGTGATGGATGCCACCGCCATCAGCCTATGCCGCGAGAATAATCTCCCTATTGTCGTTTTCAATTTCACCAAAGAAGGGAATATCAAAAAAGTTGTGTTGGGAGAGAAAATCGGAACCATTATCCAATAAGTCCAACGAACTTTATGAGCATGAAAGAAATCATTCATCAGACGGAAGAACGCATGAAGAAGTCTTTGGAATCTATCCATCGGGAATTTATGGAAGTGAGGACAGGACGGGCCCATCCAGGGTTAATTGAAGGGATGCATGTGGATTATTATGGGACACCGACGTTGTTAAAACAATTGGCCTCGATTTCTATACCCGATCCGCGTTCGATTGTCATTCAGCCATGGGATGTATCGGTGATTGCGGAGATCGAAAAGACCATTAACAGCTCTAAATTAGGTGTGACGCCCATCAATGATGGTAAGATTATCCGTTTAGTGGTTCCACCTTTATCGGAAGAACGTCGGAAAGAATTGGCCAAGGTGGTTAAAGATATGGCAGAAAATGGGCGTATTTCTATTCGCACGATCCGTCGGGAAGCGAATGAAAAGATTAAAAAGATGCTTTCCGATAAGGCGATCACCGAAGACGATAGTTTTAAAAGCCAAGATGTTATTCAGAAATTGACGGATAGATTCATCAAAGATATCGATATTCTCTTGGACGAAAAAAGCCGAGAGTTAACAGAATTTAAATAAGTTTGTTCTTTCCCATTTTATCGTTAGATTGGAGAAATCGTAAGGTTTGACCCACTAGCTCATCAGGTAGAGCACAGCCCTTTTAAGGCTGGTGTGCCGCGTTCGAGTCGCGGGTGGGTCATCGTTTAGGTGATAAGAGGTAAGCCTGCCTGCCGGTAGGTGATAAGTGATAAGTCGAGGGCCGATGGTAACGTTTTGATTCTTAACAGGTTGTCTTTGTTTTTGCTCTTCGATAGATTTGGTTAATGAATTTTTTAATTTGAACTTACCACTTATCGCTTACCACTTAGCCCTTGGAAAAGGGCGAGTGGCGGAATTGGCATACGCGCATGCCTTAGGAGCATGTCCCGCAAGGGTTAGAGGTTCAAGTCCTCTCTCGCCCATGTAAATAGGTTGCAAAGTAACAAAGAGACAATGAAACAAAGTAAAATCAAAAACGACAACCCACAACCAAGCAGATTATCTTTTATAAAATATTTTTTATTATTCCTATAATGTTTGATTTTTCCTTGTTACCTTGTAACTTTGTTTCTTTGTTGCTTTCATTGCGGCGGTAATTCAGTTGGCTAGAATGCTTCCTTGCCAAGGAAGATGTCGTGGGTTCAAATCCCATCCGCCGCTCTTTTGATATTTCAATGACGACGTGACTTACGGAAGTCAAACGACGTAAGTCACAAGTCGGAATTGACCCCGCTTCTTGCATTCTGCAAGAATGCAGCGGGGTAAATTCGTCCAGTATCCACCAAATTTTGTGGCGGATAGGACTCATTTAAGGAGGAGTAATGAGGATTAGCGATTTTCTTTGTTCTAATGCTATCTCGGCTGATTTGAAAGGAACAACAAAGAAAGAAATTATTGAAGAGCTAGTTGGATTATTGGTGGATGCGGATGTTATTGAAAAGAGACATAAGCATAAAGTCATCGAAGTTTTGTTAGTCAGGGAAGCCTTAGGATCCACAGCTATTGGACAAGGCATTGCCATTCCTCATGGCAAAACCGATTGTGTCGATAAATTAGTGGCCAGTTTAGGAGTCAGCAAAAAAGGCATTGACTTTGATTCCCTGGATGGTGAACCAGCCTATATCTTCTTTCTCTTAGTGGCACCAATCGATTCGGCAGGACCTCATCTTAAGGCCTTAGCACGTATTTCTCGTTTATTAAAAGACAAGTATATCCGAGAGAATTTAAAGAACGCCAAAGACGAAAAGTCAATTTTAAAAATGATTTCCCTCGAAGATGTCCGTGCCCTCTAATTGATGATGGTTAAAAATTTTCTTAAATGGTTTTATCCCGGCATGAGAATTAAACGTTGGTTATTTACAACCTTACTGGGAGTTATCATCGTTGGGATAGGCGCTGTTTTAACGTCAGATCCCTATAAGTTTGTGAGTCGCTTTGGTGTTGTTTGGATCATCTGTGGGATTATCATTATTGTGATGGGAGTAGGTAAAATGATTGTCTCGCTTTTGACATTATTCTTGCCTCAAGGAGAGCGAGATCTGGTTAATATTCTTTACCAGCGACGCTATTTGGAACGTGGCCCAAAGATTGTTGCCATCGGTGGTGGACATGGTTTATCGAATCTGCTTTTGGGATTAAAGGAATATACCTCTAACTTAACAGCGATTGTGACAGTGGCGGACAGTGGGGGGTCTTCGGGATTGCTGCGGGAAGAGTTTAATATTGTGGCACCTGGAGATATTCGTAACTGTTTGGTCGCCCTAGCGGATGCGCCTAAATTGATGGGAGATCTATTCCAATTTCGTTTCTCTAAGGAGTCACAACTACGGGGACATAATTTCGGCAATTTATTTTTAACAGCCATGGTACAGTTGACGCATGGTGATTTTGAGAAGGCCGTGGAGGAGTCAAGTAAAGTCTTGGCGATTCGCGGAAAAGTAATTCCTTCAACGGTCCATAATGTTCATTTGGTTGCCGAGTACATGGATGGTTCCAAGACTTTAGGTGAGGCGATGATTCCCAAAAAGAATGAGCGGATTAAACGCGTGTTTTTAAATCCCGTGGATGCCCTTCCGACACAGGAGGCCTTAAAGGCCATTGCCGAGGCGGACATTATTGTTTTGGGGCCGGGAAGTTTGTATACGAGTGTGTTACCGAATTTGATTATTGATGGAATTGCGGAGGCCATTGTGAAATCTTCTGCCTATAAGGTGTATGTGTGTAATGTGATGACCCAGTCGGGAGAAACCGATGGTTATGCGGCTAGTGACCATGTCCAAGCGATTATTGAGCATACCAATAAAAATATTATTGACGCCTGTATGGTCAATATCGCCGAAGCTCCCGCCCAAGCCCTTGAGCCTTATCGGGAAGAGAATTCGTTCCCGGTTGTGGCCGATACCGATAAAATTAAGGACATGGGATATACCGTGATTGCGACGGATCTTTTAGGCGTGGATAATTATGTTCGCCATGATTCGACTAAACTAACGAAAGCCCTCATTAAATTGGTGGAGAAGCATCGGGTGATCAAGCGATAATGTTGACTCCTCAACGAACCATGCCAAGACTCGAAAAAGAAATAATTGTGATGAATACTCAAGGGCTTCATGCACGACCGGCGGCTTTATTTGTGCAAATTGCGTGTAAATATAATTCAACGATCACCGTTCAGAAAGGTGAGGAAAAAGTGAATGGAAAATCCATTATGGGGATATTGATGTTGGGAGCCCATCATCAAAGCCAAATCAAGTTGATTATCGAAGGCGACGATGCCACCGCTGCTATGAATGACTTAGAGGGATTTTTAAAAAAGAAAGAATGACATGGAAGAATTTGTTTTAAAAGGGATACCAGCCGCTCCGGGTATTGCCATGGGTTCGGGGTTTATTCTTGATCGGCAGGATTTTATTGTTCCGCCTCGTGCGATTCTTGAACACGAAATTCCTGTGGAGATCGCCCGTTTTGAAGAGGCCCTCATCAAGACGCGTGAAGAGATCACTTCCATCCAGAAGAAGATTATGGAACAGGTGGGAGGACAGCACGCCCAAATCTTTGATGCGCATTTGCTCGTTTTGGAAGATCGTACGCTGATTGAAGAGGTGATCAAACGTATTAAAAAGGAAAAATTATCCGCTGAGTATATTTTTTCAAAAGTGTTGAAAAAGTATGTTAAGGTTTTTTCAAATATCGAGGATGAATATTTAAGGGAACGCACAACGGATGTCAACGATATCGGCCGGCGCATTCTGAAAAACTTAACGGATGAAGCGAAACTACATGAGTTCGAAAATTTAAGCGAGCAATTGATCATTGTGGCTCATGATCTTTCTCCCTCAGATACGGTGAGTATGTATAACAAAAATATCATTGCCTTTGTGACCGATATCGGGGGACGAACGTCGCATACCGCCATTATGGCGAAATCATTGGGCGTGCCAGCCGTCGTGGGTCTTAAGGACGCGACCTTACGGATCAGTAATCAGGACTACCTTATTGTGGACGGTCGCATGGGCCTGGTGATTCTTCATCCCAGCCAAGAGACCCGTGGGATCTATGAGAAGGAAAAGAATCGTATCCTGGCCTTACGGGACAGGTTTGATGACATTAAGGATTTGCCAGCGGAGACATTAGATGGCCATCGTGTGACGATTATGGCCAATTTGGAATTACCCGAAGAAATTCCATTGATTTTAAAAAAGGGGTCGGCGGGGATTGGGCTCTATCGTACAGAATATTTTTATATGAATAGAGTTGATTTGCCTTCTGAGGAAGAACAGTATCAGGCGTATAAACATGTGGCCGAGGCTTTAAAGCCACATCCTGTGATTATTCGTACCCTTGATTTGGGAGGGGATAAATTCATCTCGAGTTTACAGATTCCTCGCGATATGTATCCGTTTTTGGGTTCCCGAGCTATTCGTTTTTGTTTAAGTCGGCCGGATATTTTTAAGACACAACTCAGGGCTACCTTAAGAGCTTCTCTCCATGGCAAAATTCGTTTGATGTATCCCATGATTTCGGGAGTAGGGGAATTGCATCAAGCCAATACGATATTAGAGGAAGTCAAAGAAAGTTTGAGGAAAGAATCCATTCCTTTCGATGAGAAGATGCCTATCGGTATCATGATTGAAGTGCCATCGGCCGCCCTCATGGCGGATGTCCTGGCCAAAGAGGCCGCCTTTTTCAGTATCGGGACCAATGATTTGATTCAATACACCTTGGCGGTGGATCGCGTCAATGAAAGGACAGCCGAGCTCTATGAGCCTGCGCATCCGGCCATTCTGCGTTTGATTAAAGGCGTGATTGATGCTGGCCATAAGGCAAAGATTCAGGTAGGGCTCTGTGGCGAGATGTCCAGCGAACCTGTCTTGGCTCTCATTTTGTTAGGTTTGGGTTTGGATGAATTTAGTATGTCTTCGGTGAATATTCTTCAAATTAAAAAGATGATTCGCAGTGTAAAATTTAAAGACGCCAAAGAATTGGCCCAAAAAGTGTTAAGTCTATCCAGGGGCAGCGAGGTTGAAGAACTAGGGATGGTGAGGTTACGAGAATTAGCTCCGCATGTCTTTCATGTTTCTGATAGAACGTGAAGAAGGAAAATATGAAGGCTTTGATTTTGGCAGCAGGGTATGGCACCCGCTTATATCCCCTTGTCACCGATACCCCCAAACCCCTTTTAGAAATTAAGGGCAAAGCCCTCATTGATTATATCCTACAAAGGATTTTAACCCTCAAAGGTCTTGAGGAAATATATGTTATCACCAACGAAAAATTTTTTGGTCATTTTCAAGTTTGGGTCAAAAAACATTCCAAGAGCCCCGTAAAGATTTCCATTATTAGTGATGGGACAAAATCAAATGAAGACCGTTTGGGTTCGGTGGGCGATATTAATTTTTTTTTAAAAAAGAAAGAGGTCAATGACGATTTGCTCATCGTGGGAGGGGATAATTTATTTGATTTTAATTTACAGGATTTTCAGACCTTTGTTGAGTTGAAGAATCCCCATGTGGTCATCGGGGTTTATGATGTTCATAGCCTTGGGGAGGCCCCAAAATTTGGTGTTGTAGAACTGGATAAAAATGGTAAAATTATTTCCTTTGAGGAGAAGCCTCAAGATCCCAAATCGACCTTGATTGCGATGTGTTTGTATTATTTTCCGAGGTTGAGCGTTAATCTTATTTTTGATTATTTGAAGGAATCCAACAAGGCCGATAAGGCCGGTGATTATATCCGTTGGATTAGTCAATGTCAAAGTGTCTATGGGTATGTCTTTAAGGGCAAGTGGTACGATATTGGCAGTATCGAATCTTATCAGGAGGCTCAAAACGAATTTAGTAGCCAATGAAAATAAAGGAAAGGTGAACACATCATGAAAGGGAAATATGTTATTTCATCGGAATCGGTGGGGAAAGGTCATCCGGATAAAGTTTGTGATCAAATCTCGGACGCTGTCTTGGATGCTGTTTTAAGAGATGACCCGAAGGGACGGGTTGCCTGTGAAACATTTATATCAGCAGGTTTGGTCATTGTCGGTGGTGAGATTACGACCACAACGTATGTGGATGTCCATAAATTAGTTCGTCGCGTATTAAGGGACATCGGATATACGCATCCCAAATATGGTTTTGATGCCAGTACATGTGCCATTTTAAATACGATCAATAGTCAGTCACCGGATATCGCGCAAGGAGTCGATGCCGGGGGAGCTGGCGATCAGGGAATTATGATTGGATATGCCTGCGATGAAACGCCAGAACTTATGCCATTGCCGATCATGTTGGCTCATCGCTTAGTCCAACGGATCGAAGAGGTACGCAAATCCGAAATTTTGGACTATCTTGGTCCGGATTGCAAAAGTCAGGTGACAGTAGAATATAACAACGAAAAACCAGTAAGGGTTGATACAGTTGTTTTGGCGTGTCAACATACCGAGAAAATTCTTGATAAAACAGGTAAGTATATTACGCCAGCAGCCAAAGAGGAAATGATCAAAACCATTGCTCTTCCCATTGTCGAGAAGTTGGCGGACAAAAACACAAAATTTTATGTTAATGAGACTGGCAAATTTGTCATGGGTGGACCTCAGTCTGATACGGGTGTCACGGGACGTAAGATCATTGTGGATACCTATGGCGGTGTGGTCTCACATGGGGGCGGCGCTTTTTCAGGCAAGGATCCAACCAAGGTTGACCGTTCCGCTACGTATATGGCCCGCTACATCGCCAAGAATATTGTCGCGGCCAAATTAGCCAAAAGATGCTGGATTCAGTTAGCGTATGCCATTGGACGTGCGGATCCGGTGAGCATTGTGATTGATACATCGGGAACGGGGAGAGTTTCGGACCAGGAATTAACGGACCTTGTGCGTAAACATTTTGATTTGACACCCCGAGGGATTATTCAAGAGCTGAAATTACTCACACCGGTTTATGAAAAGACAGCGGTGTATGGTCATTTTGGACGAAGTGAGTTTGAATGGGAGAAGACACTTAAGGCAGCGGCCTTAGCCAGTGATTTAAAAGTGACCGTCTAAATCTCCTCGATAGATTTATCCTCAAAGACAACTTCGAGACTATTTTAATTTAGAGAAAGGGAATGTTCATGAATTATGACATCAAGGATATATCTTTAGCCAAAAAAGGGAAATTGCGCATTGAGTGGGCTGGCAAAGACATGCCGGTTTTGAAACAAATCGAGAAACGATTTCAGAAAGAGAAACCGCTCAAAGGATTGCGCATGAGCTGTTGTTTACATGTGACAACCGAGACCGCCAATCTGATGTCTGTTTTAAAAGCAGGAGGCGCGCAAGTGCGATTGTGTGCGTCGAATCCTCTATCGACACAGGATGATGTGGCAGCTTCCCTCATCAAGGACTACGGTATCCCTACCTTTGCGATTAAGGGGGAGGATACTAAAACCTATTATAAGCATCTTAATGCAGCGTTGGATCATAAACCCCATTTGACCATGGACGATGGGGCCGACTTAGTTTCAGAGATTCATTCCAAACGAAAAGAGTTGGCACAGCATATTTTGGCTGGAACCGAAGAAACGACGACGGGCGTGATTCGCTTGCGTAGTTTGGCTAAACAAAAATTGTTACTGTACCCGATTATTGCCGTTAACGATGCCATGACCAAACATTTTTTTGACAATCGCTATGGAACAGGACAATCGACCATGGATGGTATTATTCGCGCCACCAATCGTTTAATGGCAGGTTGTACTTTTGTCGTGTGTGGTTATGGCTGGTGTAGTCGAGGATTAGCCATGCGCGCTGATGGGATGGGGGCCAAGGTGATTGTGACAGAAGTGGATCCTTTACGAGCGCTGGAAGCTTCCATGGATGGTTATCAGGTGATGCCGATAAAACAAGCAGCCAAAGTGGGCGATGTGTTTGTGACCTTAACAGGAGATTTGAATGTTATTCGTGCCGAGCATATGTTATTGATGAAAGACGGCGCTATCTTGGCCAACTCTGGTCATTTTGATGCAGAGTTGGATTTGAAAGGATTGGCAAAAATCACCAAGGCCCGACGCAAAATTCGAGAATTCGTGGAAGAATTTACTTTAAAGAACGGAAACAATATCTACATTTTAGGCGAAGGTCGTTTAGTGAATCTAGCGGCAGCGGAAGGGCATCCAGCCTCGGTCATGGATATGAGTTTTGCCAATCAAGCCTTATGTGCGGAATATGTTAGTAAAAATCATAAAAAACTTAAAAAAACCGTCTATTCGGTCCCCGAACACATTGACCGTATGATTGCGGAACTTAAATTGAAATCATTAGGCATCTCCATAGATACTTTAACGCCGGAGCAGAAAAAATATTTAGCCAGTTGGGAGATAGGCACCTAATTTTAGAGAAAGGATTTGACGATGGCGAAGATTTATTATGATAAAGATGCGGATTTAAATGCTATAAAAAATAAAACCATCGCGATTCTTGGCTATGGGATTCAAGGACGAGGACAAGCGCTCAATCTGCGCGACAGCGGTTTGAATGTGATCGTAAGTCAGCGCGAAGGGGGCGTTAACTATGAACAGGCCGTTAAGGATGGCTTTACGCCAGTTGAGGCATCCGTCGCCGCCAAGCAAGCGGATATCATTCAGATTCTTACGCAGGATCATGTGCAGGCGGATTTGTATAAAAAATCGATTAAGCGCCACTTAAAGAAAGGTAAATCGATTGTCTTTTCACATGGCTTTAATATTCATTTTAAACAGATTATTCCGCCACTGGATGTCGATGTTTGGATGATTGCCCCTAAAGGGCCAGGCGCGTTAGTTCGACGACAATATGAAGAGGGGCGCGGTGTGCCGTGTTTGGTGGCGATTCATCAAGATGCGTCAGGTCATGCGTTACAGGATGCTTTGGCCTACGCGAAGGGCATTGGGGGAACGCGGGCAGGAGTGATTGAGACCACCTTTAAAGAAGAGACAGAGACCGATCTTTTCGGAGAACAGGTTGATTTATGCGGGGGGGCAAGTGAATTGATTAAGGCCAGTTATGAAACTTTGATTGAGGCAGGGTACCAGCCCGAGATTGCGTATTTCGAGTGTTTGCATGAATTGAAGCTAATTGTGGATCTGATTTATGAAGGGGGCTTAACCGGCATGCGTAAACGCGTTTCAGACACCGCTGAATATGGCGATTACACAAGGGGTAAAAGAATTATTAATGAACGCACGCGTAAAGAAATGAAAAAGATCTTAGCGGAAGTTCAGTCAGGCAAATTCGCCCGTGAATGGATTCGCGAGAATAAAAAAGGTCGTCCCAATTTTAACAAGATGCGCGAAGAAAGCGAGAATCATCCGATTGAAAAAATCGGTAAAGAATTACGGGCGATGATGACGTGGATGAAGAAAGGATAGGAGTCAGAAGTAAGAGGTCAGAGGTAAGATTTTTCTGGCCTCTGACATCTTGCCTCTTGCTTCTCTAATATATATAAAAATGAACAATCAAGTCTTAATCTTCGATACTACGCTGCGCGATGGCGAGCAGGCGCCGGGCGCCAGCATGAACCAGAGCGAAAAATTGGAGATTGCGTATGTCCTAGAACGCTTAGGCGTTGATATCATCGAGGCTGGATTTCCGATTAGTTCCAAAGAGGATTTTGAGTCCGTTCGTTTGGTGGCCAAGAATATCAAAGGATCGATTATCTGTGGTTTAGCACGGTCTATAAGGAAGGATATCGATGCCGCCTATGAAGCTATCAAATTAGCCAAACGCGGACGCATTCATGTTTTTTTGGCGACTTCCAAGATTCATTTGGAGCATAAATTAAGGAAAAGTAAAGAGGAAATCCTGGCTATGGCGGTGGAGGCTGTCAGATACGCGCGGGAGAGAAACGATAACATTGAATTTTCTCCTGAAGATGCCTCGCGCAGCGAAAAGGATTTTTTGTATCGGGTGTTGGAGGCGGTCATCGATGTGGGCGCCACCACCGTTAATATCCCAGACACCGTCGGCTATAGCACGCCAATGGAGTATGGTCAATTAATTTCGGATATTAAGAATAATGTTCCTAACATCAACAAGGCGATTATCTCGGTGCATTGCCATGATGATTTGGGATTAGCGGTGGCCAATTCTTTGGCCGCGGTTCGTCAGGGTGCGCGTCAGGTGGAATGTACCATTAACGGAATTGGCGAACGGGCTGGCAATGCCTCTATGGAAGAAATTGTGATGGGCTTGAAAACGCGCTTTGATATTTATGGTTGCACGACCAATATCAAAACACAGGAAATCTGCAAGGCCTCCCGATTGGTGAGTAAGCTAACGGGTTTTGTAGTTCCGCCCAATAAAGCGATTGTCGGCGGTAACGCCTTTCGTCATGAGTCTGGTATTCATCAGGATGGAATGCTTAAAGAACGCTCGACTTATGAAATTATGCAGCCCGAGGACGTGGGGTTTACAGGCACGGGGTTGGTGTTGGGAAAACATTCCGGTCGTCATGCCTTCAAGGTTCGATTAAAACATTTAGGGATTGAATTGACCGATGAGCAAGCGGATAAAGCCTTTGAGCGCTTTAAAAGTATTGCGGATAAAAAGAAGCATGTTTTTGATGAAGATTTGATGGCTATTGTTGAGGATGAGGTCCAATTGGTGAAGGATACCTGGACCTTAATGGATTTGATGACGACTAGTGGCACGAAGACGACACCACGGATTTCCATCACTTTAAAATCCAAGGGCAAGATTTATAAAAAAACCTCGACCGGCGATGGACCTGTGGATGCCTGTTATAAGGCTATTGATGCCATTACTAAAATAAAAGGTGAATTGCTGGAATATTCCATTCAGTCCGTGACGCATGGCAAAGATGCGTTGGGTGAGGTCACGGTTAAAGTCAAGATTGGTGATAAGAGTGTGATTGCACATGGTGCTAGCACGGATATTATTGTGGCCTCGGCCCATGCCTATATTAATGCCATCAACAAAGTGATTTCGCAGTCAACTCAAGTGAAATAACAGAGCCTTGATTGACACCAATACGAACTCAGATCGGTTTCGTATAAATTAATAGAACATTTGAAGTTATGGTGTTCGGTTCTCCGAGCAGCTCACTGTCAACTGTCGTTGGGTTGATGGACGAAAGTGTAATGCCACTACTTAAGCAAGGGAAAAATTTGATAGAACAGGCTCTTTGCCTGCCTTGTCGGCAGACAGGTTAAAATTGTCAAAATACTGTTTAGGCGTCATGTTGTTCAAGGACTGATGAGGATAATCGGTGTTGTAGGCGATGATCCAATTTTTCAAGGCCTCGGCGAAGGCATAATAATGAAGTTGAAATTTCATTAGATTACAATAGAGCATTATTCAGTTTGTGTTATACTTTTGTCAAAGGTAACGTATGCCGATTATCAGTCAATTTTATGGAATCATCATTTACATGTTCTGGCGGGAGCATGAGCCGGCTCATTTCCACGCGAAATACGGTGATGATGAGATTACTGTTGAGATTGAGACAGGAGTTGTTAACGGTAAAATGTCTCCCAGGGCATTGGCCTTAGTTCAAGAGTGGAGAAAGTCTCATTTAGAAGAGTTAAAAAAGGAATGGGAACTGGTAAAATCAAAGAAACCGTTGTTTCCCATTAAACCATTGGAGTAAAAATATGATCCTTCATGTTGTTGATGTTAAATATGTTCGCGATTACGTCATTTGGGTAAAATTTAATGACGGTATAGATGGCGAGGTGGACTTATCAGCCGAGCTTGAGGGAGAAGTATTTAGCCCTTTAAAGGATAAGAAGTTATTTAAAACTGTAAAAGTTCATCCGCTTATGCAAACTGTTGTCTGGAATAATGGCGCGGACTTAGCGCCGGAATTTCTGTACGACAATCTGCGGATTTCTATTTGACCTCAGTTTATAAACCTTCCCTCCTAAATGAAAACCTCAAAGACCACTTATGGCATTATCGGTTATCCCGTTGAACATAGCCTCTCGCCGTTGATGCATCATGCCGCCTTTAAGGCCATGGGGGTGGAGGCGGAATATAAACTTTTCCCTTTAAAAGAAGAAGAGCTGGATGGTTTTTTTACCAATCTGCATGAAAAAAGTAGTCCGATTTTCGGCTTAAACGTCACCGTCCCGTACAAAGAGACGGTGGTAAAGTATATGGATAGTTTAAGCCCTTTTGCGCAAAAGGTCAATGCCGTCAACACCATTGTCATTTCCGATGATCGTCGCTTGATTGGTCATAATACCGATGGGCCTGGCTTTTTAACTCACTTGACAGAGTTGGGATTTAACACCCGTGACAGACGCATTGCGATTTTTGGGGCTGGTGGAACGACTCGGGCGATTATTGTCGTTCTTTGTCTTCTTCCGGCACGTCCAAAGACGATTCGTATCTACAATCGTACCAAAGAGAATCTCGATAAGCTTCTTAAGGATTTAGCAGAGCGATGTGACACAAGCATTGTCCAGGCCGTGGCCAGTGTCGATGAACTGGATATCGAATTGGCGGATTTGTTGATCAACACCACCTCGGTTGGTATGAAACCCGATGATGTTCCACTGGTTAGCGAAGAGGTGTTGCATCGAGATATGCTCGTTTACGATGTGATTTATAGCCCGCAAGAAACAAAACTATTGCAAATGGGGAAAAAAAAGGGCGCGAAGGTATCCAACGGTTTGGGCATGTTGTTCTATCAAGGGGTCTTGGCCCTGCAGCATTGGGCCGATATGCCCGTCAATGAAAAAATAAAAGTGAAGATGCGCGAAGGCCTCATGGAAGGGCTCAATAAAATTTAATATGGATACTCTTACAGCGATTTTTGTATTTATTGTTGGCGCCATGACAGGCAGTTTCCTCAATGTCTGTATTGTACGCTTACCTCGTCGAGAGTCTATCGTGGTCCCACGTTCGCGCTGTGTGCACTGTCAGAAACAAATCCCTTGGTACGATAATATTCCTTTACTAAGCTATTGGATATTAAAACGATGCTGTCGATTTTGTGGTAAACCAATTTCTTTTCGCTATTTTGTCGTGGAAGTATTGACCGCGAGCCTGTTTTTATTCTTTTATTTGCGTTTCGGTTTAACATCGGTGTTTTTGTCCTATTTAGTTTTTCTCATGGGATTGATTATCGCTACCTTCATTGATTTGGAGCTGCGTATTATCCCTGATGAAATTAGTGTGGGTGGAATGTTTGTCGGTTTTTTGGCCAGTCTTATGGTACCGGCCCTCCATGAGACCTCTTTTCCTATATTAGGATGGGGACGTTTGTTGATGCGTATTATTGTGGGGATTTGTGTGGCAGCCATGTTATGGGATTTTTTATCGAAAAGAGAGGTTCTCGAGAAGGGTGACATAAAGTTCTTTACGTTTATCGGTGTTGTTTTACTTATGGATTTAGGGATTGAATTATTTTTACCTCCCATCGGAGCCGTTCTGAAAGGGAGCTCAATTTATTTATTAGGACTAGATGCAGCGATTATCGGCGCCATGATTGGTGGAGGTGCGATTTATGTCATGGGTTTGTTAGGCGATTTTCTCTTTAAGAGAGAATCCATGGGTGGCGGCGATGTGAAACTCATGGCGATGATCGGTGCTTTCCTCGGATGGAAACTGGTTGTGCTTTCCTTTTTCGTAGCCCCGTTTTTTGGGGCGATTTATGGGATCATTGAAAAGCTACGCACCAAAGACAGTGCGATCGCGTATGGTCCGTTCTTATCCTTAGGCGCCTTGGTCTGTCTATTTTGGGGCGAGACCATTTTAAGTTGGATTTTTGCCGGCCCACTCCTTCAAATACCGTAGTTATTTCCCCTCACAATTCCCCTCAAAGTTTGACAGCAAAGAAGGTATGTGTTACAATCCACCACAAATTTTGAAAACGTTATTGGGTTAAGGTTAAGCCTGCCTGTCGGCAGACGGGAAGCCAGTTTGGTTAAGGGGTGACGGTTAAGTAATAAACCTTAACCATAACCTTTTAGACAATACCGGCATCCTAACCTTAACCTTTACCTTTACCAAGATAGTGGAATTATGAATAAAAATATTGTTTTGATTGGCTTTATGGGTGCGGGAAAATCGGTCGCTGCCAGAGAATTAGGTAAACGATTGAATCGCAAAGTTGTTTCAACGGATGAACTTGTTGAACGCAAAGAAGGTCGCTCGATTGCCCAGATTTTTCAAGAGTCCGGCGAGGCCTATTTTCGACGTTGCGAAAAAGACGTCGTTTGGGAAATAGCCCAAAAGAAGGATTTGATTATTGATTGCGGTGGTGGCATTTTTCTTGATTCGGATAATGTCGCGAACCTTAAAAGAAACGGGATTGTGATTTATCTTTTGGCAACGCCGGAAGTTTTGTTTGAACGAACCCAAGGCCGTAAACATCGTCCCCTCCTAAATGTGGCAGACCCTCACCAAAAAATCAAAGAGTTGTTAGCAATACGCGAACCAGCATACCGCCAAGCCCATCACGTGATTGACACCTCCAACAAAAAGAATCATCAAGTCTGTGATGAGATTTTGGCCTTGATTGAATCATGACCGAACTCGAAGCATTAATACTCTTGAATTCTGTTCCGCAACTGGGGAATAGCCGTTTGAGACGTTTGCTGGACCATTTTGGCTCAGCCCATAAGGTATTGTCCTGCTCTCAAAAAGAATTAATGAGGGAAGGAAATGTGTCTACCGAGATAGTTCAACAGATTTATCAACTACAACGCAATGAGCCTTTACGTGACGAACTCTCTTTGGTGAAAAAGCACGGTGTTCACCTTATAACCATTCACGATGAGGGTTATCCGAAATATTTAAAAGAGATTGACGACGCGCCAGTGCTTCTGTATGTTAAAGGAAAATTGAGTGACGAAAACAATACAGCCATCGCGATGGTTGGTTCACGTTTGGCTTCTCTGTATGGTTTAACGATAGCGGAAAAGTTTTCTTCGGAATTGGCGCAGTTTGGTATCATCATCGTTTCTGGTTTAGCGAAAGGCATTGATACGGCGGCGCACCGTGGCGCGCTTAAAGTTTCGGGCAGGACTATTGCGGTTTTAGGAAGTGGTTTAGCCAATGTTTATCCCGTCGAGAATGAGAAATTATTTGAGGCAATTGTTGAATACGGAGCGATCATTTCCGAGTTTCCCATGACCATGCCTCCTTTAACTCATAATTTCCCTCGAAGAAATCGTGTCATCAGTGGTTTATCCTTAGGTGTGGTTGTGGTAGAAGCCTCAAAGAAAAGCGGGGCGCTCATTACAGCGCAGTTTGCCTTGGAACAGGGACGCGAGGTTTTTGCGGTTCCAGGGAAGGTGGACAATCCCAATAGCTTAGGAGCGCATAGCCTTATTCAAAACGGCGCCAAACTTGTGACTACAACTCAAGATATTCTGGAAGAATTAGCTCTTCCCATACAATTATCTTTGCCAAAGGAAACAAAAAAAGCGGACACAATAGTAAAAGAGGAACTTCATTCTTTAACATCGGAAGAATTAGAGGTATACGATTCTTTAGGGAAGGAAGCGCAACATATCGATGAGCTCGTTGAGTTAACTGGCAAGAGTATAGGTTTTTTAACGAAAATTTTGTTACAACTAGAATTAAAGGGTTTGGTCGAGCAACAGCCGGGTCAATTTTTTGTCCGTATAAACCGCAAAAGGGACTTATCAAAAACTTATGTCTAAGTCACTTGTCATTGTCGAATCTCCCGCCAAGGTTAAGACGATCAATAAAATACTCGGCGATAAGTATAAGGTCGTGTCGTCCATGGGACACTTGATTGATCTGCCTAAATCAACCTTAGGGGTTGACTTAAAACACGACTTTGCGGCCAAATTTGTGGTGGTGCGCAAAAAACAAAAAATTTTAACTGAATTAAAAAAAGAAGCAGAGAAGAAAAAAGAAATTTATATCGCCACCGATCCCGACCGTGAAGGCGAGGCCATAGGCTGGAATCTCATTTCACATTTGGGCGATGAAAAGAAATATTTTCGTGTTTCGTTCCAAGAAATCACCAAAGAGGCGGTCGCCAAGGCCTTTGCGCATCCTCGTGAATTTGATAATAAAAAAGTTAATGCCCAGATCGCCCGACGGATTCTCGACCGCATTGTTGGTTACCAACTCAGTCCTCTTTTATGGAAGAAGGTCGGGTCGCGTTTAAGTGCGGGTCGTGTGCAGTCAGTCGCTCTTCGTCTTATCGTGGAGCGTGAACGTGCTATTCAAAGCTTTGTTCCTCAAGAGTACTGGGAGATAGAGGTAGATTTGCGCAAAAAGGGTTACAAAGATATTTTGACCGCCAGCCTTGAGAAAATTAAAAATGAAAAATTCGAAATTAAAAATGAGAAGGAAGCGCATCAACATGCACAGGTTATCAAAAAGCAAACCTTTACAATAAGCGAACTGAATACCAAGGAAGTTAAACGGAACCCCGCCCCGCCATTTATTACAAGCACCTTACAACAGGAAGCCTTCAATAAATTAGGTTTTAATGCCAATAAGACCATGAGGATTGCCCAGCAACTCTATGAAGGCATTGAATTGGGAGAAGAAGAGGCCACAGGTCTTATTACTTATATGCGAACCGATGCCGTAAATATTTCGGAGGAAGCCATTGCCAAGGTACGTAGTTTGATTGCCAAGAATTACGGTAAAAAATATTTGCCCGATGATCCCAACCGATACAAATCCAAAAAGACAGCCCAGGAGGCACACGAGGCCATTCGTCCCACAGATGTTTTTCATCGACCAGAGCAATTGAAAAAATATTTGGATGAAGATCAATACAAACTCTATGAACTCATCTGGCAACGATTTGTGGCGTGCCAAATGACACCAGCGGTCTATCAACAGACGAAAGTGGAGATTCAGGCTGGTGATTACCAGTTTGGGGCTTCTGGCTCAACACTTCTTTTTGATGGCTTTTTAGCCGTTGATAAAGAAGCTATTCCGGAAGAAGCCAAAATAGATTTTTCTCATTATGCCAAAGGGGATAAGCTCGAGCTAAAGGCACTTCGACCGACACAACATTTCACCAAACCACCACCTCGCTATTCCGACGCCAGTTTAGTTAAGGACCTAGAAGAGGATGGTATTGGACGGCCCAGCACGTATGCCTCGATTATTCAGACGCTTGTGGCGCGTAATTATGTTGCCCGTGAACGTGGTTATTTAACGGCCACAGAGTTGGGTATATTGATCTGTGATCTCTTAATGGAATATTTCCCCAAGATTATGGATATTGGCTTTACCGCGAAAATGGAAGAGAACTTGGATTTGGTCGAAGAAGGGAATTTAAATTATATTCACCTTTTAAAAGAATTTTATGATCCCTTTAAGCAAGAACTTGATTTTGCCACCCATCATATGGAAAAGACAGAAAATTTTGTGGAAGAGAGATGTCCCAAATGTGGTCGACAACTGATGATTAAATGGGGACGTCGAGGGAAGTTTTTAAGCTGTTCTGGATTTCCCCACTGCAAATATTCCCAAGCCTTCACTTCTGGTGTAAAATGTCCTCAAGAGGGCTGCGGGGGTGAGCTTGTTCAACGGCGTTCCAGACGCGGGTCCTTTTATGGTTGCAGTAATTATCCTAAGTGTCGGTATGTCACGCGTAATCTTCCCGGGGAGACGATTAAGCCAAAAGCAGTGAGTGCAGATGAGGAGATGGATGATTTCTAACTAATGATATGAATCGTTATGTGGACAAATTTTTGTCTTATCTTGACATTGAGAAGAATTATTCCCCCCACACCATTCTGAATTACAAATTAGATTTGGAAGAGTTTTTTAAGATTACCGAAAATATCCCCGTTGAAAAAATCGAATATTTTCAGTTACGTAAATATCTCGTCCAACTTCGCAGCAAGGAATATAAGCCACGCAGTTTGGCTCGGAAATTGTCGAGCCTGCGTAGTTTTTTCAAATTTTTACAACGCGAAAAATTTATCAAGAATAATCCGGCACCGTTATTGACCACGCCTAAATTGGACAAAAAACTTCCCAATTTTTTAAGCGAAGCGGAAATGGTCAATCTCTTGGAGGTCGCGCCCACCGATAAAGAGGCGGGACGGCGCGACCGCGCCATTTTAGAGACGTTGTATAGTTCGGGATTACGTGTCAGTGAATTGGTTGGGCTTAATGTTGAGCATGTCGATTTTATCAGCAATATGGTTAAGGTGATGGGCAAGGGTAAAAAAGAGCGCTTGGTGCCCATTGGCGATCAGGCCTTGAAGGCCATCAAAGATTATCTTGAACATCGCAAACATAAAAGTCCTATTGTCTTCCTTAATAAAAATGGTTCACGTTTGTCGGCAAAGAGCGTTTGTGATATCACCCACAAATATATCAAGTTAACGAGTGTCAACCGCAATATCTCGCCACATGTCTTGCGGCATTCGTTTGCCACTCATTTGTTGAATCGAGGAGCGGATTTACGTTCCGTCCAAGAATTGCTCGGTCACGTGAATTTATCGACGACCCAGATTTATACGCATATCACGACCGAGCGTCTAAAAAATGTCTATGACAAAGCACATCCCAGAGCCTAAGGTGGGAGGGAGATCGTCCTATGATGATTCTTTATAATATTGCTTATTTTGTTTTCGTTTTGATTTCCATACCAATCCTTATTATCAAGGGTAAGTGGCATGGCGGTTTTTGGATGCGTTTTGGAATTTGGCCAGAAGCCCTTGCGCAAGAACTCAAGCACAAAAGCAATATCTGGCTTCATGCCGTCAGCGTAGGAGAAATCTTTGCGATTCAAGAATTGATTAGACAGTTAAAAGAGACCTTTCCTACTTCACACATCGTTGTTTCCACGGTCACGAAAACAGGCTATGAACTTGCGGCTCATAAATTTAAGGAAGAAACGGTTGTCTATGCGCCTTTGGATTTTCAGTTTTGTGTGGAGCGTTATATCCATTTTATTAAGCCAAGAATGTATATTAGCGCCGAGACGGAGATCTGGCCACATTTGTTTCTGGCCTTTAAACACCATCAGATTAAAATTGCTTTGGTCAATGGCCGTATTTCACAAAAATCCCTTAACCGTTATCAGTTTGTCAAACCATTTTTGAAACCAATCTTGGAAGCAGTGACCTATTTTTGTATGCAGACGGTTGAAGATGCGGAAAGGATTCAATCGTTAGGTGCTCTGACAGAGAAGATCGTCATGACAGGCAATATGAAGTTCGATGATCTCTTAGAGGACATACCGGCCCGTCTAAAATCGGTCGAGTGGCTTTCCAAAGAATTGCTCTGGCTTGCAGGAAGCACCCATCCGGGTGAAGAAGCGATTGTCTTGCGCGTTTTTAAAGAGTTGCAGTCCGAATTTAAACAATTGAGACTCATGATAGCCCCTCGTCATGTGGAACGGGTCAATGAAATCGTGGATTTAATTCGCCGCCATGATTTAACAGCCAGACGGTTTTCTCAATTTCAGGCCTTCCAATTAGCCGATTACGAGGTCATGGTCGTTGATACCATTGGCGATTTAAGGCATCTGTATAACTTGGCCAGTGTGGTCTTTGTGGGTAAAAGTTTGACAGCGCATGGAGGACAGAATATCTTAGAACCCGCCTATTATGCAAAACCGATTATGGTCGGCCCTTATATGCAGAATTTTAAAGATTTGGTCGGTTTGTTTAAAAAGAATAATGCTCTCAAACAGATCCAGAATGAAAAGGAATTGGCCGACACGGCACGAGAGCTTTTACGCGACTCAGCCCAAAGAAATTTAATAGGCCAGTCGGCACAAAAGACAATGTTGCAGCACCGAGGGGCAACAGCCCGTACGCTTAAGATTCTTTCCCAGGTACTTTCCGCTGTCTGAAATCATCTCGCCTTTTTTATTCAAAAATAAAATTAATTTTCATTTTCACAAGGTTTTAGTAAAATAAGAGACTTATAATATGAATATTAATCTAAATATATTACAAAATTATTTTTACCAACTCATGACGAACCAGCGCCAAGATCCCTTGGCGTATCTTTTAAAAATTTTGTTGTGGTTTGCGTCGATTTTGTATTGGCTGGTGATTAGTTTTATCAAATTTTCTTATAACCAAGGCTTATTTAAAACTTTCCGTTTATCGAGACCGGTGATTAGTGTGGGGAATATCACGGTCGGTGGGGTGGGGAAAACGCCGTTCATTATTTACCTCGCACGTTATTTGAAAGCACAAGGCCTAAAGCCGGTTGTCTTGATACATGGCTATATGCTTAAGAATTCTGTAGCGACTAATGATAAAAATTTTAGTGATGAGGCAGAAATGATACGGAAAAATTTACCAGATGTGCCTATTCTCGTTGGCCCTGATCGTCTTAACAATGCGCAAAATTTGTCCCCCCATATCGAAGCCGATGTTTTTTTGTTGGATGATGGTTTTCAACATCGCAAAATCCATCGACAGCTGGATATTGTGGTTGTGGATACAACTAATCCTTTTGGGGATGGACAATTGTTGCCCTGTGGGATTTTACGGGAACCGCTTAATTCTTTAACCCGTGCCCATTTTTTTGTTTTAACAAAAACTGATTGGGGACAAGAAGAGTTAGATATGATCATCAAGCAACTGAATGGAATTAAAAAAGTTCCGATGGCCAAGGCGGTGCACCGTCCTCAGCATTTATTTGATCTTAAAATTCACGAAATGGTGCCATTGTCATTTATTAAGGAGACGACCATGGCCGCTTTTTGTAGCATCGGAGATCCGAAAACATTTGAAAAGACCTTAATTTCATTGGGGGCGATGGTGAAGAAAACATTTTTCTTTTTGGATCACTATAGTTATCAGAAGAAAGATATTGAGCGAATCATTCATATCTGTCAACGTCATCACTTGAAGATACTTGTGACAACGGAAAAAGATGAGGTGAAATTAAAAGATTTTGTCCATCTATTTCCGGATAACATGTACGTATTGAGCTTAAGGATTATTCTTGATGTCGTGGAAGGGCAAGAGGTATTGCAAGCACGACTGAGGGACATTTGTCAAGGCCAAGAGAGAGTAGAGAAGGTATGATTGAGAATTTGGCTTACATGATCGTGAGGGTCCTGGGATTTTTTGTTTGTCTATTGCCGGTTTCTGTGGCTTTAAAAGTAGGCCGTGGTCTTGGTCTCTTGGCCTATTATCTCGATATAAAGCACAAGACGATTGCTTACAGCAATTTGAAGGTGGCCTTTGCGAAATCCAAAAGTCTAGATGAAATCAAACGCATAACGAAAAAGCTCTTCAAAAACTATGGTCAGAATTTAATTGAGCTATTACGTCTCCCCCTGATGACGAAGGAAAAATTTAATCATTTCATTCGTATTGAAGGCAAGGAGCATATTTTAAATTCACTTACGGAGAACAAAGGCGCGATCTTTTTAGCCATGCATTTTGGCAGCTGGGAATTGGCGAGTCTTTCCTGTGCGATGTTTGGTCATCCCTATAAAGTGATGGTCAAACCTCAGAAGCGATTTACGAAATTGGATGACCTATTAAATTATTATCGCACGTGTAATGGCAGTGTGGTTTTGTCGCGAGGCATTGGCACACGAGACATGCTGCGCAGTTTACAAAATAATGAAATCATTGGCATGGTGGTGGATCAAGGAGGACGTGATGGCGTCTTGGTTCCTTTTTTGGGCCGACAGGCCTCCATGTCTGTGGGGGCGATCCGTTTGGGATTAAGATACGGTGTCCCCATTTGTTTTTCGATTATTATGCGCAAAGAAGGACCTTTTCATCATTTAAAAATTCATCCGCCTTTAGTCTTAGAAAATACTGGTGACACCGAGAAGGATATTGTGACGAACTTGATGAAGATAATCCCGATGATGGAAGAATATATTCAACGATATCCCGATGAATATATGTGGTTTTATAAGATTTGGAAATATTCCAAGCAAGCACATATCCTGATTTTAGATGATGGTCGTACCGGCCATCTTCGTCAATCGCAAGCCACAAGTGAGTCTATTCAGCAAGCCTTAGGGGAACGTAATGTGGAATCATCTGTGAGTATGGTCAAAGTGGAATTTAAGAATAAATTATGTTCGAGTCTTCTTAGTTTTTTTAGTTACCTGACAACCCCATTGGTTTATCAAGGCCGTTTAGAATTGTTGAAGTTGTTGTTAAAATCGGTATCGTTTGGGGCCATGATGTCGCATAAAGCGGATTTTATTGTCTCCTGTGGTTCCTCGATAGCGGCTGTCAATTATCTTTTAGCTAACGATCAGGATGCCAAGAGTGTAGTCATTTTAAAGCCGACACTCTTAAGCCTACGCAAGTTTGATTTGGTGGTGTTGCCTCAACATGATAAGCCACCCCAAATCCCTGACGATCATTCTCTCGTTATCACGCGAGGGGCGCCGAATTTGATTACCCAGGAATATCTTAAGGAACAATCCCAATTATTGGTGAATCATTTCTCTCATTTAAAATTCAGTCAGCGGTCAAGATTGGGTTTACTGATTGGAGGCGATACCAAAGAGTATCAGTTGAGCGAAAGACAGATGCGATTAGTCGTGAATCAAATCGTGGAAGTAATTGAGGCCTCTAATGTTGATCTCTTGGTGACAAGCTCTCGCCGTACCTCTGAGCGTGTTGAAAATTTACTCTTTCGAGAATTCAAAAAGCATCCACGATGCCAACTTCTTATTTTAGCCAATCGACAGAATGTGGCGGAGGCCGTGGGAGGAATTTTAGGTTTGGCCGATATTGTGGTTGTCTCTGGAGACAGCATTTCCATGATTTCTGAGGCGGCTAGCTCTGGTAAAGAGACAATCGTTTTTCCTGTGGCCAAGCGCCGCAAATTTTTGAAACGGTTCTATAAGCACGACCATTTTATCGACCAATTAAATATCCAGGGCCATATCATCGCCGTGGACAGCAAAGATTTAGGCCACACCATTTATGATGTCGTTAAAGGCAAAATCAAGACCACCCCGCTGGATGATAATCCGGTTCTCTTGGAAGCGGCACGATATCTTATCTAAAAATATGCGCATACTACAAATTTTACCAGAACTTAATGTGGGGGGCGTTGAAACCGGGACCATTGATTTGGCCAAATATTTTGTGAGTCATGGTCACCACGCCGCCGTTGTGTCCAATGGCGGGATATTGGTGGAAGAATTAGAAAAGTTGGGGGGCCGACATTATCGACTTCCCGTCCATAAGAAATCATTTTGGCATATATTAAAAGCGATTAAGGCCGTACGCCAAATCATTATCGATGAAGATATCGATATCGTTCACGCCCGTTCCCGTGTTCCAGCTTGGATAGCCTACTTAGCGTGTCGTCAAACAAAGGCTACCTTTGTCACCACGTGTCATGGTTATTATTCCCGACACTTTTTTAGTCGGGTGATGGGATGGGGGAAAGTCGTCATTGTTCCTAGTGAGGTGATAGGTCGCCATATGATTGAAGACTTCGGAGTTGCTACACAAAGCATACGGTTTATTCCACGAAGCGTTGATAGCGATAAATTTAATGTTCCCCATGAGGATAAGACAGGCAAATCGCGATTTGTGGTTTCGATCATTGGCCGTATTACACCGTTAAAAGGGCATACTTATTTTCTAAAAGCCATGGCGAAAGTCATTCGTTCGATGCCTTACGTCCGGATTTGGATTATTGGGAGTGTCCCACGCGGCAAAGAGGCTTATCAACATGAGTTAGAAATGCTGGTGCAGAAATTGGGGTTGATGGATTCAGTGGATTTCTTAGGAAGCCGCCAGGATGTACCTCAACTGTTGGCTCAAACAGATGTGGTGGTGCTTGCCACCATTACCCAAGAAGCCTTTGGCCGAGTGATCCTGGAGGCCCAGGCCGCCGGCGTGCCAGTTGTGGCCACTAAAGTAGGGGGGGTGGTGGAAATTATCGATCACGAGAAAACAGGGTTACTGGTTTTACCGAAGGATATTGATGCCATGGCCAATGCGGTTCTTCGTCTTTTAAAGGATAAAACCTTAGCGACAAAGATTGTTGAACATGCCAAGGAACGGTTGGCTTCTCATTTCACGTTGGACAATATGGCTCAACGAACCATAAACGCCTACGAAGAGGCCTTGGAGATAAAGAAAATTTTAGTGATTAAATTCAGTTCTTTGGGTGATGTGGTTTTGACCACGGCCTCTCTGAAGGCCTTAAGGGAAAAATTCCCTAAGGCGCACTTAAGCTGTTTAGTTGGCCAAGAATCGGTGAAGATTCTTCAACGCTGTCCCCATCTTGATGAATTGATTGTTTTTGATAGTGAGCATAGGGGATGGGGTGGTGTCCTGCGCTTAGGTTATCGTTTGCTGAGGCAACAATTTGATATGGTGATTGATTTCCAAAATAATCGTAAAAGTCATCTTTTAAGTTTCTTAAGTTTTCCGCGTCATAGTTACGGTTATAATAATCGTAAATGGGGGTTTCTTTTAACGAATCCCGTGGTCAATCCCAATCACGACCTACCTCCTGTGCAGCATCAATTCCAAATTTTGTCCCTCTTAGGCATTTCTTATCCTCCTCAGGCGGATCTAGAGTTATGGTTATCGGAGAAGGATAACCAGTATATAGAGGATTTATTGAATGCGGAATGGTTGACCAATACCACAAACATTGTCGGTGTTAATATTTCGGCATCCGCCCAATGGGTCACGAAGAATTGGCCTATTGAATATATTGCTAAACTTTGTGATCTGTTGGCCACTCAAAATATCCGTGTGGTTGTGACGGGGATGGAAAGAGATCGACCAGCGCTACGGGATTTGTTGAATCTGACAAAGTCAAAGCCGGCAGATTTTGTCGGTAAAACTGACATTTTGCAATTGGCAGCCTTGATTAAACGCTGTCGAGTCTATGTTACCCCCGATTCCGCACCACTTCACATTGCAGCCGCGATGCGTACGCCCGTTGTGACATTCTTTGGGCCAACCTCTTCTATTCGGCATTTGCCACCTATTGCCCATTATCGTGTGATTGAACGGAAATTAATCTGTGCCCCCTGTTATAGCAAGGAATGCCGTATTAAAACACATGCCTGCATGAGAGATATCTCTCCGGAAGAAGTGGCGCAGCATATTCAAGAGTTGATGGGGGTGGGTTCATGAACATCTTATTTTTGACCACTCATCTTAATGCCGGCGGCATCACGAGTTATCTGTATCTTCTGACACAAGGATTACAGAGGTTGGGTCATAAGGTATTTTTAGTCAGTGGGGGTGGAGAATTATCGGGTAAGTTTGAAAGGATAGGGACCCAACTGAAAACAATGAATATCCGCACAAAATCCGAATTAGACCCACGTATTTATTTATCGCTCATTCCTTTAAGAACTTTTGTTGAAAAAAATGCTATTGATATTATTCATGCCCATACCCGTGTTACACAAGTGATGGGAGACCTTTTAAGTCGTTGCACAAAACGGACGTATGTTTCGACTTGTCATGGTTATTTTAAGACGCGTTGGGTGCGGCGACTATTCCCTTGTTGGGGCAAAGCGGTCATTGCCATCAGTAAGGCGGTCGCCCAGCATTTGGAAGAAGATTTGTTTGTCCCCCGCGACAGAATTTATCTTATCCATAACGGTATCGATGTTAAACGATTTCCCTTTGTAGATCAGAACTTAAGATTACAAAAACGGGAAGCGTGGCAGCTAGGCCAAGATCCAATTGTCGGCATTATTGCGCGCTTATCGGATGTCAAAGGGCATGATATCTTGCTTAGGGCCATGGTCAATGTGATCGTCAAATTTCCGAAGGCCAAATTAATTATTGTTGGTCATGGTAAAGAACAATCTAAATTACGCGCCTTAACCCAAACCTTACATCTTCATGAACAAGTAATTTTTTTATCTCAGACGAATAATTCTTTTGAAATGCTATCCTTATTTGATGTCTTTGTTTTACCATCTTATAAAGAGGGATTGGCCCTTTCGATTGTGGAAGCACAAGCCACGGGCCTCCCGGTTATCGCCAGTCGTGTGGGTGGGATCCCCGAATTGATTGAGGATAGGAAAACGGGGTTACTTGTCGACGCAGGCGATAGCCAGGCCTTAGGGGAAGCGATTGTTTTTTTATTAAGTCATAGGGAACAGGCGCAAAGGATAGGTCGGCAAGCCCACGACTTTGTCATAAAGAATTTTACAGCGGAACGAATGGTTGAAATGACCATCCAAATCTATAAGAAATCATTAAGAACCAATGAAAAAAATTTTGGTCGTCAATGTTAACTGGATGGGAGATGTTATTTTCTCTATCCCTGTTTTCAAAGCCCTAAAGAAAGCTTATCCGCAAGCCATACTTACATGCTTGGCCGTGCCGCGTGTGAGGGGAATCTTGGAGCAGAGCCCTTATGTCGATAATATTCTTTCTTATGATGAAAAAGGGGAAGATCGGACACCGTGGGCAAAATGGAAATTGATTCAACGGATCCGAGAACAGCAGTTTGATGTGGCCTTTATTTTACATCGATCGCTCACAAGGGCATTGTTGGTTTTCTTGGCGGGTATTCCCCAAAGGATTGGTTATGACACCAAAGGCCGAGGATGGTTGTTGACAAAACGTATCCGCATGCCTCAAGAGAAACTTCATCGCTGCGATTATTATTTAAAAATTATTGAGGAATATGGGATCAAAGTAGACGACCGTATCTGTGATCTACAATTGCCTGAAAAGGAAGTTTATGTCATGGAACGATTATTAGAGTCCTATGGTATTTCCAGAGATGATTTTGTGATTGTTGTCCATGTGGGGGGAAATTGGAATCTGAAACGCTGGCCTGCTGATTATTTCGCCATGTTGATTCGTCGATTGGTCAAAGATTATCAAGCCAAAATCGTGATCCCCGGGACTCACGATGATTCATCGCTCGCAGAGCTCATTTCACAAAAGAGTAAAGTCAATCCGGTTATTCTGACGGGTCAAACAAATCTAAAAGGATTGATGGCCTTGATGAGACGGGCTAATCTCGTTATTTCCTCCGATTCCGGTCCGATTCACCTCGCTAGTGGTTTGGGAACAGATGTGATTGGTTTGTTTGGACCAACTCGCCATGAGATTACAGGCCCGCGAGGCAAGGGGAAAGTCTTTATTTTGCAAAATGATGTGGGATGCAACCGTCATCCTTGTTATTACTTAGAATGTCCAGACAATAGTTGTATGCAATCTATCACGGTTGACCATGTGCTTAAAACCATTAAAAAAATCTGAAGTCAAAAAAATCCTTGTCATTTTGTTATCCAATATTGGGGATGTCGCGGTCACATTGCCGGTGTTAGATATTTTGATTCAGGAATTTCCGCAATCTCAAATCTCTGTGGTGATTGGCCCAAAGGGAGAGTCATTGTTTCAAAAAAATCCTCGTATCCAACCTGTTTACATCTTTGATAAACACCAATCATGGTTAAAGACTATGGCTTTAATTGCACAGTTACGCCAACAACATTTTGATGTCGTGATTGATTTACGCAATACCGCTATTCCTTTTTTTCTTACGCCGAAATTTCGAACTTCTTTCTTTTATCCTCGAACAAGGAATAGACATATGCGACTTTTCCATCTCGATCGATTACGATCGGTAATTCCTTTTGAAGAGGCGACAATCGTGAAAAAATCTCTTTATATTTCACAAGAGGAGCAGCGATATACAACCAATCTGATAAAAACCAAGATCGGCGAGGATACTCGCTTTTGCGTGATTTGTCCTTCGGCTGCTGATCATCGTAAACGTTGGCCCTCCGAAAATTTCGCTGCCCTTGGCGATCGTCTGGTTTCGACCTACGGTTTGAAAATTGTCTTGGTAGGCGAGGGGGAAGGGGAAGGCATTGTGGACCAAATTGCACAACAGATGCATCAACCATCTGTAAAATTAAAAGGAGAAACAACCTTAATCCAATTAGCGGAATTGATGAAAAAAGCTTCTCTGGTCGTGGCCAATGATAGTGGTGCCATGCACTTGGCCAGTTATTTAAATGTTCCCGTCTTGGCACTCTTTGGACCAACGGAGCCGCAATTCGCTGCTCCCTGGAGTACTAAGAGCTTCTATTTGCATAAAAATGATCATTGTCAGACTTGCCGAAATCCTCGTTTGCATTTTGAACATACTTGCATGCAGGCCATTAGTGCTGAGGAAGCCTTTGAAGTTATCGGCGTCTCGGCCGAAGGTATTTACTTTAAGAGATGAAAAATTATCACAATATTCTGATCGTTCGTACGGATCGTATCGGTGATGTCATTTTAACCACACCGGCGATTCAACTATTACGGGAAAATTTTCCAGCGGTAAAGATTTCCATTCTCGTGTCGCCTTTAACATATGATCTCGTAAGGGGTAATCCTTATTTAGATAAGATCTTTGTCGATGACCGTAAAGGGGTGCACCGTGGCTTTCTAGGATTTTGGAAACTAGTTATGAGTTTGCGTCACGAAAAGTTTGATTGTGCCATTATTTTTCATACGAAAAAGCGGACCAATGCACTTTGTTTTTTGGCTGGTATCCCCGAGCGGATCGGTTACCGTAATGAAAAATTTGGATTTTTGTTAACGCAGCCTATCGCAGATACCCGAAATTTAGGGATCAAGCATGAATCGGAATATTGTTTGGATGTTCTTAAGGCGATGGGAGTTCCTGTTGAGCCTAAAAAGGTTTTTCTTTCTCTTCCGAGGGAGGGGGAACAATGGGCGGAGCAATTTTTACGGAACTACGGTCTTAATTCCCAAGATCGACTGGTCGCGATCCATGCAGGTGCCAGCGGTCCGGAAAAACGTTGGCCGACAAAGAATTTTATTGATGTTATTGATTACTTGCAGATAAAAACTAATACTAAAATTATTCTTATAGGGGCTTCGGGAGCCATCGCTTTAGCCGAGGAAATTAAAAAGGCTGTTTCTGAGCCCATCTTTGATGTCACCGGTCAGACCTCTGTGGCCCAGTTAGCCAGTTTATTGAAACGATGTCATTTGCTTATTTCCAATGACTCTGGCCCCGTTCATGTAGCGGATGCGGTCGGAATTCCTGTCATTTCTATATTTACACGCAACCAACCTGGCATCAATCCAGAACGCTGGCGGCCTTTAGGAAAACAGCATATTGTTATTGTCCCTCCAAAGCTACCACCAGGGAACCAAGAAGGGACAGAGGTCGATGGTTCTGAGATGATCCCTACCGCAAGGGTTTTAGAAGCTGTTGACGCGATATTTAAACTATGTTAGAATCAGCTTCTGTTTTGGCCAGAAAATTGTCCCATGTAACAGAAAATCATTTCTTAGGATGGCCTGAAGGAATGTTTTTCTGAGGGGATTCTTCCCCTGGCAGGGGTTCCTAACATATTAAAACACTTTGAGTTAAAAAGACTTTTGATACCATGAGCGACCACAAGACGACTATTGCGAGATTTAAGAACAAAAGCATTTTTGTCATTGGGGATTTAATTCTAGATCAACATATCAAAGGTAATGTCCATCGCATCTCACCCGAAGCACCCGTCCCTATTGTTCTTCAGGAAGGACCACCAACCTATGCTCCGGGAGGGGCAGCCAATGTAGCGAATAACCTTAAGACCTTAGGGGCCAACGTGGCCTTGGTTGGCTATATTGGTGATGATCCCGAAGGCGAGATTTTTCTCAAAGAGCTTCAAAGAAGAAAGATTACCACACGTGGCATTTTTATTCATAATACTGCTCCCACTACTATTAAGACCCGTATTATTGCCCAACATCAGCAGATGCTGCGGCTTGACCGGGAGAAAGTACAGACTTCGCAAACGCAAGACCTCCATAAAAAAATAATTAATTTTGTCCGTAATCACATTACCCTGTTTGATGCCATCATTGTTTCCGATTATGGTAAGGGGATGATCACGGCGCCGTTATTGGCCGAGGTCTGCCAATTGGCTCAAGAAAAGAAAAAGATCATTACCGTGGATCCCAAAGTTGAGCATTTTGTTTATTATCGTGGCGTGACGGCGATTACCCCGAATCAAAGCGAAACAGAAAACGCCATTCGTAATCTCATCATTACGCAGAGAGATCGACGACAATTAGCCTTGATAAGCGACAAACTTTCTTCGTACGAGGATATTGTTGCCGCGGGCACACAGTTGTTACGTTTCCTTAATTTAGAGTCTCTCTTGATTACTTTAGGTGATGAGGGCATGTGTCTCTTTGAGAAAGATAAAGATCCCGTGCATATTCATACCAAAGCCCGCGAGGTATTTGATGTGACGGGTGCTGGTGATACCGTGATTGCCGTGTTCACGTTAGGTTTGGCGGCGGGCGCAAGTAAATTAAAAGCGGCCGATCTAGCCAATTACGCCGCTGGGGTGGTTGTTGGAAAAATGGGAACGGCCACCGTGACCCGTGAAGAACTTTTGGAAGTTATCAAAGAAGACCGAGAAGATCACGAAGTCACCAAACTTCCAGATCGTTAATTCTGCCACGTTTTTTCAGCAAGGACAGTCAAATTCATGAAAGCGATTGGGGTTATACCTGCCCGTTGGGGTTCAACGCGATTTGAAGGAAAAGTTTTAGCGAAGCTTAAAGGTAAGTATTTAATTCAACATGTCTGGGAGAAGATTCGCCAGAGTCGTCTTCTGGATGGTGTGCTCATTGCCTGTGACGATGAGAGGGTTATGAAAGCAGCGGAAGAATTTGGTGCCAAAGCGGTCATGACATCCTCTAAACATCCTTCTGGCACTGATCGTATCGCCGAGGCTGTGAGGTCTTTGGCTGTAGAAGTCGTGGTCAATATTCAGGCCGATGAGCCCTTGATTGAACCAAAGGTGATCGATCATCTTGTACAGACGCTCTTAGATGACAAGGCCTGTATGATGGCAACCGCTATCAAATTAATAGAGGATGAGCAGGACGTGGCTAATCCCAACATCGTCAAGGTGGTGGTTGATCAAAATCGTCATGCTTTGTATTTCTCGCGTGCGATGATTCCTTACAATCGTGATAAAAGGAAATTTAAGGATATGCACTATTACAAGCATTTAGGATTATATGCCTATCGCAAGGAATTTTTATTGAAATTTAAGGAGCTTCCCAGATCGCATTTAGAATCTACAGAAAAATTAGAGCAGTTACGGGCCCTGGAAGCCGGGTATAAAATTAAAACCATTGAAACGAACATCGATACGATCGGTGTGGATACGCCCAATGATCTGGTTAAAGTTGAAAAATTGTTAAATAAGTAATCTATTTAAAGAGCCATTTTGTTTCTATGGGGAAAGTTATTCAAATTCAGCAAATTAGGATAGGGAACAATCATCCCTTTGTTCTGATTGCTGGGCCATGCGTGATTGAGAATCGAGCTATTGTTTTTAAAATTGCTAAGGCTATCAAGGCGATGAGCCATCGCGTCGGCGTTCCCTTTATTTTTAAGGCAAGCTATGATAAGGCTAATCGTAGTTCTTTGGAATCGTTTCGTGGATTAGGCATGTCGAGAGGTTTAGATATATTAAAAGAAGTAAAAGAAGAGGTTGGTGTCCCCGTTTTGAGTGATGTGCACACCATCGAGCAGTTGGATGTTGTGGCGAAGGTTTTGGATATTCTACAGATTCCTGCCTTTTTATCACGACAAACGGATTTGTTAGTGGCGGCTGGTCGCACAGGAAAGATTGTGAATGTCAAAAAGGGGCAATTCTTGGCCCCATGGGATATTAAGACAGTTATCAAAAAAATAGAGAGCACGGGAAACCATAAAATTCTTTTGACGGAACGAGGGGTGAGTTTCGGCTATAACAATTTGGTGAGCGATTTTCGTTCCGTGGCCATTATGCGCCGGACGGGATACCCCGTGGTCTTCGATGCGTCGCACAGTGTTCAGCAGCCGGGCGGATTAGGATATGCCTCAGGTGGACAGAAAGAATTTATCCCTCTTTTGGCGCGATGTGCCGTAGCCGCTGGCTGTGACGCCATCTTTATCGAAGTGCATCCGAATCCGAAGAGAGCTTTGTCGGATGGGCCCAATATGTTGGCGTTGAATCAACTGGAGAAGTTGTTAGTAGATTTGAAAGCCATTGATCATATTGTGAAAGGGAAACGATAACATGTCTCTTAAACGTGCCAAAGAAGTTATCCATATTGAAGCTCAGGCCATTAAAGATTTAGTGAAGCAGATTGATAAGAATTTTCTTATGGCCGTAGAGCTGATTTGCAAATGCAAAGGACGTGTGATTGTGACGGGGATGGGCAAAACCGGTATCATTGGCCGAAAAATTGCCGCCACATTATCTTCGACAGGAACACCCAGTCTTTGGTTGCATAGTGCCGAGGCGGTGCACGGTGATTTGGGTCAAGTGACACGACAAGACATTCTTTTATTGATTTCTCATAGTGGAGAGACTACAGAAACCAAGCAATTAATCCCCCTTGTTAAAAAGATTGGCGCCAAAATCATTGCTATGACAGGCCAGCCGAAATCGACGTTGGGGAAGTATTGTGATGTGATTTTAAATGTCGCCGTTAAAAAGGAAGGATGTCCGTTGGGGTTAGCGCCGATGGCCTCCACAACCGCCACCTTGGTCATGGGAGATGCCTTAGCGGCGTGTCTCATTGATCGCAAAGGTTTTAAAAAAGAAGATTTTGCTTTTTATCATCCTGGCGGTTCGTTGGGACGTAAACTTCTTCTTAAAGTTGAAGATATTATGCGCAAAGGTAATACCTTTCCCAAAGTAAAAGAAAATAGAATTATCAAAGATGTCTTATTAGCGATTACCCAGGCCCGATGCGGTTCGGCCTGTATTGTGAATAATAAAGGAAAATTTGTAGGGATTTTTACCGATGGTGATTTGCGACGACATTTAGAAACCGATCCTCGGCTTTTATATCGAAAAGTAAAAGAAGTTATGACATCTCATCCCATTACGATCGTGAAAGACAAATTGGCGGTGGAGGCTCTACGGATTTTGCAAGAACGAAAGATTGATGAATTGCCGGTGCTCGATGGTCAGGCGCGAATTGTGGGCCTCTTGGATGTCCAAGATTTGCTGAAGGCAGGTTTGGTTTAGGTGAAGAAGAAGCTTTTGAAAATTAAAGTCTTGGTCATGGATGTGGATGGAGTTTTAACGGACGGACGCATTATTGTTGATAGTCATGGGAAGGAAATCAAGATCTTTGATGTAAAAGATGGTTTTGGGCTTGTCCTTTTGAAAAGGGCTGGTTTAAAGACAGCGATCATCAGTGCCCGTCGGGCTGAGGCCGTTACAGCCCGTGCGACCGATTTAAAAATTGAAAAAATTTATCAGGATGCCCGTCAGAAAATTGATGCTTATGAGAATTTGCTCAAAGAATTAAGTGTACGGGATGACGAGGTATGTTTCATGGGTGATGATCTACCAGATTTGCCCGTGTTAAAACGCGTCGGATTTGCGGTGACGGTCCCTAATGGTGTCGCAGAAGTAAAAGAACGATGTGATTATATTACAAAAAATGATGGCGGAGAAGGGGCGGTACGAGAGGTGGTGGAATTAATTTTAAAGGCACAAGGAAAATGGAAAAGTCTTGTCGAATGAAATACGGGAATAGTTTCTTTTTTGGGGGTATGTTGATGTTTTTTGTTCTGAATGCCAATTGGCTTTTTGCCGAAGAGACAACGCCCCAGCAGTTTGAGGGCTTTAACCTTCAAGGGTATACGGAAAGGGGTGAGAAATCTTGGGATGTGATGGGTGAGACGGCTGATATTGTTGGTAATCTCGTTACCATGACGAACATTATTGCGAATTCCTATGGCGAGCAAAAGGTTAATTTAAAGTCTAAGATAGGAACAATCCAGAAAGATACAGGGAAAATTCATCTGGAGAAAGACGTGGTGATCACTACCGAAACAGGAGCGCAATTAACAACAGAGACACTGGATTGGGATCGCAATAACGATTTAGTCACCACCAATGATTTTGTCACCATTATCAATAAGAATATGAAGGCCACTGGCACGGGCATTGAGGCCCATCCTAATCTTAAGTTGGCGCAACTCAATGAGGATGTGACCGTGCATATGAAGCCAGAGAAGGGTAAGCCCGAGGATCGTCAACCCGTAACGATTACCTGTGACGGGCCCTTGGAAATCGATCAATTAAACAATTTGGCTACCTTTAACGAAAATGTGGTGGCGATTCAGACAGATCGTCAATTGAAGGCGGATAAGATGGAAGTTTATATTGATCCTGCCACAAATAAAATTAAGAAGATGATTTGCACGGGACATGTGGAGGTCACACAAGGTGAAAACAAGAGTTATTCGGATATGGCTGTTTATACGGCGGATGATCAAAAGCTTGTCTTAACGGGCCGACCAAAATTGATTTTAATGATGGAGGCGGACGAAGAAGGCGAAGAGGTTATTTCGATGGAAGAAGTCTTGCAACCCTAAAGAGGGAGGATAGGGATTGAATCTCTTAGAAGCTAAAGGACTCATCAAGGAATACGGTGGTCGACGGGTCGTGGATGGTTTGAGTATTTCCATTGGACGTTCGGAAGTGGTGGGACTTTTGGGTCCCAATGGGGCTGGGAAGACGACGACATTTTACATGGCGGTGGGCATCGTTGAGCCAGATGAAGGAAAGATCATTTTCGATCAGGAGGATGTAACGCGCAAACCCATTCATGTTCGTTGTCGTTTAGGAATGGGATATCTTTCCCAGGAATCTTCTATTTTTCGGAAATTGACAGTGGAAGAAAACATTATGGCGATTTTGGAAACGCTCAATATTAGCCCGCGGGAGCGCAAACGGCGTCTACAATCCCTCTTGGAAGAATTGAATATTGTCCATTTAGCGAAAAGCAAAGCCTATACTTTATCGGGAGGTGAGCGACGTCGATTGGAAATTACACGGGCGTTGGTAACGAACCCTTCTTTTTTATTGTTGGATGAGCCCTTTTCAGGGATTGATCCCATTGTGGTGGCCGACGCCCAAGAGATTATTCGCGATTTAAAGAGGCGTGGTTTAGGGATCCTCTTGACGGATCACAACGTTCGAGAGACGTTATCGATTACAGACCGTTCCTATTTAATCGCTGAGGGCAAGATATTAATCTCGGGAAGCGCTCAGGATTTGATTAATGATCCCCAAGCCCGTAAGATTTATTTAGGGGAGAAGTTTCGGATGTAATAGTGATGATAGCCATGCCGAAAGGGTTATATGAAGATCGAAATTAAAAAGGTTGATACATTAAAGCGTGAACTGCACTTTGAGATTCCTAAAGACAGAGTGAGACAAAAAATGGATGAGGTCTATCAAGAGATAGGCCGTGTGGCAAAGATTCGAGGATATCGTCCCGGAAAAGCGCCGCGTCATGTCCTTGAGGCCCATCATGGCAGATGGGCGGAGGAAGAGACCATCAAAAAATTGATTCCCGAAGCTTACCAGGAGGGTCTTCAAAAGGAGAATATTATACCTATTGATTTGCCAGAAATCGAGGACGTGAATTTTAAAGATGGCGTCATAACATTTACGGCGAAACTGGACATAAAGCCAGAAATTAAATTGGCCAATTATAAAGGGATTAAGGTGGAACGGAAAAGTTCACAGGTGACCGACGAAGAAGTTAATAAGACCTTAGAATTTTTTAAGAAAGGTCAAGGTGGCGATAAAGAAGTTACCTTAGATGACAATTTTGCACGTGGGTTTGGATACCCTAGTTTTGAGGACTTTAAGAAGTTTCTGGTACGACAGATGGAAATGGACAAGGATCGACAGAATCGCATTGATGTGGAGAATCAGATTGTGGAGGCGTTACTAAAGCAGGCTCAATTTTCTGTTCCGTCATCGCTTGTCAAGCGGCAGTTGGAGCGTCGCCTCCAAGAAGCAAAGAAACATTTGCAATCACATGGTAGCACGGAAGAGGAGATTGCAAAAAAAGAAGAGCAGATGCGCAAAGAGCTTGAACCGATCGTTGAGCGAGATATCAAGGCATATTTAATTTTGGAGAAAATAGTGGAACTCGAGGGCATTCAGATCAATGAAAACGAAAATATGCCCGCAAAAGTGATGGAGTTTTTATTAAAAGAAGCCAAATGGGAGGCAAAATGATGGATCCAAAAATGCAAACTCTGGTACCAATTGTTGTGGAAAAGTCAACTCATGGAGAACGGGCGTATGATATTTTCTCAAGATTATTGAAAGACCGAATTGTTTTTATTGGGACACCAATCGATGACACCATCGCCAATCTCATTATTGCCCAACTATTATTTTTGCAGTCCGAAGATGCCACAAAGGACATTAATCTCTATATTAATTCCCCTGGTGGTTCTGTCTCTGCGGGTTTGGCTATTTATGATACGATGCAATTCATTAAGCCGGATGTGTGTACGTATTGCCTTGGTCAGGCGGCGAGCATGGGAGCGCTTTTGTTAACTGCCGGAACCAAGGGCAAGCGGTTTGCCTTACCCTATTCCCGTATCATGATTCATCAACCGTGGGGAGGGACAGAAGGTTCGGCCAGTGATATTTCGATTCAAGCAAAGGAAATTTTACGTATTAAAGAAGAATTGAATAAGATTTTTGCCAAACACACAGGGCAATCAATCCCTAAAATCCAAGTCGATTCAGATCGCGATTTTTTTATGACGGCGGAGGAAGCCAAAAATTATGGTTTGGTGGATGAAGTTATTCACACCGTTAAAGCAAAAAAATAAAAAATTCATTTTTTAAGTTTGGTATAATGGCATTCTTCTGTTAGAAAGGATAAGAAGCATGGAGCGTAATTTATTATTGACACCGGGCCCAACGAAACTACCGTCAGAGGTGTGTGAGGCCTTAGGTCGTCCTATCATCCATCATCGTACACCACAATTTCAAGCCAACCTTAAGGAAGCGGCGGAAGGCTTAAAGTATGTCTTTCAAACGAAGAATGATGTTTTGATTTTGACCTCTTCCGGAACCGGTGGCATGGAGGCGGCGGTGAGCAATCTTTTATCTCCTCAAGATAAGGCCGTTACCGTTGAGGGAGGAAAATTTGGGGAACGTTGGACGGAACTCTGTAAGGTGTACGGTGTTGATACTAAAGTGATTCAGGTCAAATGGGGACAGGCGGTTCAACCATCTGAAATCAAGAAATTATTAGATGCCGATAAAAACATCAAAGCGGTTTTTGTCACTTTGGTGGAAACCTCAACGGGTGTGACGACCGATATCAAAACCATTGGGGAAATTGTCCGCAAGACAAATGCGGTTTTGGTGGTGGATGCAATTAGCGGGTTAGGGGCTACGGATTTGCAAACCGATAATTGGGGTGTGGATGTGGTGGTGGCTGGGTCACAAAAAGGATTGATGTTGCCCCCGGGATTGGCCTTTGTGAGTGTCAGTCCTAAGGCTTGGGCCTTAATTGAAAAATCCACTAATCCCAAATATTATTTTGATTTACGAGAAGCCAAGAAGACAGCGGAAAAGACGGATACTCCTTTTACGCCGGCCATTGGTTTGATTATTGCCTTAATTGAAAGTTTGAAATTAATCAAATCTTCTGGATTAGAAAAACTCTTTGCTTATTATGCTCGCTTAGCGCAAGGAACGCGCGCTGCAGCAAAGGCCTTAGGGCTTGGCCTTTTTACCGACCCTTCCTGTATTTCCAATGTGGTGACGGCGATCAATGTTCCCAGCGGCATCGATGGAGAAAAATTGGCAAAGATCATGCGCGATCGCTATGGCATCACCGTGGCGGGCGGTCAAGATGTTTTAAAGGGGAAAATTATTCGCATTTCTCATATGGGATGTTTGGATGAAGAGGATATGCTGGCCGGCATTGAATGCATGGAAAAAGTGTTGAAGGAATTAGGATATAGGTTTACCGATGGAGCGGGCGTGGCGGCCGCTCAAGAAGTGTTTAACGGTTAAATATATGGGGTGAAGACGATGAAGATATTAATTAGCGATAAACTGGCCGAAGAAGGCATTCAAATCCTTAAGGGTGTCAAAGAATTTCAAGTGGACTGCAAATATAACCTGAAACCAGAGGAGCTCAAATCCATTATCAAGGATTATGATGCCTTAATTGTGCGCAGCGGAACAACTATCACTTCTGATATCATCGAGGCCGCTTCTCATCTTAAGGTAATTGGGCGAGCGGGGGTTGGCTTAGATAATGTGGATCTGAAGGCCGCGACCAAAAAAGGCATTGTGGCGATGAATACGCCTGGTGGCAACACCACTTCGACTGCTGAGCATACGATGAGTTTGATCCTTGCCTTGGCACGCAATATTCCACAGGCTTGTGCTTCCTTGAAAGCCGGTAAATGGGATCGTGGAAAGTTTAGTGGCGTTGAATTATTTGATAAAACCTTAGGTATTATTGGATTAGGCCGCATTGGTTCAACGGTCGCCAAAATGGCTAAATCATTTGGGATGAAAATTATCGCTTATGATCCATTTCTTTCCATGGATATCGCCTCACAGCTCGGGGTAGAGATGGTGGACTTTGAGGAATTGCTTAAAAAGGCCGATTTCATCACCATCCATACTCCTAAAAGCAGCGAGACGGAACATCTCATTTCTACAAAAGAATTTGCCAAGATGAAAAAAACGATGCGCATCATTAATTGTGCACGGGGGGGGATTATTGATGAAAAGGCCTTAATGGTGGCGTTAGAAAAAGGACAGATCGCTGGTTGTGCCTTAGATGTCTATAAAGAGGAACCTCCAGATTTTAATTCACCGCTTTTAAAATTTGAAAATTGTATCGCCACACCGCATTTAGGGGCCTCAACTTCTGAGGCACAGGTGAATGTCGCCATTGAAATTGCCAAGACCGTGCGTGATGCCTTATTGGGCAAGGGGATTGTCAATGCGGCCAATTTTCCGTCGATCACCGCCGAAGCCTATAAGATTTTAGAACCATATATCGATTTAGCAGAACGCATGGGAAAATTTGCCGGCCAGTTGATCAACGGACGTATGAGCGAAATTAAAGTTACCTATAGCGGCCTCGTCACGCAAGAGAAGACCGCTCCCGTAACGATGTCCTTGGTGTACGGTCTCTTGTCATCTATTCTCGGTGAAACGGTCAACCCTGTTAATGCTGTTGATTTGGCCCGTGAACGCGGTATCAACATTCAAGAGATCCAATCAAGTAAAGAAGAGGAATTTGTTAATTTGATTAACGTCGAAGTTAAAACAGACAAAGAGCCATTTTCCTTGTGGGGGACCCTCACGAGCAATAATCAACCGCGCATTGTTAAAGTGAACAATGTGTATGTGGAGGCGATCCCCAGCGGCTATATGCTTTTTCTCACCAATAACGATAAACCAGGGATTGTGGGCGCTATTGGGACGATTTTAGGCGAAAGTCAAATCAATATCGCTAGCATTACCCTTGGGCGTGAAGATCAAGGTGGCATGGCCGTTAGTGTGGTCAATGTCGATCATCCTGTTCCTGAAAAAACGATTGAGAAATTACGTCAAACCAAAAATATCCTCTTTGTCAAATTGATTAAGGTCTAAGTTAGTTTGTTGGAAGGTGCTGTCGTAGGAACATACCCATCGCATGAAATCGCCACGATATATGCCCTCGTTGACCTTTAGTGTTATTCCTCTGTTTTACAGAGGGTTAACAGAGGGGCTTAATCCTTGTGCGTTCACCGCCATTGTTCTCTTTTTAATCTTTTTATCCATCCTCGGCAAAACCCCTCACCATATTTTGGTTTTGGGGACTCACTTTATTTTGGCGTATCTTGTTATTACCTTAGTGATTTTTATGGGCTTATTAGATTTGATAATTGGTTCAATTAAGATTCAAATAGCCTTGCGTTATGTTTTTCTTTTGCTAGGGGTCGCAGCCATTGGTTTAGGGATTGTTCATCTGTGGGATTGGTGGTGGTATAAAAAAGAACAAGATGTTAAGCACTTTATCATCAAAAAATATCCGATTCTTTTATTTTCAGATGAGTTAATATCAGGAGATGCCAAGGGCTCAGGAGACTTTTCTTCTTATTATAAAAATAAGAATGTTTGGCAGCGTCCTGTTTTTGGGGCATGGGTGGGGGGGATAGTAACGGCGTTGTTGGGATCATTGTGGCCACCAAGTTATATGTTAACTAGTCACTATCCAGGACTTTATACAGCGGGTGAACAGTTTACGACATTTACGGTATTTGTTGTTTATACGTTTCTTTTTATTTTGCCGATGATCGTTGTTTTCGCTGTTCTTCTTTATTTAACGCACACAGAAAAGATTTTGCAGAGAAGGAAAGAGGCCATTTCGCTTGTAAAGATCGTCTTCAGTGCTTTGTTGTTAGGGGTGGGGGCGGGGTTAATTTATTTTTTTATTTAGGGGGTGAAGGGAAGAAACATGAATATTGTTGTGGTAGGGGCTCAGTGGGGTGATGAGGGAAAAGGAAAGTTAATTGATATTCTTTCCAAAGACACGGACATTACGGTTCGTTTTCAAGGAGGAAATAATGCGGGGCATACGGTGGTCGTGGGCGAGGAAGAATATAATTTTCACCTTATTCCTTCAGCCATTTTGCATCGCAATAAAGTGTGTGTGATTGGCAATGGGGCTGTCGTTGATCCCAAAGTCCTCTGGAAGGAATTAAAGGGATTGAGTGAACGAGGCATTAAGGTGACACCTCGTCATTTAAAGATTTCCGGTCTTTCGCACGTGATCTTTCCCTATCATCGGATTTTGGATGGTTTGCGTGAATCGAAGCGCACAAATAAAATTGGTACCACCGGTCGAGGTATTGGTCCCTGTTATGCCGATAAGGTTTCGCGCTGTGGGATTCGCATGGTCGATCTTCTAAATCCTCACATCTTGAAGAGTAAGTTAGAGGATAACCTGAAAGAAAAAAATGAAATTTTTCAAAAAGTCTACGGCCATCAAGATTTTGCTTTTGGAGATGTCTATAAGGAATATTTGGAGTACGGACAGAAACTATGTCCATATGTTTGTGATACGGCGTTGTATTTGAATGAAGCCATTAAGAAAAAAAAATCCATTCTCTTTGAAGGTGCGCAAGGAACATTTCTTGATATTGATTTTGGAACGTATCCTTTTGTTACTTCTTCGAATTCAATTGTTGGTGGGGTTTGTGCGGGAGCGGGCATCTCACCGACCAAAATCGATAAGACCATTGCCGTGGTAAAGGCCTATACCACGCGCGTTGGGGAGGGACCATTCCCTACGGAATTCTCCGGTCACCTCCATGACGATATTCGCCAGAAAGGACAAGAATTCGGGGCCACAACGGGTCGTCCGCGTCGCTGTGGTTGGTTTGATAGTGTGATGGTCCGTTATTCACTTATTATCAATGGTATTGATGAACTGGCGATGATGAAGTTGGATGTACTCGATGATTTAGAGAAGATTAAAATTTGTGTGGCCTATCGTTATAAAGGAAAGATTATTAAAGATTTTCCTATGGATTTAGAGGTTTTGTGCGAAGCCCAGCCTGTGTATGAAGAGATGGTTGGCTGGCAAGAGTCAACCCGAGGTATCCGTTCTTATACAAAATTACCTCTCAATGCGCGTATTTATATAGAAAGATTAGAAAAGATTTTAAAGATAGATATTAAATATATTTCGATTGGCTCCAAGCGCGATGAAATTATTATTCGATAAGATTTTATGATATCTTTTATTTTGTCGTATCTTATTATGGTACATTAGGTTTCTAAAAAGGGCTTGACTTTGGATAAGGCCTATGTTAATTTGAATTTCTGGAAAAAGGAGGAAGCAATGCACACACGACGTGCGATTTTAGCAATGATTTTTATGGGGGTTTTAGCTTTAAGTGTCTCAGGATGTACCATTATTTTTCAGAAAGGAAGACGCTCGGACGTTGAGAAAATAACTCAATTGAAGAGCGAGTTGAGTGAATTAGAAAGGGCGAAGGCCGAGTTAGAAGATCGTTTACGCAATGAAATCGCCAGCCGGCAGGCGAAGGTAGAGATGACAGAGAGAGGACTTGTAGTGACTTTTGTCGCAGAAGTTCTCTTTGACTCTGGAAAGGCTAAATTGCGTGACGATGCCCTGGGTAAATTGGATAAGGTAGCTGATGTTCTTAATACCACGGTGCGTGATTTAAATGTAGGGATTGAAGGCCATACGGATAATGTTCCAATTAAATATTCTGGCTGGAAGTCCAATTGGGAATTGTCGAGTCATCGGGCCTTAAGTGTTTTGCATTACCTGATTGAGCAACAAAATATTAGGGCTTCACGTCTGTCGGCCACGGGCTATGGTGAATATAAACCTGTTGCATCCAACGATACAGCCGAAGAAAGGCAAAAGAACCGTCGAGTTGAGATTGTTATTTTGCCAAACGTGACTAAACAGAAGGCCTCTGAAGAAGGTGGGAATTTGAAATAAAGGCAAGCGCATTAGGGGGAGGCATGAAAAATTCTCTGGTGCCGATTGCTGTTATTTTGATTATCATGGCCGTATTTTTGATTTTTAATTCTTCGCAAGCCGTGAAAAACGTTCAACAGACATTGGATGCCGAGCGTTATCAGCGCATGACCGCCGAGGAAAAATTGCAGCAGGCCGAAAGGCGTATTCGCTTCTTGGAAGCTCAGGTCGGTGAGTCGCAGAGCAAGATTGACAAAATTCAGGCTATTTTGAATGACAAAGAAATAGAATCGCAAGATATCGCGGGTGAGTTCGATCGTATGAGTCAGGAAAAGGCAGCGTTGGAGATAAAATTAAAGGAATATGAAAGCAACGTGGGAAGGCAACAGGGAGCGGCTAACCCATGATGGTCAACCTATGATTTAGCGTAGAGATTTATCCTTTAATTGTTTGATTTAGGCGAGTGGGGGATTCATATCCCCCATTTTATTTGAGGGTTGTGATAAGCGTGAAGTTAATGGCTACAAATTTACCAAGACATGTCGCCATCATTATGGATGGAAATGGACGTTGGGCTAAGACACGTAACTTACCACGCACGAGTGGTCACATGGAAGGCATCAAGCGTGTCGAGGAAATCATTGATGCAGCTAGTGACATGGGTATTAAGGCCTTGACCCTGTTTACCTTTTCTACAGAAAATTGGCAAAGACCGCAAAGAGAGATTGCTGTCTTGATGCAAACGTTAAGTGAAGTTCTTCAAAAAAAAGTCGAAAAACTCAATCGTAAGAATATTCGTTTTCAGTTGATTGGCCGACGGGAAGGGATTCCCTCCGAAGTGTGGAAAAGTATTAGTAGTACGATTGAGAAGACAAGAAGGAATACGGGAATGGTTTTAAATATGGCCTTCAATTATGGCTCACGATTAGAGATTATCGATGCTGTAAGAAGTATTGTCAGAGCGGTTGAAGAAGGAAAACTCAAAGTTGATCATATTTCAGAGACAACGATGAATCAGTCCCTTTATACGCATGGTTTGCCTGATCCTGATTTATTAATTAGAACTTCGGGAGAACAGCGTATCAGCAACTTTCTTTTGTGGCAGCTTTCCTATGCCGAATTGTATTTTACGGAAAAATGTTGGCCGGATTTTGATAGAATGGAATTTGCTAAAGCCATCGAAGAGTACCAAAATCGAGAACGACGTTATGGCCGTGTCAAAGAAGAATAGCTCTATGTCAAAAGAACGCTTTACGAGTGCGACGTGCATGATTCTCTTGGCCGCCTTTGCAGTCATGAATCAATGGTTTTTTATTGTTACGATCCTGTCTTTGACCGTCATAGGACTTTATGAGTTTTTTAGCATGGTTAAGAAAAAAGGCATCCCCATTTATAGCTATGTGGGTATTTTTATCGGCGTCTTGATTCCGCTATCGATTTATACACATTTTGAGTTAACAAAGAATTGGGAATTGCTTTTTATCGTCTTGGCCTTTTTGTTGATCCTTTTGCTGCAATTCGCCCGTCAGGACAATACGAATGCGATTGTTGGAATTTCAACAACCCTTTTTGGGGTGTTGTATGTCTCTTGGTTTTTTAGTTTTTTAATTAAGATTCGTTTTCTTCTTCCCCACGTGGAAGGAGTGAAATTACTGGCGTTTATTCTCATTGTTACGAAAGGTGGAGATATTGGCGCTTTGTTTATTGGGAGCTGGTTAGGGAAGCATCCTTTGTTTCCCCGTATTAGCCCCAATAAGTCTGTGGAGGGTTCCTTAGGAAGTTTCCTTTTTAGTATTGTCGTAGCAATTTCCTGTAAGGATTTCTTACCCCCCCTTCCACATTTTTCAACACTTCATTTGGTAGCCATGGGGGCGTTTTTTGGTGCGATGGGACAATTAGGAGATCTATCGGAATCGCTGATGAAAAGAGATTGTCAGGTGAAGGATTCAGGTACCTTGCTTCCGGGCATGGGAGGTGTCTTAGATGTGATAGACTCTCTCCTATTTACGGCCCCGACATTTTATTTGTATATGAGTGCAACCCTCAATGTGGCTGTTTAGTTTTTTGAAGATAGACGAAAATAGTTATGGCCAAGCGCATTGTCATATTGGGTTCAACAGGATCGATTGGAGTCAATACCTTAAAAGTCATCGATCGTTTTTCCGATCGGTTTGAAGTCATTGGGTTAAGCGCTTATAACAACATTGGATTATTGCAACAACAGGTCAAAAAATATAAACCGGCTTATGTAGCAATTCCCATCAAGGGAGTGGAAGTATTAAGAAAAAGTATTAACTCTTCGACAAAAATTTTAGAGGTAGAGCATGATTTAGAGGAGTTAGTTAGTTCGCCATCGGTGGATATCGTAGTGATTGGGATGCGTGGAAGCAGTGCCTTAAAACCATTTCTTCAAGCGGTACGGTGTGGAAAAACGATCGCGCCAGCGAATAAAGAAGCATTGGTAATAGCCGGTGAGCTTTTGATGCGAGAGGCTCGAAAACACGGCGCAAGAATTATCCCCGTCGATAGCGAACAAAGTGCCATTTTTCAGTGTTTGGAGGGACGCAATCGAGATGAGTTACAGAAAGTATATTTAACAGCGTCTGGTGGGTCCTTGTACAATATTCCTAAATTCCAATTTGATCGGCTTTCGGTTAAACAGATTTTAAATCATCCGCGTTGGAAAATGGGCAAGAAGATTACGGTGGATTCAGCAACCCTTATGAACAAAGGTTTTGAAGTGATCGAAGCGGCGCGTTTGTTTAATTTAAAGGCAAAAGATATTCAGGTGTTGATTCATCCTGAGGCGATTATTCACTCCATGGTTGGTTTTAGGGATGGCTCCATCATTGCCCAATTGGGTATCACAGATATGCGATTACCGATTCAATATGCCTTGACGTATCCCCAACGTTTAGAGTCGGGATTAAAAGAATTGGATTTTTTTGCTTTGGGTCAATTGACGTTTCTTAAACCGGATACGAGGAAATTTCCAGCTTTGACACTGGCTTTTTCCGTGGTTGAAAAGGGAGGGACATTGCCGAGTGTCTTGAATGCAGCCGATGAAGAAGCGGTGGAAGCGTTTTTGAACGGTCGATTGAAATTTTCCGAGATTTATCGTGTGGTCGAAAAGGTTATTGAGCGGCATGACGTTGTGGGCAAGCCAGAATTGGATGATATTCTATGGGCCGACGCCTGGGCTCGGGATGAGACGCGCAAGATTATTTTTAGTTCGAATTAAATGGATAGGAGAAATAAAAGTAGATGGGTGAACTTGGACTCTTAGGGATTTTGAAAGACATTGCGGTGTTTACAGCCGTTCTCAGTGTGCTCATTGTTGTTCATGAATGGGGGCACTTCCTCACCGCGAAAAAGTTGGGTGTCAAAGTGGAACGTTTTGCGATCGGGTTTGGCCCCACTTTATTCGCACGGAAACAGAAGGGTACAGAATTCGCCGTTCGTCTGATTCCGTTGGGGGGATATGTAAAAATGGCAGGTGACGAACGGGCCACCTGCGAAGGTAAAAGGGATGAGTTTTATTCACAGTCGCCAGGGCATAGGGCCTTGATTGTCCTTAATGGCCCGGTGGTGAATTTTATTTTAGCGTATATTTGTTTGTGTTTTGTTTTTGTGCTGGGGTATCCGGATTTGGCACCTCGGATTGGAAAGGTTTTGGAGGATTATCCGGCACAAATGGCAGGATTACTCCAGGGCGATAAAATTTTGAGCATAGAAGGTCAGAAGGTAGAGACGTGGTCGGATGTTCAGCGTGTTATTATGGAAGCGAAAAAGGAGGGTTTGAATTTTTCTATTTTAAGAGATGAGCAAATGGTACAGAAGATGGTTCATCCGCGCATCGAGCGACGAAAAAATATTTTTGGCCAGGTGAAGGATCTACCGATTGTGGGCATTGCTCCTGAGGAAGAAGTAGTCGTTTTTAGATACCCTATTCAAGAATCTTTTGGGCGGGCGTTTAAAAAGTTAGTGGAGATAACCGTCCTGACATACAAGTCAATTTATTTTATGATCACCGGCACCATGTCGGCTAAGGATTCGATGACTGGGCCGATCGGGATTTATTATATTGTTAAGACAGCGGCGGATATGGGACTCTCACATTTGTTGTATATTGTCGGGATTATCAGTGCGAGCTTGGCGATATTTAATTTATTGCCAGTTATTCCGTTGGATGGTGGGCATCTGTTTTTACTGGTGATAGAAAAAATTCGTGGGAAGGCTCTGCCACAAAAAGTGGATGAGGCGATTGCCCGTATCGGTTTTAGTCTCATCATCACTTTGGCGTTATTTGTTTTTTATAGTGATTTTGCCCGATTTGGATTATTTGAAAAGATTATGAGTTGGTGGAAATGAATCAAAGCGACCACCTGACCAGTGACCAAGTAACCAGAGAAAGATTTTGTTTTTGCTGGTCGTTGGCACTTTATTGAGGAGAGGGATATGGCGAAAGAAAAAGAAACCAATAACACGGACGTAGATTTTAAATCCAAAGTACATCAATATCTTATTAAAGAGACCAATTTTCTCAGTCTCAAGGATTCCTTGTCCGAAGATCAGTTGCGTGTCTTCGTTGACAAAGCGATTACGGATCTCTGTCGAGAGATACAAATGGTTATACCAACAGACCAGCGCATTGCTTTGATTAGGGAGCTGGTGAGTGCCGTTATGAGTTTGGGGCCCTTACGTCCTTTGATGGAAGATAAGAGCATCTCCGAGATTATGGTTAACGGGTACAATGCTGTTTATGTTCAACGCGATGGCTGTATCCAACTGACCGATGTGAAATTTAAAGACAATCCCCATTTATTGCATACCGTGCAAAAGATTTTAGCGGGGTCTGGTTCCAATAAACGCGTGGATGAATCCTCTCCTTATGTTGATTTTTCTATGCCCGATGGCTCACGGGTTAATGTCATTTTGGCGCCCTGTTCTTTGATTGGCCCGGTTATGACAATCCGCAAATTTTCTTCCGAAATTACCACCGTTGACGATCTCATTCGTTTGGGGGTGATGGACAAAAAGATGGCCGTATTGCTTATTGCCGCCATGAAAGGGAAGCTGAATGTTGTTTTTTGTGGGGCGACCGGAACCGGCAAAACAACGACATTAAATGTTTTATCACGTCATATTCCTGAGGAAGAACGTATCATTACGATTGAAGATACCCCCGAGCTTCGGCTGTTGCAGAAACATGTCGTCACCTTGCAATCTAAACCACCCAATATTGAAGGGAAAGGAATGATCACCATTCGCGAATTATTTGTCAATTCGCTCCGTATGCGACCTGATCGTATTATTATTGGCGAGGTGCGTGGGGAAGAAATGTTGGATTTAATCCAAGCGATCAGTAGCGGTCATTCAGGGTCTTTAGCAATTGTGCACTCTGATTCTCCTGAAGATTGCTTTAATCGCATGGTGACCATGACATTGATGACAGGCATTCGTATCAGTACAGAAGAAATCAAGCAACAAGTAGCCAATGTTATTGACTTAATCGTTTACTTGGAATTATTTCAAGATGGAAAACGTCGTATCGCCAATATCACGGATGTTCACTATAATGAAGATAACGATAAAGTTGTGCTTACGGATGTTTTTACATGGGCGGAAGAACATCGTACCGATAAGGAAATCATCGGTCACTGGGAGATGAATAATCGAAAGCCAGAGTTTTATCCGAAGTTTGTGAAGCGCGGCGTGAAACTGCCAGAAGGATTTTTTGTTTAAGGGTTGAAGATGCGTTGGTCACAATTTTATATTCCAACGATTAAAGAAGTTCCGTTAGGGACGGAGGCGGTGAGCCATCAACTCCTGTTGCGTGCAGGATTAGTGCATATGCTCACCTCCGGCGTCTATTCGTATTTGCCATTGGGCTTGCGTGTTTTGCGACGTATTGAGGCGATTATTCGGGAGGAAATGAATGCCATAGGCGCCCATGAATTATTTTTACCATGCCTGCAACCGATGGAACTCTGGGAACAGACAGGCCGTGATCAGATCATGAAAGATGTCATAATTAGCTTTGAGGATAAACGTGGGCGAACCATGTGCTTGGGGCCAACACATGAAGAGGTGATAACCGATTTAGTGAAGAGCTATGTGCAATCCTACCGTCAGTTGCCGGTGGTCTTATATCAGATTCAAACGAAATTTCGAGACGAATTAAGGACGCGGTTTGGTATTGTCCGCGCGTGTGAGTTTATCATGAAAGATGCCTACAGTTTTGATCGCGATAAGAAAGGTTTGGAGAAGAATTATCAGCTGATGTATGGGGCGTACGTGAAAATTTTTAAACGATGTGGGTTAGATGTCGTGATTATGGAGGCCGACTCCGGAGCCATGGGCGGAGATGTATCGCACGAATTTATGGTGAAGGCTAACATTGGTGAAGATTTTGTGGTGGAATGCCCTTTATGTCGTTTTCAGGGAGCTCTTAAAGAAAATCAGGATGAGGGTAAAATGTGTCCGAAATGCAAAAAAGGCAAGTTAAAAAAGTCTATCGCTATTGAATTAGGACATATTTTTCAGTTAGGGACAAAATACAGCCAAGCGCAACAGGCCTTATTTTTGGATGAAAACGGAAAGCAGCAACCGATCGTTATGGGTTGTTATGGGATTGGGGTAAGTCGTCTGATCGCAGCGATTATCGAAAACAATTCCGATGCCGCCGGCATCATATGGCCGCCAGAAGTTGCACCTTTTGATATTGAGGTTCTTCCTGTCCAAGTCACGGATAAAGCTATTATGGAGGCGGCTAATAAACTATACGATGATTTAGGCAAAAAAGGATGGACAGTGCTTGTGGACGATCGCGATGAGAGTGCTGGACGTAAGTTTAATGATGCCGATCTCATTGGTATCCCTTGGCGTATTACCCTTGGTAAACGCCACTTGACCGATGGCAAAGTCGAATTAAAAAATCGTCGCAGCGGTGAGGTCACCCTCATCGACAAAACAAAGATTCTTAAAGAATTAGAAAACAAGTTAAAGCATAAAGAATTATGTATTTCGACATAATGAACAAAATACAAACGCTCTTAACTCCTCTTTTAGAGGAGATGCATTTGGTCTTGGTTGATTTAAGTGTTCGACGACAAGGACAGGATTTTTACATTGAAATTATTACGGATCATTCTCAAGGCGGGATTACGCTTGATGAGTGTTCGCTTCTTAATCATCGGGTTAAGGAACATATAGAGAAAGAAAATATTATTCCCGACAATTATGTGCTGGAGATTTCCTCACCTGGTTTAGATCGTCCTCTGAGGACCCGAGAAGATTTTTTACGTGTGAGGCATCGTAACGTTCATTTTTATCTGGCCACACTAATTCGAGATAAACGAGAATACATTGGTGTTATCAAAGAGGTGGGGTCAGACAATGTTGTTGTCAGTGTTAATTTGGAAGATATCGTAATACCCATTGAAAATATTAATAAGGCTTTGCAAGTCGTTAGGTAGATCATACAGATAGGAAAGGAAATCTTATGGAGAGTGAATTACTAGCGATCATTGAACAGTTGGAGCGCGATAAGGGAATCGACAAGGAAGTTCTTATTCAGGCGGTCGAATCCGCCGTTGCCTCGGCAGCCAAAAAGATTTGGACGGTCGATAAGAATGAAGAGATCCGTGTTGTCCTCAATCGTAAAACAGGAAAATTGGCAGCGTATGCGGGCGACCAAGAGATTCGCTCAAGCGAATTTGGTCGCATTGCCGCGCAGACAGCCAAACAGGTCGTGATTCAGAAAATTCGAGAAGCGGAAAAAGATGTCATTTATACGGAATACCATAGCCGCATTGGACAAATTATCAGTGGCAGTGTTTATCGATTCGAAAAAGGAAACATCATCGTGGACTTGGGTAAGACGGAGGGATTTATTCCGCGGTCGGAACAATCAAGACGCGAAGAATTCCGCCAAGGGGACCGCATCCGTGCCTATATCCTGGATGTGAAAAAGGACACGAAGGGGCCGCAGGTGATTTTATCGCGCGGTAATCCCAATTTCGTGCGACGCCTGTTTGAATTGGAAGTTCCAGAAATCTATGAGGGGATTGTGGAGATCAAATCCATTTCGCGTGATGTGGGGGAACGTACGAAAATCGCTGTGTATTCCAAGGATGAAAAAGTGGATTGTGTAGGTGCCTGTGTGGGGATGCGCGGTTCACGGGTCAAGAACATTGTCTCGGAGATTCAAGGAGAGAAAATCGATATTGTTCGTTACTCCGTGGATATCAAAGAATATATTCAAGCGGCTTTATCGCCGGCGACGATCTCTCAGATTCAAGTCGACTATGACGACAAACATGCCAACATTATTGTGGCCGATGATCAATTGTCTTTAGCCATTGGGCGGCATGGTCAAAATGTCCGTTTGGCTAGTGAATTAGTTGGGTGGGAACTTGATATCTTTTCTGCGGCCCAGTGGCAGGAAAAAGTTAAGGAATCAGAACAGGAAGAAGAAGCAGAAAAGGCCAAAAAAGAAGAGAAGAAGGTCATCAAAAAAGAGAAGGAAAAAGTCGAGGCCCCACAAGATGAGTTAGCCCAATTGCCTGGTGTGGGAGAAAAAGTCACCAGTGGTTTGCGTGAATTGGGGTTTGATTCTTTAGAGAAAATTGCACAGGCACATCCTGAGGCATTGACAGAGGTCAAGGGCTTGGGGAAAGTCAAAGCCAAAAAATTGGTGGAAGAAGCAAAAAAAATAATGGAAAAAAATAACCCTTAATGAAAGAAGTCAGTCGTATGCGCGTTGTTGATCTTGCCAAACAATTAAATTTATCCGACGATATCATCTTGTCGAAACTGAAGGCTCTTAAGCTCAAGGCCAAGGGGAGCGACCAAGAGCTTAACGTGGCCGTAGTGAGTTTATTAAAATCAGAGTTACGTAAGGAGGCCAGTCAAGCGAAAACACTCACCTCAAAGGAACCTAGTACAAAAGAGGTTCCGATCACAAAAGAGCCTCTTAAGGCTAAAGAAATCAAGGAAGAAAAAAAGGAAAAAGAACTAAAATTTTCTAAAATTGCAAAAAAGCAAGAGGAAGGAAAAAAAGAGGCCGTTCAGACAACTATTAAGAAGAAGGCTCAAGTCATCGAAGCCAAAAGGGAAGCAAAGATTACAGTCCCTAAACCCATTAGCAAAGAAATCAAAAAAGCGGAAATCATAGAGAGCAGACCAAAGCACAAAATTAGTACCCAGCCGTTTGTTACTCTTAAACCCCTTCCACAAAAGCGACGTAAAAAAGGTATCTCAGAGAAAACTCCAGGGGAAGAAGGTCATCAGCCTTCCGCAACCATCGCCGTAGAAGCGCCATCGAAAGTAAAGCCTGAGGCACCAGCCAAAAAATTTCCTGAAAAGGCCGGGGTTGACATTTCTAAAAGTGCTCAAGAAATTTCGTCCTTAGAAACTGTTTCTATACCGACGAAAGACATTACAGAACTCAAGCCTTTGGAGGTTAGGTCACCCATCACGGTTAAGGATTTGGCGGTACGTTTGCAAGAGAAATCGAGCATCGTTTTAAAGAAGCTTATGCAAATGGGCATTTTGGCGCATATTAATCAGAGTTTAGACGAAGAGATTGTACGAAAATTGGCGGTGGAATTTGGCTATAACTTGACACAGGTCAAAACGCAAGAACAGCAACTCATCGAAATACACAAATTAGAACAAGAAGATCCCAAATTGCTCAAGCCTCGACCGCCGGTTGTCACCTTTATGGGGCATGTGGATCACGGTAAAACATCTTTGCTGGACAGAATTCGAAAAAGTCGTGTGGCTGATTCAGAGCATGGTGGCATTACGCAACAGATTGGGGCCTATTCTGTCAATCTTCCCAAAGGACGTATCACTTTCTTAGATACACCTGGCCATGAAGCCTTTACGGCCATGCGTGCCCGTGGGGCACATATTACCGATTTGGTCGTTTTAGTTGTGGCTGTTGATGAAGGTGTCATGCCGCAGACGGAAGAAGCATTAGCACACGCGCGTGCCGCCAATGTTCCTCTTGTTGTAGCTTTGAATAAAATTGATAAACGGGATATTGATATCGACCGTGTTAAAAAGCAATTAGCGGATCTGGGATTGAATCCAGAGGATTGGGGTGGCAAGACGATCGTCGCGAATGTTTCCGCTGTAACTGGAGAAGGTATTGATCATTTATTAGAGATGATCTTACTGGAAGCAGAATTATTGGAACTCAAAGCGAATTACAATAAAAAGGCCTCGGGGATTGTTGTTGATGCTCAGTTAAGCCGTGGGAAGGGGGTCATTGCTGATTTGATTGTACAAAGTGGTATTTTGAAAGAAGGGAATATTATTGTGGTCGGGCCTTGCTATGGTAAGGTGAAGGCGATGTTTGATGATCATGAACGTCTTATCAAAGAGGCTGGTCCCTCCATGCCGGTGCAAGTCTTGGGTCTCCCTGAGGTGCCCGAAGCGGGCGAGATGTTTTATGTCGTGGAGGATGAGCGTCAGGCTCGAGAGATCACTTTAAGGCGACAGCAACAAATTAAGAATGAAAAATTATTTGCTAAACACAGGATCAGTTTAGAAGATCTCTATATTCAAATACAGGAAGGCAAGATCCAAGAATTAAACGTCATCTTGAAAGCGGATGTGCAAGGATCTTTGGAGGCTTTGCGTGATTCCTTGGATAAAATTCCCAGTGACGAGGTAAAACTTAAATTTATTCATATGGGCATAGGTGATATTAATTTATCGGATGTCCTTTTGGCAATCGCTTCCAAGGCGGTTATTCTTGGTTTTCATGTCGCTGTGGAGCCACGGGCCAAGGAAGAATTGGAGCGCAACCCAGTTGAGATTCGTCAGTACCGCATTATTTATGATGCGGTGAATGATGTGAAAAATGCCCTGGAAGGGTTGCTTGAGCCGAAAACCAAGAAAAAATTCTTAAGTCGTATTGAGGTGCGACAGGTTTTAAAATTAAGTAAAGGGATCGTGGCGGGATGTTATGTTCAAAAAGGACGTGTGCACCGTAAGGACCACGTTGATGTCGTCCGAAACGGTAGTGTTGTCTTTTCTGGGACTATTTCAAGTTTGAAACGTTTCAAAGACGACGTGCGTGATGTGGGTGAGGGTATGGAATGCGGTTTGATCATTCATGGGTTTGACCAAATTCAAGTTGGAGATATCTTAGAAACATATGAGCTTGAGCAAATAGCACGAAAGTTGTCGGAGTAGCCAACGTATGAAAAAAATTGTTTTTAGCGCGATGCGACCCACGGGACGGTTGCATCTAGGGCATCTGGTGGGTGCTCTTCAGAACTGGGTTGACTTACAGGCCAAACATCAATGTATCTTCGGCATTGTCGATTGGCATGCCTTGATGGGTGAGTATGAACAAAGTGATGAGATTACTGAGAACGTTATGGAAATGCTCATTGATTGGCTGGCATGCGGTATCGATCCGGAAAAATCAATCCTTTTTGTTCAATCTCAAATCCCAGAACATTTAGAACTCTTTTTGATTCTGTCTTGTCTTACACCATTGGGTTGGTTGGAAAGAAACCCAATCTATAAAGAACAATTGCGTGAGATAAAATCTCGGGATCTGCAAACGTATGCCTTTTTAGGATATCCGGTTTTGCAGGCGGCGGATATTTTATTGTACAAGGCGACGGCTGTTCCTATTGGTGAGGATCAACTGCCGCATATTGAACTCGCACGTGAGATTGCTCGACGATTTAATCATCTTTACAAAATAGATCTTTTTCCTGACTGCGAGGCCATTTTGACAAAGACGCCACGGCTTTTGGGCATCGATGGCCGCAAGATGAGCAAAAGCTATGAGAATGCCATCAATTTGTCGGATGCGAAGGAGATTATAAAAAAGAAGGCACAGGGCATGTTTACGGACCCCAAACGGATTAAGTTCACCGATCCGGGGCATCCGGATGAATGTAATGTCTATACTTATTATAGCGCTTTTGATGCCGCCCAAAAGACGGCCGTCTATGATTGGTGCACCAAGGCAAAAAAAGGTTGCACCGAATGCAAAACAATTTTAAGTGAATCACTGATCAAACGGCTTCAACCTATTCAAGAAAAAAGACAAATTCTTTCTAAGGATAAGAAACGAATCCGTGATATATTAAAGGAAGGTCGAAAGAAAGCGAGGAGCATTGCCCAAAAAACGATGGCCGAAGTAAGAGAGGTGGTTTTTAAAACATGAGTTATAAATTAAAATTAGATATCTTTGAAGGCCCACTTGATTTACTGTTGTACCTCATTAAGAAAGATGATCTTGATATAAAGGATATCCCTATCGCTGAGGTCACCGACCAATATATGGAATATATCAATATGATGAAGATGTTGGATTTGGATATCGTGGGTGACTTTTTAGTGATGGCGGCTACCTTGATGCAGATTAAATCGCGAATGCTTTTGCCCTCCGATCCAACGCTGGAGGAGATTTTGGAAGAAGATCCTCGTGAAGAATTGATGCGCCGTCTCATGGAGTATCAGAAATTTAAGGAAATTGCTGAACATCTCAAAATCAAAGAATCCGAGCGCCAGGAATTTTTTGCCCGTCATCTCGATGCTGAAAGGTTAGAAGAAATCAAGGCGGACGCTCGGGAAGTTTATTTTGAAGCCACTCTTTTTGATCTTATCACTGCTTTAACGAATGCCCTTAAAAAAGTCCCTGGCAAAATCATCCATGAGATTATCAAGGATGAATTCACGGTAGAGGCCAAGATTCACGAGATTCTTCACCTTCTTTTGGAACGTACCAGCGTTCAACTCAATGATCTCTTTGGTCAGGCGCGTAATAAAATGGAAGTCATTGTAACCTTTCTGGCGATTTTAGAGCTGATCCGCCTGCGCGAGATTATCGCTGTCCAAAAATATCTTTTTGATAATATTATCATCATGCGTAACAAAGAGAATGTCATTCCAACTACGACGCAAGAATAGGAATCATGGGATGGAGGAGGAAAAAAGAAAACTCATTCTTAATCAAGAGACAGAGGAAGACCGTGTCATCAGTCTCTCCTTGCGGCCACAGAAATTAAGTGATTTTATTGGACAAAAGGATTTGGTTGAGAATTTACGCATATCCATTCAGGCCGCTAAACAGCGTCGAGAACCTATCGAGCACATGCTGTTATCTGGTCCACCGGGTTTAGGGAAGACGACGCTCGCTTATGTGGTTGCGCACGAGATGGAAACCCGCATTGTGGCGACCTCGGGCCCGGCTATCGAACGTGCTGGCGATTTAATTGGAATTCTCACCAATTTAGAGCGAGGAGACATTCTTTTTATCGACGAAATCCACCGTCTTTCTAAAGTGGTCGAAGAATTTTTGTATCCGGCCATGGAAAATTTTAAGATTGATTTTGTCGTCGATAAAGGGCCGTATGCTAAAACTATTAATTTCAATTTAAAGCCTTTTACTCTGATTGGGGCGACCACCCGTAGCGGTTTGTTGGCCTCGCCATTAAGGGATAGATTTGGTATCTTTCATCATTTGGATTTTTATAATACCGAAGAGCTTAAGCAAATCATCCTCCAATCGGCGGTGAAATTGGCTGTCCATATTGAGCCGATGGCGGGCTATGAGATTGCTAAACGGGCGCGCGGCACCCCGCGTGTGGCCAATCGCCTTTTACGTCGGGTCCGTGATTACAATCAAGTGCGGACAAAGAAGAATGTTATTGATGCGGATGTGGTGGAGCAAGCCATGCAGTCCTTAGGTATCGATGACATCGGTCTTGATGATATAGATCACCGTCTGCTTAGGGTTATCGATGAACATTATAAAGGCGGCCCTGTCGGGGTTGAGTCCTTAGCGGCGACCCTGAATGAAGAAATTGACACCATTGTTGATGTGGTTGAGCCCTATTTGTTGAAGATAGGGCTTCTTAAGAGGACCTCGCGGGGTCGTGAATTAACTGAACAGGCCGTGCGTCACATAAAAGGTGTTTCTCCCCTCAAAGAAAAAACTCAAAAGCAACTTTTCTAAATGACCCCTGCCGTTTTGTTTCGTAAGCGAAGCAAAACGAAACAGCAGGGGGACTTTATCCCGATTTCACATCGGGATTCGCCAATATGACTGATTTAGCAAGGTTTTTGATTATTTTCGGGTTACTTCTCATTATCGTGGGAGCGGGACTGCTTTTGTTGGGGAAGATTCCTGGTATGGGGCGACTCCCCGGCGATATTTTGATCAAAAAAGAGAATTTTACATTTTATTTTCCTTTGGCCACCTGCATTTTAATAAGTATTATCTTGAGTCTACTTCTCTACTTTTTCAGTCGACGATAAATGCGACCATTGCGCTCTCTTTCCATTTTTCCTATAGGACTTTTGTTGGTCTTGGGGTTGGTCCCTTTTTCTTTTGCAGAAAATACCACGGAGCAAAAATTTGTTCGTGTGGCCCTACTGAGAGACGTTGACCGCTTAAAACTGTCTATTCGCGGACGATATCAAATCATCGACCCCACCACGGATCGAATTCTCTTGGAAAAACGTCGGCTGTCCCCAAAAGAAATTATTCCCACCGCGCAGGGTATTAAGATTGGTGAAGAGGAATACACCTTGAGTAAAATACGCTTCTATTCCCACAAAGACATCACGGTCAAGGTGAATGGAAGAGATCGTTGCTATCGCGGCATTATCGATGTCATTAAGGTAAAGAATAAGAAACTCTTAGTGGTGAATGTCCTGGAGCTCGAACAATATATTCGGGGCATTCTTTATCATGAATCGCCGCATCGTTGGCCGTTGGAAGCCCTTAAAGTTCAGGCGGTGGCCGCGCGCACGTATGCGCTTTACCGCATAGCCACGGATAAAAATCAACCCTTTGATGTCACAAGTGACATTTATTCGCAAGTGTACGGAGGACGCAGTTCAGAGCGTTACCGGGCCAACATCGCCGTTGAGCGCACACAAGGAGAGGTCATGACTTATAACAATGAAATCCTGCCGGCTTATTTTTCCGCCACCTGTGGGGGGCATACGGAAGATGTCAGTGAACTATGGAAACAGGACCTGCTGCCTTTGAAAGGTGTCATTTGCGAATTCTGCAAAATATCTCCGCATTATCGTTGGAAGAAAAACTTTCGTTCTAAGGATGTTCAAGACAAATTAAATCAACACGGCTATAATCTAGGATTAATTAAAGAAATCAAGGTATTAGAAAAAAATTCCAGCGGTCGCATTCGAACTCTTGAAATTACCACCCGCGAGGGAAAAACAATGAAGATTGCCGGCAAAGATTTTCGCCAGATTATCGGTCCCAATGTCCTTAAAAGCAATAAGTACGACATTGTCATGCAAGGGTATTATTTCGATGTTTTAGGCCAGGGCTGGGGACATGGGGTGGGGATGTGCCAGTGGGGGGTTTTAGGGATGGTGAGACAAGGGCATACGTATCAAGAGATTCTTCAATATTATTATCCGGGCACGCAGATGATGGATTATCACACGGTGAATCTTAAAACATCTGTTGTTACAGAAGCGTCGAATTCATTTTAAAATGAAACTAAGTGATTTTGGTTACTTTTTACCTCAGGAACTTATTGCCCAGCGGCCTTTATTGAAGCGCGAGGCCGCCCGCCTGTTGGTCGTTGACCGTCAAAGAGAAAAGATAAGCCATGATGTATTTTCCCATATTGGGCGTTATTTACCGTTTAAGAGTCTCATTATCCTGAATGACAGCAAGGTTATTCCTGCCCGGCTTTTAGGCCGGCGGGCAAGAACGGGCGGAGAAGTCGAGATCTTTTTACTGAAGAAATTGGACGATAATCGCTATCAGGCCCTCTTGCGGCCCTTGAAGCGACTGAAGGATAAGGAAAGAATTGTTTTTCCCGAAAATCATCTCGTGGCCTGCCTGGAAGATCGTGAAAAGTGCATCGTTTCTTTTAATACGAAGAATGTGACGGCGCATTTATCGAAAATCGGACACATTCCTTTGCCGCCGTATATCAAACGCCGTGACGAGCCCGTTGACCGTAAATTTTATCAGACCGTTTATGCCCAAAAGCCGGGGTCGGTTGCCGCCCCTACCGCCGGTCTTCATTTTACTAAGCGGCTGCTTAAAAAACTGCGTAAAGACGGTCATGTCGTTGGCTCTGTGACCCTGCATGTGAATTATGCCACGTTTAAACCCGTGGGAGAGGAAGATATCAGCAAACATAAAATGTACGAAGAGGATTACCAGATTCCGGCCACGACCATCGCCAAGATAAAAAAAGCCCAAAGTGAAGGGCGAAAGATAGTGGCGGTGGGCACAACCAGTTGTCGGGTCCTCGAAACATGGGCAAACACAGGAGAAGCAGGGGGCACAACTCATTTATTCATTTATCCCGGCTATACATTTAAAATGACGGATATTTTGGTCACTAATTTTCATCAGCCCTTTACCACCCTTCTTATGCTGGTGTATGCCTTCGGCGGAATGGAACTTATGAAAAGGGCCTATCAAGAAGCGATTGACAGAAAATACCGGCTGTTTAGCTACGGCGATGCGATGGTGGTGAAATGAAAAATTACAAGAAACAAATCACAAACAATTCCAAAAAACAAGTTACAATATACAAAAAAATTATAAATAACTATTTTTTGTCAACTGTTCATTGTGAATTGTAAATTGTTTGGAGGTTGTAATTTGTTCAGTTTAATTAAATCCGATTCCCAAACCAAAGCTCGGCTTGGCACCTTGAACACCTCCCATGGTACCGTGGAAACACCTTTTTTTATGCCGGTGGGCACGTATGCCGCGGTGAAAGGACTTTGTTCGGAAGATTTAGTCGAGATAGGGAATCAGATCGTGTTGTCGAATACCTATCATTTGTATCTGCGGCCGGGAGTGGAAGTGATTGAAAAAGCCGGCGGCTTACATAATTTTATGCGGTGGGAGAAACCGATTTTAACCGACAGCGGTGGCTATCAGGTCTTTAGTTTAGCAAAGCTGCGCAAGATTTCCGATGAGGGTGTTGAATTCCAGTCGCATGTGGACGGTTCACTCCATTTTTTTACTCCGGAAAAAGTCCTTAAGATAGAAAAAGTTCTTGCTTCAGATATCATGATGCCTTTGGATGAATGTGCACCTTTTCCTTGTGAGTATAAGCAAGCAGAGAAAGCGGCAAAACGCACAACCGCCTGGGCTAAGCGCTCGAAAGAATATTGGGGACACGTACCTGAATTCAAAATAGAAAATAGGTACGTGTCCCCAGACAAAAAGCAATATCTTTTTGGCATTATTCAAGGCTCGCACTATAGAGATTTGCGAGAACAGTCTGCTAAGAAAATTATAGATATCGGATTTGACGGCTACGCGGTCGGTGGGGTGAGTGTGGGTGAGCCTGTTGAGATTATGTTTGAAACGCTTTCGTGGGTGTTGCCGTTGTTGCCAGCAGAAAAACCCCGCTATTTTATGGGTATTGGTCTGCCTGACCAGATTGTGCGCGCCGTTGGGGAGGGGGTTGATATGTTCGACACATGTATCCCCACACGCTATGGCCGGCATGGAACGGCGCTTACAAAAGAAGGCAAGATGGTTGTCCGCAATGGCGAATTTGTCAAAGATAATGCACCCTTAGATAAAGACTGCGATTGTTTTGTCTGCCGCCGTTATAGTCGCAGTTACATTCGGCATCTTATTAATACAGGAGAGATGTTGGGCTTGCGCTTTATTTCGTATCACAATGTGTACTTTTATGTGCGTTTGATGCGCCAGATCCGTGAGGCGATACGTCAGGACCGTTATGCAGAATTTCAGAAAGAATTCTTGAAGGATTATTCGGCGGATTATAATGAAACTGCGAAAAGGTAATTTAATGGAAACAGCCATTCAATTTATACAAAGAAAAAACGCTCAATTTCAAAAGGAAAAGGTGAATATTGAACAGAAATTAGTTCGCATGAAAGACATTGGTCGCGAAGGGAAGTTTTATTTTGAGAGGGAAGCATGGACATTCTTGCCTCAAAATAATTTAAATAAAAAGGTGTTTATATTTGAGAGGTTGCGAAAAATAAAATATGATGGGAAATTAGCTTACAGTAATTGGAAAAAAGATGATATTGAATATAGAATTGGATACTTTATCGTTGGAAAATAGGTAGAGCTAGGGACAGATGGATTTGGGGGCAATATTGTCCACTGATCCCTCACAAAGATTTAAAGAAACTGCTTCATAAGGCAAAAAAAGAAAAAGTAATTTTGTAATATATGAAGATCGACATTATCACTATTTTTCCGAAAATGTTTGAGCCCTTTTTGAAGGAGTCTATCATAAAGCGCGCTCAGGAAAAAAGAAAGGTGACGATTCGCGTGCACGACCTGCGTAATTACACGACGGACAAGCACCGTAAAGTCGACGATCGTCCCTTTGGCGGCGGGCCGGGGATGGTGATGATGGCACAGCCCATTTTTGATGCCGTTAAGAAAATCAAGGGCCGCAAAAGGGCGAAAGTTTTATTAACCTCGCCAGTGGGCAAGCGGTTCGATCAAAAATTGGCTAACAAACTGTCCCACGAGAAAAATCTTATTATCATCTGCGGTCATTATGAAGGCATTGATGAGCGAGTCTGCACTCATTTAGTTGATGAAAGTATTTCCATTGGCGATTATGTTTTAACCGGCGGCGAACTGCCGGCCATGGTGATTGTGGATGCGCTCACACGGCTTGTGCCGGGTGTTTTAGGAAAAAAAGAATCTTTGCACAGCGAATCGTTTGAAAATAATTTGCTGGAATATCCGCAATACACGCGTCCCGCGAACTTTAAAGGCTTAAAGGTTCCAGCCGTTCTTCTTTCAGGTAATCATCAACAGATTGCGAAGTGGCGTATGGAACAGGCGTTGCAGCGAACAAAACGCCTTCGACCGGATTTGTTAGGTTAAAACATCGTTTAACTTTCAATAAATTAAAAATAAAGCTGACTCACCCCTTCATGTTTCTACGCCGGGTCGCTTGAAACGACCCAGCGAGTCGTTTCTACGCTCGACACTCGGCCTTTTCTCGTCCTGACTCTGTTGGGACACCTTGCCCGAAAAAACCTCGTGACGTCCGGCTCCGAAACATTTCGGGATCGTCGATTTTAAAAAACGCAGTTGAATTGCCTTGAGCTGGACGTTGAAGAGTCGAGCGAGCATGGTCTCCGCCACAACTGGGGGCGGAGGAGCGAGGCTCTTCATCGAGCGAAGTTTTTCACGCTGGGAAAAACAAGCATTCCAGCGAGAGGCCAAATCAACTGCGTCTCTATATGGAAGACCGCGTCTCTATATTGAAGTGTAACCCCAAAGTTATAATGTCCTAATTGGCCAAAATAAAGATGTCCTATATAGTCCATAACGTGAAGGAGGACGTTATGGACAAGAATAAGGACATTTTGATGATAAGGTCAAAAGAATT
>Ga0114945_10000004_pt1 | contig 117316 bp, 110 predicted proteins | sample OV2TP3_FD_87194 | JGI IMG/M metagenome (GOLD analysis project Ga0114945, IMG submission 87194) | Hot spring microbial communities from Beatty, Nevada to study Microbial Dark Matter (Phase II) - OV2 TP3 | ecosystem: Environmental > Aquatic > Thermal springs > Hot (42-90C) | place: USA: Beatty... | reverse complement strand
TCGGGCAGGATGCGGCGATGCAGGAGCTGTTCTCCACGATCCGCTCCGTCGCGGCCAGCCCGGCCACGGTGCTGCTGGAGGGGGAGAGCGGCACCGGCAAGCGCATCATCGCCCAAGCGCTCCACCGGGCCGACCCCAAGCGGCGCAACCACCCGTTCGTCGAGATCAGCTGCGGGGCGCTGCCCGAGACGCTGCTGGAAAGCGAGTTGTTCGGCCACGTGCGGGGCTCGTTCACCGGCGCGATCCGGGACAAGCAGGGCCGGTTCGAGCTGGCGGACGGCGGGACGATCCTGCTCGATGAGATCGACGCGTTCACCCCGGCGCTGCAGGTGAAGCTGCTGCGCGTCATCCAGGAGCGGGAGTACGAGCGCGTCGGCGACACGAAGACCCTGCGGGTGGACGTGCGCATCATCGCCGCTACCAACCGCAAGCTCTCCGAGCTCGTCAGGCAGGGCAAGTTCCGGGAAGACCTCTACTACCGCCTGCACGTCATCGCGCTGCGCCTGCCGCCGCTGCGCGAGCGCCGGGGCGATTTGCCGCTCTTGATCGAGGGGTTCATGGCGCGCAGCTCCAACGCGATGGGCAAGACGATCACCGGCGTGACGCCTGAGGCGATGCGGCTGCTGACGGCGTACCGCTGGCCTGGCAACATCCGGGAGCTGGAGAATGTGATCGACCGCGCGGTCATCCTGGCCAAGCACGCCCGGCTCGACGTGGAGGATCTGCCGGAAGAGATCCGCTTCCACTCTGACGCGCCGGCCATGGCGGTGGACGACCGCGAAGAAGCCACGGGAAGTTTGAAGGACGCGCTCAAGCCGCCCGAGCGCGAGCTCATCCTGAAAGTGCTGGCGGAAGTGCGATGGAACCGCTCCGAGGCCGCGAAGCGGCTGGGGATCCATCGCTCCACGCTGTACCATAAGATTCGACAACTCGGGATTCGCGACTCCTCATCATAGGGTAGACGCGTCAGGGTGACGCGCTGCACGTCGTGAGGCTCAATCAGAGTGATGGGTTCCCCGAGTCTTGAGGAAATCCCATCACTCGCCCGTCCCGTGCCGCTGCCGGGGTGGCAGCGGCTGCAGGATCGTTTCGCCCGCGTCCTCGGCATTCCCCTCCGCACCATCCGCCCCACCCACGAGCTGCTGACGACCCCAAGCTGGCCCCCGGGCCTGGATCCTGAGCAGGCCATCCGCCTGCTGAAGATCGGCGAGGAGCTGGACCAGCTCGTGACCCCCGCCCAGCCCCCGACGGGCACGATGAGCCTGGTGACGCCGCTGGGCGTGACGTACGCGGCCGCGTCGCTGCCGCTGGCGCCCAAGCCGCCGGTCGCCTACGTGGTAGCCGGCCCGGTGATCGTCGGGCCGCGCGAGGAGGAAGCCTCCTTCCGGCAGCGGATGGAGTCGGCGGGCCAGCCGGCGTATACGCTCTGGCCGCTGCTGTTGTCGCTCAAATGCTTCACGTTCGTCGGCATGCAGGCCGCCCTCGACCTCATGGCCGATGTGGGCACCGCGCTGGTCGAGCGCGAGGGGGCGAATGGCGGCCTGCCTGCCCCGCCTGTCGGTGGGGCGCAGGCAGGCCTGCGGGACCCGATCCTGCGCGCGCTGCTGGAGGCGGCGGCGCTGGCGCTGCAGGCGGATGGCGGCTCGGTGATGCTGGTCGATCCGGACGGCCAGACGCTGCGCATCCGCGCCGCACAGGGGCTGCCAGCCGACATCGTCTCCGGCGCGCGCGTGAAGTCAGGCGAGGGGCTGGCAGGATTGGCGCTCGCCGAGCGCCGGGCGCTGGTAGTGGATGAGCGGGCGGAGGACCGGATCAGGCAACGGATGGCGCGACCCCAGCTGACGTCATCGCTGGTGGTGCCGTTGGGCCCGCTTGGGGCCGAGGAGCCGATTGGGGTGCTGAGCCTGTGGACCCGCGATGCCGCGCGCCGCTTCGCCGCCTCCGATATCGACTTGCTCGCAAAAGTGCCAGGCACTTTCCCGCTTCGAATTTCGACGACGCTGTGGAAAACTTGAGTTTTCCACAGGGGCGAAGAAATTTGAACCGGCGAAGTGCCTGGCACTTTTACAGGCGGCGGCGGCGCAGGTGCGCCGGAGGAATCTTGAGGGCGGTGCGGTACTTGGCGACGGTGCGGCGGGCCACCGTGAGGTGCTGCTCGGCCAGGCGCGCGACGAGCGCCGCGTCGCTCAACGCGTGAGCCTGGTCCTCGCCTTGAATCAGCCGCTTGAGCTCGGATTTGATCCGCTCGTCTGAGACCTCGCCGTTGTCGGCCGCCTGCGGGACCCGGTCCGTTCGACGTCGCTCAGGACCGCGTCCGGGGGCGGATTGCGGGACGCGGCTGGCGAAGAGTCGTTCGAGGGGGAAGGCCCCGTAGGGCGTGTCCAGCGTCTTGCCGGCGATGGCGCGGCTGACGGTGGACGGGTGGCGGCCGATGAGCGAGGCTACCTGCGCCTGGGTGAGCGGCTTGAGGGCCTCGGGGCCGCGCTCCAGAAAGTCCCGCTGCAGGCTGATCAGGCAGCGCCCGATGGCCAAGAGCGTCGCGTTGCGCTCGTCGATCGCCTTGATCAGCCAGTTCGCCTGCCGGTACTTCTCCGCCAGAAACGCCTTGGCGTCCTCCGGGGTATGGGGGTCTTTGAGCATCCGGGCGTAGGTGCGGCTGATCGTCAGGCGGGGCAGGTCCTGGTCGTTGAGCTCGACGTCGTAATGCTGCTCCCGGTGATGGACGATCAGCTCCGGCGTCATCATCGGGGGAAGCGTCCCGGCCACAGCCGAACCCGGTTTGGGGTTCAGCCGCTTGATCCGCTCGAGGGCGTGTCCCGCCTGCTCCGCGCTGGTGGTGGTGAGCTTGGCGAGCAGGGCGACGCGGTGCTCAAGGAAGAACGGGAAGTGCTCGTTGAGGATCCGGTAGGCCAGGGTGTCGATTTCCTCCCGGGCCTCCAACTGGAGCAGGAGGCACTCGCGCAGGTTCCTGGCGCCGATGCCAGGCGGCTCGCACCGCTGGATGATCCGCAGGGCCGCCTCGAGCCGATCGACCGGGCTGGCCAGCTCGTTGGCCAGCTCCTCCAGGGTGCCTTCCAGATACCCGGCATCATCCAGGCGCTGGATGATCGCTTCGCCGAGCCGGCGCTCCTCGTCGGAGAGGGGCAGGCATCCGAGCTGCCGCGCCAGCGAGTCGTGGAGGGACAGGATGGGCTCAGCCGCCCGGCGATCCTCGGGCCAGCCGTCTTCGGCGTGCCCTTCCCGATCCGCCATGCCCCAATGAGCCAGCCACTCCTCGTCCAGGCCGGACTCCTCTGGCTGGCTCGTCTCAGCGTCCTGGGGCTCTTCCGGCGCGTCGCCGGCCTCGTCAGGCTCGTCGGTTTCCAAGCAGGGGTTGTCTTCGAGTTGGCGCTCCAGGAAGCCGCGCAGCTCCATCAGCGGCAGCCGAAGCACTTCGAGTGCCAACGTGATGTTCGGGGCGAGGAGCAGCCGCTGGTGGAGCGCTTGTTTGACTTGCAGGCTCATGGGTGGAAAGACTATAGCACGTTTCATGCCATCCCGCAACCGTCGGTGTCTTGCTCCCCATCGGTGTCTGGCTCCCCGCCACCGGTGCCTGGCTCTTCACGGTCGGATCTCGCTGGTGAAGTGCCTGACACCGGGCGTAGGCTGCCTGGTACCGGGCTTGCTTTTCTCCCCTCGGTAGGCTATGGTAGCACCAGCGTCATTTGTGACCACAACCACAAGGAGGCAGCGTGGACGCGTATCCGGTCGGGGGGAGGGGGGCGCAGGCTGGACGGTGGATGGCAGGGGTCGCGGTTGTCAGCCTGGGGCTGCTGGGCGGGTTGACGGCGAGCCTGCGGGCGGAAGAGGCCGCAGCGCCTGCCGAAGCCGCGCCAGCGGACCCAGAAGCGCCAGCGGACCAGGACGCGGCGCCGGACGCGCCGGCGGCTGCCGATCTTATCGTGGGAGAGAACATGGACGTGGGCCTGGAGTACACCCTGACGGTGGACGGGTCGGTGGTGGATTCCACCGAGGGCAAGACGCCGCTCCATTACGTCCACGGCAGGAACCAGCTCATCCCGGGGCTTGAGCGGCAGTTGGCCGGGATGCGGGTGGGGGAGCGCAAGGACGTCACGATTGCTCCGGAGGACGGGTATGGGACGGTGGACCCGAACGCCTTTCTCGAGATCCCGAAGGAGCAGCTGCCCACCGAGGTGCCGCCGACCGTGGGGATGGTCCTGCGCGGCGTCAATCCCGATGGCCAGAGCTTCCAGGCGACGATCACCGAGATGAAGGATGCGACCGTGGTGCTGAACCTCAACCACCCGCTTGCGGGCAAGACCCTCGCATTCAACGTGAAGGTCGTGGCGATTGCGCCGGCGCCAGCGCCGCCGGTCGCCGCTCCGTAAGCGCCTTCGCCGTGCTCACCAGTCGGCACAAGCACGTCCTCAACCGGCTCCTCGCGCCGATCGCCGCGGCCCTCGCCCGCACCGGGGTGTCGCCGTCCGCGCTGACCCTTGCTGCGCCCCTCCTCACCAGCGTCGCCTGTCTTTGGCTGGTGCTCACCGTCGCGATCCTGCCGTTTTGCGTCGCGAGCCTCCTCATCGGCCTGCTGGACGGGTTGGACGGCGCGGTGGCGCGCGCGAGCGGCCGGGTCACCAAGTTCGGCGCATACCTGGATGCGGTGTGCGACCGCTACGTGGAGTCGATGGTGGCGATCGCGGTGGCGTACGTCACCGGCTACTGGACGCTGATCATGGTCGCGCTGGTGGGGGCGCTGTTGGTCAGCTACAGCAAGGCGCGCGCCGCCATGGAAGTGGCGGTGTCCAACCAGGAATGGCCTGACCTGATGGAGCGGACCGAGCGCAGCCTGCTCTTCCTGGGAGGGCTTTCGGCCAGCCAGCTCGTCCGGTGGCGGCCGCTCGGGCATGACCTCTTCTGGTGGGCGCTGGTCCTGCTGGTGATCCTGACGCACGGCACCGTCGCGCAGCGCATCCTTCGCGCCCGCCGCTTCATCCTCTCCCGATAAAATTGGGTCCAGGTCTGCTCTGTCGAAACGCGACGGCCCCAGGGCAAAACGTGTCAGACACTTTTCGACCGGTCGTCTCGCAGCGGGAAAAGTGTCTGACACGTTTTGCGGTCGTCCCAGCGGCTGTTCGACAGAGCAGACCTGGACCCTATTTATCGCGGGGTCGTGTCGAGGATTTTGGTGATGTCTTCCGGCAGGCGGACGACGGCTTGGCGGCCTTCGATGCGGCCGTAGCGGGCCCCCACACCAACCAAGTTGGTGTGGGGGCGGGCCGTGGCCTCCTCGACGGCGGCGCCGACCAAGAGCTGTTGGGGGAACGGCTGCTGCCGCACCCACACGGAGATCGTGGCTGCGGGAGGCGCCAGGCCGTACCGCTCGAGATCGGTCGGCTCGTCATCGACGAAGCCGCTGATGCGCAGGTCCGCCAGCTGGCTCAACAGCTCGCTCAGGCGCCGGGACTCCAGCGGCGTGTGCGCGCCCTCCTCGTACCACTGCCCCTCGGTCTGCGTGACGGCCCAGCCGGCGCCTGCCTGGCGGATCTCCAGCTTCGTCACCTGGCTGGTGAAGAAGTCGAAGCAGGCCTTGGCCCGGAATCCGTGCGGATCCACCGCCACCAGCGCATCGAGCTCCGCGGCGGAGACGGCGTAGATCGCGTGCTCATCGCTGCGCTTGGCGAACCGCAGCGATATGTCCTCGCTCAGCTGCGAGCCGAAGACCAGCAGGACCGGCGGCGCACCGCGCGGGTGGAGGGTGATCTCCGCCCGCGGGTGGTCGAAGCCCCAGAAGGCCAGCTGCTCGACCTGCGGGTCATCATCCGTGAACCGCTTGATCGACAGGCCCGCGAGGCGATTGAGGAACAGCTGCACCTCGGAGCGGTCCGCCAGGTCGTTCAGCGGCACCGTGATCCGCCACGCGGTATCCATGAGCGACAGCCCCAGCGTCAGCTCCGGGCTGTCCACCGCCAGCGCCTCCGTGCTCCACGCGTCCGCCTTGATGAGCTGCACGTCCCGAAACGCCTCCGGCGGCTGGTTCGCGTCGGTGAACAGCGCCTCGCTGACGACGAAGACCTCGGCGCGGTCGGAACGCTTGAGGTAGCGGTGCTGCCCGACCGGGGTGGCATCGCCGAAGCGCAAGGTCATCGGGAGGCCCTCGGCGGTCACCGTCATCGAGCCGACAGCCGGATCCAGCCCGAATCCCTGCAGCCCCAGCGGGCGCTCGGCCGACGCGGTGAGGATGCGGGTCGCCGTCAGCGGCGAGAGGTGGTACAGCAGCTGGTTGACGAGGGTTTCGCTCGCCCGCACGCCCCGCTCCGTCCCTGACGACTCGCCTGACGGAGCCAGTCGCCAGCCCTGTTCGCCGCGCGTCAGCGTGACCGCGCCCTGGGGCATGTCGAGCACGAGTGACGTTACGGTCTCCGGCGAAAGGTCCGCCACCTGCCGGGCCAGCCGCTCGCGCTGCTCCGCGGTGGGCCGGCGCAGCTCCACCAGCGAGACATAGGCGCCGATGCCGATGGTCAGCAGCGCGAGCACGACCGTCGTTTTCCACAGCATCGAAGGGGGCGTTACTGGCGGCGGGCGAGCCACATCACGACGCCGAGCGTGCCGATGCCGCACGGCAGCGCCAGCAGGCTGAACCAGAAGACGCCGGTGAGCTGCTGGGTGGTGAGGTGGAGCTTGATGGAGTCCAGGGTCTTGGGGCCGATGCCGATGAGCTGCTCCTGCTCGGTCAGCCAGAGGACCGCGCTCATGAGGAAATCCCGGTTGCCGACGTTGGCAAGCTGCGCGTTGACGACGAACTCCGAATCCCCGACGACCACCAGCCGCGCGCGCGGCTGGGCCGCGCCCGCCGGCGCCTCACCCGCCGCGGCGGGCCGGCGTTCGGCTGCGACCGCGATCGAGACCGGCCCGGCGCGGTCCACGCCCTCGTTCCGCTCGTACGTCGTCTGCTCCGGCGTCGTTTCGCCCCAGCCGGCATCGGACGTCAACGCCAGGGCGGTCACGGCCAGGCCCTCAGGGGCGGGCTCGACCGGGCGCACGGACCGCGCCATGGGAAACAGCGTCATCAGGGTGCTCATCTTGGAGACGATCGGGTGGTCGGTATACGACGTGACGAAGAGGTTGGCGGCGGAGACAAACGGCAGCTGCCTCGCCGGGTCGACGACGACATCCAGCCCGAGCGTCACGCCCCACCGCTCCAGCAGGCTGTCGAGCCCGGTGTCATCCGTCGGATCGATGAGCGCCAACAGCCGCCCGCCGCGCTCGAGGTAGGCGGCCAAAAGCGCCAGCTCCGTGTCGGTGAACCGGCGCGTCGGCCCTGGGGCCACGACCAGCTTGACGTCGGACGGGATCTCCTGTTTGTCGAGCAGCGTGGCCGGCTCGGCCGTCATGTTCTGCCGCTCGAGCGCCTTCTTGAGGTCGGCCAGGCCCATGGAGTCCGGGCTGTCGAGCGCCTTCTCCCCGTGGCCGGTGGTGAACCACAGCGTCTGGGCCTCGCCCTGCGTGAGGCTGAGGATCGTGGACGTGAAGGCCTCTTCCGCTTTGAACGCGCTCACCGTCGGTTGCCCCCCGTCCGCCATGGCGCCGTAGTCGTAGTCAGCCAGGTCGGTGTCGGAGAGGTACTTGTGGCGGCCGCCCGCCCCCCCACCAACCTGGTTGGTGGGGGGGCCCGCCCGGAACACCACGAGGTTGAGGTCCTCGATCTCCAGCTCTTTGGCGAGCTGCTTGGCGCGGGCGATGTCCTGCTCCGGGTCCACGTACTCGGCCGTGATCAGGGGGCTGAGCCGCTCGTACTCCTGCAGCTGGTCGCGGATCAATTCATACAAGCGATGAGACGGCTGGTAGAACACGATCACCGAGACCGGCTCCTTCAGCGCGGCCAGCGCCTGCCGCGTCTTGTCGGAGAGGGCCGCGATCTGCTGCCGGGTGACGTCCCGCCGGAGGTACCGTCGGCTGGCGAGGTAGTTGACGAGGATGAACAGCGCCCCGAGCAGCGCCAGCGTCGCGAGCAGGTTCAGGGAGGTCAGCACGCGCCGCGCAGGTGACGCCATTAGGAGCGCCACCTGGGGCTGCCGATCACGCGGCCGGTGAGGAAGAGCAGGATGGTGGTGAGGCTCAGGTAGAAGACGGCCGGGCGGGTGTCGAGGATCCCCTTGGAGAAATCGCGCAGGTGCTCGGACAGGGACAGGTACCGGATGAGCTGGCTGGTCTGCGGGTCCTTGATGAAGACGTCCAGGATGCCAACCGAGAAGAGCAACAGCAGCGCCACGAAGGCGAGGACCGCGGCGATGACCTGGTTGCGGGTCAGGCTCGAGGCCAACAGGCCCAGCGCGATGAGGACCGCCCCCAGCAGGAACGTGCCGAGGTAGCCGGTGAGCACCGGGGCCCAGTCGAACGCGGTGAAGCGGCGCATGACAAGGAAGAAGACGCCGGTGGCCAGCCACAGGAGGAGGTACGCAAGCCACGCGCCGAGGAACTTGGCGAGCACCACCTGCGCATCGCTGACGGGCGCGGTCAGCAGCAGCTCGATGGAGCCCGTGCGCTTCTCCTCGCTGAAGGCGCGCATGGTCAACAGCGGCGTCATGATGAGGACGGCGAACCAGAAGAAGAACGTGCCGCCGAAGAAAAACTGCGCCATGGTCCACGACGGGTCCACCCGCGGGTCGTTCAGCACCGCCACGAGCAGCCAGAACACCCACCCCTGCAGCAGCAGGAACATCGAGCCCACGACGTAGGCGATCGGCGAGTACCAGAACGCCTTCAGCTCGCGGGAGGTCAGCGCCAGCAGGTTGGTCATCCCACAACCGGCGGGTGCGCGCAGCGGTCCGCGAGCTGCGGGGAGGCGATGCCTGCGGTGAGCGGCACGTCGGCAGTCCGAGCGGGCACGGTGTCCCGAGCGCAGCGAGGGACGAGCGAGGACTGCCGTCGAGCGAACGGCCGCACGCTGGGCGGCCGGAGCGATGCCGCGAACCGCAGGCGCGCCAACCCCGCACTTAGCGAGCAGCGCGCGCAGGCTGCGCCAGAACCCGCAGCTAGCGCAACAGCTGTTTGGCGCAGAGGCGATGTCATGAGGTTGGTGCCTCCTCGTGCGTGGTGAGGTGGATGAACACGTCCTCGAGCGAGGCCTGCGCCTGCGACAGCTCGCGCAGCGGCCACTGCCGCTCGACCGCGAGGCGAAAGATCGTCTCGCGGACATCCGCGCCGCCGGCGGACTCCACGTCGAAGGCGGCGAACCCGTCCGTGCGGCCGGCGAGGCTGACCCGGGCGACCCCGGGCAGGCTCTGCAGCGCGGCCTGGATCGCCTCCGGCTCGCCCGCGAGCTGCACGCGCACGACCTGGGCGCCGGTCAGGCGTCGGCGCAATTGCGCCGGCGTGTCGACGGCAACGATGCGGCCCTGGTTGATGATCGTCACCCGGTGGCAGGTCATCTCCACCTCCGGCAGGATGTGGGTGGAGAGCAGGATCGTCGTCGTGCGCCCCAGCTCCGTGATGAGCGCGCGCGTCTGCCGGATCTGGTGCGGGTCCAGCCCGACGGTGGGCTCATCCAGGATGAGGATCTGGGGCTGGCCCAGCAGGCAGTCGGCGAGCGCGACACGCTGCCGGTAGCCTTTGGACAGACGCCCGATGAGCCGGCGGGACACCTCCCCGGCCGCGCACCGCTCCAGCGCTTCGTTGACGCGCGCGGCGCGCTGGCCGCGCGGCACGCCTTTGATGCTGGCCCGATACGAGAGGTACTCGCGGACGCGCAGCTCGGGGTAGAGCGCGATGTGCTCCGGCAGGTAGCCGATCCGGCGGCGGACCTCCAGCGTCTGGGTGGTGACATCCAGCCCGTCGATGCGCACGGTGCCGGACGTCGGGGCGATCATGCCGGTCAGGATCCGCATGGCGGTCGTCTTGCCGGCGCCGTTCGGGCCCAGGAACCCCATGATCTCTCCGGCCTGGACCTGGAAGGAGACGTCGGTCAGGGCCGTCACGGTGTCATACCGTTTGGTCAGGCTGGACACGTCGATGGGCGTCGGCATGGTATAGTTACATCGGCTCTGTCGAAGAGCCGCTGGGACGACCGCAACAGGTGTCAGACACCGTTCGACCTGTCGTCTCGCCGCGGGAAACGTGTCTGACACGTTTTGCTCTGGAACCGTGGCTTTTCGACAGAGCAAGTTACCTATATTTCTAAGAACTTCTCCCGGTCTTGTCAAGAGGCGCGTTTTCGAGTAGCATCGTAGGGATGAAGGATCAACGGTCGCTTGTCGTCGTGGTCGGCATGGCGCTCAGCGCAGGCTGCGCGTCGGTGCCTCCGGCGCAGCTCGGGCACGCCGCCGGCACCATCGCCGGGATGGCCATCGCCCCGCCGTTGGCGCCGCTGGGATCGCTCCTGGGCTTGGCGGCCGGGATGCTGGTGCAGAAGCGCGTGGATCAGGCGACCGAGACTCGCGAGCGGACCGAACTCAGCCGTCAGTTGGCCACCCAGCCCTCCAGCCCCGCCACTCCTGACCCTGTGCCGTCCCGGGGCCAACCGATCCGGGTGTGGGTGGATGAGCGCCTGCAGGGGGGGCGGCTGGTCGCCGGCCATTTTGACACCCGGGAGATCTAACCGCTGCAAAAGGTGTCAGACACCTAAAGGTGTCTGACACCTTTTGCCCTGGAGCCGTCAATGACTCCGGCCGATCCGACCACCCTCGTGCAACGATTCCTCAGCCGGTACCGACGGGCGCTGCTGGCCAGGGTCGGCATCCTGCTCATGCTGTCGCTTGCCATCGCGGCGGCGTCGGCCTGGCGGATCAGCCGGCTTGATGTGCCGTCCGTGTGGCGGCTGATGGTTCCCGGCGTCCTCACCGGCGTCGCGCTGAGCGTGTTGGCGTGGCGGCTGCGGCGGCGGTGGGGCTCGGCGTCGCAGGGCGCGCTGTGGCTCGATCAGACCCTCCGGCTTCAGCAGCGGCTGGTGACCGCCGTGGAGTTCGCGGCCGCTGCGCAGCCGCCGCCATTGTACCCGCAGCTCCTTGACGACACGGTCCAACGCTGCGCGTTGCGGCAGCCCGGGCTGCCGCGCCCCGCGGATCGGGCCGCAGCCGTCTTGCTGGTCGTCTTGTTGCTGCTGCTGTTGTGGCCGGGTGCCGGCGGCGGCCTGCCTGCGCCTGCCTCTGGCAGGCAGGCAGGCCTGATGCAACTGGCCCAGCGCCCGTCGCCGGCTGCGCCCATCCCGCCGTCTCCGCCTGAGGCACCGCCGGATGCGCCCTCGCCGCCTCCTCCTCGCGAGTCGCAGCCATCGCGCGCGTCACAGCCGTCGCAGTCGGGCCAGTCAGGCGACGCCCGTTCGACTTCGCTCAGGGCAGCGTCCCGAGCGGAGTCGAGGGACGCCGAGCGTCCGCGTGGCGGGCCATCGCGCGACGGCCGGTCGTCCCCGCGCGAGGCGTCTCAACCCGGAGACGGCACGGGGCAAGACGCCGGTGCCACGCAGGGCGCTGAACAGGACCAGCCTGCCTCTCGCCAACAGGGCGCATCCGATCAGGCCTCGGCGCGCGAAGGAGCCCAGCAGGGAGTTGCGCAGTCGAGCGGCGTGATGAGCCAGCAGGCCGCCGCCGCGCAGCAGCAGGGCGCGCAGCGCGGGCAGAGCGGGATGCACGCCCAAGCGGGCGGGTTGCAGTCGGCCGCCGCTCGCCAACGCGCGATCGGTCAAGGGGCGGGCCAAGCGCTCGGCGGCCTGCCTGCCCCGCCTGTCGGCGGGGCGCAGGCAGGCAGCGACGCCATGAAAGCGCAGATCCAGCAGCTGCTGCGAGAAGTGTCAAGCGAGCTGAAGGCGTTGCAGGCGCAGTTGGAACAGGCGGCGAAGGACCACGCCTCCGCGCCGCAAGCTGGCACGGGGACCGACCCCAGTTTGTTTGAATCGCCGAGCCCGCTGCCACCCGCCGGCACCGGAGCGGCGGTGCCGATGGGGCTTGCGACCGACACCGCTGACACCCGGGCGCGGCGTCCCGGTGGCGGCACGGGCGAGCCCTCGGCGCGCGCGGAGGATGCCGCGCCGCAGGCCACGCCGGAGCCGGCGCAGCTTGCGGATGAGCCGCGCGAGGAGCCGGCGGCCGAACGCGAGGCGGTTCCCCCCGAATACCAGGACGTGTTTGGTCGCCTCAAGCGATGATAAGGAGTGTCCATGGCAGAGCGGTTGCTTGATCCAGAGAAGTTTCGTCACACCTTCACGTCCATTCGGCAGGCGCTTGGGCAGGTGATCGTCGGGCAGGAGGAGGTGGTGGAGCGGCTGCTGGGGGCGTTCTTCGCCGGGGGCCACGTGCTGCTCGAAGGGGTGCCGGGGCTGGGCAAGACGCTGCTGGCGAAGTCGTTCGCCCACGCGATGGGGCTCTCGTTCAAACGGATCCAATGCACGCCGGATCTCATGCCGGCGGACATCCTGGGCACGCAGCTCGTCGTGGACCGGGATGGGCGCAAGGGGTTCGAGTTCACGCAGGGCCCGGTCTTCACGCACATCCTGCTGGCCGATGAGATCAACCGCGCCACGCCGAAGACGCAGTCCGCGCTGCTGGAGGCGATGGAGGAGCACCAGGTCACCGTCGCCGGCACGACGTTCCGCCTCGAGGAACCCTTCTTCGTGATCGCGACCCAGAACCCGATCGAAATGGAGGGGACGTTCGTGCTCCCTGAGGCCCAGTTGGATCGGTTCCTGTTCAGAGTCTTTATCGACTATCCCTCCGCGGCGGAGCTGTCGCAGATCCTGCGACGGACCACCACCGCGACGGTCGCGGCGGTGCAGCCGGTGCTGCCGCCGGAGGGGGCCCGGGAGTGGATTCTCAGCGCGCGCCGGCTGGTCCGCGAGGTCCTGGTGGCCAGCGCCATCGAAGAGTACGTCGTGCGGCTGGTGACCGCCACGCGCCCCTCGGAGGACGGCTCGGAGAATCCCGCCAAGCGGTTCTTGCGCTACGGGGCCTCGCCGCGCGGCGCCCAGGCCATCCTCATGGGGGCGAAGGTGCTGGCCCTGGTCCATGGGCGGGTCAACGTCAGCGTCGAGGATGTGGACCAGGTGATCCTCGCCGCGCTCAACCACCGCATCGTCCTCTCCTTTGAGGCCGAAGCGGATCGCCGCACGGCGGCCGACATCATCACCGAACTGACGGACCCCGTCCGCAACACCGCTCTCGGCTCAGGGCTGGAGGCTGGGGGCTCTGGGCATTTGCCCCGAGCCCCGAGCCCCGAGCCCCGAGCCTAGAGGCATGCCCGCTTCCGCGTGGTTGACACCCGCCTTCATCCGGCGGCTTGAGGCGCTGGAGTTGTCCGTCCGGTGGGTTCGGGCTGGCAACAAGCTGGGCGGCCGGTTTCCCATCAACCGCCGCGGCTCGTCGGTCGAGTTCGCGGATTACTCCCCCTACTGCGCCGGCGACGACATCCGGGCGATCGACTGGAACCTCTACGCCCGCCTCGACCGGCTGTTCGTGAAGACCTATAAAGAGGAAGTCGTCCTCTCCGTCGAGCTCATGGTGGACGCGACCGCCTCCATGAGCCTGCCCACCCCGCGGAAGTTCGAGCGCGCCGCGCGCCTCGCGGTCAGCCTCGGCTACATCGGGCTGGCCAGCGGCCATTACGTGCGCCTGAGCTGGATCGCCCCCGGCGCCCCGGAAGCGAGCCCCTGGTTCCGCACGCGCCACGACCTCTTCCGCCTGGCGGAGCGCGCCCGCCGCGCGGCGCCCGGCCTGCCTGCCTGCCAGGGGCAGGCGCAGGCAGGCGGCCAGGTGGCGATGGAGGAGTGGATGCGGCGCGCGGCCATCGCGCTGCGGATCCACGGCGGGCAGGCGATTGTGATCACCGACGCCATGGTGCGGCCGGCGGAGCTGTTCCGCGCGCTGCACACGCTGCTGGTGCGCAATCTCGAAGTGAAGCTGATCCAGGTGCTGACGCCGCAGGAGCTGCACCCGGCGTCGCTGGCGCGCGCGGGGGTGCTGGTGGACGTGGAGACCGGCCGCACGCATCAGCTCGCCTACCGCCCTGCGGAGCTCGAGCGGGCGGTGGCCGACCACAACGAGCAGGTGGCGCGCTTTTGCAAGCGCGAGGGGATCGCCTTCGCCCAGCACCGGCTCGATGAGAGCCTCGACACCTTCATCACCACGCGGCTGCCGATCCACGGCTTCCTCGAATGATCGGTGGAGAGGTGTCAGACACTTTTCAAAGCGGGAAAGGTGTCTGACACCTTTTTGACATGACGCTGCTGACCCCGTGGGCGCTGGTGTGGCTGGCGAGCGTGCCGGCGCTCGTCTGGCTGTGGCGCTTCGCCGCGACGCGCCGCCAGGTGCCCATCCCGAGCCTCATCCCGTTTGAGCGGTTGCTCGCGCGGCCGCCGAAGCGCGTCAGCCGCGTCGTCGTCAACCTCCTCTTCTGGCTGCAGCTCGCCGCGCTGATCGCGCTGGCGCTGGCGCTGGCGCAGCCGGTGATGTTCCAGCCGCGGGCGAAGACCCTCTTGGCGGTGCTCGACACCTCCGCGAGCATGGCCGCGGGGCCGCGGGGCGCCGAGGCGTTTGAAGAAGGCCGCCAGGCGCTCTTGTGGCGGATCGCGAAGAAAGCGCCCACCGAGCAGGTGTTCATCATGCGGACCGCGCCGGGGGGCCCGCTGACCCCGCAGCCCACCAGCGACGCGGTCAGCCTCCTGCAGGCGGTGCGGGAGGCGCAGGCGAGCCATCTGGGCGGCAGCCTGGCGACGGCCGTCCGCATCGGGCTGGCGCTGCTCGGCGACGACCCCGATGAGCTGCTGGTGGTCACCGACGAGGCGCAACCCGGCGCCGGGGTCGACGCCCCGGTGCGCTGGATCACGGTCGGCCGCCCCCTCGGCAACGTGGCCCTCGTCGGCCTCGACGCGCAAGGGCCGCTCTGCCTGCCGGCAGCGGCGCGGCTGCTGGTCACCGTGCAGAATTTCTCCCGCGGTCCGGCCTCGGTGCTGGTGCGCGCCGGCGATGCTGCGCGAGCCAGCGTGGCGTTGAATGCCGGCGCGCGGCGCGTGGTGGCGCTGGCGCTGCCCGAGGCCGCGTCGGACATGGTGCCCGTGACCGTGCAGGCCGGCTCCGACGGCCTGTCGGTGGATAACACCGCGTGGGTACCGCTTCAGCAGCAGGCGCTGTTACCGGTCGTCGTGCGCTCGGACGACCCAGCGTTCGTCCGGACGGTGTCCGGCTGGCTGGGGGCGTGCGAGGCGCTGCCGTGGAGCCTTGACGCGCCGCCGCGAGACGGCCCGATGCTGCTTGTGACCAACGACGAGCGCCAGGTCGTGCCCGCCGCCGCGGCCGCGTTGGTGTTTGACGCGCGCGCGAGCGGCCCGAGCGTCCCCAGGCATTGGCTCGTGTCGACGGACCACCCGATCGGCGCCTACCTGAATCCGGTCGGGGTGGTCAGCGCCGCGCTGGCCTCAACGCCCGCCCCCACACTAACTGGGTTGGTGTGGGGGCCCGCCCCATCCGCCAACGGGTTGCCGATGGTCTCGGCCCTGATCGGCGGAGCCCAATGGCCCGTGGTCGTCGCGGAGGAGCAAGAGCGCCGGCGCACCGTGGTCATTCGGGTCGATCCCTCCGCCAGCCCGCCGTCGACCCCGCTCTTGCTGGCGTTCTTCAACAGCCTGCGGTGGCTCATGGGGCCGGCGGCGCTGCAGACGACGGGAGAGGTCGTGAGCCTCAGCGGAGGCTTTGAGCCGGGCGCGGTCACCGTGCACCGGCCGGATGGGAGGGCCGAGGCGATCGACAGCCGGGGCGGGGTCATCCGCTACGATGAGACAACGGTGGCCGGGTTGTATCGTTTCGTCCAGGCGGGCCGCGAGCTGACCGCGGCCGTGAATTTCCTGGACCCGCTGGAGTCCAACCTGCTCAGCCGGGCCTCGACGTGGCAGCCGCTCCCGGTGACGCGCGCCGGCGCCGAGCCGCTCCGGCGCGTGCCGCATCCGCTCTTCTCGCTGTTGGCGGTGCTCATCCTCCTCCTGCTGCTCGTCGAATGGTGGTTTTACACCCGGCCCACTGCACCGGTCCGGCTGTTCCGCCGATGACCACCCCGCCTCTCTTGCTGCTCATCGCGATCGTCTTGCTCATCCTCTGGCGCAGCCGGCGCATCCCCCTGGGAGGGTGGCGCAAGCCTGCGGCGGTCCTGTGCCGCCTGCTCGCGTTGGCGGCGCTGGGGGCCGCGCTGCTTGGCGCCTCGGCGAGCCGCCTGCAGGACGTGCCCCGGCATGTCATGTACGTGGTCGATGGCTCGGCCAGCATCGACGAGGCCCAGCGGCGCTGGTTCGCCCGCCGGATCGCCTCGCTGGAATCACGCCGGCCCGCGCAGGTGCCGCGGGCCCTCATCGCCTTCGGCGGCGACGCGCGCCTCGTGATGCCGTTCGACCGCGAACCGCTGACCGACCCCGAGGCCCTCCAGCAACAGCTGGCGCGCGCGCCCATTGAGCGGGGGCAGACCAACCTGGAAGCGGCGCTGTTGTCCGCCGCGGCTTGGCTGCCGGCGTCGCGCGAGCCTTCGGCCGCGCGCGCGGGATCGACCGGCCGCGTGGGGGTGGTGCTGCTCAGCGACGGGCGGGAAACCGTGGGCAACGTGGCCGGCGTGCTGTCGTCGGTCAGGCGGTTGGGGCTTGAGGTCTTCCCTGAGCCGCCGCCGGCGGCAGGGGCGGTGAAGACGCTGTGGCAGCACCTGGCGGTGCCGCCCGTCGTCCGGCAGGGCGCGCCCATTCCGCATCAGCTCGTGGTGTTCAGCGGATCGCCGCAGCCGACCCAGGGCCGGGTGACGATTGCGCTGCACGGGGTCGTCATCACGCGGCAGCGCGTCGTCGTGCGCCCCGGCTGGCAGGTCTTCACCGTGACGGTGCCGGCGATCGGCCGCGGCACGATGGCGTTCGAGGACACGTGGGAGCTGCCATCGGAGCGCATCCTGGAGCCGCGGCGGGCGTACACCGAAGTCGAGGGCCCGCCGCGGCTGCTGCTCGTCACCGAGCGCGCGACGCACCCGCCCCTGCTCGCGCAGGCCTTGAAGCGCCGGGAGATCGACGTCATGATCAACCGGCTCAGCGACCTGCCGAGCGACGAGTCTGCGCTGCGCGAGTATGACGCGGTCCTGCTCTTCGGCGTGCCAAAATCGGCGCTGTCGCCCGAGCAGGCCGAGGCGCTGCGGCGGTACGTCGAGGCCTTCGGCGCGGGGCTGGTGACCGTCGGGCTGGGCGGCAACCTGGCCGATGAGCTGAACACCCCCGCGCCGATCGACGGCCTGTTGCCGGTGCGCTTCGAGCCGAAAGGCCTGCAGGAGTCCAAGCGGCGCGTCTGCGTCATCCTGCTCATCGATCGCTCCGCCTCCATGCTCGGGCCGCGGATCGCCGCGACCAAACGCGCGGCGGTGGAGCTGGTGAAGCAGCTCGCCCCGGAGGATCTGGTCGGCGTGCTGGCGTTTGACACCCAGCCCTACGTCGTGGCCGAGGTGCAGCCGGCCGGGCAGATCGGCTCGTGGCTGGTGGACACACTCGTGAAGCTGAAGTCCAGCGGCGGGACGGACGTGTTCCCGGCGCTCGGCGCGGCCGCGGACCGGCTGGAGCTGACCGGGGCCTCGGTGAAGCACATCATCCTGCTCTCGGACGGCAACACGCCGTTTCAGGAGTCCGGCTACCGCGCGCTGATTGGCTCGTTTCAGCAGGACCACGTCAGCGTGAGCACGATCGGGGTGGGCGCGGCGTTCATCAACACCGACTACCTGCGCTGGCTCGCGCAGTCGACCGGCGGGACGTTCTACCCGCTGCGCAGCCTGGACGAGCTGCCGAAGCTCGTGGCCCGCGACGCGGAACGGGCCGTCGGCAAGCTGCCGTTTGCCGAAGGGCTGTTCCGCCCGCGCAAGGACCCCTCCACCGACTGGTTCGCCGGGCTCGACGATTGGCCGTCGCTGCGCGGCTACCTGACCGCCACCGCACGGCCCGGCGCGCGGACGGATCTGACGGTCAGCGGCGGCGCGGGCGACGATCCGCTGCTGGCCCGATGGGCTGTGGGGCGCGGCCGCGTGGTGTCGTTTACCTCGGATGCGGACGTCCGGTGGGCTCCGGAGTGGGTGCGCTGGGACGGGTTCGAGGGCGTCTGGGCGCAGGTCGTCCGATGGGCGATGCGGCCGCGGCTGACCGAGGAGCTCTTCGTCTCGGTGGACGCCAGCCGCCAGATCCCCCGCCTGATCCTGGAAGGCGCCCTGCAGGATCCGCGCGGGATGCTGATCGCCGCCGAGCAGCCTGAGACGACGGTGCCGCTTTCCTTCGTGCAGACCGGCCCGTGGCGCTGGCAGGCGTCGCTGGAGCAGGTGGCGAGCGGCTGGTACCAGCTGGCCCTCGAGACGTCTGCGGCCGATCGAGACGCCGCCGGCTCATCCGACGCGCCGATGGAGCCCCGTGGGGCGGAATCCCGAGCGAGTCCCGACGCCGACGGGACGAGTCGAGGGAGCTTGTTCGCCAAGCGGTGGGTGCAGGTCGGCACGCCGCCGGCGCGGCGCGAGGCCCCCGGCCAGCTTCCCCACGACGAGCTGCTGCGGCAGATCGCGCGCGCCACCTCGGGCGCGTACGACCTGGCCGATCGCGCGTTCGTGCCGCCGGCCACCACGGTCACCGTGACCGCGCCGCTGGTGGGCCTGTGGCTGCCGCTGGCGATCCTGGCGCTGCTGCTTGACATCGCGCTGCGCGGCCCCACCATGTTGTGAAGGGGCAAAACGTGTCAGACACGTTTCCCGCTGCGAGACGACAGCTCGAAAAGTGTCTGACACTTTTTGCGGTCGTCCTGTTGCACGCCACGGCCGTTGCGGCGCAACGCCCATCGGTCTTTCGAGGCGTCACCGTGGCGGACAGCCCGCTGGGGGTGCGCGTCGTCAGCGTGGAAGACGCCTCGCAGGCGGCGCTGGCTGACCTGCGCCCCGACGACATCATCGTGCGCGTGCAGCAGGCCGAGATCCGCTCGATCGACGAGTTCGCGGAAATCTCCACCGCCCTCAAGGGCCGCGCGTCCTCCGCCGCCGTGCTCGTGTTTCGCAACGGCGTGCCGCACGAGCTGCTCCTGCATCTCTACAGCTATCCGGTCTTGCGGGGCTGGGGGGTGGAGTTCATCCCCGATCACGACGTGCGGTTTGCGGAAGCCGCGACCGGCCTGGCGTACTGGCGCAGGCTCGGGCGCGGATTTGCAGAGGCCGGCAGGTTCCCGGAGGCGCTGGACGCGTACCTGAACGGCTTGCACAACGACCCCGCCGACCTGGACACGGCGCTTGCGGCGAGCGAGCTGGCGTCCCGGGTGAGCCAGCAACAGCTCGCGTCGGAGCGCCTGGCTGACGGATTGACGCAGTTGCAGCAGGCCCTGGCGATCCAGCAGCGGCTCTTCGAGCATCCGCTCACGCCGGAGCAGCTCGCGTCGGTCCGCGCGCAGCTTCAGCAGACCCTGCGTGCGCTGAGCGGTGTGCGAGCGCGTCTTGAAAAGTAGACAGCCGTCTCGTATACTGACATCACGATGGCCAAGCAGCTCACCAAGCGACAGCACGCGGTGTTGGAGACGATCCGGGGCTGGATCCGACAGCGCGGCTACCCCCCGACCATCCGGGAGCTGGGCAAGCTGCTCGGCATCAGGAGCCTCCGGGGCGTCACCACCCACCTCGATGCCATCGCCAAAAAAGGGTTCCTGAAACGCGAGCCGAGGGCGCGCAGCATCAGCCTGCTGGATGTCATGGCGCCGTTCGAGCACGCGCTGCGCGTGCCGCTCGTCGGCCGCGTGCGGGCCGGGCAGCCGGTGCTGGCCCAGGAGCATGTGGAAGGGCACGTGGTGATCGACGGCGACTGGATCGGCGCCGCCGCCTCGCCTGACGCGCCGCCCCACTTCGCGCTGCAGGTGCGCGGCGAGAGCATGATCAACGCCGGCATCCTCGACGGCGACTATGTGATCGTCCGCCAGCATCCCGCGGCGGAATCCGGCGAGATCGTCGTCGCCCTGGTCGGGGACGAAGCGACCGTGAAGCGGTTCCTCAAGGAGGGCGAGCAGATCCGGTTGCAGCCCGAGCACCCCACGATGGAGCCGATCGTCGTCTCGGCCGACAAGCCGCTGACGATCCTCGGCAAGGTCGTGGCGGTGTTCCGCAGGCTCGCGTGAGGGCGGGGATGCGACCCAGGCGATGGAGAAGACGTCTCATCCGGTGGTTGATGGTGTGCGGCCTCGTGGTGATTGCGGCGTTCCTCCTGCTGTCCCGAGTGCCGCCGATCATGAAATCCCGCTATCGCGGCACGCAACGACCTCTCCTTCCGTTCAACCAACCGCACGACTCGTTCCCCCAGCCTCGCGCTGACCTCGATCGCGGGTAGGAGCCCGGTTGCCGCATTTTCCGGTTGACACGCGGTCTATAAATATTACAATAATTCCACATGAAGCGACTGGTGCCCTTCCTCTTTATCATGGCCGGCGTGCTGGCCTCTGGCCTGGTCTGGCAGGGGCGGGTGGTAGCCACGCCCACCCGCTCCTCTTCGGTCAAGGATGTGGCAGGCCTGTTGCAGGCGCTCAGAGCCCAGGTGCCTGATCCAGCGGATCAGGCCGCTATCGACCAGTTGGGGGCGGCCTTGCGCACTCCAGGGATGGTGACGCGCTCCTCAGCCGAATCGCCGGAGTCTTGGATCGTCCTGACCTTTGATCGGGATGGCGCGCTGCGCGCGGTTGCGCTGGACCCTGATCGGCTGCTGCAGGCGCCGGCGCTCATCCAGGAAGCGATTCTGCTCCACGAGCTGGAGCACGTGAAGCATGCGCCGGCCACCCGCCGCGCCGTGAATGGGCTGCTCGCGCAGCAGGCCGCGTACGGCCCGCGAGTGAGCCGGCAGACCATCGCCGTCCTGCACGCGCTGATCCGCGAGCTGGTGGAAGAAGAAACGCGCGCCTATGCCAGGCAACTCCGGCACCTGCGCGATCGGATCGCATCCGCTGGAGGGCTCGAGGCCTATGTCGCGCGCCGGCCGCAGGCGGAGCGGGAGCCTCTCACGTCCTTTTACCGGTCGCAGGTTGAGCCGTTTGTGCTGGCGGCCGGCGCGCTGGACGACAGGCGGCTGCGCGCGATGGTGGACTCCGACATCTTTCCCCGGCACTATCCGCACTACGCCGCCGCCCGCTGGTGGGACGCCTGGCAGCAGCGCCGCACGATCGCTTCCCTCCCTTGACAGAGTTGCAACACCTCAGGTATGCTTCTTGTAACGGAAGCGAACGGTCGTTGACAATCCCTTGATCTGAGAAGGGCAAACCATTCGAAAGAATGGGGCGCAAAGCTACAGGGCCTACCCCCTAAGTTGCGGTTAGGGTAGGGCAGCCAGCTGCCGGATTTGGCTGACGTAAGTCAGGCGATGCACCCCTTGGGATGGGCCCAAGGGGTGTTTTGTTGCCATGGACGCGGAGGTGGTGCATGGGTCTGCAACCCCACATGAAGCGCTTCGGCATCGGCGCAGCGTTTGTCCTCCTCATGGGTCCCACCTCCGCCTGGGCCGCCGATGGCGATGACGTGGCGGAAGCCGCAACGAGTTCCGACGCCACCACCCGCGAGCACATCCTCCAAGTGATTGAAGCCACCCGCCAGACCGATCCTGCGCTCGCCGCCGAGATGGAGCGGCAGCTCAATTCGACGGATCTCAGCACCCTTCCCCCGGCTCAAGAAGGCCAGGGAGGCCAAACGGATGCCGCCCTGCAGGGCGCCGTCGGGGACCTCACGGCCGGCGATCAGCAGGGAACAGCGGGCCGCGACCCGCGCCTCATCGGCCCTCCGGTTGAAGGCGAGGGCGGCATGCCGGGTCAGGATCCGCGGTTCCAGGAAGTCCACAACGACCCGCGGATGCAGGAGCTGCGCGACCAGTTCGAGTCCGGCCAGATGAATGAGGGGCAGGCGCGCGACCGGATGTTTGAGATCCTCCGCGACCACGGCATTGAGCCCGCGGACGGCCGCGAGTGGGAGCAGGGCGGACATCAAGAGGGCTTCGAGCGCGCCTATGAGCAGATGTCCCCCGAGGCCCGCGAGCAAATGGAGCGCATGTTTGAAGGCGAGCACCCGGCGATGGAGCGCGAGCTCGGGACATTCGAGCGGATGTACGAATCGCCGGAGCGCCTGTACGAGTCACCCGAGCGCATGTACGAATCCACGGAGCATGAGTACGAAGCCCCGACCCGCGAGTTTGAGACCATGCAGCGGGAGTACGAAGCGCCAACCATGGAACGCGGAGTACGAAGCCCCGACCCATGAGTATGAAGCTCCCGCGGTCGAGCGAGAGACCGAGACGGCGCCTAGAGAATACGAGGCCCCTGAGTATCAGGCTCCTGAGCAGTATCGCGACAGTCCACCGCAACCATAAGTGGTGAACAGGAGGGAGAGAGATGAGCGTGGCAGGCATGTGTCGGGAGCTGGGGGTGGCGCTGGTCATCGGCGGGTTGACGTTTCAGGCGCCGCTCGCCTGGGCGATTGAGGTTGCGGATGTCGACGCGACCCGCGAGGCGGTGGCCGCGCAAGTGGAGCGGCTGATCGCTGCCGCCGCGACCCGCGACCCGGAGCTGGCTGAGGTGATTCGGAAGCAGAGCGAAATCTGCCTGCGCGACCTTCGCGACGGCGACCTTGAGGACGCCGGGCTGGTGCAAGAAGTGGAGAACCTCCGGGAAGTCCAGCGTGAGGTCTCGGCCCGCGTCCTGCAATCGGAGGTCGAAGCGAAGATCGCCGAGGCGATGAGCCGCGGCAACACCGAGCTGGCCGAGAGCATGCGCACCGCCTTCGAGGCGTTCCGGGCCACGGGGTTTGACCCGACGGGAGGAGCGCGGATCGTGGACGACCCTCGTGGTGGCGACTGGGGCGTCGGCTTCGGCGGCCCGGGCGAGACGATCAGCCGGGGCGACGCCCGGACGATGTTCGACCAGGCCTACGCGGAAGCCCAGCGGCATGACCCGGAGGGCGCGGCGCGCATGAAGGAGATGTTCGAGGCGCATGAGCGCGGCGAGTTCATCCGCCCCACCCCGGAGATGATGGAGAAGATGTACGCCGAGATGGAGCGGTACATGGCCGAGCGGCCGGAGATGGCCGACTACGCCCGCGAGTTCGCGCATATGGAGATGGAACGGTTCATGGAGTACGGGGGAGGCGACCGCGGGGAGCGATACGGTCCCACCGGCACGCCGGAGCAGGCGCGCGAGGCCTTTGAGCGCTGGGCCATGGACACCGGCAGCACCGGTCGCTCGCAAGCGGAGATCGACCAGATCCGCGCCCAGTTTGAGCGCTCCATGGCGAGCGGCGAGAACCCGTGGGAGCATGCCAGCGAGATGGGCGGCCCGGAGATGATGGGGCGCGAGATGATGATGGGGCCCGAGCGGCAGTACGTGGATCCGCGCGAGGCCTTCGAGCGCTGGGCGAGCTCAGGCGAGCACACCACGGCCGAGGTCGAGCGCTACCGGGAGATGATGGAGACGCAGCGCGAGTGGGAAATGACGTCCACCGAGCACTACTACGAAGCCCCGGAGCGATATTTTGAAACCAATACGGAGACGCGGTTAGAGACGCGGTTGGACTCAAATGCGGAGACCTTGGTGCGGACGGAGGCCCATGTGGCTGACCACAACGGCGACATGACCCCCGAGACGCACATGCACGAGATCTACCGGCACTCGGACGGGACCTGCCACGACCACGCGACCCAGGGCCCGGCAAGCTGCTAATGTAAAGGGGTCAGACTGCTCTGTCGAACAGCTGCTGGGACGACCGCAAGAGGTGTCAGACACCTTTTGACCGGTCGTCTCGCAGCGGGAAACGTGTCTGACACCTTTTGCCCTGGAGCCGTAGCTTTTCGACAGAGCAGGGTCAGACACTTTTCAACGCGGGAACAGTGCCTGACCCCTTGTGGTTAGAACGAAGCGGTCAGGGCGAGGGAGTTCGTGACGTCCTGGTACGCCTGGCCGGTGTCGTTGGAGTCGTTCTGCTTGTACTTCCAGGTGTAGGCCAGGTCCACCTGGTCGGTGATCTTGTACGTCGCGCCAAGCTCGTACGTCTTCGTGTAGTCCTGCTGGGCCACCCCGCGGTCGCTGACGTTGCGCGCCTCGTACCGCTTCAGCTCATAGGTGAACGCGCTCGTCGTGGACCACTGCTTCGTCCAGTCCCGCAGGAAGGTGGCCTTGACCTTGTAGTCCTGCGCATCGTTGTAGTCCAGGTAGCCCTCGTTGGAGTCGTTGTAGTAGAACTCCTGCTTCAGCTTGAGCCTGTTGCCCTCGCCGACCTGTCCCCCAATCTCGTGCATGCCGGTGTGCCGGTCATCCCGCCGGCGCTTGCCCGCGACCCGGTCCGCGGTCGTCTCCCGCTTCTGCTTATCCTTGTACTGCTTGCGCAGGTAGGTCCAGCCGACATAGTGGTAGTACTTCTTGAGGAAGCTCTGGCGGAGCCGCAGGTGGACCTTCTGGTCAAACGTGCTCGCGCCATCGTCATAGGGGTAGTCGGAGTCGTCGAACGTGTAGTGGACCTCGGCGCGGTACGGCTTGGCGAGCCGCCAGATGAGCTTGGTGGTCACCGAATTCGTGAGGGTGCTGCCGTCCGTGTACTCATCGTAGTGGAGCGCGTCCATGCTGTAGCCGAGCTGCCAGTTCAGCTTCGGGGTGAGCTTGTAGGCGAAGGTCGCGCTGATGTACTCTTCCATATATTTCGCGGAGAGGCGCGACTTGATGAGCGCGGGGTTGCTCTCGTTCGCCAGGGTCCAGGTCCACAGGTGGCTGACCGACCACCGGCGGGCGCGCCGGCGGGCCAGCTCGCGCTGGGCCCGCACCTTGATCGCGGCGACGATCTCTTCCGGCGTCAGCGCCCGGGCGGCCGGGGCGGCGGCCCGCTCAGGCGGCTCTTTTCGCTCGGCGTCCTCGGTGGCCTGCGCAAGCTGCACGGTCTGCGCGATCGCCTCGTCGCGGTCGGACGCCACCACGGGCGATGCCGTCCAGCCGAGGGCCGCCGCGATCAGGACTTTCAGGATGCTCCCGAGCGGCTTCATGGCGGCCTTACTGCGGCGTCTGCCGGTCGTCTTTCTCAAGCGTCTTGTAGTCCCGCTCCTGGCGCAGCTCCGCCTGGTGCTCGCGGGCAGCCTGCCGAATGTCGATGTTGGGCCCGACGAGCTTCAGGAGCAGGCTTTCGAGCGAGCGGCGTTCCTTCTGGAGCGAGCGGATGTGGTTGCGGATGAGCTGCTTCTCGCGGTCGGTCTGCGCGGTCTTGAGGAGCTCGTCCTGGGACGCGATCTGGTCGTTCAGCAGGTCGATCCCTTGGGCCAGCTCCACCGCGATCGGCTGGTCGGAGCCGCCGGCCTCGCCTTCAGCGAGGAGCGCGGCAGCGTCCTCTTCGTAGTCTTCGTCGAGGAGCTCTTGCGCAGGGAGGAGGGAGGGGAGCGCCAACGCGGCGAGGAGCACCGCCCACGTCAGGACACGCATCTGCCGGACACAAGGCAGCATGGGCGTATTGTTTCCAATTTTCCGTTTTCTGTCAAGGGGTAATTCTTCCTGACACGGATGACGCAGGATGAAGCGGGAGGCTGATGGTAAACGTCGAGCCGCGCCCGAGCTGCGACTGCACGCGCAGGCTGCCCCCGTACGCGCCCACCAGCCGCTTCACCAAGGCCAATCCCAGGCCCGGGCCCTCCACGTTGCCGGTGAAGTCCTTTTCGACCTGGTAAAACGGCTCGAAGATCCGCTCCCGCTCCTCCGGCGGGATGCCGGGGCCGTTGTCGGTGACCGAGACCTCCACGTGCGTTGCGCCGGGCGCCACCGAGACGACGAGCTCGACGGACGGCTTGTCGTTGCAGACGACCGCGTTCTCAATGAGGTTGCCGAGGATCAGCTCCAGGTGGGTCTTGTGCATGCGCACCGGCGCGCGGCCGTCCGCGCCCTGCAGGCGCCACGCGACCGGCTTGCGGCGCAGCCGCTTCACCGCCGCCGCCGCCAGGCTCGGCACCTCCCGGCTCACGTCGATGGCATCGGCCGGCCGCTCCACCGTCTGGCTGTACACGGACGTGAAGCCCAGCAGCTTGCCGATGAGCCGGTCGAGCTCATCGGCTTTGCTGAGGATGCCTTCGATCACCGGCCGCTGCTCCGGCGTCAGCGCTCCGGCGAGCTCGTCGCGCAGCAGGGCGGCGTTGTTGGTGATGACGGCGACCGGGGTGCGCAGCTTATGGGAGATCAGGCTGAGGAAATCGCGTTTCATCCAGTCCTCCCGCCGCTCCTCGGAGGCATCGTGGAGCGTCCAGACGATGCTGCTGATGGCCCCCGCCGGATCGCGGGCCACATGGGAGCGCACCGCGAGAATCAGCGCGCGGGTCGCCTCGGTTTCCGCGCGGGCCAGGTCGAACGCCAGCGACGTCGTCATGAGCTGCTGGCGCAGCTCGGACGCGGAGGGCGGGGTGAAGCGCTGGGCCAGGTGCGCGAACCAATCCGCCGGGGGCGCGTTTGGGTCCACCTCCAACAGCATCGCGGCCGTGGCGTTGAGGCGGATGAGGCGCCATGAGGCGTCGAACACGACGATGCCGTCGCCGGCCTGCTGCATGACCGCCTCGAACTTCTCCCGCTCATCGAGCAGCGACCGGTAGTAGCTGAGCGTCAGCAGCGTCTTGACCCGCGCCAGCAGCTCGTGCTTGTCGACCGGCTTGGAGAGGAAATCGTCGCAGCCGGCCTCGATGCCCCGGATGCGATCCTCGGTCTCTTTGAGCGCGGTCACCAGCACGATGGGGATCAGCCGGGTCGTCGGGTTGGCTCGCAGCCGCCTCGTGGCCTCGAAGCCGTCGAGCCCGGGCATCATGACGTCGAGCAAGATGAGGTCCGGCGCGGACGCGGCGACGCGCTGCAGCGCCTCCTCGCCGGTGGCCGCGGTGACGACCTGGTAGCCGTTGGCGCGCAGGAGCGCGTCGAGCAGCTTGACGTTGTGCGGCTCGTCGTCCACGACGAGGATGGTGGACGGCTTGACCATTGGCGGATGTTCCGATGTCACGCGGGCGTCGGTGCCGGAGCGGCCCGAGGTGGCGGAGGCGGCGGGGTCTCCGGTCCGCTGATCGGCAGCGTGAAGCTGAAGCGCGTGCCCTGGTTCTTGCCGGCGCTCTTGAACCAGATCGTGCCGCCGTGCAGCTCGATGAACCGCTTGGTGAGCGACAGCCCCAGGCCGGTGCCGGCGTATCTCCTCGAGTAGTCGCTTTGCACCTGCTGAAACTCCTGGAAGATCTTGTGGTGGTCCTTGGCGTCGATCCCGATCCCGGTGTCCCAGACGCAGATCTGGACGAGCCCGCCGTCCTGCCGCGTCACCTCGATGCCGATGCGGCCGCCGTCCGGGGTGAACTTGGCCGCGTTGGAGAGGAGGTTGAAGACGACCTGCTTCACCTTCCGCTCGTCCGCCGTGATGGCCTCGGCGCCGTCCTGGACGGCGAGCGAGAGCTCCACCCGGTGCTTGTGGGCCTGCTCCTTGAACATGGCGAGGCTGTTGGCCAACAGCTCCTTGAGGTTGACCGCGGAGAGCGACAGCTCCATCTTGCCCGCCTCGACCTTCGAGAGATCGAGGATGTCGTTGATGAGCGACAGCAGGTGCTTGCCGCTGGTGAGGATGTAGCCGGTGTATTCCTTCTGCTGGTCGTTGAGCGCGCCAAAGCTCTCGTCCTTGAGGATCTCGGAGAAGCCGATGATGGCGTTGAGCGGCGTGCGCAGCTCGTGGGACATGTTCGCCAGGAACCGGCTCTTGGCCTTGTTGGCGGCCTCGGCGGATTCCTTGGCGGCGCGCTCCTGCGCGACCGCCTCGGCCAGCGCGTCCGCCATGTCGTGGAAGGCGGCGTCCAGCCGGGCGAACTCGTCGGCGCCGCGCATGGGCGGCGCCAGCGCCTCGTTCTTCGCCAGCCGGCGGGTGTTCTGGGTGAGGGTGGCCAGCCGCGCGCTGATGTCGCGCATGAACACGACGAAGATCAGCAGGCTCAGGAGCACGACGACGATCGTCCCCACCCCGAGCAGCCAGTTGAGATGCTTGGCGGAGCGCTCGAGCTGCCGCTGGCGGGCGGCGGTCAGCTGCAGCGATTTCTGGACCAGGGTGGTCATGACCTGTTGGATCGCGGTCGTGTCGAGGTTGTTCTTGGCCAGCTTGATCCGCACGGCGGCGTACTCGACCGCGCCCCCGCGCACCTGCTCGGCGATGGACGTCATGACCGCGATCTTGTCGTCCACCTTGTCGACCACCCGCTTCACGACTTCGAGCTGGACCGCGTGATCCTGCACGAGCCCCTCCAGGTCGGCGAGCACATCGGGGAGTTCCAGCAGCGTCTCCTCGAGCGAATCGAAGAAGTCCGGGTAGCGGGTCACGATGCCGGCGCGCAGGTCGGAGTCGGCTTCGAGCAGCAGGTCGAGCAAGGTGTACGCTTTCGAGGTGACGTCTTCCGAGCGCAGCTGCAGCGCCTGCGCCTCGTCGCTCTCCCGCTGCATCTTGACGATGAGGCCGACGAAGGCGAGCTGGAAGCAGAGGGGGATGGAGATGAGCGCGAGGAGCTTCTGCGCGACCGTCACCTGGAGCCGCATGCGGGGGATCGGCTTAGCGCCTCGACTATTTTGCGTTGATCGATTCGTCCGCTCGGCACTAGTGCTGAGCGAGATTGAAATGACCTAAGCGTTCTAACGACTATCGGTTGCACTGTCGAACAGCTGCTGGGACGGCCGCAAGAGGTGTCAGACACCTTTCGACCGGTCGTCTCGCAGCGGGAAACGTGTCTGACACGTTTTGCTCTGGAACCGTGGCGTTTCGACAGAGCAACTATCGGTCATTTCAATCGAGCCGAAGCACTAGCCCGCCATCGCCTTGACCTGCTCGACGAATCGCTTGGTGTCGATCGGCTTGGCGATGTGGCCGTTGAACCCCTTCGCCATGATTTCCTCGGCTTCTTCCCGCATGGCGGAGGCGGTCAGCGCCACGACCGGGATGGACGCCCACGCGGCGTTGGCGCGGAGGCGGCTGAAGACTTCAAAGCCGTCCATCCCGGGCAGGTGCAGGTCGAGGAGGATCAGGTGGGGCGTCGCGGTCTTCAGCAACTCGAGGGCCTGCTCGCCGTTGTCGGCGGGCACGACGGTGAAGCCGTGCAAGCGCAGGAGGTCGGAGGCCAACCGCATGTTCATCGGGTTGTCCTCCACGACCATGACGGTCTTCTGGGCCGTCGGGTCAGGCATCCCGCCCTATTTGTAGCGCGTGCCCGCCCATTTGTCCAGTCCCGGAATGGTGTCAGACACCTTTCAAAGCGGGGAAAGTGTCTGACACCAGGTGGCGGCGAAGAGGCCCAGGTACGTGCCGAGGGCGTTGCCGGCCAGCGCCAGCACGAGCCCGATCGGGGCCAGCGCCGGATGATAGACGGCGCCGACGAGCGGCGCGGAGACGACGCCGCCGAGATTCGCCTGGCTGGCGGTGGCGAGCACGCCCAGCGGCAGCCGCAGCAGGCGCCCGGCCAGGATCAGCGCCGCGGCGTGCGTCACGACGATGACCAGGCCCAGCAGCAGCCACGCCGGCGTGGACCAGAACGCGGCGAGCTTCGCCTGCGCGCCGGTGGCCGCGAGGACGAGGTACAGGCAGGGGGTGCCGATGAAGGGCCCGTGGCGTCCCGCGCGCCGCACGACGGGCAGGAGCGACAGCCCCAGCGCGCCGGTGGTCACCAGCAGGATCGCCCAGCCGGTCGCGGAGTTCACCAGCGGGGAGGCGGGCAGGCGCGCGGCGATGAGCCGCGAGACGACCGACAGCCCGAAGGCGAGCGCGGCACACCAGGCGAGCGAGGGACCGTCCGGCCGACTCGTATCGTCCGGCGCGGCGGACGCTGGCGCCGGGCGCGCCGCAAACGGCTCAGCGCGCAACCAGCGGTCGATGGGCGGCTGCGCGTTCGAGGCGGCCATCAACAGCGCCATCCACGCATAGGCGACCACCGCGTCGACGACGACGAGCGGCGCAAACATGGGCTCCGGGGTGTTCAGCAGGGTCCGCAGGGCCAGCAGGTTCATCGTGCCGCCGGTCCAGGTGCCGACGAGCGCGCCGACCCCTCGCCACGCCTCAGGCGGCAGCTGCCGCGCCAACAGTCCGAGGCCCGCGACGCCGCCCACGAGGACGCCGAGGGCCCCGATCGCCGCCGCCACGAGCGCCCGTCCACCGGCTCGGGCGACGGCGCGAAGATCCAGGCCGAGGAGCAACAGGCCCAGCGCGAGCGGCAGCAGGTGTGTGATGAGCACCGGGTACGCGACATGATGCTGGGGCAACCAGCCCACCGCGCCGGCGAGCATCGGCAGCAGGTAGCACCAGAGCGGCACCGGCAGCCACCGGAAGAGGGGGGCCAGCCCCGGCTGCGCGCTGGCGAGGAGGATGGCGGCGGTGATGGCGGCGATGCCGATCAGGGGCCATAACGGTCCGGTCAAAACTGGTACCAGGTCCATTTTTCCATCTCCCTCAACGGAAAAATGGACCTGGTGCCGTTTTCATTCGAGGTACGCGCCGAAGAAGATGGTTTGGCCGTCGATGACCTGGCCCGGCGCCAGGCGCTGGACATCGGTGCCTAGCCGCTCCTGCAAGGTGATGCGGCGCACCGACGAGCCGGTGCCGGGCCCCTCGATGACCTCGCCCTGGCCGGCGTAGAGCATGACGTGCACGATGGTGGAGCGGTCGTCGCGTGTGGAGAGGAAGATGAGGTCGGCGATGTCGACCGCGTCAACCGCGCGCGCGCGAAGGAACTGCTCATGGGCGTCGCGCGGGATGTCGAGGCCGGCGGCCCGGTACGCCAGGTTGACCAGGCCGGAGCAGTCCACGCCAGCGACACCGGCCAGGGGACTCGGCGCAGACGGGGAGCGTCCGCCCCAGTAGTACGCGTCGCCAAGGAGCTGCTCGGCCGCCTGCACGACCTTCAGCCGCCGGTTCAGCGACGGCAGCGCTGACAGCTCCTCGAGCGCGGCCGCGGATCGGCGCGGCATCCAGAGACGCGTGCCATCAAAGAGATCGACCTTCCAGAGCTCGCCGCCCATGTCCGTGGCGGGCAGGCGCGCGCCCAGCGGGAATCGCCACGGGGCGCTCGCGCGTCCGTACGGATCCAGCCAGGTCTGCGCCCACTTCTCGGTGACGACGATGGTCGGCGGCTCGAGCGGATCAGCCGGTCCCAGCGCGGCCGCAGGCAGCCAGCCAGGATAGCCTTGCCAGCGCCGCCCGTGCGTGAACTCCGGCTGCTCCACCGCTTCCACTTGGGCCCAGCCCTTGCGGACTCTCCGGACGCGGACGCGCTCGCCGTAGAGCAGCTGCGTCTCCTGCAGCGGATCGTGGATGCCGGGCTGCGCCGTGGTCTGCGGCTGGGCGCGGAGGTCGCTGAACGGCACGCGCACCATCATGAGCGGCCGCTGCCCCGCGCAGCCCGCCAACATGACCGGTGTCAGGCACCCCGCTATCAGCACCCACCACAGCGGGGAGCCAGACACCGGTTCTGGAAAATTGGGACCGGGTCCATTTTTCCTGCGAGGTGGAGAGAAAAATGGACCCGGTCCCATTTTTACGTCCCCCTCCGGGTACGGTCAAACAGGCGCGCGAGCTGCTCCGCCAGCATGACCGGCAGGCGCGCCAGCTCCAGCACATCCTCGACATGCGCCGTGCGCTGCATGCCAACGAGCGCCGTGGTGATGCCGGGGGTGGAGCGGGCGAACTGCACCGCGCGTTGCGCCGAGGTGGACAGACCGGGGATGTAGGATCCCAGGTTGTCGGGCAGGCCGCTCAATTGGCCCTGGAGCAGGCTGGCGCTGCAGACGACTGACAGCTCGAGCCGTTGCGCCGCCGCCAACGCCGTCAGCGGCTGCCCGTTGATCGGCTGGTTCGCGAAGGCGAAGGCTTCCGGCATCGCGAGGTTGTACGGCAGCTGGATCACCCGGAAGTGGTGGGCCGGCCCCCCAACGCGCGCCGCCAGCGCCGCCAGGGTTGCAAGGGAGAGCGCGTCCTTCGCCTTCGGGTGGCGTCGCAGCCCGTGCCACGTGGCGATGCCGTAATAGCGGATGGCGCCGCTGTGCACCCGTTGCTCCAGCAGCGTGAATGCCGCCTCCATCCGCGCCAGGAACGCCTCCCGGCCGACCTCGTCGAGCTGCTGCTCGGGGTTGTGGAGGTAGTAGACGTCGATCGTCTGCACGCGCAGGTTCGCGAGGCTGGTGCGCAGGGCGTGGTCCAGGTAGGCCGGAGCCAGGCAATGGCAGCCGGACGCGATCTCCTCGGGCGCCGCGAGGCCGGCGTCGAGGATCGGCTCGACCAGGTAGCCGCCTTTCGTGCACAGGATCACTTCCTCGCGGGTGATCGCGCCGTCCGCAATGAGCTGCTGCAGGGCGGCGCCGATCGTGCGCTCGCTGCGCTGGCCGCGGTAGTTGATGGCGGTGTCCAGCACGTTGCAGCCGCGCGCCAGCGCCGCGCGGATGGCCTCGGCGTATCGGGCGTCGGTCGCGTCATCGGCCTCGCCGAGGTAGGTCCCCAGCCCGATGGAAGAGGCCCACAGATCCTGGAGGGGGCGGAAATGCCCAGGGTCGGGTGCAGCGATCCGCTGGCGGAACCGCTCGGTCGCCGCCGCCGTCGCTGCTGCCCCGGTCATGGGAGTAGCATACGCTTTCTGCATCTCCGGTGCAATCGGCGAGCGTTTACGCTATAATCGTGTCCGGAGGCGCCGATGCCGAAAGCCTACATCATGATCGATGTGGTGCCGGGCCACGAGGCCGAGGTCCAGCAGGCGGTCGCCAAGCTGGCCGGCATCCAGATGGTGCACCAGGTCACCGGCGAGCACGACATGATCGCGTTCGTCGATGCGGAGCCCTACGAAGAGTTCGCCGGCATCCTCTCGACCATCCGGAAGCTGACCGGCGTGCGGGACACCGATTCCCATCTCGTCCTCTAACCGCTTGACGAGCGCCGTGCCCTGCGTTAGGATACACCTTCCGTGCCAGCACCTATTTGAGCAGGGACGCTCGAAAAAGGTGTCAGGCACGCAGACCGAGCCAAGGAGGCACAAGCCATGTCGTACGTGATCACGGAGAAGTGTCTCGGCGAGCGTTACGCGGTGTGCGCGACCGTCTGTCCGGTCGAGTGCATCCATCCGGGCGAGTACAAGGGCGAAGAGTTCATGATCATCGACCCGGAGGTGTGCATCAACTGCGGCCTGTGCCTGCCGGAGTGCCCCATCGGCGCGATCGTCGCCTCTGAGGATGAGGACAAGCCCTACGCGCAGATCAACAAGGACCTCACCCCGTCCTTCAAGAACAACCCCACGGCCCCCGAGCGGCCGAAGAACGACCCGCCCCGCAAGCCCGGCAACAAGCTCGTCAACTAAAAGTGCCAGGCACTTTCCCGGTTAGATTTCTCGCGCACCTGTGGAAAACTCAAGTTTTCCACAGGTGAGTAGAAATTTGAACCGGCGAAGTGCCTGGCACTTTTGGGCTAGGCGGGGCGTTTAAACCAGTTGGCCTCGTCCGCGTAGGGGCGGGCGAGGCGTTCAAGGCGAGCCATTTCCTCCGCCGGAAATGGCTCGAAGTGTTTCACGAGTCGCACCGCCTCCTCAACCTCCTCGGGGGTGGTGTACCCCACGATCGCGGTGCTGACCGGCAGCGTCAGCACGTAGCCCAGCGCCTCGCGCATCGTCGAGACGCCGTCCGGCCGCAGGAGGCGGCCTCTCGCCACGACCTTCATGCCGATGATCCCGAGCTGGCGCGCGGCGGCTTCGGGAAGGAAGCGGTCAATAAAGGAACGCCGCGCGCGGTCGGCCGCGTTGAGCGCGACGAGCACCGTGTCGAAGGGATGGCGGCGAATGGCCTCGGCGAGGACGGCCGGATCGTAGTGGCCGGTGACGCCGAGGAACCGCACGCGCCCATCGCGCGTGGCCTCCTCCAGGGCGTGGATCGCGCCGCGCGGGCCGAAGATCGCCTCGAGCTCGTCCAGTTCGGTGAGGTCGTGGAGCTGCCACAGGTCCAGATGGTCGGTCTTCAGGCGCGCGAGGCTGTTGTCCAGCAGCCGCAGGCTGCCGTCGCGCGTGCGATCATGGGTCTTGGACGCCAGGAAGATCACGGCGCGCCGCTCAGCCAAGACCGCGCCGTAGTAGTCCTGGCTGCCGCTGTAGGCCGGCGCCGTGTCGCAGTAGGTGATGCCCAAGTCGAGGGCGCGCTCGATCACCGCCGCCGCTTCGCGGTCACGGCCCCAGGTGCGCAGGATGCCCTCGCCGCCGAGCCCGAGCATCGTCACCTGGACGCCGGTCTTGCCCAGCGGGCGCGTCGGGATCGCGGCCGCGTCGGCGTTGGCGAACAGCCGCCTGGCCGGCCAGAGCCAGGACGAGGCCAAGGCGCCGCCTGCCGCGAGCAGGCCGGCTTTCAGCAATTGCCGCCGTGAACAGGGTTGGTCACACCACGCCATCGCGGTCCAGCGATTTCACCATGTAGGTGTCGTGCAGCTCGTAGCCGAGGCGCCGGTAGTACTCGCGCACGCCCACCCCGGCGATCACCGCCATCCGGCGCATCCTGAACTCGTCCCGCGCGATCCGCTCCGCTTCCGCCACCAGCTGCCGTCCGAACCCGTGATGCTGCACCGCGTCCTCGCGGCGGGCATGCAGCGGCAGGTGCGGCCCGTAGGAATGCAGCTCGCGGATCAACGCCGCGCCCTCGAGGGCGGGCAGCCAATGCGGCCGGCCGGCCAGATGCGGCGAGGGCCTGCCTGCCGCGCCGCGCGCGGCGCAGGCAGGGATGCGCAGCCGCAACAGCGAGGCCAGCGCGCCAGTCGTCGGCTCCTCGAAGCTGAGAAAGCACTCCGTGCCACCCGAGGCGTCGTACCGCCGTTGGGTGAGCTGGAACAATGGACCCGGTACCAATGGTACCGCCCGGCGGACCTGCCGGCAGCGGATGCACACGCAGGCGAGCCCGCGCTGGCGCATCCGCCGCTGGGCCTCCTCGCGCAGGTTCGTGATCACGCAGCCGGCCTGGATGGAGGTGGAGGGGATATCGCGGATGACCCGCTCGATGCGCACGTAGGGCGGCACGAGCTGCTTGATGCGGATCAATAGCTCCACCAGCGTCTCCTCGTCGTACGGGATGTGGCGGCCCTGGCGCCACCACTGGAACAGCTCGGCGGTCTCCACGACGACGCATGGGTAGAGCTTGAGGGTGTCGGGCCGGTAGGCGGGATCGTCAAAGACGCGCCGCGCGGTGTCCAGGTCGCTCGCCGGCGTGGCGCCCGGCAGGTTGGGCATCAGGTGGTAGGCGACTTTGATCCCCGCGTCCTTGAGCAGCGTGGTGGCATCGCGCACCTCGGCGGTGCCGTGGTCGCGCACGATGCGCGCCAGGACGTCCTCCTCGAGCGTCTGCACCCCGAGCTCCACGCGGGTGACGCCGAGGTGCCGCAGCCGCCTGATCTCCTCGGGATCCACGTAGTCCGGGCGCGTCTCGACGGTGACGCCGATGACGCGGCAGCGCGCGGTCTCGTTCGCCTCCTGGGCCTCCTCCAGGGAAGACGGGATCGTCGGCTCTGGGCTCTGGGCTGGGGGCTGCGGGCCGTTGCCCTGAGCCCCGAGCCCTGAGCCCTGAGCGAAATCGTTGGCGGCTTCGAGGCAGCGGCGGATGAACGTCCGCTGATAGGCGTCCGGATAGAACGACCAGGTGCCGCCTTTGAGAATCAGCTCGATCTTGTCGGTCGGATGGCCGGTCTCGGCCAGCGCCGCCAGCCGTGCCCGCACCTGGCCGTAGGGATCGTAGTCGCTGCGCAGCGCCCGCATGACCGCCGGCTCGTTCGGGAGGTAGCTCTTGGGCGCGCGCGCCTCCGTGGGGCAGTAGACGCAGCGGCCCGGGCAGGCGTACGGCTCGGTGATCGCGGTGACGGTGGCGATGCCGGATTCGGACCGGATGCCGTTGAGCGTGAGGATGCGCTCGACGTGGAGGTTGGGCGCGCGCGCCCCGGTCGCCACCTCCCGGCGGTAGCGCAGCAAGAGCGCGTCGTTGCGGATGAGGGGGCTGCCGGTCTGCGAGGCGACGCGGATCTTCAACCGGCGCAACGCTGCGCGGTCCTCCGGCAGCGCCTGGGCGATTGCCTCCAGCAGCAGCCCGACGGCATCGTGCATGGCGGCTTCTATCATATCCGAATTTCCCTTATAATGGGGGCGCCATGGTCCCACCACCTACCTGTCGCAGCGACCAACGGCATGAATCCGCGCAGATCGCTGCGGGCGCGGCGGGTGGTGGGCGTCCGCACGAATCGGTGTCTCCCCCCGCGCGGCCCGCCCGCCGGCGGGCCACAGGGAGGTGGTGGGATGGCAGCCGCCGTGACGGTTGAACACGACACCGCCCGCAACCGATTCGTCGCCGCCCTGGAGGGCTACGAGGCCTGCCTGATGTACCGGCGCGCCGGCGAGGAGATGGACCTCTACCACACGTATGTCCCGGAGGTCTTCCGCGGGCGCGGCATCGCGGAAACGCTGTGCAAGACCGCCTTCGAGTACGCCAAGGCCAATGCGCTGACGGTGGTGCCGTCCTGCTCCTACATCGCTGGGGCCTACCTCAAGCGGCATCCCGAGTACGAGCCGCTGACGAAGCGCGGCGGCCCCACCTCTCACCCCCTCGTCTCCGGCTGATGGCGATTCTCAAGGTTGCGCGGCTGGGACACCCGGTGATCCGCACGCCGGCTGAGGCGGTCCCGAAGGAAGCGATCGCCTCGCCTGCGTTCCAGCAGTTGCTCGATGACATGATCGAGACGATGCACGAATACGAAGGGGTGGGGTTGGCAGCACCCCAGGTCCACCTGTCCCAGCAGATCGCGGTGATCGAGGTGAAGGACAACCGGCGCTACCCCGGCGAAGGGCCGATCCCGCTGACGGTGCTGATCAACCCGCGGATCCTCACCGTCTCAAAGAAGCCGCTCGTGGATTGGGAGGGCTGCCTGAGCGTCAACGAGTTCCGCGGCAAGGTGCCCCGTGCGGCGTCGCTGGAGCTGGACGCCTTCAACCGCAAGGGCGAGCGCGTGCGGTTTGCCGCGCACGGGTTCTTCGCGCGCGTCATCCAGCATGAGTGCGACCACCTCGCCGGCAAGGTCTTCCTCGACCGGATGCCGAACCTCTCCACCCTGACCCACCTCCAGGAGTTCGTCAGGTACTGGCAAGATAGCTAAAAGGTGTCAGACACCTTTCCCGCTTTGAAAGGTGTCTGACACCTTTAGCGCGAACACTGTTGCCGACAAGCGGGATGTCCCGTGCGCGATGTGCACAGCGGTGCCGGCCTCGTAGGCGCCGCGTTTGATGTAGCCCATCCCGATCGGCCGCTTCAGCGCCAACGAGCGACAGGCGCTGGTCATCCGTCCGACCTCCTCGCCTTCCCGCCAGATCGTCTCCCCAGAGGCTGGCGCGTCCTCTCCTTCCATGAGCAGCCCCATGAGTTTTTTGCTCACGGAGCCGTACGTCGCGAGCCGCGCGACAATCTCCTGTCCGACGTAGCAGCCCTTCGCGTCGCTGGCCACAATGGCCTCCAGCCCGGTTTCCGGCAGCAGAGTGGTCTCGTCCATGTCGAGGCCGAACCACGGCACACCCGCCTCGATCCGGGCGATATTCAACGCCTCCCACCCGACCGGCCGCACGCCGCAGGCACGGCCCGCCCGCAGCAGCGCGTCCCAGAAGGCGGGCGCGCGCTCCGCTGGCACCAAGCAGATGACGCCAGGCAGTCCACCTGTCAGGAGGTGCTGGCGGATGACCCTGAGCCGCATCCCCTCCCACTCCAGGAGGGCATGGTCGCTGGGACGGGGCAGTGCGAGCGCACGGTCCAACAACCGCGATGCCATTTCCAGTGCGCGCGGTCCCAGCAGCGCCAGCGCCGCGTCCCGGCGCTCGTGATTGGTCAGCGTCAGTTCTTCGCTGAAGTGGTAGGTGTCCAGCGTGCGGGCGACCGTGTCGGCGCGGGAGAGATGGCACAGGAGCCACACCGCGTCTGGATCCGCCAGCACCAACAGATCGGCCAGCAGCTTGGCCTGCGGGGTGAGCAGCGCGGCCCGGCAGCCGGACCCAGGAGCCAGACCCTTGAGGTCATTGGTCAGAATCCGCTGCAGGAAGTCGACGCGGTCTGGACCTCGACACTCAATGAGGGCCAAGGTGGACAGGTCGAGGAGCCCGGCGTCGGTTTGCAGCGTCTGGTACTCCTCCTCGACCGAGGTGAATCGCCACGGCACCAGCCAGTCTCCGAGGGGCTGATAGGCGACCGTCGGGCCGCCGTGGCGTCCGTGGAGCAAGAGGGGCATCGGCATCCCGCAGTATTCTAGCAAAAGTGCCTGGCACTTTTTGGCCGGGTGTGTTACAATGACTTGGCTCATGAAGGTACGTCTGAGCGTGATACGCGCCTGGTCGACCAGCCACCTACCTTACGACGCAGTACGCCCGCCATCCGTCTGTCCCCAGACGGGATGCCGTGTCTTATCCCATTGTTATTGAGGAGGTTGTGTCGCCGATGATCTCCCGATACACCCTGCCCAAGATGGGTGCGCTCTGGAGCGACGAGCACCGGCTCCAGGTCATGCTGGAGGTGGAGCTCCAGGTGCTGGAGGCCCAGGTGCGCCTGGGGATCGTGCCCCGCCGCGCGGTGCAGGCGATCCGCCGCCGCGCGAAGGTCAACCTCGCCAAGATCCAGCAGCGCGAGGCGAAGACCCAGCATGACGTGATCGCGTTCATCGAGCATCTCGAGGAGCGTGTCGGCCCGTACGGGCGCTACCTCCATTTCGGGCTGACCTCGAGCGATGTCCTCGACACCTCGCTGGGCGTGCTGCTGCGGACGGCATCCGACCTGCTGCTCGCGGACCTGCGGGCGCTGTTGGCGGCGCTGGCGTCCCAGGCGCGCCGGCACAAGCGGACGCTGATGATCGGCCGCACCCACGGCGTGCACGCCGAGCCGACGACCTTCGGCCTGAAGCTGGCGATGTTCTATGACGAGTTCCGCCGGCACCTGGCGCGACTGCAGTGCGCGCGCGAGGAGATTAGCGTCGGCAAGATCTCGGGCGCGGTGGGCACGTTCGCTAACGTGGATCCCCGGATCGAGCGGGAGGTCTGCCGGACGCTCTCGCTGCGTCCGGCGCCGATCTCGACGCAGATCGTGCAGCGGGATCTGCACGCCGCCTACGTGGCGACCCTGGCGCTGATCGGCGGCAGCCTCGAGAAGCTGGCCACCGAGATCCGCCACCTGGCGCGCACCGAGGTGCGCGAGGCCGAGGAGCCGTTCGGCGAGGGCCAGAAAGGCTCCTCCGCGATGCCGCACAAGAAAAACCCCATCATCTGCGAGCGGATCACCGGGCTGTCGCGCCTGCTGCGCGGCTATGCGGTGGCGGCCCTGGAGAACATCCCGCTGTGGCACGAGCGGGACATCAGCCACTCGTCGGTGGAGCGGGTGATCCTGCCCGACGCGACGATCGCGCTCGACTACATGCTCCAGACGATGGGGGAGCTCATCGGCCGGCTGGTTGTCTACCCGGAGCGGATGCGCGCGAACCTGGAGAGCACGCGGGGCGCGGTCTATTCGGGGCAACTGCTGCTGGCGCTGATGCGTACAGGGCTGTCCCGCTCGCGGGCCTACGCGCTGGTGCAGCGGTGCGCGATGGCCGCCTGGCACAACGGCCGCCCGTTCGCCGACGTGGCCCTGCGCGATGCCGGGATCCGGAAGCGCCTGCGGCCCGAGGCGGTGCGCCGGTGTATGGATCCGGCGCGCCACCTGCGCCACGTCGACCGCATCTTCAAACGAGTGGGCCTCTCGTGAAAGTGCCAGGCACTTTCCCGCTTCGAATTTTTTCGGAGCTGTGGAAAACTCAAGTTTTCCACAGATGGGTGAAAATGTTAACCGGGAAAGTGCCTGGCACTTTGTTGCTGTTGGCGGTGGCAACGAGCGGGTGCGTGCGAAGGGCGCTGACGATCCGGAGCGAGCCGCCGGGGGCGTCCGTGTACCTCAACGACAAGCTGATCGGCAAGACCCCGCTCACAGTGGATTTCCAGTGGTACGGCTGGCACCGGGTGATGCTGCGCAAAGAGGGCTACGAGCGGGTGGAGGACCGGCAGCTCCTGCGGGCGCCGATGCGCCTGTGGATCCCGTTCGATCTGGCCATGGAGCTCTTGCCCGCGCCGATTCGCGACGACCGGGCATGGTCCTACACGTTGACGCCGGTGGCGCTGCCCGTTGGGCCGCTGCCGCCGCCGATCGAGGAGACGCAGGACGCCAAGGATCCTGATGCGGACCGGTGACACGCTCTACGAAGGGAAGGCCAAAATCCTGTCCGCGACGGATGACCCCGAGCTGCTGGTCCAGTACTTCAAGGACGACGCCACCGCCTTCAACGCGCAGAAGCGGGGCACCATCGTGGGCAAGGGGGTGTGCAACAACAAGATCTCCTCGGCGCTCTTCGCGTACCTCGAAGGCTGCGGCATCCGGACGCACTTCGTCAAGCAGCTCGACGACCGGTCCATGCTCGTCAAGCGGCTCGAGATCATCCCCTTGGAGGTCACCGTGCGGAACATCACCGCGGGCGGCATGGCCAAGTTGCTCGGCATCGAGGAGGGGATCGTCCTGACGCGGCCGGTCTTCGAGTGGCACTACAAAAGCGACGCGCAGGGCGATCCGCTCATCACCGATGACCACATCCTGGCGATGGGCTGGGCCACCCCGGAGGAGCTTGCGCACATCCGGTCGGAATCGCTGAAGGTCAACGACGCGCTGAAGGCGTTCTTCAACCAGCGGCAGCTCGACCTCGTGGATTTCAAGCTGGAGTTCGGGCGGCACCCCGCCTGCCCCTCAGGAGCAGCGGGGGCGGGCAGGCAGGGCGCGGTGATCCTGCTCGGGGATGAGATCTCCCCGGATACGATGCGGCTGTGGGAGCACGGCACCCGACGGAAGCTCGACAAGGACCGGTTCAGGCGGGATCTCGGCAGCGTTGAGGAGGCCTACCAGGAAGTGCTGCGCCGCGTCCTCGGCCAGCGCCATGAGCCCACGCCCTCCCGCCAGTGATCGACCGGCATGATCCCATCACCACCTGGGCGGCCCCACCGATGGTGGGGCGGGTCGCCCACAAGAGTTCATGAGCGTCGCCGCGACCCCGGGCCGGTTCGGTCGCGACGGCGAGGAGCGTTCGAACCGGCCCACGTCCAGGTAGTGGGATGGCCGCCATCCTGATCGGCGTGTTGGCCGGCATCGCGATCGGCCTGCTCTACCTCATCGGCGCCAAGCGGCAGGTGCGCCGGACCCTGGCCAGCTCGGTCCTGCTGGGGATCGTCGTCGGCATCCTGGTGGAGCTGGCCAAACGGCCGCTGTTCGCCGCCGTCTTTGCCGGCGTGGCGACCATCTTTTTGTCAGAGTTCATCCGGTGGGTGCTCGGCAGCCTGCGGCGTAAATAGTGCTGGGGTCAGGCCCCCCGCTTCACGCGAGCTGAGGGCGGGAAGCCAGACACCAGAGGGAGGGGTGCGATGTGGATTGTCCTGTTGGCGGCGATCGGGTTGGTGGCGGGGCTCGCCACTGTGCTGGGGCTGGAACGGCAGTACGCCCGCCCCATCCTCATCTTCGCCATTCTGGGATTGGTGGTCGGCGCCGTCATCGGCTCGATCCGCGTGGTGCCGGCGGGCCACGTCGGCGTGATCGACCTGTTCGGCCATGTCAGCCCCATCTCGCTGAAAAGCGGACTGAACCTCGTCAACCCGCTGGCCAAAGTGGTGCCGATGTCGATCCGGACCCAGGAGGACAAGGAGGCGATGATCGTGCCCTCCAAAGAGGGGCTGACGGTGGAGCTGGAGATCTCGGCGCTGTACCACCTGAACCCGGAGCAGGCGGTGGATGTCTACAAGACCGTCGGCCCGCGCTACCAGGAGGTGCTCTTCGTGCCGCAGCTGCGCGCGGCGGCCCGAGGCGTGACCGGCGGCAGCGAGGCGAAGGCGTTGTATACCTCCGAGCGGGAGGCGCTGGGGCAGGAGATCCTCAAGCACCTCAAGGAGCTGGTGGAGAACCGGGGGCTCCTCGTTGAGAACGTCCTCCTGCGCAAGGTGCTGCTGCCGGTGACGGTGCGGGACGCCATCGAGCAGAAGCTCAAGGCGGAGCAGGAGTTTGAGCGGATGAAGTTCGTCAACCAGCGCGAGGAGATGGAGGCGGAGCGCAAGCGGATCGAGGCGAAGGGGGTGCGCGATTCGCAGGCCATCGTCAGCGAAACCCTGACCCCCCAGTACCTCAACTACCTCTGGATCAGAAACCTCGCGGAGAACGAGAACGTCATCTACGTCGCCACCGAGGCCAACCTGCCGATCTTCCGCTCGGTGGAGTCCCGGGGTGCTGCGAAGAGCCCATGAAGGTGAAGGTCTGCATCACGCTCAAGCCGGGGCTGCTGGACGCGCAGGGCAAGACCATCAAGGGCGCGCTGGAGTCGCTCGGGTTCAAGGGGGTGGCGGACGTCCGGATGGACAAGTACCTCGAGATCGAGCTCAACGGCGCGCACGCGGCCGCCTCCGCCAAGAAAGAAGTTGAGCGCATGTGCCAGAAGCTCCTCGCCAACCCCGTGGTGGAAACCTATCGCATCGAACTGGGCTAGGGTGAAAAAGGTGTCAGACACCTTTCAAAGCGGGAAAGGTGTCTGACACCTCCGTGGGGGCATGAAGTTCGGCGTGGTGGTGTTTCCCGGATCGAACTGTGACCAGGACTGCGCGGAGGTCCTGCGGGACGTGCTGCGGCAGCCGGTGGTGACGCTGTGGCACCAGGAGACCTCGCTGCGCGGCTGCGACGCCATCGTGCTGCCCGGCGGGTTCAGCTACGGCGACTACCTGCGCACCGGCGCGATCGCGAAGTTCTCGCCCATCATGGGGGCGATCAGCCGGTTCGCCCGCGATGGGGGGCTTGTGATCGGCATCTGCAATGGGTTCCAGATCCTGGTCGAGGCGGGGCTGCTGCCCGGCGCGCTGTTGCGCAATGTCGGCCTTCGGTTCATCTGCCGGTTCGTGACGCTGCGGGTGGAGCGGGCCGACACGCCCTTCACGAACCGGTTTCGGCCCGGCCAGGCGGTGCGCCTGCCGATCGCCCACAACGAAGGCCGGTATACGGTAGACGCCAAGACGCTGCCGGCGATCCAGCCGCAGGTGGTGTTCCGCTACTGCGATGCGGAGGGGCGGATCACCGATGACGCCAACCCCAACGGCTCGATGGACGCGATCGCGGGTCTCACCAACCGCGCCGGCAACGTCCTGGGCATGATGCCGCATCCGGAGCGCGCCTCCGAGGAGGCGCTGGGCTCAACGGACGGCCGGCTCGTGTTCGAGTCCATGCTCGAGGCGTACGCGCATGCCTAGCGCGACGTTAGCGACATCTCGCCTGCAGAAAAGCGGGACCAGGTCCATTTTTCCCTCAGCCGCATCAAGGAAAAATGGACCTGGCCCCAATTTGCCCTCCGTGGCGCTGTTGAGACGGGTGGCGAGATCGCACAACCTGACGGATGACCACTACGCGCACATCGTCCGCACGCTCGGCCGGCAACCGACGCTGACCGAAGTCGGAATTTTTGGCGTCATGTATAGCGAACATTGTAGCTATTGCAGCTCCAAGCCGTACCTCAAGACGTTCCCGACGAGCGGCGCGCGGATCCTGGTGCCGGCCGGGGAGGAGAACGCCGGCCTGGTCGATGTCGGCGGCGGGCTGGCGGTCGCGTTCAAGGTCGAGTCCCACAACCACCCGTCGGCGGTGGAGCCGCACGCCGGGGCCGCCACCGGCGTTGGCGGCATCGTCCGCGACATCTTCACGATGGGTGCTCGGCCCATCGCGCTCTTTGACTCGCTGCGGTTTGGCCTACCGGATGAGCCGCGCACGCGGTTTTTGCTGGACGGCGTCGTTCGGGGAATCAGCGACTACGGAAATTGTATCGGCGTGCCGACGGTTGGCGGAGAGATCGCGTTCGAGGCCAGCTATCGCGAGAACCCGCTAGTCAACGTCATGTGCATCGGGCTCGTGACGAGGGGCAAGATCGCGCGGGCGCGGGCCACGGGCATCGGCAACCCCGTGCTCTACGTCGGCTCCTCCACCGGGCGCGACGGCCTGGGCGGGGCGAGCTTCGCCTCGCGCGAGATCACCGAGGGCTCGGACGCGGACCGCCCGGCGGTGCAGATCGGCGATCCGTTCGCGGAGAAGTGCCTCATCGAAGCGACGCTCGAGGCGCTGGCCACCGGCGACGTGGTCGGCATCCAGGACATGGGCGCGGCCGGGCTGACCTGCTCGAGCAGCGAGATGCCTTCGCGTGGCGGCACCGGGCTTGAGATTGACGTCGCCAGGGTGCCCAGGCGGGAGACCGGCATGACGCCGTACGAGCTGATGCTCTCCGAGTCGCAGGAGCGGATGCTGCTCATCGTCAGGCGTGGGCGGGAAGCGGCCGTCACGCGCCGCTTCGGGAAATGGGGCCTGCACGCGGTGGAGATCGGGCAGGTGACCCGCGACGGGCACCTGCGCGTCCGGGACGGCGAGACGGTCGTCGCGTCCATTCCCGTTGCCGCGCTGACCGATGAGGCGCCGGTGTACCGCCGGCCGGCGAGGCGGCCGGGGTACCTGGCCAGGGCGCAGCGGCTGTCGCTGCGCAGCGTGTCGCAGCCGCGGGACTACCCGGACACCCTGCGGCGGCTGCTCGCCTCCCCGACGATCGCGGACAAAGCGCGCATCTATGAGCAGTACGACCACATGGTGCAGACGAACACCGTGGTGCTGCCCGGCAGGGCGGATGCGGCCGTGTTGCGGCTGAAGGGGACGGAGAAACTGCTGGCTGCGACCACCGACGGCAACGGCCGCTCGTGTTACCTGGACCCCTACGAAGGCGGCAAGGCCGCGGTGGCGGAGGCCGCGCGCAACCTCGCCTGCGTCGGGGCGGAGCCGCTGGCGATCACCAACTGCCTCAACTTCGGCAACCCGCAGGATCCGGGCATCATGTGGCAGTTCAAGGAGTGCGTGCGGGGCATCGCCGACGCCTGCCGCGCGTTCGGCACGCCGGTCACCGGCGGCAATGTCAGCTTCTACAACGAGAGCCCGAGGGGCGCGATCGACCCCACGCCGGTCATCGGGATGATCGGCCTCATCGAAGGCCAAGGCGCTGAGGGCTCAGGGCTCAGGGCTCAGGGCAAACGTGTTGGCTCGCAGCCCAGAGCCCAGAGCCCAGAGCCCATCACGGCGAACTTCAAGGAAGCGGGGGATGTCATCGTCCTGCTCGGCGAGACGCGGGAGGAGCTGGGCGGCAGCGAATACCTCGCGGCGATCCACGGCCGGAAAGCCGGCAAGCCGCCCCGCGTCGATCTGGCTCGTGAGCGCGCGCTCCAGCAGCTCATGCTGGCGCTGGCCTCGCACGGGCTGGTGCAATCGGCCCATGATTGCTCCGACGGCGGCCTCGCGGTCGCCCTGGCCGAGTCGTGCATGATGGATGAGCGCCGCCTGATCGGCGCGACCGTGCACTTCGATCCACGATCCACGAGCCACGATCCACGAATCCGGCCGGATGCGCTGTTGTTCGGCGAGTCCGCCGGGCGCATCGTGCTCAGTTGCGCGCGGCATCAGCTCGAAGCGGTGCTGCGGGAGGCCAAGCGACTTGGCGTGCCATCCGCGGTCATCGGGCAGGTGGGGGGCGCGCGGCTGTTCCTCAGCCCGTGGATCGACATGCCCGTGGACGAGCTGAGCGGCGCCTGGCGCTCCGGCCTGACGAATGCGCTTGGGCTGTGGGCTGAGGGCTCGGGGCAAGTGCCCAGAGCCCCGACCCCTGAGCCCAGAGCGATCTTGTGATGGACGAATCGGTCAAACACCATTGCGGGTTGTTCGGCGTCTTTGGGCATCGGGACGCGGCCCGGCTGACGTACCTCGGGCTCTACTCGCTGCAGCACCGGGGCGAGGAGGCGGCCGGCATCGTCACCTGGGACGGCAGGGCGATGCACACCCACAAGGGGATGGGGCTGGTCTCCGAAGTATTCAACGAGCAGCTGCTGCACGGGCTGCCGGGCCGGATGGCGGTGGGGCACACCCGCTACTCGACGACGGGCTCAAGCACCTTGAAGAACTCGCAGCCGCTCGTCGTGACGTACGCGAAAGGCAACCTTGCCGTCGCGCACAACGGCAACCTCGTCAACGCCTACGAGCTGCGGCAGCAGCTGGAAGCCAACGGGTCCATCTTCCAGACGACGGTGGACAGCGAGATCATCCTGCACCTGCTGGCCCGCGCCACCAACAAGGGGTTCGATGAGGACCTGGTCGAGTGCCTGCGGCTGCTGAAGGGGGCGTTCACGCTGCTGTTTTTGACGGAGCGGGAGCTGATCGGCTGCCGCGACCCCAACGGGTTCCGGCCGCTGTGCATCGGCCGGCTCAACCGGACCTTCGTGCTGGCGTCGGAAACGTGCGCGCTGGACATCATCGGCGCGAAGTTCGTGCGGGAGGTGGAGCCCGGGGAGGCCGTCTGCATCGGGCCGAGCGGGCTGCGCTCGCTGCGCCCGTTCACCCCGCCCCAACACGGTGGGGCGGGGTTCACGGACCAGCCGGCGCGCCGGTCCCACTGCCTGTTTGAGCACGTCTACTTCGCGCGGCCGGATTCTCAGATCTTCGGCGAGAGCGTCCAGGCGGTGCGCGTGAAGCTCGGCCGGCAGCTGGCGCGCGAGCACCCGGTCGAGGCGGACCTGGTGATGCCGATCCCGGACTCCGGCAACTTCGCGGCGCTGGGCTACAGCCTGGAGTCGAAGATCCCGTTCGCCATCGGGATGATCCGCAACCACTACGTCGGGCGCACGTTCATCCAGCCGGCCCAGGAGATCCGCGACCTGAAGGTCCGCGTGAAGTTCAACCCGGTCCGGGAGATCATCAAGGGCAAGCGGCTGGTCATCGTGGACGACTCCATCATCCGGGGGACGACGACCCGGGCGCGCGTGAAGAGCCTGCGCGAGGCCGGCGCCAAGGCCATCCACATGCGGGTGAGCTGCCCGCCGACCAAATGCTCGTGCTTTTACGGCATCGACTTTCCCACGCGGCAGGAGCTGATTGCGAACCGGATGCCGCTGGAGGAGATCCGGAAGTTCATCGGGGTGGAGAGCCTGGGCTACCTGTCCTTGGAAGGTCTGCTGACGGCGGTGGGCAAGAGCGCGGACTACTGCACCGCCTGCTGGAGCGGCGTCTACCCGATCCCGTTCGGCGGAGAGGGCGACAAGTTCGCGCTCGAGAAGCACGCCGGCCAGGGCTGCAGCTGAAAAGTGCCAGGCACTTTCCCGGTTGGATATTCAGCCGGGTTGTGGAAAACCTGCGTTATCCACAGATGGGGAGAAATTCGAACCGGGAAAGTGCCTGGCACTTTTGATGAGGTATCGGGCGGCTGGTGTGGACATCGAGGGGGCGGAGGCGTGGCTGGCGCGGATGCGGCCGCTCATGCGCTCGACGCAGCGCGCTGGCGTGCTGCCGGACCGCGGGCAGTTCGCCGGGCTCTTCCAGCTGCGCGGCCTGCGGATGCGCGATCCGGTGCTGGTCGCCTCCACCGATGGGGTGGGCACGAAGCTGAAGGTGGCGCAGCTCGTCGGGAGGCATGAGGGGATTGGCGTGGACGTCGTGGCGATGAACACGAACGACGTGCTGGTGTATGGCGCCGCGCCGCTGTTCTTCCTCGATTACCTGGCGGTCGGCCGGTTGCAGCCGGAGCTCATGAGCCGCGTGATGCGCGGCATCGTGCGCGGCTGCCGGGACAGCGGCTGCGCGCTGCTTGGCGGTGAGACGGCGGAGCTTCCCGGCGTGTACGGGCCGGGGGAGTATGACCTCGCCGGCTTCTGCGTCGGCGCGGTCGAGCGCGCGCGGCTGATCGACGGCTCACGCGTCCGGGCAGGCGATGCGATCATCGGGCTGGCCTCATCCGGCGTCCACGCCAATGGCTTTTCGCTGGTGCGGCGGGTGTTGTCCCGGGCCCAGCTGATGCGGTATCATCAGCAGCTGTTGGCTCCGACGCGGATTTATGTCAGGCCCGTCCTGCGGGCGTTGGCCGCCGTGCCGATCCACGCGATCGCGCACATCACCGGCGGGGGGCTGTCGCGGCGGCTGTCCAGCCTCGTGGCCGCTCAGCGGGGACTGGCGGCCCGCCTGCGGCCCGGCCGCTGGCCGGTGCCGCCGATGTTCCGGGTGATTCAGGCGGCCGGCGGTCTGGGCCCGCATGAGATGATGCGCACCTTCAATATGGGCATCGGGATGGCGCTGGCGTGCGCGGCGCGCGACGCCGCGCGGCTGGTGCGGCTGATGCAGCGCGCCAGGGTGCCGGCATGGTCCATTGGAACGATTGAACGCCACTCATAGGCGAGGGGAGGTTTCGCGGATGCGGGTGTTGGTCATCGGATCGGGAGGGCGGGAGCACGCGCTCGTCTGGAAGTTGAGCCAGTCGCCGGAGATCACGAAGCTCTTCTGCGCGCCGGGCAACGGCGGCATCGGCGAGCTGGCGGAGCTGGTGGATGTCGGCGCCGAGGACGTCGAGGCGCTGGCCGAGTTCGCCGAGAGCAAGGACATCGATCTGACCGTTGTCGGGCCGGAGGGCGCGCTGGCGAAAGGGATCGTGGACCTGTTCGAGAAGCGCGGGCTGCGCATCTTCGGGCCGGCGAAAGCGGCGGCCCGGCTGGAGTCCAGCAAGGCCTTCGCCAAGAACCTCATGAAGAAGTACCACATCCCGACCGCGCAGTTCGCGGTCTTCGACGACCCGCAGGCGGCGCGCGCCTACGTGCGCCAGTTGGGGGTGCCGATCGTCGTCAAGGCCGACGGCCTCTGCGGCGGCAAGGGCACCATCGTCGCCAACACGCTGAGCGAAGCGCTGGGGGCGATCGACCTCCTCATGGAGGACCGCATCTTCAAGCAGGCCGGCGAGCGGGTCGTCATCGAGGAGCGCCTGGTGGGCGAGGAGGCTTCGGTGATCGTCGTGACGGACGGGGTGACGGCGCTGCCGCTTTTGCCGGCGCAGGACCACAAGCGGCTGCACGACGGGGACAAGGGGCCGAACACCGGCGGGATGGGCGCGTACGCGCCGACGCCGGTGGTGGATGCGGGGATGGCGGCGCAGGTGATGGAGCAGGCCATCATGCCGACGATCCGGGCCATGACCAGCGACGGCCTGGCGTTCAAAGGTGTGCTGTACGCCGGGCTGATGCTCACCGCCGAGGGCCCGAAGGTGCTGGAGTACAACGTGCGGTTCGGCGACCCGGAGATCCAGGCGATCCTGCCGCTGTTGAAAAGCGACTTGGTGCCGATCCTGGATGACGCGGTTGAGGGGCGGCTGGAAACGGCGCCGTGCCAGTGGCGGCACGGCAGTTGCGCCTGCGTCGTGCTGGCCTCCGGCGGCTACCCCGGCGAGTTCCAGATCGGCAAGGAGATCCAGGGGCTGTCGCCGCTGGCCGCCCGGAAGGACCTGTTCGTCTTCCACGCCGGGACGAAGAAGGACAAGGACCGCTTCCTCGCGTGGGGCGGGCGAGCGCTCAACGTCGTCGCCGTCGGCGACGACCTGGAGGACGCGTTGAAGCGCGCCTACGAGGCGGTCGGCGCCATTCATTTCGAGGGGATGGTCTACCGGAAGGACATCGGCTACCGGGCGCTCAAGAAACCGGCGGTGCAGCCATGACCCGCGGCGGGGCGCGTCGAAGAGTCCCGCGCAGGCCACTCGTCGGGGTCGTCATGGGATCGGACTCGGACTGGCCGGTGATGGAGCAGGCGGTCAAGATGCTGGAGCAGTTCGGCGTGCCCTGCGAGGCGCGCGTGCTCTCCGCGCACAGAAGCCCTGAGCTCGTGCGCCGGTACGCCGCCGGGGCCGCCGCGCGCGGCCTCAACATCCTCATCGCCGGCGCGGGCGGGGCCGCACATCTGGCCGGGGTCGTCGCCGCGCACACGACGCTGCCGGTCATCGGGGTACCGATCGCCAGCAAGAGCCTCAAGGGGCTCGACAGCCTCCTCGCCACCGTCCAGATGCCGAAGGGCGTGCCGGTGGCGACGGTGGCCATCGACAACGCCGCCAACGCCGCGATCGTCGCGGTCCAGTGCCTGGCGCTTGGCGACGGGCGGCTGGGGCACGCGCTGGCGGCCCACAAGCGCCGGCTCGTTGCCGGCATCCGGCGGGCGGATCGGCGGCTCCTGCGCTCGCGCGGATGATGTCGCGCCCGCGGATCCTGTCGGTGGGCGGCCGCGCGCCGGATCCCGCGGCGCTGGCCGAAGCGACGGCGATCCTGCGGCGCGGGGGCCTGGTGGCGTTTCCCACGGAGACCGTGTACGGGCTGGGGGCGGATGCGACCAACCCCCAGGCCATTGAACAGCTGAACCGCGTCAAGGGCCGCCCGCCGGAGAAACCCTATTCGCTCCATCTGCATACGCCGGAGCAGGCCGAGGCCTACGTGAAGGCCATCCCGCCGGTGGCCGCGAAGCTGATCGCGCGGTTTTGGCCGGGCCCGCTGACCATTGTCATGCCCGCCAAGGACGGCACGACCGTGGGCTTCCGGCTGCCGGACCACCCGGTGGCGCGGGCGTTCCTGAAGGCGTGCGAGGTGCCGGTGGTCGCACCCAGCGCCAACCGCTCCGGCGCGGCGCCGCCGACTGACGCGAACGAAGTGGTCGCGGCGCTTGACGGCGACGTGGAGTGCATCCTGGACGGAGGGCCGACGCGGTACGGCAAAGAATCCACCGTCGTGGAAGTGACCCCCCAGGGCCGCCTCGAGATCCGGCGTGAAGGGGCGATCACCCGCGCGACGATCGTGGCCGCGCTCTAGTGCTCTGCCGATGGGCATCAAGCGTGTGCTGTTTGTGTGCACCGGCAACAGCTGCCGCAGCGTGATGGCCGAAGGGCTGTTGCGGCAGGCGCTGGCGCGGTCGGGCCTCGACCTGACGGTGGAATCCGCCGGCGTCTTCGCCATCACCGGCATGGGCCCCACGCGGGAGACGCAGCGCGTGCTGCTGGAGGCGGGCATCGACTGCTCCACCCATCGGGCCCGCCTGCTGGCGCCGGAGCTTGTGGCGCAGGCGGACTTGGTGCTCGTCATGGAGCAGTTTCAGCTGGAGGAGCTGTTGCGGCGCGCGCCGGACGCGAAAGGGAAGGCCTACCTCCTGAAGACCTACGGGCTTCCCGAGCAGGAGAAGACGGCGGCGCAGAACCCGAACATCCCGGATCCCATCGGCAAGCCCCTGGAAGTCTATGAGGTGTGTTTCGCCGAGATCCGCCAGGCGATCGAGCGGCTGGCGGCATCGCTCGGAGTCCACCGCGGATGATCCCACAACCTGCCGGAGGCGGCGCGTGCCTCACCCAACCGTCGGGGCGCCGCCTGGCCAGCGGCGCAGCAGACAGCCGTGGGAGCTGGCCGTCCGCCTCCGGCGGACAGCGGCAGGTTGTGGGATGAGCGCGCGCGCCAGGATGGCTCGGGTGCCGGGCGTGCGGCGGATCGCGCTCGGCGCCGACCACGGCGGGTTTCTCCTGAAAGCGAAGCTCCTTGCGCTCTTGCAGGCGCAGGGGGTGGAAGTCGCGGATCTCGGCACGCATTCCGAGCAGCCCTGCGACTACCCGCCGATCGGCTACAAGGTGGCCTCGGCGGTGGCCGCCGGGACGTTCGATCGCGGCATCCTGCTGTGCAAGTCCGGCATCGGGATCGCCATCGCGGCCAACAAGGTGCCGGGCATCCGCGCCGCGGTCTGCGGCGATCGGTTTGACGCCGAACGCAGCCGCAGCCACAACGACGCCAACATCCTCGTCCTGGGCGCGGAAAAGCTGAGCGCCTCGTCGGCGAAGCGGATTGTGGAGATCTGGCTCGCCACCCCCTTTGCATCCGGCGGGCGCCACGAGCGGCGCGTGCGGCAGATCGCCGCCATCGAGAAACGGTGTCAGACACTTTTCAAAGCGGGAAAGGTGTCTGACACCTCCTGAGGGGGTTGATGCCGTCTCTTCGCGACGTGGACCCGGAGATCTCCGAGGCGATCCAGCAGGAGCTCCAGCGGCAGCACGAGCACCTGGAGCTCATCGCCTCCGAGAACTTCACGAGCCTCGCGGTGCTCGAAGCGCAGGGCTCGGTGATGACGAACAAGTACGCCGAGGGCTACCCCGGCGCGCGGTGGTACGGGGGCTGCGAGTGCGTCGACGTCGCCGAGCGGCTCGCCATCGAGCGCGTCAAGGCGTTGTTCGGGGCGGAGCACGCCAACGTCCAGCCGCACTCCGGCACCCAGGCGAACATCGTCGTGTACTACGCCATGCTGCAGCCTGGCGACGGCATCCTGGCGATGAGCCTGGCGCACGGGGGGCACCTGTCGCACGGCCATCCGAAGAACTTCTCGGGCCGGTACTTCACCATCATCCCCTACGGCGTCAGCCAGACCACCGAGCAGATCGACTACGACGAGCTGGAGGCGCTGGCGAAGGCGCACAAGCCCAAAATGATCCTGGCGGGGTACTCCGCGTATCCCCGCCTGCTGGATTTCGCGCGCTTCCGGAAGATCGCGGATGGCATCGGAGCGCTGCTGGTCGTGGACATGGCGCACTTCGCCGGCCTGACGGCCGCCGGGGTCTACCCGAACCCCGTGCCTCACGCGGACTTCGTGACCTCGACGACGCACAAGACGCTGCGCGGGCCGCGCGGCGGGTTCATCCTCTGCAGGAGCCCGTATGCGAAGGCCATCGACTCGGCGCTCTTTCCGGGCAACCAGGGCGGGCCGCTCATGCACGTCATCGCGGCGAAGGCGGTCTGCTTCAAGGAGGCGGCCACGCCGGCGTTCGGCGCGTACCAGCGGCAGGTCGTGGCCAACGCCCAGGCCTTGGCCGATGCGCTCGCGCAGGCCGGCTACCGCATCGTCTCCGGCGGCACGGACAACCACCTGATGCTGGTGGATCTGACGCCGAAGGGGCTCACCGGCAAGGAGGCGCAGGACGTCCTGGGGCGCGCGCGGATCACGGTGAACAAAAACGCCATCCCGTTCGACCCGCTGCCGCCGGCGAAGGCCAGCGGCATCCGGCTCGGCACGCCGGCGGTGACGACGCGCGGGATGCGGGGGGCGCAGATGATCGAGATCGCCGGGCTGATCGACGAGGCGCTCACCCACCGGCAGGATCCCGCGGCGCTGGCGTCCGTGGCGCGCCGGGCGGCGGCGCTGGCGGAGCGGTTCCCCCTGTATCCCGAGCTCCGCACCAGAACCGAACAGGATGGCTCGGGGCTCGGGGCTCGGGGCTCGGGGCAATTGCCCACAGCCCGGAGCCCACAGCCCTGAGCGGTTGCTGATGAAATGCCCGTTCTGCAGCCATCAGGAAGACAAGGTGGTGGATTCGCGCGAGAGCTCCGACGCGCTGGCGATCCGGCGGCGGCGCGAGTGCCTGAAATGCGGCAAGCGCTTTACGACCTACGAGCATGTCGAAGAGCAGCCGCTCATGATCATCAAGAAAGACGGCCGGCGGGAGCCCTTCGACCGCCACAAGCTGCTGGCCGGCCTGGTCAAGGCGTGCGAGAAGCGGCCGGTGAGCATGGACGACCTGGAGCGGCTGGTGGATGAGCTGGAGCGGGAGCTCTCCCAGCAGTTCGAGCGGGAAGCCCCGTCACGCGAGATCGGGGAGCGCGTGATGCGGCGCCTGCACGCGCTGGATCCGGTGGCTTACGTTCGGTTCGCCTCGGTCTACCGGGAGTTCAAGGACGTCGAGCAGTTCATGCGCGAGCTCAAAGAGCTGCTCGCCCTCAAGGCGAAGTGACCACCTGAGGGACCGTTTCCCTTTTTCGCCGATGGGGCTCGCGTGCGAAAAAGGAGAAGCGGTCCCGGGACAGTCGAAAAATCCCGTGGGTCCTTGCCAGCTGCCCCACCCGTCAGGCACACTTTTCCTAGAGGCGGCAGACGCCTCAGCCGCACGAAACGGCAAACCCACGGTAACGTGGGGGCGCAAAGTCGCGATCCCCCCACTGTCTGCCCGCCGTAGGCGGGCCAGAGAGGTGGATGACCGTCACCGGTCCGCCTCCGGCGGACCGGAGGACAGGGAGGGGGATGTCGGGCTGCCGAAGCATGGCTTCGCAGCCCGTGTTTGTTTTCCTGAACGAGCTGTTCGATGAGCTGAGTGCTGGGTATCGCCGTGGCGTGTCCGCCATGACGGACGTGGAGAGCGCTGTTGATGCTGCGTAGACGGCTCCAGGACGCGTTGGCTGTGCTGGGAATTCTCCTCTGCGCCAGCCAGGCCTTGGCCGCAGCGTTCACGCTAAGCGCCAGCCCCCCTCCCGTCCACACCAACCTGACATCCATTTGCAACTCCACAGGCGATCAGGTCACCGTCTCCTGGTCTGCGGTCAGCGGGGCTGAAAGCTACTACCTTCGCATGGACAACACGGTCAATCCCCGCACCTTCCCTGACCCAGCCACTGACCACTACCTTGACCAATACCCCCAGACCGCCTTTACCGGAGCCGTGATCCCCGGCCAGGCCTACCACTGGTGGGTGCATGGGGCCAACCCTGCCGGCATCGGTCTTTCCACTCATGCAAGCTTTATCTGCCAGCCGACTCCTACGACTGACACCACAGCCCCTCGCATCTCCTCTGTTTCCGCCAGTGTCACGCTCCCGGCCGTGAAGGCCAGTGGCGGTCGGGTGCTGGTCTTTCCACCGTCCGAGACATCGCCCACAGTGGTCATAGCGCCTGATGGCACCCAGGTGGAGGTGCGGGGCAGCGTCACGAGCGGCCTGCAGGAAGCGATCAACTACGCTTCGGAGCAGGGGTATGACCTGCACGTGTACGGAGGCACGCAGCCGGCCACCGGCGGAGCGGTGGTCTACCAGATCGGTCCTGGGGTGACGTTGACCTTTCCGGCGATGCAGGGGAAGCGCATTGTCATCGATGCGGCGACCATTAACTGCGCGGGCTCGGCATCGGATCCGGCGCCCTGTCTTCTCTTCGATTCGCACATGATGGTGGACGTGGAGCATCGCGGCGGCCAGGTCGTCAGTTCCAGGGGCGGGCCGATCGTGGTCTTTCGACCCATGCAACCCGTCCCCGTTGACCGTATCCCCGTCACGACCGCGTCGTCCTATTCCTTCACCGCCATCGCCGGCGTGCCGGAGGGGGCGTCCCCCACAGCGGTCTCGGTCCTGTTCGATGTCGCGGCGGGGTCGTTCGGGATCGTCCAGAACCGGTTTCTCTTCAACAAAGTCAACGGCGGCAGGGAAGCGGGGATCCGCGTCACGACGCCGGCGCCGGGGGCCTCCTTTGCGCAGAACCAGATTGTGGCCACCTTGGTGCACGGGCTGACGGGCTCGGCATGGGCGCTGCAGCTTGGGACCGGCGACGCGCCGTCGATTACGAACAACGTGTGGCAGGTCAACGTGTCCGATCCGCGCACCAGCACGACGCGCGGGCTGTCTACCTGGGGGGACCGCGACACCTTCCTCTTCTCGAACAATTCGCCGATCCGCGGGGCGGGCGTCCAGTTCGAGCGCACCGCGGACTTCAACCGGGTCGTCGGGAACCAGGTCAGCGGCACCGTGACCGACGCGTCGACGGCGCTCACCAACCGCGTCGAGACGCAGCAGATCCGTCAAACGTGGCCCGTGACCGTGGCCGGATCCCCGTTCACGTACCTCAACCGCCGTGCCCGAGAGGTCGACGTCGAGATTTCCGGAGGCGTCGTGCAGGCGCTAGCGTTCACGGACAACGCCGGCGTGTCATGGCGGACGCTGAACCTCACGCAGGGCCGGTTCCGCCTCTCGCCAGGCAGCGGCATTCGCGTGATCTCCTCGGTTCCTCCGGCGATGTACGAGACCTACTAGACCGGCACGCCGGTGAGGAACGAGACCGATGCAGGAGGGCGCTTGATGCGGCGGATGCTGATCGTGGAAGACGAGCGGGATATCTGCAAATGTCTCGCGGACTTTTTCTCGATGCGGGGTTTTCAGGTCTGCTCGGCCTTCAGCGGGGAGGAGGCCATTGAGCGGCTGCAGCAGGAAGCCGTAGACGTGGTCCTGCTGGACATCCTCCTCCCCGGGCTCTCCGGCATCGAAGTGCTCAAGCGGGTCAAGCAGCTCCAGCCCCGCGCCCGCGTGATCGTCGTCACGGCCTTCGACGAGGAGGACCTGCGCTGGCAGGCCCTCCGCTACGGCGCCTGCGCGTACGTGACGAAACCCTTCGACTTCTCCCAGACGACGTGGTCCGCGGTGTTCTCCGACCCCCGCTGACGTTAAGTGCCAGGCACTTCGCCGGTTCGAATTTTTCCGAACTTGTGGAAAACTTTTTCTGACGAAGTTTTCCACAACCAACCGGAAATTTTAACCGGCGAAGTGCCTGGCACTTTTACTCGAGATAGCTCGTCAGCTTCGCCCGCTCGCGCAGCCCCGTCAGCCACTCGTCCAGATGCTCGGCCTGTTTGCGCCGCAGCCGCTCCTCCCGGAGCGAGGCCTGTTGCGCCGCAAACGCGGCGTCATCCGCCGGCGTGAGCGTTTCCGGGCGCAGGATCGCCGCACCCTGCGCGGTGGCCATCACGGGGGTGAGCTGGCCCAGCAGCGTCGCGAACGCCGTCGCAGTGAGGGATTCCTCAAACCCCACCTGCTCGATCGGCTGGGTCCGGGTGAACGCCACCGACGCGGTCTCCAGTGACGGCTCGAGCGCCAGGACTTCCTCAAACCGGACGCCGGACGCCATCCGCTCGGCGGCCTTGGCGTGGAAGGCCTCGGCCGCCTGCTTGGCCGCCGCAGCCGCGCGCTCCGTGATCAGCCGGTCGCGGATCCTGGCGCGCACCTCATCCAACGGAGGCATGCGCGAGGGGGTCCGCTCGATGACCCGCGCGAGGTAGACGCCACTGTCGGTGTCCACGACGGGGCTCAGGGCGCCGACGGGCTGGCCGCGAACTGCGTCGAGGATCGCCCCATCCGGCAGGTTGGGCGCCCAGGAGGCACCGGCGTCCACCGGGCCCGCGGTCTGGATGGACAGGGCTCGCGCCGCGGCGATCTCCTCAAACCGCAGCGGCTTGGCCGCGTCCTCTTGCAGGTCCAGCGCCAGATCGGTCAGCCGCGCTCGGGCGCGGCTCAGCCCCATCTGCTGCCGGACCTCGTCCCGGACCTCCTCGAAGGGTTTGGCCGTGCCGTCGTTGCGCGTGAACTGGCTCTGGCGCGCTTCGTACGCGGCGCGCAGCTGCTCCTCCGAGAACTGGGCCTCGGCGGCGAGAGGTCCCAGGGTCAGGCCGGCGTACTCCAGCGTGAGCTGATCCGGCAGGCGGAACTCCTCCTGACGGGCCTCGTAGAATGCGCGCACGCCGTCTTCCGTCACGGCCGCCTCGACCTGCGGCCGGAACCGGGCGGCGTCAAACCGGATCAGGGTGGCGGTCAGCTGCTCATGGTCGGCCACGTAGGCGGTGCGCACCTCCGCATCGGTCACCGTGACGGCGTCGCGCTCCCGCTGCCGGAGCTTGTCGATCAGCAGATCGTCGCGCAGCAGCGCCTCGAACGCCTGCGGCGTCATGCCGATGGCGGCGAGGTACCGGTGGTACCGCTCCGGGATGAACCGGCCCTCATCCTGGAACGCGTCCGTCCGCTGGATGAGCGAGGCCAGCTCGGCGTCGTCCGCCTGGAGGCGCTGCCGCCTGGCTTCCGCCAAGAGGATGAGCCGGTCCCACGTCGTCTGCGTCACCAGCGGGCCGAGGAACTGCTCCGGCAGCGCGCCGGCCTGCTGGTCCATGATGCGGCGGACCCAGCGGTGCTGCGTCTGGAAGGTGTCCCAGGGGACCGGCTTGCCGAGCAGGACCCCGGCGATCCCGCCGGGGCCGGGCCGTTGCGGCTGGCCGCTGGCGTGGAAGAAGAGGATGAACGGCAGGATGAGCACCGCCGCGATGACCCAGCTCGTGCGCCGCCTGGCCGCCGGTGACACAAAGAGCCGCTTGAACATGGCCCTCCCATTCTACAAAGGTGTCAGACACTTTTCAAAGCGGGAAAGGTGTCTGACACCTTTTGGCGTTGAAAGTGCCGGGTCGTTTCGGTTACAATGCAGCTTCCCCACGACGATCGTCACCCCGCCCCCACGTGGGGGCGGGGTTCACCGGGAGCGACACCATGGCACCCAAACGGCTCGCCCCGTCCAACGCGAGGCGTCGGACGGGGCTCGCGCGCGCGCCCCGCGCCCGTCCCTCGGCCGCGGCGGCAGGGGCCGCCCGTCAACTGAAGCTCGGCCTGCCCAAGGGCAGCCTCCAAGAGGCGACCGTGCGCCTGTTCGCGCGCGCGGGCTTTACGGTCGTGATCAGCGAGCGCTCCTACGTGCCCTCGATCGATGATCCGGAGCTGTCGCCGATGCTGCTGCGGGCGCAGGAGATGTCCCGCTACGTCGAGCAGGGCATCCTGGACTGCGGCATCACCGGCAACGACTGGGTGCTGGAAAACGGCTCCCGCGTCGAGCGGGTCGCGGAGCTCGTCTACGCCAAGCGCACCCGCCACCCGGTCCGTTGGGTCCTGGCGGTGCCGGCGGGCGCGCCGATCCGCGCGCTGTCGGACCTGCGCGGCAAGCGCATCGCCACGGAGCTCGTCAACGTCACCAAGGCCTACCTCGCCCGCCACGGCGTCTCGGCCGAGGTCGAGTTCTCCTGGGGGGCGACGGAGGGCAAGGTCCGCGCCGGCCTCGTCGATGCCATCGTGGAGCTGACCGAAACCGGCCAGACGCTCCTCGCCAACGGGCTGCGCATTCTCGAGACGGTCTGCGAGTCCACGACCCAGCTCATCGCCAGCCCCGCCGCGCTCACGGATCCTTGGAAGCGGCGCAAGCTCGAGGATCTGAAGACGCTGCTCGCTGGGGCGGTGGAAGCGGACGGCAAGGTCGGCGTGAAGCTCAACGTCGCCGAGCGCGACCTCCAGACGGTCATCAAGGCCTTGCCGGCGATGAAGCGCCCGACGGTCTCGCAGCTGTGGTCCGCGGACCTGCCTGCGCCCCGCCAAGGGGTGGGGCAGGCAGGCGGGCGCGATCCATGGTGGGCGGTGGAAACCGTCATCGAGGAGCAGCAGATCAAAGCCCTCATCCCGAAGCTCAAGGCCGCTGGCGCCCAGGACATCATCGAATACCCCCTGAATAAGGTGATCTATTAGGGAAGCATTTCAACACCCCTATCGATTCAAAAGGTATCAGACACGTTTCCCGATGCAAGATGCAGCTCAACAGGTGTCTGACACCTGTTGAGCTGCCCGCGTCATGGCCGCCCGCCCCTGCGTTCCCCACCTGACCCTCCTTGCGCTGACGCTCGCCGGGTGCGCCACCACCCATCGGGCCAGCACCGATGCCGACCGCCTGGCGTACGGCGCCTACCTGCGCGGGCTGATGCTGGAGCGCGAATCGCAGCTGCCGGAGGCGCTTGACGCGTATCGCCTGGCCCTGGAGCACGACCACCGCTCCGCGCGGCTCCATGTCCGCGTGGGGGCGGCCTTCCTCAAGATGGGGCAGGCCGACAAGGCCCTGCAGGCGTTTCACAAGGCGCTGGAGCTTGCGCCGGACCAGCCGGAGGCGCTGCGGTGGGTGGCCATGCTGCGCACGTCGCAGGGCGAGCTCGATCAGGGGGTCGCCGCCTACGAGCGGCTCCTCGAGCAGGAGCCGGAGGACGCGTTTCTCCTGAGCACGCTGGCCGATTTGTACGTGCTGCAGAACAAGCTGCCCCAGGCGATCGACCTCTACCACCGGCTGATCCAGCTCGGCGGCCCGTCGAGCCAGCTCCACTTCAACCTCGGCGTGCTGCACGGCCGGCTGGACCAGTTCGATGAGGCGCTGTGCGAGCTCTCCCGCGCGTTTGAGCTGTCGCCGGAGCTGCTGGAGACCCGCGTGGCCTTGGGGCTGACCTACGAGATGGCCGGCCGGTTTGACCAGGCCGCCGCGCACTACGAGGAGGCCGTCCGCCAGGAGCCGCTGAACGGGCGGCTGTACCAGCACGCGGCGCGCGCGCATCTGAACGCGCGCCACTTCCATGAGGCCGCCGCGAACTACCAGGCGGTGCTGGACTTAGCGCCCCGCGACCTCGAGGCGATCATGGGGCTGGTGCGGGTGTGGCTGGCCCAGTACCAGTTCGACGAAGCGGCGGCGTTTCTCGCGCGCAAGCTGACGGAGCTGGGCGAGCCGGCGGAGCTGTACGTCGCGCTCGGCATCGTCTACCGCGAGGCGAAGCACCACGAGGAGGCCATGCGCGCGTTCGAGCGGGCCGTCGCGAAGCAAGCCGATTACGCCCAGGGCCACTTCTACCTCGCGGCGCAGCTGGATCAGCTGGGCCGCCGGCCCGAGGCGCGCGCCGCGCTCGAGCACACGATCGCGCTGGACCCAAACCACCCCGACGCCTTAAACTACTTGGGCTACCTCGACGCCGAGGCCGGCGTCAACCTCGCAGAGGCCAAGACGATGATCGAGCGGGCGCTGTCGCTCGACCCGGAGAACGGCGCCTACCTGGACAGCCTCGGCTGGGTCTATTACAAGATGGACCGGCTCGACGAAGCCCTGGCGTATCTGGAGCGGGCCGCCGCGCTCATCCACGACGACCCCGTGATCTTCGACCACCTGGGCGACGTGCACTTCAAACGGCGCAATCTCGACGAGGCCCGCCGGTTCTGGCAGCGGGCCCTTGAGCTCGATGAGACGCAGACGGCCATCCAGGAGAAGCTGGAGCAGCTGCTCTCGAGTCAGGAGTAGGAGGGGGTCTCGTGTCCAGCGTCACAGGGGTGTTGACGCAGGCGGCTGGCAAGGCTCCGCGAGCCGCGAATCCGAATGTTGCGAGCCTTCGGCTGGAGCGCCGCGCAGCAACATTCGCTGAGCGGCGAGGGGAAGCCTTGCCGGCCCCCCAGCCATGAGTGCCTCCGCTGCACCGGATCTTCCTGCCTTGCGGCGGCTGGCCGTGGAGCTGCGGCAGACGATCCTGCGGATGATCGCCACGGCCGGCAGCGGCCACCCCGGCGGTTCGCTCTCCATGGTCGAACTGCTCATCGGCGTGTATTGGCATGCGCTGCGCCATGACCCCAAGCGGCCGGACTGGCCCGACCGCGACCTCTTCCTCCTGTCGAAGGGACACGGCTGTCCGGCGCTCTACGCGGTGCTGGCCGAGCAGGGCTACTTCCCCAAAGAGGAGCTCATGACGCTGCGCCGCTACCCGACGCGGCTGCAGGGCCACCCGGAGCGCTGGAGCGTGCCGGGCGTGGAGATCTCGTCGGGCTCGCTGGGGCAGGGGCTATCGATGGCGAACGGCCTCGCGCTGGCCGACCGGCTCGATGGGCGCGCGCGCCGCATCTTCTGCCTCCTGGGCGACGGCGAGCTGCAGGAAGGGCAGGTGTGGGAGGCGGCGATGACCGCGCACCACCACCACCTCGAGGCCGTCTGCGCGATCATCGACGCCAACCAACTGCAGCAGAACGGCCCGGTGCGGTCGATCCAGGATATCGAGCCGCTCGCGGAGAAGTGGCGCGCGTTCGGCTGGCACGCGATCGAGGTCGACGGGCACGACCTGGCGCAGGTGCTGCGGGCCTACGACGAGGCGGCGACAATCCGGGGCACACCCCAGGTCGTCATCGGCCGGACGGTGAAGGGCAAGGGCGTTTCTTTCATGGAGCTCAACCCGGCGTGGCACGGCGTGGCGCCGAAGCCGGACGAGCTGGAGAAAGCGTTGGCGGAGCTGAAGGTCGAGTAGCTAGGGTCGGTTAGCGCAAAAGCCGGACCGCGGTGCTGATCCGGCCGTACAAGCCGGACCACTTCTATTTTCCTTCAGTCGATCGACAGGAAAATAGAAATGGTCCGATACGCAGAAGTAACGCAGGGATTCGCGCATGGCAGAAAAAGCGACACGGGACGGGTTTGGCGAGGGGCTGCTGGAGCTGGGCAAGACGCACCCCAACGTCGTGGCGCTCTCCGGCGATCTCGAGGACTCGGCCCGCGCCATCTGGTTCAAGCAGGAGCACCCGGACCGCTTCTTCTCCGTCGGAATTGCCGAGCAGGACATGATCGGCACCGCGGCCGGCCTGGCGCTGGCCGGGAAGATCCCGTTCGCCTGCTCGTTCTCGCAGTTTGTCACCGGCAAGACGCTGGAGCAGCTGCGCCTGGCGGTCTGCTACCAGCGGCTCAACGTCAAGATCGCCGGCTCGCACGGCGGGCTGTCGGTCGGCGCGGACGGGGCGACGGCCGAGGCGCTGGAAGAGCTCGCCCACATGCGCGCGCTGCCGTTCATGACGGTCCTCGTGCCGTGCGACGCCCTCGAGGCGAAGAAGGCGACCATCGCCTGCGCGGACTTCCCCGGGCCGGTGTTCCTGCGGCTGGGCCGCGCGCCGGTGCCGAGCATCACGAAGGCCTCCGACCCCTACCGGATCGGCGAGGCGGTCACGATGCGGCCGGGCGATGACCTCACCCTGATCGCCTGCGGCGTCATGGTCGCGCACGCGCTGTCGGCCGCGGAGCAGCTCGCGGCCGACGACATCCAGGCGCGCGTGCTCAACGTGCACACCATCAAGCCGCTTGACCGCGCCGCGATCACCGCGGCGGCCAAGGAGACCGGCGCCGTCGTCACCGCCGAGGAGCATACGGTGCTCGGCGGCTTGGGCGGCGCCGTGGCCGAACTGTTAGCGCAGGCCCACCCGGTGCCGATGCGGTTCGTGGGCGTCGAAGACCGGTTCGGCACGTCCGGCGATCCCGCCGAGCTGTTGAAGGTGTTCCACCTCATGCCGGAGGACATCGTCAAAGCCGCCAAGGACGTCCTCCGTCTGAAAAGGTGTCAGACACCTTTCCCGATGTGAGACGACCGGCCGAAAGGTGTCTGACACCTTTTGAGCGCTTGAGCGCTCCGCGATGCTGCATGTCTTGGCCCCGGCCAAGCTCAACCTCTATCTGCGCGTCCTGGGCAAGCGGCCGGACGGCTATCACGAGATCGAGACGGTCTTTGAGCGGATCGATCTCGCGGATGAGCTGACCTTCGAGCCGCACCAGGACCTCGTGCTGACCTGCACCGACCCCACGCTCTCCTGCGGCGAGGACAATCTCGTCGTGCGTGCGGCGCGGCTGCTGCAGCAGGCCAGCGGCGGCTGCCGCGGCGCGCGCATCCAGTTGGCCAAGCGCATCCCCATCGCAGCCGGCCTGGGAGGCGGCTCCTCGGATGCGGCCGCCACCCTGCTGGGCCTGAGCCGGCTGTGGGAGCTTGGGTGGGACGCCACCCGGCTCATCCCGCTGGCCGCGCGGCTTGGCGCCGACGTGCCCTTCTTCTTCTCTGAGGCGCCGATGGCGGTCGGCCGGGGCCGTGGCGAGGTGTGCGAGCCGATGGCCGGGGCGAGGCGTTTGACACAACTCCTTGTCGTCCCGAGCGATAGACTCTCCACGAAAGACATCTATGCGCAGGCGCGATTCGACTTGACAGCCCCGAAGCCCTCGATTACGATGATGCAGCACGCCTTATGCAACGGCTCGCTTGGCGAGCTCGCTCGGGGACTCTGGAACGATCTGGCACCTGAAGCGATCCGGCGTTGCCCTGTCATTGCGACCATCCAGTCCATCCTGGATCGTCTGGGCTGTGTCGGAGTCTGCGTGTCGGGAAGCGGCCCGGCGGTCTTCGGGCTCTGCGCGGACATGGCCCAGGCGGAGGCCATCGCAGGGTCAGTGCGCCGGCACCCCTGGCGCGTGCAGATTGTCCAGACCTGGCGCGGTGAGCCAGCTTCGAAGGTATCTGTGCGGTAATCGGTGGGGAGTAGTGTAATGGCAGCACAAGAGCCTTTGGAGCTCTCTGTCCTGGTTCGAATCCAGGCTCCCCAGCTCGTCGCGGGGGCACGGATGCGTATGCAACAGAGTGAACCAAAGGAGCGGTGACCGACGACGATGAGAACCCTGCAGGCGATCATCCTGGCCGCGGGAGAAGGCACGCGGATGAAGTCCGAGTTGCCGAAAGTGCTCCACGCGATTTGCGGCCGCCCGATGATCGCCTATGCGCTGGACCTCGCCGCCTCCGCCGGCGTCAAGCAGCCCATCGTCATCCTCGGCCACGGCGCCGACGCGGTCAAACCCCTGTTGCCGAAGGAGGCCCGGGTCGTCATCCAGACGCAGCGGCTCGGCACCGGCGACGCGGTCCTGGCGGCCAAGAAATCGCTGGGGGGCGGGGGCGGGGCGGTCCTCATCCTCTATGCCGATACGCCGCTCTTGCGGCGGACCACCGTGCAGCGGATGGTGGAGGCCCATTTCAAGGCAGGGGCGTCCTGCACCTTGCTGACCGCGCACCTGGCCGACCCGGCGGGCTACGGCCGCATCCTCCGCAACGAGAGCGGGCAGGTGGCCGGCGTCGTCGAGGAGGCGGAGGCCAACGCCGCGCAGCGCGCGATCCGCGAGGTCAACGTCGGGCCGCTGGTCTGCGGCCTCCAGGCGCTGGGCGCGGCGCTGGCGCTCCTCAAGCCGAGCGCGGCCAAGCGCGAGCTCTACCTGACCGAGATCGTCTCCCACATCGCGGCGCAGGAGCAGGCCAAGATCCAGGTCGCGCGCGTGGAGGAAGTGTCCGAATCGCTTGGGATCAACTCGCGCGCGGATCTGGCCCGGGCGATCGGCGTGATCCGTCAGCGCATCGTTGACGCCCACCTGCACAACGGCGTGACCATTGAGGACCCGCAGACGACGTTCATCGACCACGGCGTGAGCATCGGCGCCGACACCGTGATCCGGCCCTACACGGTGATCGAGACCGGCGTGTCGATCGGCAAGCGCTGCACCATCGGCCCGTTCGCGCGGCTGCGCAGCGGGGTGTCCGTCGCCGAGGAAGCGCGCATCGGCAATTTCGCGGAGCTGGTGCGGACCAAGGTCGGCCCGCGCGTGCGCATCCACCACATGTCCTACCTTGGCGACGCCACCATCGACGAGGGGGCCAACATCGGCGCGGGCACGATCACGGCCAACTACGACGGCCAGCAGAAGCATCCCACCCACATCGGCAAGGGCGCCTTCATCGGCTCGGACACCGTGCTCATCGCGCCGGTGAAGGTCGGCCCGGGCGCAACGACCGGGGCGGGGACGGTCGTGCCCAAGGACCACAACATTCCGCCGAAGGCGGTGGTCGTCGGGGTGCCCGCCCGGCTGCTGGAGCGGAAGGCCGCTGAGCAGCTCGACGGGCATCCCCGGCCCGACGCGCCTCAGCGCCGGGGCGGGCCGAAAGCCGCCGCCAAGCCGGCGCGACGCCCGGCGGGGAAACCGCCCGCGCGCCGACGGATCGCGATCAGGCGAACGGCTCGCCCCGCGTCCAAGCGGAAGCGGCCGGCGCGCGTCTCTGCCCGACGGCGTCCGGTCCGGGCGCGCCCGCCTGCCCGCCTCCGGCGGGCGCAGGCCGGCCGGCCTGTCGCCGTCCGGCGACGGCAGACAGGTCGCGTCAGCCGCCGCGCCACGAGGAGAGCCGCCCGGCGGTAGCCAGATGCCCCGCGCGTCGCGCCTGTCCACCCCAACGAGCACCCCGCGCCGCAAAGGCCTGCGGGGTCCGGGGCTGTCCTCGGAGCTGGCCATTGTCAGCGGCAACGCCAACCCGCCATTGGCGCGGGCGATCTGCCGGCAGCTGCGAATCGCGCTGACCGAGTCGCTGGTCGGCCGCTTCAGCGAAGGCGAGATTCGCGTGCAGATCAACGAGAACGTCCGCGGGAAGGACGTCTTCCTCATCCAGCCGACCTGCCCGCCGGTCAACGACAACCTCATGGAGCTGTTGATCATCATCGACGCGCTGCGGCGCGCCTCGGCGCGCCGCATCACCGCGGTCATCCCGTACTACGGCTACGCCAGGCAGGACCGGAAGGACCAACCGCGGGTCCCCATCACCGCGAAGCTGGTGGCGAACCTCATCACAACCGCCGGCGCCAACCGCGTGCTGACGATGGACCTCCATGCAGGGCAGATCCAAGGGTTCTTCGACATCCCGCTTGACAACCTCTACGCCATCAACGTCTTCGAGCAGTATGTCAGGGAGAAGCGGCTCAAGCCCCTGACCGTGGTCTCGCCAGACGTGGGGGGCATCAAGATGGCCCGCGCCTACGCGAAGCGGCTCCGGGCGGGCCTGGCGATCGTCGACAAGCGGCGGGACAGCCCTGAGGCGACCGAGGTGATGCACATCCTGGGGGACGTGAAGGGGAAAGTGTGCATGCTGGTCGATGACCTGATCTCGACCGGCAGCTCGCTCGTCGAGGCGGCCGGCGCGCTGGAGCGGGCGGGCGCCAAGGAGGTCTACGCGTGCGTGACGCACCCGGTGCTGTCCGGCCCGGCCAAGAGCCGCATCGCCGCCTCCTGCCTGCGGGAGCTGATCGTGGCCGACACCATTCCGTTCGAGGAGCCGAAGCGGCACCAGAACATCACGGTCTTGTCGGTGGCGCCGCTCTTGAGCGAGGCGATCCGCCGGATCCACTACGAGCAGTCCGTCAGCGGGTTGTTCGACGGGATCCCCGGGTGAGCGATGGCGAAGACGAAAACGACCACGACAGAACAGCAGCTGACGGTGAAGAAACGGGAGGCGATGGGCAGCCGATCGGTCCGTCGCCTGCGGCGGGAGGGCCTGGTGCCCGGCGTGGTCTATGGACGCGGGGTGGAGCCGCTGTCCGTGGCGGTGGAGCAGCGCCAACTGCGCCAGGTGCTGCACTCAAAAACCGGCGAGCACTCGCTGGTGACGCTGCGCATGGGCGGGACCGACTCCTGGCAGCGTCCCGCGCTCGTCCAGGCGGTGCAGCATGACCCGCTGGACGGCCACATCCTCCACGTGGATTTCCACGCGATCCGCCTCACCGAACGGCTGCGGGTCAAGGTGCCGGTCGTGCTGAACGGCGAGCCGGTCGGCGTCAAGCAGGACGGCGGCATCCTCGAGCAGTTCCTGCGCGAGGTGGAGGTGGAGTGTCTGCCGGCCGAGATCCCCGCGGCGGTGGAGTGCGACATCAGCGCCCTGAAGATCGGCGAGACGGTGCACGTGCGGGACCTGGCGTCCCCCACGCACGCGAGGATCGTGAGCGACGCCGCCGGCGTGATCGCCTCGGTGCAGCAGCCGAAAGCAGAGAAGCCGGAGGAGGCTGAGGCCGCGGCGCCCGCCGAGCCGGAAGTCATCCGCGAGAAGAAGGAAGAGCCTGCCGCGGCCGCCGAAGAGGCCAAGGGCGAGAAGGCGCCCGAGGCCAAGAAAGAAAAGGATGTCCCACCGAAAACTCACTAGGCGGGTGGCAGGGCGCTCCGCGAGCCGCGAATTCCGAATTTTGCGGGCCGTGGCGGGGGCGGGGCGAAGCAAAATTCGCTGAGCGGCGCGCGGAGGCCCTGCCAGGACCCGCAGCTGGAGGAAACCTCCGGGTGAAAGTTGTTGTCGGGTTAGGCAATCCAGGGCACACGTACCACGGCACGCGGCATAACGTCGGGTTTGCGGTCATCCAGCGGCTGGCCGAGCGCCATCAGGTGGAGATCCGGCAGGCGACCCTCAGCCCCGTCGACCGCCGGCCGGCCAGCGTCTGCGGCGACTACCGGGACGGCGACGAGGCGGTGCGGCTGTTGATGCCGCTGACCATGATGAACGCGTCCGGCGAGGCGTTGCGGACGGTCGAGGGGCCGCTGGCCGATCGGCTGGTGGTGTGCGACGACGTGAATCTGCCCCTGGGGACCATCCGCCTGCGCCCGCAGGGCTCGAGCGGCGGCCACCACGGCCTGGAATCGTGCCTGGCGGTCCTGGGGACCGACCAGTTTCCTCGGCTGCGCATCGGCGTCGGCACGGATCCGCTGCCGCGCGAGCTTGAGCAGTTTGTCCTGTCGCCGTTTCGCAGCGACGAGCGGCCCATCGCCGAGACGGCGATTGAGCAGGCGGCGGATGCCTGCGAGCTGTGGGTCAGGGAAGGGATGGACGCGGCCATGAACCGCTACAATACGCGGGTGCAAAACGTCGAATGATCCCACACCCTAGCTGGGCTCCGCCACCGGCGGAGCCGTCCAGCCATGCGGGTGGGATCTCTCGGAGGGCTGGACCCCGCCAGTGGCGGGACAGCCAGGGTGTGGGATGACACGGGACTATGAGGCGCTGGTGATCTTGAAGACCGCGGGCACGGAGCAGGAGCTGGCCCGGCAGGCGGCCCGCCTGGAGGAGCCGATCAAGAAGGTGGGCGGCAGCCTGAAGGCCTCGCAGAGCATGGGCCGGCGCCGGCTGGCCTTCAAGATCGATCGGCACAGCGAAGGGCACTACCACTTGTTGCGGTTCCAGGCGCCGACCGACCGCATGGTCGAGCTGGAGCGGCTGTTCAAGCTGAACGAGGCGGTCGTGCGCGTCATCATCCTCAGCGCCGACGAGGCCGCCCCGGTCGCCGCGGGCGCTGCGCCCGCACGGGGGTGAGCATGGTCAGCCTCAACCGCGTCCTTTTGATCGGCAACCTCACGCGGGATCCCGAGCTGCGCTACACGCCCAGCGGCACGCCGGTCGCCAATCTGCGCCTGGCCGTGAATTCCACCTTCAAGGATCAGGCCGGCCAGCGCAAGGAGGAGACCTGCTTCGTGACGATCGTGGTGTGGAGCCGGCAGGCGGAGCTGTGCCAGCAGTACCTGAAGAAGGGCCGCGCGGTGTTCGTCGAGGGCCGGCTGATCTACCGCAGCTGGGAAGCCGAGGGCAAGACCCGCTCCACGATGGAGGTGCGGGCCGACCGGGTGCAGTTCCTGGGCCCGCCGTCCGGTGCGGCGCCGTCGTCGACGGCGGCGGAGCCGGAGGCGGCCCGCGAGGGGCAGGGGCCCGCTCGCGCTGAGGAGGCGGAGACGATGTCCGGGGAGCAAGCCGATGCCGACGTGCCGTTCTAGCGGAACCACTAGACGCCCGGAACAGCCGGACCACTTCTATTTTCCTGCAGTCGATCGACAGGAAAATAGCAATGGTCCGATACAGAGAAGTAACGCGCGATTCGCGCCGGTTGGTGAGGAGTAGAAATGCCTCCACCGAGACGGGTGTTTGTGAGACGCCCCTGCCGGTTTTGCTCCGACAAGGTCGAGCGCATTGACTACAAGGACCTGGAGCGGATCGGCCGCTACGTGACGGATCGCGGCAAGATCATCCCCTCGCGGCTGACCGGCACGTGCGCCAGGCACCAGCGCGCGCTGACCCGCGCCATCAAGCGGGCGCGGTTCATGGCCCTGCTCCCCTACGTGACCGTCTGATGGACCTCGTGCTCTTGAAGGCGGTCGAGAAGGTCGGCGCGGAGGGCGAGGTCGTCCGGGTCGCGCCCGGCTTTGCCCGCAATTACCTGATCCCCGCCGGGCTGGCGGCTCCGGCGACGCCCGAGCGCTTGAAGACCATCGAAGCCCTCAAGCGCCAGCGGGCGCAGCAGGCCGAGCGCGACAAGGCCCAGGCCCAGGCGCTCAAGCAGAGGCTGGAAAGCCGGTCGGTCACCGTGAAGCTGGCGCTGGGCGAGGGTCAGCAGCCCTTCGGCTCCGTCACGACGCACGACCTCGTCGAGGCGTTGAAGCAGGACGGGCTCGCCATCGAGAAGCATGCGGTGCAGTTGGCGCAGCCGATCAAAGCCCTGGGCGTGTACGAGATCCCCGTGCGCCTGCACCCGGCCGTGACCGCAGCGTTGAAAGTGTGGGTCGTGAAACAATAGCGGTATCCCGTGGCTCTGGGCTGAGGGCTCTGGGCTCAGGGGAGTTGCCCACAGCCCAGAACCCAGAGCCCTGAGCGCATTCCAGGATGGATCTGCCGGAGTTAACGACGCTCGAGCGGCTGCCGCCGCAGAACCTCGACGCGGAGCAAGCCGTGCTCGGCTCCATGCTGCTCGAAGAAGCGGCGATGGTCCAGGCCGCGGAGCTGCTGGACGAGGCCGCCTTCTACAAGGACAGCCACCGCAAGCTCTTCGCCACCCTCCTCGCGCTCTACAAGAGCAACGTGCCGGTGGATCTCGTCACGGTCACCGACGAGCTCAAGCGGCGCGGGCTCCTCGAGGACGTCGGCGGCGCGAGCACTCTCGCGATCCTGACCAGCGTCGTGCCCACGGCGGCCAACGTCGAGCACTACTGCCGGATCGTCAAGCAAAAAGCCATCCTGCGCGAGCTCATCCGGGCCACCACCCAGATCGCCACCGAGTGTTACGACAGCGGGCTTGAGCCGGACCACCTGCTGGACAAGGCGGAGAGCCTCATCTTCACCATCGCGGCGAAGAAGCTCAAGCGGGACGCCGTGGCGATGAAGGACATCATCAAAAGCTCGATCGAGATGATCGACACCTTGTACCAGCGCAAGGGGATGATCACGGGGTTGCCCACCGGCTTCCTCGAGCTCGACCAGCAGCTCGCCGGCTTGCAGCCGGCCGATCTCATCGTCGTGGCGGGGCGTCCCGCCATGGGCAAGAGCAGCCTCGCCCTGTGCATCGCGGAGCACGTCGCGCTGATGCAGAAGGTCGGGGTGGCGCTGTTCAGCCTGGAGATGTCGAAGGAGCACCTGGTCCAGCGGATGCTCTGCTCGCACGCGCGGATCAACGCGCACAGCGTCCGCTCCGGGATGCTCTCGACGAGCGACTGGCCCAACCTCACAAAGGCCGCCGGGAAGCTCTCCGAGGCGCCGATCTTCATCGACGACTCGCCGAGCCTCTCGGTGCTGGAGCTGCGGGCGAAGGCGCGGCGGCTGAAGAGCCGGCACGACATCGGCCTGGTCATCCTGGACTACCTCCAGCTCATGGAGGAGTCGTCGGCGGCCGAGAACCGGCAGCAGGAGATCTCGATCATCTCCCGCAGCCTGAAGGCGCTGGCGCGGGAGCTGAGCCTGCCCGTGATCGCGGTCAGCCAGCTCTCGCGCGCGCCGGAGCGGCGCGAGTCGTTCCGCCCGCGGCTGTCGGACCTGCGCGAATGTGTGACGGGGGATACGTTGGTGACGCTGGCGGATGGCCGGCGGGTGCCGGTGGCCCGCTTGGTCGGCCAAACGCCTGAGGTATGGGCCGTGACCCCAGAAGGCCGCATAGTTCGCGCCCAAACCGACAAGGTCTGGAGCGTGGGAGTGAAGCCCGTCGTGACCGTCCGACTGGCCAGCGGACGGTTTATCACGGTGACGCGCGAGCATCGCCTGTTCGGTCCCGACGGATGGATCCGTGCGGGGGCCATCACGACGGGCGACCGCGTGGCCATCGCCCGCCGAGCCCCCGAGCCGCAATCCACGGATGCCTGGCCAGAGTTGCGAGTCGCGCTGTTGGGTCATCTCATCGGCGATGGAAGCTATCTGACGCACCAGCCGTTGCGCTACACGACCTCGTCGGAGGAAAGCCGCGACCTCGTGGCCCGAGCGGCGCGCGAGGAGTTCGGCTGCGAGGTGAAGCGTTACGCCGGCCGCGGCAATGGGCATCAGCTGCTCATCAGCGGAAACGGCAACCGGTGGAAGCCCGCCGGGGTCGGTCAATGGCTCACGGCACTCGGTATCTTCGGCCAGCGGTCTCATGAGAAGCGGATCCCAGAAGCCGCCTTCCGTTTGAACAACGCACAACTCGCGCTGTTGCTCCGCCATCTGTGGGCGACAGATGGGACCATCACGCCTCGCGTGAGCGGTCGCGGAAGCCATGCCATCAATTTCAGTACCAACAGTCCAGGCCTGGCGCAGGATGTCGCTGCGCTCTTGCTCCGCCTGGGCATCGTGGCGCGGATCCACCGGGTCGCCCAGGGGAGCTCTCGGCCCGTGCATGCCGTCGTGGTGTCCGGCTCGGCGGATCAGACTCGCTTTCTCGAGCAGGTGGAGGCGTTCGGGCCACGCGCCGAGCAAGCCGCCACACTGTTGCCTGTGCTCCGCAACACGATGTCCAACACCAACGTCGACACACTGCCGATTGAGATGCACAAGGAGATTCGTTCCCGCGTGCTGCAATCCGGACTGACGCGCCGACAAGTCGCTGTCGCCCGAGGCATCGCGTGCGGGACGGTGCTCACCAAGACACACGCGCCGTCACGCGCACTCGTGCGGGAGTTCGCCGAAGTCCTCGGAGACGATGCATTGTTCGCCGCAGCGACGAACGACCTCTTCTGGGATCGGATCGTGGCCGTGGAGCCGGCAGGCGAGGAGGACGTTTACGACCTCACCGTGCCTGGTCCATCTTCGTGGCTTGCTGACGGCATCGTGAGCCACAACAGCGGGGCTATTGAGCAGGATGCTGACGTCGTGCTCATGCTCTTCCGCGAGGACTACTACAACCCGACGGACGAGAACAAGGGCATCGCCGAGGTGATCGTCGCCAAGCAGCGCAACGGCCCCACCGGAGCCGTCAAGCTCGCCTTCATCAGCGAATACACGCGGTTCGAGACATTGGCCCAGGTGTGATCCCACAACCTGCGCCGGCCTGCCGGAGGCAGGCCTGAATGCTCAGCCGGAACCTTGTGAGGTCAACGTGACCGTTGCCGCATTCATCACGGCGGCATCGGGCGTCCACGCGTCGAGCCGCCGTGTGGCGCAGGTTGTGGGATGATCCGGCGGCCGTTGACCAGTGGGCTCGCCGCGCTCCTCGTGAGCCTGTGCGTGGCGGCCAACGCGTGGGCGGCGCATGAAGGCGAGCGCATCATCCTCCTCGACGTCCAGGGCGCGAAGACGATCGCCAAGGAGACGATCCTGGCGAAGGTCCGCAGCCAGCCCGGCTCGCCCTATCAGGAGGCGATTGTCAGCGACGACATCCGGCGGCTGTTCGCGCTGGGCTACTTCACGGATGTCCGGGCGGACGTGGAGCCGCTGGAGGACGGGCTCAAGCTGATCTTGGTCGTCGTCGAGAAACCGACGATCGGCGCGATCGAGATCGAGGGCAACCGGTTCCTCGCCAGACCGCGGCTGGTGGAGCTGTTCGCGGTGAAGCCGGGCGAGCTCTACGACCCGCGGAAGGTCAAGGAAGGCATCGAGCTGATCAAGGCGGAGTACGTCCGGAAGGGGTTCTCGCAGCCCGAGATCGTTTCCCGGATGGAGCGGGATGAGGCCGCCAATACGGCGACCCTGTCCCTCGTGATCGATGAGGGCGCCCGGACGCGGATCCGGCAGATCCTCGTCGAGGGCAACCAGGCCTTCTCGGACCGGCGGATCCGGAAACTGCTCAAGACCAAGCGCCGGCGGTGGTTCCTGCCCGGCGTCTACCAGGAGCAGGTGCTGGAGGAAGACCTGGAGCGCGTCCGCGCGTTCTACCGCACGCAGGGCTACCAGGACGTGGACGTCACGAAGGCCGTGTACCGCGATCCCTCGGGGAAGGGGCTGGTGATCCACCTGAAGGTGACCGAGGGGCTGCAGCACCGCGTGGGCCAGGTCGCGATCTCCGGGGCGGTGCTGTTCCCCGAGCGCGAGATCCGCCAGATCATCCGGCTCAAGCCCGGCGCGGTCTTCAGCCAGGACGCCCTGCAGGAGGATCTGCGCCTGATCAAGCAGTACTACGGCGACCGGGGCTACATCCACGCGGACGTCGCGCCGGATCCGCAGCTCGACCAGGCGACGAAGCGCGTGAACCTGACATACCACCTCACGGAACGCGAGCTGGTCTACGTCAACCGCATCGAGGTGCAGGGCAACCTCCGGACAAAGGACACCGTCATCCGCCGGGAGCTGCGCATCGACCCGGGCGACGCCTTCAACGGGGCGAGCATCCGCAAGTCGCTCGACCGGCTGTACAACCTGGGGTTCTTCGAGGAGGTCTCGGTGGACACCCAGCCGACGGACGACCCGGCGCGCGAAGACCTCCTCGTGCAGGTCAAGGAGGCGAAGACCGGCAGCTTCAGTTTCGGGGGCGGGTTCTCGTCGGTGGACCGCCTGGTCGGGCTGGTGGAGCTGGAGCAGCGCAACTTCGACCTGTGGAATTTCCCCACGTTCACGGGGGCCGGGCAGGACCTGCGCCTGCGGGCTGAGATCGGCACCGTCCGGCGGTTCTTCGACCTGACGTTTACCGAGCCGTGGCTCTTCGGGCATCCGCTGTCGTTCGGCATCGACGCGTTCAACCGCACCCGCCTGCGCAGCCGCAACCTCGGGTTGGGGTTCGAGGAAGAGCAGCGGGGCGCGGGGGTGCGGCTGGGCAAGGAGTTCATCGACGCGATCACCGTCACGCTCAGCTACCAACTCTTCCAGACGGAGATCTCCGACGTGGTGGAGGAGGCCTCGGCCGACCTGAAGGCGGAGCAGGGGACGAACACGGTGAGCGTGGGGGGTGCGTCGGCCTCGTACGATCGGCGGGACAACCGGTTTGATCCGACGCGGGGCCACTTCCTCTTCAGTTCCTTCGATCTGGCCGGGGGGGTGTTGGGGGCGGACAAGGACTTCTACCGGCTGCAGGGCGGCGGCAGCCTCTACGTGCCGCACGGGGACCGGCTGGTCTTCGAGGCGCGGGTGCGCGCCGGGCTCGTCGACGCCTATGGGGATGACACCGAGGTGCCCATCTTCGAGCGGTTCTTCGGCGGCGGCAGCAGCACCATCCGGGGCTTCCGCGAGCGGCGCGTGGGGCCGCGCGATCCGACGTCCAACGATCCGATCGGAGGGGAGGCCACGCTCGTCGGGACGCTGGAGGAAGTCGTGAGCATCGTCAAGGACGAGCGGGGGCGGTCGATCCTGAAGGGGTCGGTGTTCTTCGACGTCGGCAACGTCTGGAGGCGGGTGGACGACTTCGGCGAGACGTTCAAGTCCGGCGCCGGCATCGGGCTGCGGGTCAACACGCCGATCGGGCCGGTCCGGCTGGATGTCGGGTTGCCGATCACCGATGTCGCCGGCGAGAAACGGGAGCCGCGGTTGCACTTCAACGTCAGCCGCTCGTTCTAGGAGAACAGATGAGAGAAGAGAGTCGGCAGCAGGCAGCAGGCAGAAGGCAGAAGGCGGCGGGCAGCGGACAGCGGGCGCGGTTCCTCTCGTTGGTGCTCTCTGCCTCCTGCCTCCTGCCTGCCGCCTCCTGCCCTCTGGCGCAGGCGGGGGAGCTCAAGATCGGCTACGTCAACCTGGCGAAGGTGTTTGACAACTACGAGAAGACCAAGGCCTCCGACTCCGCGCTTGAGAAGAAAGGCAAGCAGAAGGAAGCGGAGCTGGAGGGCCGGATGAATGAGTTGAAGAAGCTGCGGCAGGGCCTGGAGCTGCTCAATGACGAGGTGAAAGAGGCGAAGGCCAGCGAGATCGAGACCAAATCCGAAGAGCTGCAGCGGTTCCGGAATGCCACCGCCCGGGACCTGCGCCGCGAGCGGGACCGGATCGCGAAGGACATCCTGGAGGAAATCCGGGGGATGCTGAAGGAATACGCCGAGGCCAACGGCTTCGCCGTCATCCTCGATTCCCGCTCCCTCGTCTTCGGCCAGCACACCTATGACGTGACCGAGGACGTCCTCAAGCTGTTGAACAGCCGGGCGAAGAAAGCCGCCCCATGATCCCATCCCCTGTCGCCCAGCCGTTCCGTCCGTCGGAACCGCCCTATCGCGGAACGGCTGGTGTGCGAAAGGTCGTGGGGATCAGGCGGCCGCACAGGGCGGCGCCTGCGGCGCAGCCGCGACAGGGTGTGGGATGAGCGAGCAGCAGCAGACCCTGGCCCATGACGTGCTCCTGAACGGGGTGGGGATCCACACCGGGGAGCCCGTCTCGCTTCGGGTGCTGCCCGCCCCGCCGGACACCGGCATCGTGTTCATTCGGACGGATCTGCCGCACCGGCCGTCGATCCCCGTCAAGTCGGCGCAGGTGGTGGATGTGGCGAAGAGCGTGCGCCGGACGACCCTCTCCAAGGACGGCGTGGAGGTCCAGACCGTGGAGCACTTCATGGCCTCGCTCTGGGGTGCGTCCATCGACAACGCCTATGTCGAGGTGAACAGCGTGGAATTGCCAGGCCTCGACGGGTCGGCCGCGCCGTTTTTGCAGTCCCTGCGCGCGGCGGGCAGCGTCGAGCAGGAGGCCCCCAGACGGTACTTCTCGCTCCGCGAGCCGGTCGTCGTGGAAGAGGGGGAGTCGTCCATTGTGATCTTCCCCCACCGCACGCTGCATGTCTCGTACCTCTTGAGCTATGACCACCCGCGGCTGCAGCCGCAGTTCGTCTCCTTTACGCCGAACGGAACCTCCACGTTCGATCAGGCCGTCGCGCCGGCGCGGACGTTCTGCCTGCGGGAGGAGGCGGAGGGGCTGCGGGCGGCCGGGTTCGGCAAGGGGGCGACCGACGACAACACGCTGGTGCTGGACCGCAAGGGCGTGACCAACAACGCCCTCCGCTTCACCGACGAGTTCGCCCGGCACAAGCTCCTCGATTTGCTGGGGGACCTGTACCTGCTGGGCTGCCACCTGCGCGCCCGCGTGATCGCGATCAAAAGCGGCCACCCGCTGAACGTCAAGCTCCTGAAGAAGCTCGACCAGGCGCTGGAACAGTGGCGGCTGGGCTCGCTGCAATCCGCCTCGTCGGACGTGATGGTGGGGCCGCAGCTGGACATCACGCAGATCGAAAAGATCCTCCCGCACCGCTACCCGTTCCTGCTGGTCGACCGGATCATCGAGCTCACCGAGACGCGCGCGGTCGGGGTGAAATGCGTGACGATCAACGATTATTTCTTCCGGGGCCACTTCCCGGGCCGGCCGGTCATGCCGGGGGTGCTCATCGTGGAGGCCATGGCGCAGGTCGGCGGCATCATCATTCTGAACAAGCCGGAGACCAAGGGCCGCTACGCCTACTTCATGTCGATCGACAAGGTGAAATTCAGGAAGCCCGTGGTGCCCGGCGATGTGCTGATGCTGGAGGCGGAGCTGGGGAAGCTGCGCAGCCGGACCGGCCAGGTGACGGGACGCGCGCTGGTCGACGGGAAAGTGGTCTGCGAGGCCGAGCTGATGTTCGCCCTGGCCGACTGATGCCGATGGTGACCGCCCCCACCCGCGCGAAAGCCCGCCAGGGCGTCTCCGCGTCGAGCCGGCCGGTCGTCCACCCCACCGCCATCGTGCACCCGAAGGCGACGCTGGCCGCCGGCGTCACCGTGGGGCCCTACGCCGTGATCGAGGAGCGTGTGACCGTTGGCGCGCGCACGGCGATCGGCGCGCACTGCGTCCTCGAAGGCCGCACGGCCATCGGCGCCGACTGCGAGATCTTCACCGGGGCGGTCATCGGCAGCATCCCGCAGGACCTGAAGTACCGCGGGGAGCAGAGCGAGCTGGTCATCGGCGACCGGAACAAGATCCGGGAGTACGTCACGATCAACTCCGGCACCACGGGCGGGGGCGGCAAGACGGTGATCGGCTCCGACTGCCTCCTCATGGCCTATGCCCATGTCGCCCATGACTGCCGGATCGGCAGCCATGTCATCCTCGCCAACAGCGCCGCCCTGGCCGGGCACATCCTCGTGGAGGATCGCGCGGTCATCGGCGGGCTGGTCGGGATCCACCAGTTCGTCCGCGTCGGGACGCTGGCGATCATCGGCGGCTGCTCCCGCGTCAGCCAGGACATCCCGCCCTTTTCGACCTGCGTCGGCTACCCGGCCGCGGTGATCGGGTTGAACACCGAGGGGCTCAGGCGGGCGGGGGTCTCGCAAGACGTCAGGCGGCGGCTGCACCACGCGTTCCGCGTCCTCTTCAATTCGAAGCTGTCGATGAGCCACGCCCTGAAGGAGCTTGAGGCGGGGGAGGACTCGTGCCCCGAGCTCGCCCACCTGGTGGCCTTCATTCGCGAATCCAAGCGCGGCGTCACCCGCGCCTAGCGGGGGCCCGTCCACCCATGGGCGCCGGACGCCGCATCGGCCTCATTGCAGGAGCCGGACGCTTCCCCTTCCACGTGGCCCAGGAGGCCAAGCGCCAGGGAGTCGCCGTGGACGCCGTGGGCCTGTCGGGGTGGGTGGATCCGGCGCTCGCCTCGCAGGTGGACACGTATGAGGAGCTGGCGGTCGGGCAGCTCGGCCGGCTCATGGCGTCGTTGACGTCCCGGGGCGTCCGCGAGGCGGTCATGGCCGGGAAGGTGACGAAACAGGCCCTGCTGGATCAGCGCGCGTCGCTGGACGAGGAAGCCAGGCGCCTGCTCGCGCAGGCGCGCGAGGTTTCGGTGCCGGCGATTCTGGGCGCCATCGCGGCGCGCCTGGCTCAGGAAGGGATCGCGCTGCTGGACTCCTCGACGTTTCTCAAGCCCAACCTGTGCCCGGTCGGGGTGCTGACCGTCCGGCGCCCGACGAGCGCGGAGCAGGCGGACGTCCAGGTCGGCCTGTCCGCGGCGCGCGCGATTGCCGCGATGGATATCGGGCAGACGGTGGCCGTCAAAGGTCGGGTCGTGGTGGCGGTGGAGGCGCTCGAAGGCACGGACGCGACGATCCGCCGGGCGCGTGCGCTGGCCGGATCCGGGCTGGTGGTGGTGAAGACCGCCGCGCCGGCGCAGGACCGCCGGTTCGACCTGCCGGTCGTCGGGATGGACACGATCCGGGCGCTCCAGGACGCGCAGGCCGGCTGCCTGGCGATGGAGGCGGGGACGACGCTCCTGCTGGAGCGGGACGCGCTGATCGCCGCGGCGAACGCCGCGCGCCTCTGCCTCCTCGGCGTAAAAAGTGTCTGACACCTTTCGACCTGTCGTCTCGGATCAGGAAAGGTGTCTGACACTTTTTCAGAAAAGTGTCTGGCACTTTTTCGCATGATCCCGATCAGAGATACAATTCCATCGCGGCGGACGGCATGGGTGACGCGGACGCTGCTCATCCTCAACGTCGCGGCCTTCCTGATCGAACTGCGCCAGGGCAGCCGCCTGGAGACGTTCCTCTTCCAATTCGGCGTCGTGCCCGCCCACTGGTTGGTCAGCAGCGCCAGCGACCTGCTGGACTGGCCCCGGCTGTTCCTCACGCTCGTGACGTCCCAGTTTCTGCACGGCGGCGTCCTGCATCTGGGTTCGAACATGCTCTACCTCTGGATCTTCGGCGATAACGTGGAAGACCGGTTGGGCCCTGCGCGGTTCGTGTGGCTCTACCTCGGCAGCGGGGTGGCGGCGGCGGTGACGCAGCTGTTGCTCACGCCGAACTCCTCACTCCCCATGGTCGGCGCCAGCGGCGCGATCGCGGGCATCCTGGGCGCGTACCTCTTGATGTTTCCAACCTCCCGCATCATCACGCTGGTGCCGCTGGGCTTCTTCATGCAAACGGTGGAGCTGCCGGCGGCGCTGTTCCTCGGCCTGTGGTTCCTGCTCCAGTGGGCGCAGGGGCTGTCCACGATCGGCCAGGTGGCGGACGTGGGCGGGGTCGCGTTCTGGGCCCACATCGGCGGCTTCATCTGCGGGATGGTGGCCACCGCCGTCTTGCGCCCTCGGCGTCAATGGTAACGCGAACCAGGTGACCCCATGGGCAGGACAAGCACGGCGACCAAGCGAGCCCGAGCGAAGAATCAGGCAGGCCCTGGCGCCATCGTGGGGTTTGAAGAGAAACTCTGGCAGGCCGCCGATAAGATGCGGGGCCACATGGACCCGGGGGAGTACAAGCATGTGGCCTTGGGACTCGTGTTCCTCAAGTACATCTCGGACGCCTTCGAGCAGCGCCGAGAGGAATTGACCAAAGAGAAGGGAGCCGACCCGGAGGATCGGGATGAGTATCTCGCCGAGAACGTCTTCTGGGTCCCCAGACAGGCCCGCTGGAAGCATCTCCAGGCCAACGCCAAGCAGCCGACCATCGGCAAGCTCCTTGATGACGCCATGGTGGCGATTGAGAAGGAGAATCCTTCGCTCAAGGGCGTGCTCCCAAAGGACTACGCTAGGCCCACCTTGGACAAGCATCGTCTGGGGGAGCTCATTGACCTCATTGGCACGATCGGGCTGGGCGATCCGGACAGCCGTTCCAAAGACGTCCTCGGGCGGGTCTATGAGTATTTCTTGAGCAAGTTCGCCAGCGCCGAGGGCAGGAAAGGCGGGGAGTTCTACACGCCCCGGTGCGTCGTCCGGCTGCTGGTGGAGATGCTCGAGCCGTTCAAGGGGCGCGTCTATGACCCTTGCTGCGGCTCAAGCGGCATGTTTGTGCAAAGCGAAGAATTCATCCGGGCGCACGGCGGGCGGCTCGGCGACATCGCGATTTACGGACAGGAATCCAATCCCACCACCTGGCGGATGGCCGAAATGAACCTGGCGATCCGCGGCATCGACGCCGATCTCGGCTCGCAGAACGCCGACACCTTCCATAGCGATCTCCACAAGGATCTCAAGGCCGACTTCATCCTGGCGAACCCTCCGTTCAACGTGAGCGACTGGGGCGGCGAGCGGCTGCGCAGCGACGTGCGCTGGAAGTACGGCGTCCCGCCGGTCGGCAACGCGAACTTCGCCTGGATCCAGCACATGATTCATCACCTCGCGCCAAACGGCATCGCCGGCTTCGTGCTGGCCAACGGCTCCATGGCCTCCAACCAATCCGGGGAAGGCGACATCCGCAAGGCCATCATCGAGGCGGACCTGGTGGACTCCCTGATCGCGCTGCCCGGGCAGCTCTTCTATGGCGCGATGATCCCGGCCTGCCTGTGGTTCCTCACCCGCAACAAGCAACACAGCAGATTTCGCGACCGCAGCGGCCAGACGCTCTTCATGGATGCCCGGAAGATGGGGCACCTGGTCGATCGAACCCACCGAGATCTGTCGGATGAAGAGATCGCCCGGATTGCCCGCACCTACCACGCCTGGCGCGGCGAGAAGGATGCGGGCAAGTATGCTGACGTGCCTGGCTTCTGCAAGAGCGCCTCGCTCGAAGAAATCCGCAAGCACGGCTATGTCCTCACGCCCGGCCGCTACGTCGGCGCGGACGCTGTGGAGGACGATGGCGAGCCCTTCGGGGAGAAGATGAAGCGACTCACCTCCACCCTCGGTCAGCAGCTTGCTGAAGCCGACACGCTTGACCAGGCTATTCGCGCGAATCTCAAGCATCTCGGATTTCCTTGCTAACCCATGAGTTATTGAGATAAACTGTTGCTTATTAAGTGTTATGGCGTTTTCGTTTGATAACAGGGTTGCTTATTAAGCGACCGGCAAAGAAGGGATCGGCAGCCGTGCAGCGTGGTGCGACGGGGCAGTACGAAATCACGAGCGCCGGAGGCGAGCAAGTGCGCGCCTTCATCCCGCATCCGCTGCCGCCCGACCCGCCGCCGGATTTGACCGAGGCTCGGCAGCGGCTCCTGGAGCGCGCCACGCTGGCGCTCGGCCGGCTGGACAGCATCACCGTGTTGCTCCCCGAACCGAACCTCTTCCTCTACGCCTATGTGCGCCGCGAGGCGGTGCTGTCGTCGCAGATCGAGGGCACCCAGTCGTCGCTTGCCGACCTGTTGTTGTTCGAGCTGGAAGAGGCCCCCGGTGCCCCCTTCGACGATGTGGTGGAGGTTTCGAATTACGTCGCCGCGCTCGAACACGGCGTCGCGCGGCTCAAGGAGGGTTTCCCGCTGTCGAATCGCCTCATCCGGGCGATGCACGCGGAATTGCTCTCGCGCGGCCGAGGCAGCGAGAAATCACCCGGCGAGTTCCGCCGCACGCAGAACTGGATCGGCGGCACCCGCCCCGGCAACGCCCATTTCGTCCCGCCGCCGGTCCAGCGCGTTGAGGAGTGCATGGCCGCACTGGAGCGCTTCCTGCATGAGGAGCGCACGCCGTACCCCACGCTGGTCAAGGCGGCGCTGGCGCACGTGCAGTTCGAGACGATCCATCCGTTTCTCGATGGCAACGGGCGCATCGGGCGGCTGCTGATCGCGTTCATCCTGCACCATGGGGGCATGCTGTCCAAGCCGCTGCTGTACCTGAGCCTCTACTTCAAACAGCACCGCGCCGAGTATTACCGCCTGCTTGATCAGGTGCGCACTGAGGGTGAGTGGGAGGCGTGGCTGGAGTTCTTCCTGGAAGGCGTGGAGCAGACCGCCGCGAATGCCGTCGAGACGGCCCGGCGCTTGGTCGCGCTCTTCAAGGAGGATGCGGCGCGCGTGCAGTCGCTCGGCCGCGCGGCGGCAAGCACCTTGCGCGTGTTCCAGGCCTTGTGCGAGCGGCCGATCGTCACGCTCAACGAGGTCTGCCGACGGGCGCAGGTCTCCTTCCCGACGGCCACGAAGGGCGTCAGCCGGCTTGTGAGCTTGGGCGTCGTGCGGGAGCTCACCGGACACCGGCGCAACCGAGTCTTCGCCTACAAGCGCTATCTGGCGATCTTGAACGAGGGGACGGAACCGTTGCGATGATCTCTCCGGATCAGGAGCTCACGTATGGCGGGTGAGTGGGGGGGGAAGGTCAGTGCCGCTTCAGCACGCCAAGCCGTTCGTGACCCATCTGCCTGTCTATAGTCTTGCGGCTGCCGCCGGCCGATTCGGGCAAGGCCAGGCTGTCAGCGAGGAGGGGTGGGTGCAAGTGAACGGACGGCGGCTGGATGAGAAGATGTTCGTGGCCCGCGTGGTTGGTCGCTCGATGGAACCAAAGATTCCTGACGGCAGCTACGGCGTCTTCCGCGCCCAACCAGTGGGCACCCGGCAGGGCAAAATCATGCTGGTCCAGCACCGCGACATCGAGGATCCCGAAACCGGCGGGCAGTTCACCGTGAAGCGGTACACGAGCGACAAGTCCTCCAACCCAGATGGCACCTGGCAGCACACCAGGATCACGCTCGAGCCCCTCAATCCAGCGTACCAGCCGATACGGATTGGTCCTGCCGATGCCAAGGCCGTCACCGTCGTGGCCGAGTTTCTGGAGGTCATCGCCTAACGGCAGGATGAAAGCTGCTGCGGCACGCCTCTTAGTGGAAGAAAAAGCGGCCTACCCGAAGGTGGCGCCGCCATGCCCGTACGTCGGGACCTGCGGCGGCTGCACCCTGCAGGACCTCGCGTATCCGGACCAGCTCGCCCTGAAGCAGCAGCGTCTTCGCCGGGCGTTCGAGCCGCTGGGGCCGGTGCCGGAGGTCGAGCTGGTGGGGTTGGAGGACCCCTGGCGCTATCGCAATAAGGCGGAGCTCACCTTCGGGGACGATCGCGGCAGGCTCGTGCTCGGCTACCATGCGGCCCGGTCGTTCTGGCGGGTGGTGGATGTGGACGACTGCCTGCTCTTGCCGCAGCCCGCCGCGGCCGTCATGCGGGATATCCGTCAGCTCGCGCAGCAGACGGGCCTGCCGCCCTATTACCCGAAGACGCACCAAGGCTTCTTCCGGTACCTGCTGGTGCGCGCAAGCCACGCGACCGGCCGCGTGCTCTTGTGCCTGATGACCACCTCCGCGACGGGCGGGCCCCCACCCCAACCAGGTTGGGGTGGGGGCGGGCAGGACGGCGTGGCGGCCGCGCGCGCGGTGGTGGCGGGGATCGCCCGCGAGGTGCTCGCGCGGCACCCGGCCGTGTCCAGCTTCTACTGGGGGCTGACGAACCAGCGGGCGGACATCGCCGTTCCGGAACAGCTGGTGTTGCTCGAGGGCGACGCCTACCTGGAAGACCGCGTCGGGCCGTTTCGCCTGAAGCTGCACCCGATGAGTTTTCTGCAGCCCTCCAGCGTTCAAGCGGACCGGATCTACACACGGCTGGCGCAGGCGATCGGGGAGCGCCCCGGCGGGATCGTGTGGGATCTCTACTGCGGGATGGGCCTGATCGCCTTCTACCTCTCCGCCCAGGCCGGGACGGTCTACGCGATCGATGCCGAGCCCCGCTACGTGGAGTTGGCGGCGATCAACGCGGCGCTGAACGGCTTGACGAACATCGTGTTCCAGGCGGGCCAGGTCGAAGCGCGGCTGAAGGATCGGCGGTTCTGGCTGCAGGAGGCCAAACCGGACGTCATCGTGGTGGACCCGCCGCGCGCCGGGCTGCACCCGCAGGTGATCCCCTCGCTGCTCGCCGCGCGGCCCAAGCAGCTCGCGTACCTGTCGTGCAACGCGCAGTCGCTGGTGCGCGACCTGCAGCTCCTGCAGTCAGGCTTCCCCCGCTACCGGATCGCCGCGATCCACGCGTTCGACATGTTCCCGCAGACCAGCCACGTCGAGACGCTCGTCCTCCTCGACCGGTAACGGTGTCAGACACCTTTTGAAGCGGGAAAGGTGTCTGACACCTTTTTCAGCAGGCGGAGCAGGTGCCGGTGGATCAGGCCGTTGGTGGCCACGAGCCGGCCCTCCTCCAGCACGACGGGGTTTCCTTCGAAGTTGCTCGCCCGCCCGCCCGCCTCTTCCACCAGCAACGCGCCGGCGGCGATATCCCACGGCCACAGCTCCCGCTCGTAGAAGCCCTCCAGCCGGCCCGCGGCCACCGACGCCAGGCTCACGACCGTCGAGCCGATCCGCCGCACCCCGTGCGAGTGGCGCTGGGTCGCCTGGAACCACCCCAGGTACGGCTCATCGTGCGTGAGGAACCGGGACGGAAAGCCGGTAGACAGCAGGCTCTGGGCCAGGCGCGGCGTCCGTGACACGCGGATCCGTCGGCCGTTCAACCAGGCGCCGCCGCCCCGCAGCGCCACGAACCGTTCCCGGCGGGTGGGGTCGTCGATGACGCCGACGAGCACGCGCCTGCGCCGCTCGAGCGCGATGGACACCCCGAAGATCGGCAGGCCGTGCACGAAGTTGTTGGTCCCGTCGAGCGGATCCACGATCCAGCGGGTGTCGCCGGCGGCCCCCCGCGCCCCGCGCTCCTCGCCGAAGAAGCCGACCTCCGGAAACGCGCGCCGCAACCGGCGCTCGATGAGTTGTTCCGAGGCGTGATCGAGCTCCGTGACGAGGTCGATCGCGCTGCGCTTGGTGGCGACGCGCTTCGGCCGGCCGAGGTGCTTGAGGAGAAGCTGCCCCGCCGCCTCCGCCGCCTCGACGGCCGCGCGGGCATAGCCCCGTAACGCGGGGGACGACATGCCGGCATTATACCATCCCATCCCCGCCCGGCTTAATTTCGCGTAACGGTGCATAATCGCGGTCAGGTATACTTAACTACGTGACAGGTGACATGTGACAGGTGGCGAGGTGGGATGATTCTTGCGATCGATCAGGGGACGACAGGGACGACGGTGCTGATCCTCGACCGCAAGGCCCGGGTGGTCTCGCGGGCCTACGCGGAGCTGCCCCAGCACTACCCGAACGCCGGCTGGGTGGAGCACGACCCCGACGAGATCCTCCGGCTGACCTTCCGCGTCATCGCGCGGGCGCTGGTCGCCGGCCGGATCGCGCCCCGGCGGGTCGAGGCCATCGGCATCACGAACCAGCGCGAGACCACCATCCTCTGGGATCGGCGGACCGGCCGGCCCATCGCCAACGCGATCGTCTGGCAGTGCCGCCGCACCGCCGAGCTGTGCGAGCGGCTGAGACGGCAGGGCGCTGAGCCCGAGTTTCGCCGGAAGACCGGCCTGGTCTTGGACGCCTACTTCTCCGGGACGAAGATCCGCTGGCTGTTGGACCACGTGCCGGGGGCCAGGCGGCGAGCCGCCCGTGGCGAGTTGGCGTTCGGCACCGTGGATAGCTGGTTGATCTGGCATCTGACCGGCGGCGCGGTCCATGCCACCGACGAGACCAACGCCTCCCGGACGCTGCTCTACAACATCCGCGCCGGCCGATGGGATCCCGGGTTGCTGGCGCGGATGGGCGTACCGGCATCGCTGATGCCGCAGGTGCGGCCGCCGGCCGCGCGCTTTGGCGTCACGCGGAGCCAGGGCCCGCTGCCGTCCGGCATCCCGATCACCGGCGTGGCGGGCGATCAGCAGGCCTCGATGGTCGGACACGGATGCCTGGCGCCTGGCACCGCCAAAAACACGTACGGCACCGGGTGTTTCCTGCTCCTGAACACGGGCCGCGCGTTTGTGCCGAGCCGGCATGGGCTGATCACCACGCTCGCCTACGGCGGGGACGGCGCTCCGGCGTACGCGCTGGAAGGCAGCGTCTTCATCGCCGGGGCCGCGGTGCAATGGCTGCGGGACGGCCTTCAGCTCATCCGGACGGCCGCCGACACGGAGGCGATCGCGCGCGGCGTCCGGGACACCGGGGGGGTGTATGTCGTGCCGGCGTTTGTGGGCCTGGGCGCGCCCTACTGGGATATGGCGGCGCGCGGCGCGATGGTCGGCTTGACGCGGGGCTCCGGCCGCGCCGTGATCGTGCGCGCGACCCTGGAGTCGCTGGCCTATCAGACGCGGGACGTGGTGGAGTCCATGGAGCGCGACAGCGGGATGCGGTTGCGGGAGCTGGCCGTTGACGGGGGTGCTGCGCAGAACAACTGGCTCATGCAGTTCCAGGCCGACCTGCTGGACATCCCGGTGCGCCGTCCCGCGATGATCGCCAACACCGGCAAAGGGGCGGGGCTGCTCGCCGGCATCGGGATCGGCTGGTGGCGCGCGCAGGACCTCGAGCGGTTTGTCGGCCGCCCCGAGCGCCTGCCTGCCGCGCTGGCGCAGCGGATGGGGGGCGGGGCGCAGGCAGGGACGTTTCACCCCCGGATGCGCCCGTCGGAGCGCGCCAGGCTTTACGAAGGCTGGCAGGCGGCGGTAGCGCGCGTCCGCAGCCGAGGCTGCCCATGAGGCACGCGGTCCTGCTCGCCGGCTGCGGGGTTGGCTCGCCTGCGGGTCGCGGCATCGCTCCGGCCGCCCAGCGTGCGGCCAGTCGCTCAAAAGGTGTCAGACACCTTTCCCGATGCGAGACGACAGGTCAAAAGGTGTCTGACACTTTTTGCGATGCGCAGGCGGCAGGACCCGGCGGGCGATCGAACTCTAGCCAGGAGGGAGGATGACGGCGCGCGAGGCGATGCTGGCGCGCTTGCGGGCGCGCACGGTGGATGTCCTCGTCATCGGCGGCGGGATCGTCGGCGCCGGCATCGCGCGAGATGCCGCGATGCGGGGGCTGTCCGTGGCCCTCATCGAGCGCGGCGACTTTGCGAGCGGGACGAGCTCCAAAACCTCCAAGCTCATCCACGGCGGCTTGCGCTACCTGGAGCACGGCCGTGTTCGCCTGGTCTTCGAGAGCCTCCGCGAGCGCCACATCCTCAGGACGGTGGCGCCCTCGATGGTCACGCCGCTGTCGCTGCTGTTGCCGGTCTACCGAGGCGACCGCCGCGCGCCCTGGATGATCCACCTCGGCCTCTGGCTGTATGATCTCTTGGCCACCGGCCGGCGGATCCAGCCGCACCGGATGCTCGCAGCGCGTCGGGCCCTGGCCGCCGAGCCGGCGCTGCGGGCGGATGGGCTGCGAGCCGCGGGGCTCTACGCCGACTGCCAGATGGACGACGCGCGCCTGTGCCTGGCCAACATCCTGCAGGCCGCCAGCCTCGGAGCCGTGTGCGCGAATTACGTCAGGCTCCGCGCCCTGCTGAAGGCTCGCCAGGTGATCTGCGGCGCGCTGGCGGAGAATGTCTTGACCGGCCAGGCGTTTGAGATGCACGCCCGATGCGTGGTCAACGCCACCGGCCCATGGGCCGACGGGCTGCGCCGCCTCAGCCAGGCGGATGCGCCGGTGCGCCTCGCGCCGAGCAAGGGGATCCATCTCGTGGTGCCGCGCCTCGCGCAGGAAGCGCTCTTCGTGCAGCGGCCCGCCGACGGGCGCCTCCTCTTCATCCTGCCGTGGGGCGAGCGCACCGTGGTCGGCACGACGGAAACCGCGGTGCACCCGCAGTCCCTCGACACGCTCGCCGCCACCGCGGATGAGGTCGGCTATCTCGTGGAGGCGGTGAACCACGTGCTGCCCGGCGCGCACCTGAGCCCCTCCGATGTCATCGGGACGTTTGCCGGGGCCCGGCCGCTCCTGGCCCACGCGGGGCAGGCCAGGACGGCCTCACGCGAGCATCAGATTGAGGTGGACGATGCGGGGCTCCTCAGCGTCCTGGGGGGCAAGTACACCACGTACCGGCTGATGGCGAAGCAGGTCGTGGACCTGATCGTCAGCCGCGGCCGATTCCGCGCCGATCGGTGCCTGACCGATCAAATCAGCCTGCTGGAAACCCCGCAGGTCGGCACGGGAGACTATTGGCACGAGCTGGCCCGCCGGGTGGACCCGGATCTGCTGGCGCGGTGGCTCGGCACGTATGGCAGCGGGACCATCCACCTGCTGCAGCTGGCGGATCACGAGCCGGCGCTGGCGCAGCCGCTGTGTCCGCACCATGATGTGACCTGCGCGGAGCTGGTGCACGCGATGCAGCGGGAGATGAGTTGCACGATCACCGACGTGCTCGCGAGGCGCACCCGGGTCGCCTGGAGCCCCTGCCAGGGGCTGGACGCGCTCTCGACCGTGCTCGCCCTGATGGCGCGTTACGGCAGCGCGACGTCGGCTGAGCTGGCCGCGCAGGTCAAGTCGTACCGCGCGTTCTGCGCGCAGGCCGTGGCGTGTCGCGCGCCGTCCGAGCCGACGACCATGCCGATGCACGCGACCACGCCGCGATGACCGGCACCTCCGTCTCCCACCCTGATCCGTCTGCCGCGCGCGCGTACGCCAAACTCCGCTACCGGCTGCTGCTCATCCAGCTCGCGGTCGGGATCGGCTTCCTCATCGTCTTCCAATGGTCAGGCGCCTCTCACGCGGCGGCGCGATGGTGGTCCGCCCGGCTGGCCAGCCAGCCCCTGATCGTGCTGGGCTACCTGGCCGTCTTCGGCCTCGTCCAGTACCTCGTGACGTTCCCGCTCCAGCTGTATGGCAGCTTTGTGGTCGAGCATCGGTTCGCCCTCTCCCGCATGACCCTGAAGGCCTGGGGCGTCAAGGAGGCCAAGCGGTTGGCCCTCGGCGCCGTGCTCGGGGCGGCGCTCGTGGAGGGGCTCTACGCGCTGTTGCGCCACGCCGGGTCGCTGTGGCCGCTGTGGGCGACCGCAGGGTGGGTGGGCTTTACCGTCGTGCTGGCGCGGGTGTTCCCGACGGTGCTGTTGCCGATCTTCTACAAGACGACGCCGGTGCAGGACGACGCGCTCGTGCAACGGTTGCTGTCGCTGTGCCGGCGGGTGGGCGTGTCTGCGCTGGGGGTGTTTCGGTTCGAGCTCGGGCGGGAGACGCGCAAGGCCAACGCGGCGCTGGCCGGGTTGGGGAAGACCCGCCGGGTGTTGCTGGCGGATACCCTTATGGACGGGTTCACCCCGGAGGAGATCGAAGGGGTGCTGGCGCACGAGCTGGCGCACCACCGCTTCCGCCACATCACCAAGCTCCTGGGGATCAGCGCGGTGGGATCCTGGGTGGCCTTGACGCTGACCGAGGCGACCAGCCGCTGGTGGCTGGCCCTCTTCCGGGTGGAGGCGTTGACGGACATCGCCGGATTTCCCGTGCTCATGGCGTGGCTCTCGCTGCTCGGGCTGATCGGCCTGCCGTTGCAGAACGCGCTCTCCCGCGCGTTCGAATGGCAGGCGGATCGGTTTGCGGTCGCAGTGACCGACGCCCCCCGCGCGTTTGCCGACGCCCTGAGCCGGCTGGCGGCGTTGAACCTCGCCGATCCCCATCCGCCGCGGTGGGTGGTGTGGATGTTCTATGACCATCCGCCGATCATGGAGCGGATCCAGGCGGCTCAGGGGCGCGGATGAGCGAATCGCCGTGGCACAAGGTCCTGGCCGCGCTGGACGAGCTCTCCGGCGCGCCCGATGAGGCGCGCAGCGGGCGCAGGCGTCGGCGGGGTCTGGTCGGGGTGGGGATCGCCCTCCTGACGCTGATCGGCCTCGCGCATCTCTTTCGGGGGCCCGGTCGCTCCAGCGAGCCGCCGGTCAGTCCGCCGCCGGCCATCGACCGTGCCGCGGATCCCGAACTGACGAGCCCCCCGGTCTGGGCCGAGCAGGCGACGAGGACAACGCCGAAACCGCTTCCGGCGTTCCTCACGCCGGCTGCGCCAGCGCCCGCTGAGGCGGACCCCCAGGCGCGCCCCAGCCGCTTCCCGCTGGAGGTGCGCACCGCAGACTTGGAGGCGACCGCCGTGACGATCCTGAACTGGGTCAGGGCTCGATCCGGCTACCTCATCTCGCCGGAGCCGCACCTTTTGTTCATCAAGATTCCCGGGCCGGAAGCCGCCGCGTTTTTCGAGGCGTTCGCGAGCGAGCCGGTGCCGGACTTCGAGCCGGGCTCGCCGCCTGCCTGGGTCACGATCTGGCTCGCCTTCGTCCCCGAGGAGCGCTAAGATAGTATCCGGTGTCAGACACCTGGCTGGCGAGGGGTTGTGGCCAGGTGTCTGACACCGGACCTGAGGAGGTGACTCCGATGCTCGCTGAGCTCGAGATACTTCCGATCGGCACCAACAGCACCAGCCTCAGCACGCGGCTGGCCGACGTCGCCAGGCTCATCGACAACAGCGGCCTGGACTACCGCGTCGGCCCGATGGGCACCGTGGTGGAGGGCGACTGGGATCGGATCATGGCCCTGGCCAAGCAGTGCCATGACGCCATGCTGGATTCCACCGGCCGCGTGATGACGACCATCCGGATCGACGACCGGAAGGACCGGCCCGGGACCGGCCGCATCACGCAGAAGGTCCAGTCGCTTGAGGCCAAGGTTGGCACGCCGTTGCGGAAGTAGGCCCGCCCATCGTGCGTCCGCGTCGTCTTCCTCTCGTCCTCCTGGCCGGTCTTGCCGTCCTCGGGGCCAGCCCCCACACCAGAGGTGGTGTGGGGGCCAGCCGTGAGGCGGTTCCTCGCTCCGCCGAGGCCACGGTTCGCCACGTCATCGACGGAGACACCATCGAGCTGACAGACGGCCGGCTCGTGCGCTACCTCGGGATCGACGCGCCGGAGGCGCGTCGCAAACGCGGCGGTCGATGGCTGAGCGATCCGGACCCCTCTGCCGCGCAAGCGACGGAGGCGAACCGGCGTCTCCTGGCCCGGAAGCGCGTCAGGCTCGAGTTTGACGTGCAGACGCACGATCGTTACGGAAGGGTGCTGGCCTACGTGTATGTCCCGACCGACGAGGGACGCGAGGTGATGGTGAACGAGGAGCTCCTCAGGGTGGGATTCGCGCAACCGCTCACCATTCCGCCGAACGTGAAGTACGCGGAGCGGTTTCGCGCGCTCGCCGAGGAGGCCCGCCAACAGCGCCGAGGTCTCTGGCGCGACGGCCGCTAAGGCTCTAAGCGGTGGGGGGATTCGCTGGAGCGGCTTTCGCCGTCAGGAGGGAGGCGCACGACGCCAGGAACTGGCGGTACTGGTCGGATTGCCGGATGTGGCGCAGGTCGGGATCCTTCTGCAGGTACGCGAGGTCGGTGTAGCCCAGCTCGATCGCTCGCCGCAGCGCGCCGATCGCCTCATCGGGCCGCAGCAGCAGCGCATAGCTGCAGGCCAGGTTGTACCACGTCAGCGGATCCTCGCCCTTGAGCTGGGTCAAGCGGAGGTCGATCTGGAGGGCTTTCTCGTGCAGGCCGCGCCGCGTGTACGCATGCCCGAGCGGGATGAGGACGTCGAGGAAATCGGGGTAGGCCCGGAGGAGCTTTTCGTAAAAGACAATCTCAAACTCAAGCTGCTCGAGGGCCCTGGATCGGCGTGGCATACAGAATAATCAGGATCGTGCACGCAAGAATGAATGACTCTATTGTGCCAGACCCGCACCGCTTGTCAAGCGCCCGCGAGGATTTTCTCACCACGGTGCTGACGCGCGTGCAGCGGTTCGCGCGCGGCAGGCCCTGGTATGTGGTGGGCGGGCTGGTGCGCGACCGCCAGCTCAAGCGGTCCGCTCCGTCGCGCAACGCGGATCTCGCGGTCGGGGCGGAGGCGTTGGCGCGATCGCGTGAATTGGCCGCTGCGCTCGGCGGCGCCTATGTGCCATTGGATGAGACCAACGGCAGCGCGCGGATCGTCGTCACAGCGGAGGGCCAGCGCGTGGCATTGGACGTCAGCCAATTCCGGGGCGCGACCCTGGAAGAGGATCTGGCGCGCCGGGATTTCACGTGCAACGCCATGGCCGTGCGGTTGGATGACTGGCTCAGCCGGCCGGATGACCCTGCCGTGCTGATCGATCCGCTCCGCGGCCGGCAGGCGCTTGCCGAGCGGCGGCTTTCGCCGTGTTGTCCTGGCACATTCGACGAGGACCCCGTGCGGATCCTGCGCGCGTTTCGCTTCATGGCGCAGTTCGGCTTCACGCTGGATCCCGCCATGACCCCCGTGATGGCCGCGGCCTGCCCGAGGCTGGCGTCGGTCTCGGGCGAGCGCGTGCGGGATGAGCTGGTGGCCACGTGCGAGACCGATCACGCCGCGCCCGCGTGGCGCGCCCTCAACGCGCTCGGCGCGCTTGATCTCCTCCTGCCCGAGCTGATCCCGGGTCGCGGGATGGACCAGGGGGGATACCATCACCTCGACGTGCTCGACCACCAGCTCGAGACCGTGGCCCAGGCGGACCGCCTCCTGTCGGATTTTGCGGAGTTCTCGCCCGCCCTCCAGGAGCCGATGCGCCGCTATTGCGCCGAGGAGGTGGTGGAGGGGCGATCGCGCAAGGCGCTGATCAAGCTCGCGGGCCTGTTGCACGACGTCGGCAAGCCCGCGCGCCGCACGGTGGAAGCGGATGGCGAGATCTGGTTTCTCGGTCATGAGGAGACCGGCGCCGAGCTGGTCTCGCTGATCGCCGAGCGGCTGCGGCTGGCAAATCGGGAAGCGGACCTCGTCCGCGCGCTGGTCCGCCATCACCTGCGGCCCGGCTTCCTGAGCCGCGAGCCGCAGCTGACGCGCCGGGCGGTCTACCGGTTTTTCAAGACGCTGGGTGAGCACGGCCCGGCCTGTCTCTTTGTCTGGTGGGCCGACCGCATGGCCACTCGCGGCCCGCGCTCCCGTCTGGATCAGCTCGACCAGCAGCGGGCGTTTCTGGAGCAGCTGTTCACCGCCTATTTCTTCCAGGCCGAGGAGGTCGTCGCGCCGCCGAAGCTGCTCGATGGCCGCCGGATCATGGCAACCTTCCAGCTCTCCCCAGGGCCGCTGATCGGCGCGCTGTTGCGGGCGGTGGAAGAGGCGCAGGCGGAAGGCCGCGTGCGCTCCGAGGAAGACGCCCTCGAGCTGGTGCGCGAGACGCTGGCTCATCCGCCATCCGGTTGAGATGGCGGCTCGCGGCACCTCTGTGTTCCTCCTTGGACTGATCGCCTGCCTCTGCCCCATTGCCGCCGCGGGCGCGTCTTCCGCCGAAGTGCGGGCCGGCGTGGGCCGAGAGACCTTCGCGCTGCCCGCCAAGGTGCCGTTGGCCGGCTACAGCCGCCGCAAGGGGAGACCCTCAACCGGCGTCCATGATCCGGTGGGCGCGCGCGCGCTCGTCCTGCGCGATGCCCAGACGACCGCGGTCCTGGTCAGCTGCGACCTGCTCATCGTAGATGAGCGGTTGTTCGACGCGGTGCGCCGGCGCCTCGTCAGCCGCGGCATCCCGCCCGAGGCGGTGCTCGTCGTCGCCGGCACGCACACCCATTCCGGCCCGGGCGCGTACGGCGCCCGGTTCTTTGAGAAGCTCTCGATGGGCCACGCTGATCCCGCCGTGTTCGAGGAGCTCGTGCGCGCGATCACCGAGGCGGTGGTTCGGGCGCACGACACCCTGGAGCCGGTGCGCATGGCCTTCCGCGCAGCGCCGACCGAGGGGTTGGTGTACAACCGCGTCGAGGCGGAGGGCCCGGTGGATGCGGAGCTTGTCGTCATCGGACTGTTTCGGGATTCTACACATGAGCCACTCGCGATCATCGTCAACTTCGCCGCCCACCCGACCACCCTCGGGGCCTGGAACCGGCAGGTGTCCGCGGATTACCCCGGCGTCATTATGCGGGAGCTCGAGGCGCGGTTTCCCACGGCGACGTGCCTGTTTTTCGCCGGCGCCGCGGCCGACCAGGGGCCGGTGAAGACGGGCGAGGGGTTCGAGCGGGCCGAGCGCATCGGGCTGCCACTGGCCCGGCAGGCCGCCGCCCTGCTCGAGGCGGCGCGGGTGGAACCTGCCGAGACGGTGACCGCCAGGCAGCGGGCCGTGGAGCTTCCGCCGGCCGAGGTCCGCCTGGGGCGGTGGGCGGTTCCCCGGTGGCTGGGCGCGCGCTTCGTCGACGATGACGCGACGCTGTCGGTGGTGCTGCTCGGCCGCACCGCGGTCTTCGGCGTGCCCTGCGACCTCGCCGCCTCGCTTGGCGCGGACCTGAAGGCCGCCGCCCGCGCCCATCACCTGCAGCCCGTGATCGCGGGCTTCGCCAATGATTACGTCGGCTACTGCGTGCCCGAAGCGCTGTATCGCGCCAAGCAGTACGAGAGCTCGATGGCGTTCAACGGCCCCAAGGCTGGCGAGCTGCTCGTGGACCATCTGCAGGACATGCTTGATCAGATCGTGACACATGACCGTTCAGAATGACACGATGAAGTCTGCGGCAAAAAGTGTCAGACACTTTTCGACCTGTCGTCTCGCATGGGGAAACGTGTCTGACACTTTTTGCTTGACGCTTTTACTGATCGCCTGTCACCTGTCACTTGTCACGGCGGTTGAGGCGTCGGGCGTTGAGCACGATGGGCCGCCCATCGTCCAGCTCTCGGGCACGCCGTACGAGCTCGGGCGGCAGCACGGCACGATCTTGCGCGAGGAGGTCCGGGCGGCGATCGCGCAGGTGCTGGGGTATTTCCGGCGCTACCTGAAGATCCCGCTGGTGCGGAGCTGGGCGGTGAACTGGTGGCTGGATGCCGCCTGGCGCGCGGCGAGGCCCTTCATGACGCCGGCTCATCTGGAGGAGCTCCGGGGGCTGTCCGACGGATCCGGCGTGCCGCTCCGGGAGCTGGCCCGCCTGCACGCGATCCCGGATCGCACGTACGCCTGCGCCAGCTTCGCGGCCTGGGGACCGGCGACCGCGGACGGCCGGCTCATCCACCTGCGCAACCTGGACTGGAACATCGAGGCGGGCATCCAGCGGTTCGCGGTCGTCTTCGTGGTCCGACCCGCCGGCAAGCACGCCTTCGTGAACGTGGGCTGGGCCGGGTTCACCGGGGTGCTGACCGGCGTCAACGACGCGCAGCTCTCTCTCGGGCAGATCGGCGCGGAGACGGTGGAGGCGACGTTCCGGGGCGAGCCGATGGCGTTCGTGATGCGGCGGCTGCTGGAAGAGGCGGATGACGTGGAGGAAGCGGCGGACCTGGTGGCGCGCGCCCGGCGCACCGTCGGCGTGAACTACGTCCTGGCGGACGCGAAGGCCAAGCGGGGGATTGTGCTGGAGACGACGTCGCACCACCTGGCGCGGTTCGAAGCGGATGATCCGGCCGAGCGCCGCGTTCCCTATGCCCGCCCCATGCGAGGCGCGGTGTTCCGCGCCGATACCGCGATGGATCCGTCCATTCGGGACCGCCAGGTCGCCTCGCGCGGCGACCCGGCCCGGCCGGGCCTTGAGCCGCCGTCAGGCAGCGCCTATGAGACGCGGTACGTGGGGCAGGCCGCGGGGTTGTCGGCGGCGTTCGGGGAGCTCGACGCGGCGCGGGCCCAGGCGATCGCTCAGACCATCGCCCCTGACTCCAACGTGCAAAGTGTCATCTTCGCCTGGCCGGATCTCTGGGTCGCCAACGCCCAGGGCGACACCCCAGCCGCCCGCACGACGTACCACCATCTCGACGCTGCCTCCCTCCTTCAACTTTAAGTGCCAGGCACTTCGCCGGTTCAAATTATCGCCGGGCTGTGGAAAACTTGAGTTTTCCACAGACACGGCAAGAATCTAACCGGGAAAGTGCCTGGCACTTTTACTCGCCGAGGATCTTGATGACGACGCGCTTCTTGCGTTTACCGTCGAACTCGGCGTAGAAGACCTGCTCCCACGGGCCGAGGTCGAGCTTGCCCTTCGTGATCGGCAGCACCGCTTGGTGGCCGATCAGGGAGCGCTTCAGGTGCGCGTCGCCGTTGTCCTCGCCAGTGAGGTGGTGCTGGTAGTCTTTGCCTGACGGAACCAGCCGCTCCAGCAGCTCCCAGAAATCCTGCCACAGGCCTTCCTCGTCGTCATTGACCCAGATGCTGGCCGTGATATGCATGGCCGAGACGAGGCAGAAGCCTTCCTTGACCCCGCTCTGCCGGACGAGGGATTCGACCCGGTCGGTGATGTTGATGAGCTCGCGACGGTTCGGCGTGTTGAACCACAGGTATTCGGTGAGCGACTTCATCGGTGAAGAGGTGTCAGACACCTTTCAAAGCGGGAAAGGTGTCTGACACCTTTGCCAGCTCGGCGGGGAGGCCGAAGCTGATGTCCTCGCGCACCAGCTCCCACTCTTCCACCTTGGTGGCGCCCAAGCGCTTGAGGGTCTCGACGACCTCCTGCACCAAGTGCTCGGGCGCCGACGCGCCCGAGGTGACCCCGACGCAGCGCACCCGGTCGAACCAGGCGGGGAGGATCTCCGACGCGTCAGTGATGAGGTAGGCGCGCCGGCCGGCGTCCTCCGCCACCTCGGTCAGCCGGATGGAGTTGGAGCTGTTCTTCGCGCCGATGACCAGGATGACCTCGGCCTCCTGCGTGATCGCCTTGACGGCGTTCTGCCGGTTCTGGGTGGCGTAGCAGATGTCGTCCTTGGGGGGGAGGACCAGCTTGGGGAAACGCGCGTGCAGCGTCTCGATGATCTCGCGGGTATCATCCACGCTCAGGGTGGTCTGCGTGATCACCGCCACCTTGCCGGGATTCGGTACCTCGACGGTCCTGGCCTCCTCGACCGTCTGCACCAGCCGGATCGCGCCGGGCACCTCGCCCATCGTCCCCTCGACCTCCTCGTGGCCGGCATGGCCGATGAGCAGCAGCGTGTAGCCTTCCCGCGCGAAGCGGATCGCCTCGACGTGGACCTTGGTGACGAGAGGGCAGGTCGCGTCCACCACGCGCAGGCGCCTGGCCTTGGCGTCCGCGTGGACCGCCGGCGAGACCCCATGGGCGCTGAAGATCGCGGTGGTCCCCGTCGGCACCTCCGTCAACTCCTCAACGAACACAGCCCCCTTCTGCCGCAGCGTATTGACGACGTGGGGGTTGTGGACGATCTGCTTGCGGACGTACACCGGGCCGGGCAGGCGGTCCAGGGCCTGCTCAACGACTTCAATGGCCCGCACCACGCCGGCGCAGAACCCACGGGGTTTTGCGAGGATGACCTTCTCGAGCGCCATGAGGCCTTCTATTATAGCAGGGTGCGGCGGAAGAAGCGGAGGCTGGCGCGCTTGAGGTAGGGCAGGGCCAGGTACGACGTGTAGTGGCCGAAGGGGAGGAAGACCGTCTCCGGATCCCCCAGCGCCTTCCGCAGCCTGACGCTGTTGGCGCGCCCGACCGTGTGGTCGAACAGCGCAATGAACAGGAGCACGCGCGTGCGATCCACATACGGCGCCAGCCGGATCGGGTCGGTCGTGACCCGTCCGCGCAGCAGCCGCTCCAGCGTGTCACGGTCCATGCGCTGCTGCGCCAGGTACTTCACCAAGGGCTTCGTCAAGAGGGGGTCGCGCGAGGTGATGAGGATCTCCGCGATGCTGCCGCCGGCCAGCGCCACCACGTGCGCCTTCAGGCGCGGCTCCACCGCCGCGGTCATGACGCCGGCGATGCCGCCCATGCTGATGCCGAAGCTGCCCAGGCGGGCGGGATCGACCCGTTCGTGCTGCGCCATCCAATCCACCACCTGCCGGCTCCGGATCAGCCCCTGGCGCAGCAACAGCTCCAGCCGATCCGCCTGGTGTTCGGGGGAGATCTTCAGCGTCTTGCGGTGCACCAGCGCGACGTGGAAGCCATGGCGCGCCAGGTAGCGGCAGACGCCGCGCTCGAGCGGATAGTCGCCGCCAAGGATCGGGTTGAAGAGGATCGCCGGCTGCCGGCCGGACCGCGTCGACTCAAACCATTCCACCTCGACGACCGGCTCGGTCGGCGTAAACCCCGCCGCCGACAGCGGAAACTGCACCCGCAGCTCCCGAAACGCTCGCTGCTCGCGCAGGAGCTGGACGGCGGCCTCGGGCGTGTGATCCGGATAGTCGTAATACGCTGCGAGCTCGGGAGGCAGCGGCTGCGGCGCGGGTCCCGTGAGGCGCAGCGGCGCATGCGCGCAGCCCCCGAGCGCCAGCGCCACCAGCAGGAAGACATGGGTCCAGAACAATTGGGTCCAGGTCCATTTTTCTGTAACGAGGCCGAGAGAAAAATGGACCTGGACCCGTTTTTTCATGGGCTTCCGCCGGCCGGCGGTCGGGGGCGGACGTAGATCGGATTGGAGATGATCCACGGCTTGCCGTGGCGCGTCACTTCGAGCCGGTAGGCGCCCGGTTCGATGACCGGCACGTCCCACGACAACCCGGTCATCCAGGCAATCGGCTGGCCGTCTTTGAGCAGCGCCATCTGCGCGGCAGCCGGCAGCGTCACCCGGAGCCGCAGGCCGTCCGCCAGCGCCACCTCATCCCCCATGACCCCCAGGACGCGCTCGCCCAGGGACGCCACACACGCAAATCCCCGCGCCTCGGCCGTCAGCTCGATGGAGAGGTACGCATGGCCCCTGCGCAACGCGTCATAGATCGCCTCAGGCGTCAGCGGGCCAGCCGGGACCAGCAGGTGCGTGCGGGCCATCTGGAACATCATCTCGTACGGGGCGAACGTGATCCCGAGGGCGTGGAACTCGTGCGCATCGGCCGAGCCGATGCCGACCGCCTTCCCGTGCTGGTGGATCATCGCGTCCCACGCGCTGAGCGGGTCGTAGGGCCGGTCCAGGATCGAGTAATAGAACGGGCCGGCCGGCGCGGTCAGGGTCCAGAGGGCGAGGCGCAGCTTGTTCTCATCGAGCGTGTCGTGGGCGACGTTGTAGGCCTCGATGCCGGTAAAGCCCGTGACCGTCCAATCCCGCCACCGCCCGTTCTTGAAATAGGGGTGGGCGATGAACCCCAGCCCGCCCTGCCGATTAACCTCATCGATGACCTGCTGGGCGGTGAACTTGTGCCGGTCGATCTCCTCCGTCACGTTCAACGCGAGGTAGTGCCCGCTGGGAGTGGAGATCTCCACCCCGATCAACGCCAGCACCGTCCCGTGCCAGCCCTGCCGGCCATCCCGCAGCGGCTGCAGGGTATTGTGCTCGGTGAAGACGAGGTAATCGAGGCGCATGGCGTTCGCGACGCGGATCGCCTCTTCAAAGCGGCCATGGGCGTCATGCGAATAGCGGGTGTGGATGTGGATGACGCCGGCGACATCCACGTAGCCCTGCGTGATGAGGGGGGATGTCTCCGGCCGATGCAGGGGCAGGGGGAGCAGGATCCGTGTGGGGTCCGGGAACACCGTGCATCCCGCCACCCCCAGCAGGATTAAGACCAGCGCCACGTCCGAAACGACCGCAAAAGGTGTCAGACTGCTCTGTCGAAAAGCCGCTGGGACGACTGCAACAGGTGTCAGACACTTTTTGACCTCTCGTCTCGCAGCGGGAAACGTGTCTGACACTTGTTGCCCTGGAACCGTAGCTTTTCGACAGAGCAGTGTCAGACACCTTTCGACCGGTCGTCTCGCAGCGGGAAACGTGTCTGACACCTTTTGCTGGCTGTGAGACATCAGGGTTCTGAGCGGCCCGTGAACTTGAGCGCTGCCAGGTGCATCGTGGGCATGATCGCGCAGCCGAGCTCCTGGCTCGGGTCTGCGACGAGGCGCCGCTCGTTCGAGATCCCGAGCACCCGGCTGAAGGCCTCCAGCAGGCTCTGGGTAAACCGCAGGGTCTGCACCGGGTGGGTCCGCTTGCCGTCTTCGATCAGGAACGTGCCCTCGCGGGTCAGGCCGGTCATCAGCGCCTCGCGCGGGTTCAGCAGGCCGTTCACATAGTGGAAGCGGGGGATGAACAGCCCCCGCGCGCATCGGCGGATCATCTCCTCGAGGCGGTGCTGCCCGGGCGCCATGCCCAGGTGCAGCGGGAGCGGCCCCTCGACCTCGTCCGGCGGCATCGCGTGCCCGGTCGAGGGGTGGCCGAAGCGCGCGCCATAGGCGGCGTCAAACACCATCCCGGCGGCCTTGCCGCGATCCACGAGGAGGACCCGCTGTTTCGGCACGCCCTCAAAGTCGAACGGCATCCGCAGGCCCGCCCGCTCGCGGCCGTCATCGTAAATCGTCACCTGCGGGTCCATGACCAGCTCGCCCATCCGGCCCGCGAGGAAGCTGGTTCGTTCCTCCACGCTCTTCGCGCCGAAGGCGGTGGAGCCCAGCCACGTGACGAGGTCGGCCACCGCCTCGGGCTCAAGGATCACTTCATACGCGCCCAGCGGCAGCGCCACGGGGTCCTTCCGGTGCAACGACTGGCCGAGCGACCGTTCCAGCAGCCGCTCCAGATCCAGCCGATCCACATGCGGGTGCACCCCGCTCGCGTAGCCGGACAGCTTCCGGTACAGGGTCACCAGCTTGGCCGCCGACACCGTGGAGGCGGCGTAGCACGCGACGCCGGCGGAATTCATCACGGCGAACTCATCCTCGCCGGTCATCATCGAGCCGGCGAGGGCGACCCCGGCGCCCTGGCAGAGCTGCGTCAGCCGCTTGAGCCGCCCCACAACCTCGGCCGCCGGCACGCGCGCGGTGGCCTCCACGTAATCCGCGCGCGTGCGCACGCGGTGCCGCCTCGGCAGCGGCGGCACCGTGGCCTGCGACGGGGCGTGGCGGGCGATTTCCGTCGCGGCGCGCACGCAGCGCGCCAGGCTCGTCGGCGCGAGGGTGTCCGCGCTGGCCACCCCCACGCGGTGATCCTCGAGCACCTTGACCGTGACGGTGACGTGCTCCTGGACGAGGTCCTGGTGGATCGCCTCGTACGCGAACCGGAACACCCGCCGGGTGGTCGCGTGGGCGCAGACGCTGATCCCGTCGGCGCGCGGGCGCTTCACCAGCGTGGACAGCGCCCCGAGCACCCGCGCCTCACCAATCATCTCCCGCCTGCTGCGCGTCCCTGATGGCCCAACGGGTCCTGCCGCGGCGTCCCCCACGGCCGTCCTCGCCGCGCCGCACGATCGGCGTCGTCGGCTCCGGGCGGCGTGGGGTCCCCCGCCGCGTCACCCGTCGGGCTCGCGCACCGTGCGCGAGCTGCGGGGAGGCGATGCCGTCGAGCGAACGGCCGCACGCTGGGCGGCCGGAGCGATGCCGCGAACCGACCGCGAGCCCACCCCGCAGCCAACAGCCTCATCGCGCAGCCGATCTCGGCCATCTGCATCATTTCGCCGGGGCGACCATGACGCCGTCGAACCGCGCGTACGAGGAGCCGTGCCCGACGTGGATGAGCTGCATCGGCTCGCCCTTCGCGCAGTTCGGCACGCCCCACAGCCGCCACTCCTCCCGCCGGCCCACCCCGGTGCACCGCCCCCAGAAGACCGGCGTGATGCCGGTATAGAGCGGATTGTTCACCAGCCGCTCCCGCCGGCCGTTGACGATCTTCCACCCGATCTCGGTGGTGAACTGGAAGTTGAGCCGCCGGTCGTCGATCGACCAGCTCTTGTTCGTCGAGAGCAGATAGCCCTGCTTGATGTCGCGGCAGAGCTCCTCGAGCGTCGCCTCGCCGGGCTCAAGGTTGACGTTGGTCATCCGCACCAGCGGCGGCACGTTCCAGTGCTCGGCCCGCATCGCCCCGCCGCTCGCCGAGAGCCCGATGCGCGCCGCCGATTCCCGCGAGCTGAGGTAGCCCACGAACCGCCCCTCCCGCACCAGCTCGACCCGCTGCGCCGGCACGCCCTCGTCGTCAAACCCGAAGCTGCCCACGCCGCCCGGCACGGTCGCGTCGGCGACGATCGTCACGCGCGGCGAGCCGTACCGCACCCGCCCCAGCTGCTCGGGGGTGAGGAAGCTGCCGCCGGCGTAGCTGAGCTCCTGGCCGAGGGCCCGGTCCAGCTCGACCGGATGCCCGCACGATTCGTGCAGCTGCATGACGACCTGCGTGGGATCCAGCACGATCGTCGTCTCGCCGGCGCGCGGCGGTTCGGCCCGCAGCAGGTGCAGGGCCTCGTCGCGGGCGAGGGAAGCGCCCCCGACGAGATCGAGCTGCTTGACGTATTCGAAGCCGGCCTGCGCCATCGCCCCGTGGTGGGAGTTGGGGTAGCTGCGGGTCTGGACGTCATCGCCCCGCTGGGCCACCACCTCCAGGCCCGCGCCGCTTTCGACGAGCTCCTGCTCGATCCGCGCCCCCTCCGTGGAGCAAAACAGCTTGCGGCGTTTGTGGAAGTCCATGTGGGTGGTGGCGCGCTGGATGGCGTCAGGGCCCAGGACCGTGGTGTTGGCCCAGAGGAGGTAGTCCAACTTCTGCGAGAGCGGCACGGTGAACGGGTCGACGGCGTACCGCGACACGTGGCGGGCGCGCACGGGCTTGACCGGCGCGAGGGGTCTCGGGTGGATGTTGAGCAGCGCCGAGGCCTTGGCGAGCTCGATCGCCTGGCGGATGGCCCGCGTCAGGCCCGCCAGGGACAGGTGGGGCGTGGCGGCGAACCCCCACGCGTGCTTGACCAGCACGCGGATGCCCACCCCCGCGCTTTCCGACAGGCTGATGGAGGACACGCGCCCCTGCTCAGCGACAAGGCTTTCGTGGAGCAGGTGCTCATACCGCACATCGGCGTAGTCGACGCCGCGGCGCTTGAGCTCGCGGATCGTCTGCGCCAGCAGCTCGTAAGGCAGAGCACCCATGACCGTTTTTTATACCATACCCGACGGGCTTTGTCTTTGCGAAACCCTCCACGGATGGGTTAGAATACCCCGCACATGGTCCCACGACCTGGGCGGCCCCGCCTCTGGCGGGGCGGGTCGCCCACAAGAATTCACGCCAGGTGCCGCGACCCCAGGCCGGTTCGGTCGAACCGGCCCACGCCCAGGTAGCGGGATGGACTACATCCCCCGCCGTCTCCTCGAAGCGCCGTTTCGCCGCCTGAGCCGTCGCTCGCTCCTCGACCGGCTCCACGCGGTGCGCGCCCTCGCGGAGGCGCGAGGCGTGCGGTACGTCGACGACGCCGGGCGTTCCCGCACGATCGACATCGCCTTTAAGCCCTGGGTGCTGACCAGCGCGCAACTATGGCGGTTCCACCGGATGGCGCAGGCGCTGGCCGACGCCCTGCTGAAGCTGACGCATTTGCATGCGCGGCTGCCCGCGGTGCGGCAGGTCGTCCGCTTCGAGCCGGCGCGCGCGGCGTGGCTGTCGCGCTGCGCGCACCCCCGCAGCCGCCCGCTGGCGGTGCTCGGCCGGCTGGATTCGACCGCGATCTACGACCACGGCCGCTGGCAGGCCGACTTCCGCATGCTGGAGCCGAACACGGTGGGGGTCGGCGGCGTCCACTACGCGCCCGCCGCCTGCTCGGTCGCGCTGGATGTCGTCGGCGATCTGCTCGCCGGCGCGCTGCGCGGGCGCGCCATCACCGCGACGCCGGACCCGCGCCAGCTGCTGGTCGATGAGCTCGCCGCCGTGGCCAAGCGCCTCGGCCGGCCGCTGCGCGGCGTGGCCCTGATCGAAAACACCGACTTCACCACGGGCACCGACGAATTCCAGGAGCTGGCGCGGTATCTCAACGGGCGCGGGATGCCGGCGGTCGTCGCCGATCCGAGGGACGTGCGCCTTGTGCGCGGCGAGCTCGTGGCCAAGCGCCTCCGGGTAGATTTGCTCTACCGGGACTCCGAGCTGGAGGAGTTCGTGGACCTGGAGGCCGATGGGCACCGGCTGACCGGCGTGCGCCATGCGGCCGCGCACGGCCGGCTCATCTCCGGCCTGACGTGGGAGTTCGACCAGAAATCCGCGTGGGAGATCTTCACCGACGCGCGCTACAGCCGCTACTTCACCGCGTCGCAGCGGCGGCTCTTCCGCGAGCACCTGTTGTGGACCCGCCTCGTGCGTGAGGCCGTCGTCTCGGATCCCGCCGGGCGCCCCGTGGAGCTGCCGCGGTTCATCCGGCGCAACCGCCGGCGCCTGGTCCTGAAGCCCAACACGATGTTCGGCGGGGAAGGGGTCGTGATCGGGCACACCGTCAGCCAGCGCGTGTGGGAGCGGGAGCTGGCCCGCGCGCTGCACGGCAAGGAGCGCTACGTCGTGCAGGAGCTCGCCCGCATCGCGATGGATACGTTTCCGATCCTGGCCGACGGCGGCGCGCCGTGGCACACGCGCTGCGTCGTCTCCGGGTTTTTCTTCAACTCGTTTGGCGTCGGGCTCATCGGCCGCTTCTCCGGGCTTCCGGTCGTCAACGTCTCCCGCGGCGGCGGCCTCATCCCCGCCCTCTGGGCGCATTGAACATGGGAGCTGCCTGTCGCGCGCGGGGGACTCTGCGCTGTCTGCTGGCGCTCGGCCTCAGCGGTGTGGTGGCGGGTCTTCTCAGAGCACAACTTGTCCAGGGCAAGGAGGGAACGATGGACACCAGCCAGAACCCGTCGGCGCCGTCGTGGAAGACGTGCCCGATCCCCACGGACGCGGAGCTGCGCCGGCTGCTGACGCCTGAGCAGTACGCCATCGTGCGCGAGCAGGGCACCGAGCGGCCGTTTCACAATGCGTACTGGAACCACAAGGCGGCGGGCATCTACGTGGACATCGTCACGGGCGAGCCGCTCTTCGCCTCAACGCAGAAGTTCGACTCCGGGACCGGCTGGCCCAGCTTCACCGAGCCCATCGACAAGGCGCGCCTGAAGCTCGTGTCCGACACCGGCCACGGCATGGTCCGGACCGAGGTGCGCGCCAGGCGCAGCGACTCGCACCTCGGGCACGTCTTCGATGACGGCCCCCCGCCGACCGGCGAGCGCTACTGCATCAACTCGGCCGCCCTGCGCTTCATCCCGGTCGAGCAGCTCGAGGCCGAAGGCTACGGCGAGTACCTCGCGCTCTTCCAGTCCTCACCGGACGCGCACAGCTAAGTGGTGGGATGATGGGTGAGAGGCTCGTGCTGGACTTGGAGACGCAGCGGGATTTCATGGAGGTGGAGGGGCGCAAGCCGGAGCTGCTGGGCGTGTCAGTCGTCGGCGTCTACAGCTACCAGGGGGACCGGTACGACGCGTATCGCGAAGCGGACCTGGCGGCCACGCTGGCCCCGCGATTGCAGGCGGCGGAGCTGCTCATCGGGTTCAACATTCGGCGCTTCGACCTGCCGGTGCTGCAGCCGTACCTGCCGTATCCGGTCACGACGCTGCCGGCGCTCGACCTGTTAGAGGAAGTCGTCAAGAACCTTGGCCACCGGGTCAGCCTGGACAGCCTGGCGCAGGCCACCCTCGGCCGGGGCAAGTCGGGCAGCGGGCTGGACGCGCTGCGCTGGTTCAAGGAGGGCCGGTTCGACCTCATCACGACGTACTGCCTCGATGACGTCAAGCTCACCAAGGAGCTCTACGAGTACGGCAAGCAGCACGGGCGGCTGTTCGCGACGAGCCGCTTCAGCGATGAGAAGCTCACCGTGGCCGTCTTCTGGCCCGAGCGCAAACGGGAGCTGGGCGCCATCGCGAAGATCCTGACGGAGGCGTTCGACAAGCGGCTCCAGATCGAGATCGAGTACCTCTCGCAGAGCGTCGCCACCGGCGGATCCCCCCAGCGCGTGCGCCGGGTGGATGTCTACGCCATCCGCGAGCCGTACTTCGAGGGCTTCTGCCACTTCCGCCAGGACGTGCGGCAGTTCCGCATCGACCGCATCCTCGACATCAAGCCCACCTGGCAGCGCTACACGATCCCGCCGGACTTTGTGCCCACCGCCCTCGCGGAGTAAGCGGTCATGCAGGTCACCATCCTCGGCGCAGGGACGGCGATCCCGGCGCGCGGGCGCAGCCCGGCCGGGGTCTACGTCCGCGTGGCGGACGAGCACATCCTGTTGGACGCCGGCGCCGGAACGCTGCAGCGGCTGCACGCGATGGGCGCGCCGTGGCCTCAGCTCGACCGCATCTTCCTGACGCATTTCCACATCGACCACTGCCTTGACCTCGTGTCCATCCTGTTCGCGCTGCGGATCCCCGGCTTGGAGCGCGCGAAGCCGCTCGTCGTGTACGGCCCACCCGGCCTCCGGCAGCTCTATCGACGGCTCAACACCGCGTTTCATGGATGGCTGACGCCGCGAGGGTTTCGGCTTGTCCTCAAGGAGCTTGGCCCCGCGACGCTGCGGCTGCCGGGCTACGCCGTGACGACGAAGCGGATGGACCACGGCGCGACGCACGCGATCGGCTACCGCCTGACCGCGCGCGGCAAGCGCCTGGCGTACTCCGGGGATACGGAGGCCTGCGCCGGCATTGTGGAGTTGGGCAGGCGCGCCGATCTGCTGCTGCTCGAGTGCTCGATGCCCGATGCGCGGAAGGTCGACGGCCACCTGACGCCGAGCGAATGCGGCCGCATCGCGGCGGCGGCCGGCGTACGTCATCTCGCGCTGACCCACTTCTACCCCGTGTTCCACGGCATTGATGTCCGCGCCTGCGTGCGCCGCGCGTTCCGCGGCCGCCTGACGCTGGCCCGCGACGGCTGTCGGTTTATCTTGTAAGGAGAACGGTGCGCAGCGATGCGCCGCATCATCGTCATCCCTGGCCGCGGCTCCAAACCCGCCTACGCCTGCAAGCTGCGCTATGTCCGCGAGGTCCTGACCGAGAGCGTCCGCCGGGCGGACCCGACCGCCGGCCGGTGGCTGGCGAGGCATCCGCGGACCATCCAGTTGGCCTACTACGCCGACCTGTTCCGGCGCCTCACCGGCGAGCGGCCGGATCCGTGCGAGAGCTTCCGCGGGCCCATCGACCGGCTGTATGCGGACAGCCGCGCGTGCCCCACGTGGCTGGCGTTCCGCGGCGCGCTCCAGGATCTCGGCATGGACGCGGCGATGATCCTGGCGCGGTGGTTGAAGCCCGCCACGAGGCGGCGGCTGATCGGCCGGCAGTTCCTCGACGTCGGGCGCTACTTCCGCCACCACGCGTTCGCCTCGCGCGTGCGGGCCCGGCTTTCGGAGAAGCTCGTGCCGGCGCTGCGCCGGCGGGAATCTGTGCTCCTGCTCGCGCATAGCCTGGGGTCGGTGGTGGCCTACGACGTCCTGTGGAAGCTCTCGCACATGAGCGAGTACGCCGCGCTGCGCCGTCGACGCGTGGCCCACCTGGTGACGATGGGCAGCCCGCTCGGCGATGGCACCGTCAGGACGCTGTTGCTCGGCTGGCGCTACCCGGCCGCGCAACGCTACCCCGCCAACATCCTCCGCTGGACCAACCTCTCGGCGCGCGGCGATCTCATCTGCCACGACGCGCGGCTGGCGAACGACTTCCGGCCGATGCTCGAGCGCGGCGTGGTGGGCCGGTTCGAGGACGTCGTCAACGTCTGCACCGTGTACCGCGGCCGGCAGGGGCGGTGGAACCCGCATAAGCTCTACGGCTACCTCCTCTTGCCCGAGGTGGGCCGCCTCCTCGCCGCCCACCTCCGAGCTTAAGAAGGTGTCAGGCACTTGTCCCGCTTTGAAAGGTGCCTGACACCTTTTTGACGAGGTCCTGAGAGGGGTCTATAATAAAAGGTGACGGAGGTGATCCCCATGAACGTGCTGAAGACCGGATGCTTGCTTGCCCTGTTGACGGTGCTGCTGGTCGTCGTCGGGCACTTCATCGGCGGGTCCCAAGGGGCGACGGCCGCATTCGTGTTCGCGCTGGTCATAAACCTGGGCGCCTACTGGTTCAGCGACCGGCTGGTCCTGGCCATGTACCGGGCCAAGCCGCTCGGCGAATCCGAAGCCCCGCAGGTGCACCGGGTGGTCCGGGAGCTGGCGACCCGCGACCGGATCCCGATGCCGAAGCTGTACTGGCTGCCGACGGCCACCCCCAATGCGTTCGCCACCGGCCGAAGCCCGCAACACGCCTCGATCGCGGTCACATCGGGTTTGCTGGAGGTCATGCGTGAGGAGGAGCTCAAGGGGGTGCTGGCGCACGAGCTCAGCCATGTGAAGAACCGCGACACGCTCGTGATGTCGGTCGCCGCGTCGGTGGCCGGCGCGATCTCCATGCTGGTGCGCTGGGCGTACTGGGGCATGGGGTGGGGCGGTGGGGACCGCAGCGGCCGTCGCAACGGCAACGCGGCGCTCCAGCTCGGGGCGCTCTTGGTCATCGCGATCCTCGCGCCCCTGGCGGCCATGTTGATCCAGATGGCGATTTCGCGCACCCGCGAATTCGGCGCGGACGAGACCGGCGCCCGACTGACCGGCAACCCCCAGGGGTTGGCGAATGCGCTCGAGCAGCTCGACCGGGCGGCGCGCGCCCATCCGCTTCCGCAGGTGAACCCGGCGACGGCGCACCTGTTCATCGTCAATCCGCTCCGAGGCGATGCGATCGCCAAGCTGTTTTCGACGCATCCTCCCATTGAGGAGCGAGTCCGCAGGCTGAGATCGATGAGGTTGTAACGGGCGAGCACCGCTCCCGCGGGGCCGTTTCTATTTTTCGCAAGCGGTTGACGGGAGCGAAAGAGAGAAGCGGTCCGGGTTTGGCGGGGGGATCCGCACGCCAAAAGAGTTGAGGGGACAGCTCGCGTTACCCGCAACGGTGCTGAGTCTGCTATTGGCTGGTGCCCCAGCCTTCGCCCAAGACCTGACGGTGGCGGCCAACGTGGACAAGACGACGGTGGCCGTCGGCGAGCCGTTTACCGTGACCATTACGGTCAGCGGCGATCTGGAGGGGGTCGAGGTGCCGCCTGCGACCTTTCCTGAGGGCTTCGCGGTGGCCGCCCGCAGCCAGTCCACCAACTTCTCCATGCGCAGTGGCGCCATCGAGCGGTCGATGGGGATGACCTTCGTCCTGGCGGCCCAGCAGGCCGGCGCGTTTGAGATCGGGCCGTTCACCATCAGGAAAGGCAAGCAGGAGCTTCACACGGAGCCGATCGCCGTCACGGTCACGCCGTCCGCGCTTCAGCCCAAGCGCCGCCCCCCTCCTCAAGGAGAGCGTTTTACCCTGTAACGCAACAGACAGGGCCTCTTCGAGCCCCATCCCACAACAGCTAGTATTTTCTGGCTTGACAAGCCACCTTGCTGTGCTACACTCGCCAGTGGATGACCCCAAGCACTTGTGGAGGCTTGGGGAGTTCAGGCCAATATCTTGGGCTCGAGGAGGAACGGCGTATGGCTGACGGGATCAAGACGGCAGAAGGGATGTCAGGAGAATCCACCATGATCCTCCATGAGCCAGCAAAATCTACGAAACGCGGACTGACCATCCCCCGTCGATGGACCCGGCCCAGCGTCCAGCCGTTCGATGAGACCGCCTGGGAGCTGCGCACCGCGACCATCGGCAACGAGAAAGGTGAAGTCGTCTTCGAGCAGAAGGACGTGGAGGTGCCGACCGCGTGGTCGCAGCTGGCCACCAACGTCGTCGTCTCCAAATATTTCCGCGGCCCCCTCGGCACCCCGTCGCGCGAGCGCAGCGTCAAGCAGCTCATCGGGCGTGTCGCCGACACGATCGCCGGCTGGGGGGTGAAGGACGGCTACTTCGCCACATCGGAGGATGCCGAGGCCTTCCGCGCCGAGCTCTCCTACCTCCTCCTCAACCAGGACGCGTCGTTCAACTCCCCCGTCTGGTTCAATGTCGGGATCGAGCCCCGCCCCCAGTGCTCAGCCTGCCAACCGCATTACGCACTCATCAATACCGCGAACGGCCTCATGCCGATCGGCGAGATGGTTGAGAAGCATCTCGTTGGGTTGCCGGTCTATGATGATCAGGGGTTGACGCCGGTGGTCGCTGTGAAACATAACGGCCGTAAGCCGGTGTACCGCATCCAACTGAATGATGGGTTTTCAGTCGAGGCGACGGGTGATCACCTGGTCTGTGCCCATCAGGCTCGTCGAACCCGCCGCATTGAATGGCGGCGGGTCGACGAGCTCAAGGCCGGCATGGTCATGCGGGTCTATGCCCATGTCCCCAGCACGGTCACGGCGCCTGCCGAGGCCCAAGCGGTCGCGGAGGCCGCGCTGGCCGGCTGGCTGCAGGCCGATGGTTTCGTCGGGCAGTACCCGCAGGGGGCGAATCAGTCCCTCACAATTGAGTTCATGACGGTGGACGACCAGGAACACGGCTGGGTGATGGGTCATATCCAGCAGGCGTTTCCTGACCATCATTACCATGTGACCGAAGTCTCAACGAAGGATCCGACGCTACGCTGCCGGCGGGTCCGATTCTCTGGTGAGGGCCTGAGGCCGTTTGTCGAGCGGTACGGGTTGCTCAAGCGGGGACAGGATCTTCGCGTGCCCGACCCAATCTGGACCGCACCGAACGATGCCGCGGCGGCGTACGTGAAGAGCCTCTTCCAATCAGATGGGTACGCGGCCGTCCACGTCCCGAGCGCGCATGTCGCGTTCGCCGTGACCTCGAGGCGGTGGGCGGAAGAGCTCCAGCGATTGTTGACGCGGTTCGGCATCTACGCCCGCTTGCGGCAGAAGAAGGAGCGGCGGCCGGACCGCTACGACATGTGGGAGCTCGACGTCTCGATTCATTCGGAACGCGAGGCGTTTCAACGCTCGATCGGGTTCATCTCGGAGCGGAAGAACGCCAAGCTGCGGGAGTCGCTGGGGGTCGCGGGCACGCGCTGCTCAGATGTCAGGTATTCCACGGTCGTGTCCGTTGAGCCGATCGGCGAGATGGACGTCTACGACATCCAGACGCGAAGCGGCCGCTACCTGACGAACTCTGTCCTCGTCCATAACTGCTTCATCCTCTCCGTGACCGACACCATGGAGTCCATCCTGGAGTGGTACCGCAACGAGGGGATGATCTTCAAGTACGGCTCAGGCTCCGGCCTCAACGTTTCCCCCATCCGCTCCGCGCGCGAGCGGCTGGCCGGCGGCGGCACGGCGTCCGGGCCGGTGTCGTTCATGCGCGCGGCGGACGCCTCGGCCGGCGTGATCAAGTCGGGCGGAAAAACGAGACGCGCGGCCAAAATGGTGGTGCTCAACGCCGACCACCCGGACATCACACCGTTCATCCTCTGCAAGTGGAAGGAGGAGGAGAAGGCGCACAAGCTCATCGACCTCGGCTACGACGGGACCATCGACGGCGAGGCGTACGGCTCGGTGTTCTTCCAGAACGCGAACAACTCGGTGCGCGCGACCGACGAGTTCATGAAACGCGCGCTCGCCGATGAGGAATGGGACCTGAAGGCCGTGACGACCGGCGAGGTCATGGAGCGGGTCAGGGCGAAAGACCTCCTGCGGCTCATCGCCGAGGCGACGTGGCACTGCGGCGACCCCGGCATGCAGTTCGACACGACGACGAACGATTGGCACACCTGCCCTAACACCGGCCGGATCAACGCGAGCAACCCCTGTAGTGAGTACGTCCACCTCGACGACTCAGCCTGCAACCTTGCCTCCATCAACCTCCTGAAGTTCCTCGATGATGACGGCAACTTCCTGATCGAGCAGTTCAAGTACGCGGTGCGCATCATGATCCTCGCGCAGGACATCGTCGTGGACAACTCCTCCTATCCCACCGAGAAGATCGCCAACAACGCCCGCGACTACCGCGAGCTCGGCTTGGGGTTTGCCAACCTCGGGGCGCTGTTGATGTCGCTGGGCATCGCGTACGACTCGGAGGAGGGGCGCGCGTGGGCCGGGGCAATCTCGGCGCTGATGTGCGGTCATGCCTATGAGGTCTCCGGCCAGATCGCGGGCGAGCTCGGGCCGTACGCGGGCTTCGCGCGCAACCGCGAGCCGCAGGTCCGCGTGCTGCGCAAGCACCGCGCCCAAGTGGACAAGATCAACCATCGCCTCGTGCCGCCGCCGCTGTTGCAGGCGGCGACGCGCGCCTGGGATGAGGCGATCCGGCACGGCGAGGCCCGCGGGGTGCGCAACTCCCAGATGACGGTGATCGCACCCACCGGCACGATCGCCTTCATGATGGACTGCGACACGACGGGCATCGAGCCGGACATCGCGCTCGTGAAGTACAAGCGGCTTGTCGGCGGCGGGATGCTGAAGATCGTCAACCAGACGGTGCCGCGGGCGCTCAAGAAGCTGGGCTACGAGCCTGCCGAGGTCGACGCGATCCTCAAGCACGTCGATGAGCAGGAGACGATCGAAGGCGCGCCGGGCCTTGCGCCGGAGCACCTGCCGGTCTTCGACTGCGCGTTTCGCGCGATCCACGGCACGCGCTCGATCCACTACATGGGCCACGTGCGCATGATGGCCGCGGTGCAGCCGTTCATCAGCGGGGCCATCTCCGAGACGATCAACATGCCGGAACACGCCACGATCGACGACATCATGCAGGCCTACGTGGAGGGCTGGCGGCTGGGGCTGAAGGCGATCGCGATCTACCGCGACGGCTCCAAGCGCGTGCAGCCGCTCTCGACGAGCAAGGACGACAAGATCGCCGTGGCCAAGGGACCGGTCCCGGCCCCGTACCGGCGGCGGCTGGCCGACGAGCGGCAGGCGATCACGCACAAGTTCTCCGTCGGCGGCCACGAGGGGTATCTCACGGTCGGCCTGTTCGAAGACGGCGCGCCCGGCGAGATCTTCATTACCATGTCGAAAGAAGGCTCCACCCTCTCCGGCATCATGGACTGCTTCGCGACGACGGTGTCGCTCTCCCTCCAATACGGCGTGCCGCTCAAGGTGCTCGTGAATAAGTTCAGCCACGTGCGCTTCGAGCCCTCCGGCGTCACGAACCACAAGGACATCCGCTTCGCCAAGTCCATCATCGACTACATGTTCCGCTGGATGGCGCTGAAGTTCCTGCCGGCGGAGGAGGCGCAGCAGTTCAAGGTGACCGAGCTGCCTGGCGCGAAGCCCTCGAACGGCGCCGCGGCCCAGGCCGCCAAGCCCGCCGCGGGAGCCCCGGCGGTCAATCCGTTCGAGCAGCAGGAGCACATCACGTTCGTCGCGCAGGCCGATTCGCCCGCCTGCCACGAGTGCGGCTCGCTGATGGTCCGCAACGGCAACTGCTACAAGTGCGTCAACTGCGGCTCCACATCCGGCTGTTCATAGGAGGAGGTGCGGGATGGGATGGATGCTGACGCCTGAGGTGTCGAAGAAGTGCCGGAAGTTCGTCATGTCCCACTGGGGCCAGGACGGGCTCGAGCAGGTGAGGGAGCGGCCGGTGAGCTGGGTGCGCCATGAGGCGAACCCGCACCTGAAGCAGCTGCGCAAGAAACAGAAGGATACGCCGCTCATCTCGGTGCGCGGCACGGTCAACCGCATCCACCTCGCGCTCTCCACCGAGAAAAAGGGAATGGCCCATGCTTGAGGCGCAACCGAAGTTGAGCGAGATCCCGGAACATATCAAGTCCAGCGGGCGTTTGCTCGTGGACTGGGAGATCCGCGAGTACGTGAAGCAGTCCCGGATGTTGGAGCCCTTCGAAGAACATTTGAAAAGAGATGGGGTGATTTCCTACGGCCTGTCGTCGATGGGCTACGACATCCGGGTGACGGACGAGTATAAAGTGTTCACGAACCTCAAGCAGGCGGTCGTGGATCCCAAGCAGTTTAATCCCGACTCGTTCATCGATTTCAAGGGGCCGGTGTGCGCGATTCCGCCCAACTCGTTCGCGCTGGCGCGCTCGGTGGAGTATTTCCGGATGCCGCGCTCGGTCATGGGCATCTGCATCGGCAAGTCCAGCTACGCACGGTGCGGCATCGTCGTGAACATCACGCCGCTGGAGCCGCAGTGGGAAGGGCACCTGACCATCGAGATCTCCAACACCACACCGCTGCCCGCGCGCATCTACTCCTTTGAGGGGATCGCGCAGGTGCTCTTCTTCGAGGCGGGGTCGCTGCCGGAGACGTCCTACGCCGACCGCAAGGGCAAGTACCAGGGCCAACAAGGGATCACGCTGCCGAAAGTGTAATGCCCGATCTTGCCGCGCCGGACTTCTCCCTCCAGGCTTCGTTGTCTTCCGGCCAGACCTTCCGCTGGATTGCCCTCGATGGCTGGCGGTACGGGTTCATCGATCAGCGTCCGGTCAAAGTCCGCCAGGAGGGCGATCGGCTCGTCTATGAATCCTCCGATCCGGCCCTGTCGCCGGCGCGGCTGCGCCGCTACTTCGCGCTCGACCTCGATCTTCCCGACATCCTCTCCACCATCGATGTGGACATCCAGATCCACGCCGCCATCCGGCGCCACCGCGGGCTGCGGGTGCTGCGGCAGGACGGCTGGGAGACGCTCGCCTCGTTCATCTGCGCGTCCTTCAACAACATCAAGCGCATCGAGGGGATGATCGAGCGGCTCTGCCAGGCCTACGGGGACCCGGTGGGCTTGAACGGGTTCCGCGGCTTCAGCTTCCCGCGCCCGGAGGTCATCGCGGGCGCGTCTGAGCGGAGGCTGCGCAGCCTCGGGCTGGGCTACCGCGCGCCCTACCTGCGGGCCACCGCGCGATTGATCGCCGACGGCGCGCTGCCCTTGGACCACCTGCGCCGCGCGGAGTATGACACGGCGAAGCGGGCGCTGCTGGGCTGCGAGGGCGTGGGGGACAAGGTGGCGGATTGCGTGGCGCTGTTCGGCTTCGAGAAGTACGAGGCGTTCCCGATCGACGTGTGGATGGAGCGGGCGATGCGGTACTACTTCCGGCACCGGCGCATGACCCGCAAGGGGCTGCATGACTACGCGCGGGCCCATTTCGGCCCGTGGGCTGGCTACGCGCAGCAGTACCTCTACCACTACGTCAGGACGCTGCGACACAAGGTGTCAGACACCTTTCCCGCTTTGAACGGTGTCTGACACCTTTTAGGGGAGCTGGTGGATGGTTTTCTTGAGCACCGCGCCCGTGGGATCGAGCTCGTAAATGATTGGGGGGCCGGTGGCGATGTTCAGCTCGAGGACCTGTGCTTTCGTCAGCTGATCCACATGCATCACGATCGAGCGGAGGCTGTTGCCGTGCGCGACGACCAGAATGGTCTGGCCGGCGGTGACGCGCGGCAGGATCTTCGCGGTGAAGTAGGGCAGGGTGCGCGTGGCGGTGTCCTTGAGGCTTTCACTGACGCCGTCCGGGTTCCACGGGGTTTTGTCTTTCGGCGGGGGCACATCGTAGCTGCGGCGCCAGATGTGGACCTGCTGCGCGCCGTACTGTTTCGCCATCTCAGCTTTGTTCAACCCCTGCAAGGCGCCGTAATGCCGCTCGTTGAGCGCCTGATCCTGCTCGATGGGGACGTCCGGTTGGCCGAGGGTCTCGAGGACGATGCGCAGCGTCTCCTGCGCGCGGACGAGCGCCGAGGTGAACGCGCGGTCGAACCGCAGATGGCGGATCAACTCGGCGCCCCGGCGGGCCTCCTCGCGCCCGACATCCGTGAGCGGGATGTCCACCCACCCGGTGAACCGGTTTTCCAGATTCCACTGCGATTGGCCGTGACGGATCAGGACCAGCGTGCCCATCGTCGACCCCGTGATGAGCGATCATCGTAGCACATTTTGTTGCGCGGTGACAACGCGCGCGCCCATCGCAAAAATCCGCAACGTTTCTTGACACGCTGCATGCGGTGTGGTACGAAATATAGTACAGATGAACACAGTCGTGGTGTGTGTCAGACTTTCAGATGCCCGCGCGGTCTGCGGTGGATCGCGTCGGGTGATGTGAAGGTCGTCGCCTCACCAGTGACACAACTCAACAGGCGGGGTCAGGGACTCGCACGAGCCGGGTCCCTTTTTCTTTGCCCGCCGCAGGGATCGTGATGGGCTTTCGCGTGGGGATGACCTACAACGTCAAGAGCGAGTGCGTGCCGAAGCCGGGCGACCCGCCCGACCTCAACGCCGAGTTCGACCACGAGGAGACCGTGGCGCACATCGAGCGGGCGCTGAAGGAGGGCGGGCATGACGTCGTGCGCATCGGCAACGCCCGCCGGCTGCTCGAGCGAAGGGGTGTCCTCGACGTCGACATCGTGTTCAACATCGCGGAGGGCTACGAGGGCCGCAACCGCGAGTCGCAGGTGCCGATCCTGCTCGAGATGCTGCGCATTCCCTTCGTGGGCGCCGACGGCTTGACGCTCGGCCTGACGCTGGACAAGGTGCTGACGAAGAAGGTGCTGATCGCGGAGGGCATCCCGACGCCGCGCTACCTCGAGGTGACCGATCCGGACAAGCTCTGGCAGGCGGACCTGACGTACCCGCTCATCGTCAAGCTGCGCTGCGAGGGTTCCAGCAAGGGGCTGAGCGACAAGTCGCTGGTCGACACGCCGGAGCAGCTCCGGCAGCAGGTGCGGTGGCTGGCCGACACCTATCACCACGCCACGATTTTCATCGAGGAGTTCATCGAGGGTAACGAGTTCACCGTGGCGGTCATCGGCAACGATCCGCCGGAGGCCTACCCGGCGTGCCAGATCACGCTGGACGGCCAGAAGGAGCTGGGCCGCAAGTTCTTCACCTTCGCCTACCTGCGCTCGGGCGCGGATTACCTCTGCCCGGCCTCGATCCCGGACCCGCTGGCCAGACAGCTGCAGGAGCTGGCGCTGCGCACCTACCGGGCGGTCGAGTGCCGCGACTTCGGCCGCGTGGACTTCCGCGTGGACCGCCGGGGGCGCCCCTCCGTGCTGGAGATCAACCCGCTGCCGTCGCTCTCGACCGAGGATGTCTTCAACTATATCGCCAAAGTCCGGGGCCTGTCGCACCACCAGATCATCAACCGGATTCTGGACGTGGCGCTCGCGCGCACCGGGCTGCTGCCGCGCGACGAGGCGAGGACCCTATCCTCCACTACACGATCGCGTTGACCTACAACCTGAAACGCGAAGTCGCCGACCTGCCTGCCGCGCCGGACGCGGTGCAGGCAGGGCGGGACGCTCTCCTCATCGATGCCGACTCGGAGTTCGACACGCAGAAGACGATCGACACGATCGTCCAGAGCCTGCGCGCCGCCGGCCATGCCGTCCATCTCGTCGAAGCCACCGCGGATCTGCCCCACTGGTTCCTCACGCACGCCGTCGATCTCGTCTTCAACATCGCCGAGGGCTGCTACGGCGCGCACCGCGAGTCGCAAGTGCCGGCCATCCTGGAGTCGCTCGGCGTGGCGTTCACCGGCTCCAACAGCGTGACGCTGGCCCTCGCGCTCGACAAGGCGAAGACCAAGCAGATCCTCGCCTCGGAAGGGCTGCAGACGCCGCCGTGGCAGCTGCTCGCCACCCCGACGACCCCGCTCAGCCCGGCCCTCGCCTTTCCCCTGATCGTCAAGCCGAACCGCGAGGGCTCCAGCAAGGGGATCTGGCGGGAAAGCGTCGTCGGCGACGAGGCGGCCCTGCGCCGGCAGGCGGCCTTCATCTATGCGCGGTACCACCAGGAGATCCTGGTCGAGGAGTTCATCCACGGCACGGAGCTGACCGCCGGGGTGCTGGGCGAGGAGGCGCTGCCGATCCTCGAGATCGACTTCGGCCCCTGCCGGACCTCGGGCGAGTTCTTCTACTCGTGGCGGATGAAGGAATTCCAGGGCGATGAGGCCCGCGGGCTGGCGCCGGCGCTGCACTGTCCCGCGCGCCTTCCCGCCGCGACCACCGCCGCCGTGCAGGCCGCGGCGCGGCGGGCGCACCGCGCCCTGGGCTGCAAGGATTTTTCCCGCACCGACATCCGGCTGCGCGCCGACGGCACCCCCTTCGTGCTCGAGATCAACCCGCTGCCGGGCTTGAGCCCGCTCGACAGCAATTTTCCGGTCATGACCCGGGCGGCGGGCATGTCGCATGAGGCCTTGATTCAGCGGATCGTGGAGCTGGCGATGAGCCGCTATCGCAGGGTCCCCCCTCAAGAGCCCTCACCTTCGCGCGGGCTCGTGGCGAGCCGGGTCGCTCCTTGGGGATCGGGACTGAAGGAGGACGCACGGTGAGCTGGGAAGCCTTTCGGCGGATCCCGTTGTGGAAGGA
>Ga0114945_10000001_pt1 | contig 128922 bp, 126 predicted proteins | sample OV2TP3_FD_87194 | JGI IMG/M metagenome (GOLD analysis project Ga0114945, IMG submission 87194) | Hot spring microbial communities from Beatty, Nevada to study Microbial Dark Matter (Phase II) - OV2 TP3 | ecosystem: Environmental > Aquatic > Thermal springs > Hot (42-90C) | place: USA: Beatty... | reverse complement strand
TCCGCTTCAACCGTCGCCGCACCCCGATGGCGGCCTTTCAGACGCTGCTGGGCCTCGGCGCCCAGCGGGCGCCGACCACCTACCGCCAGTTGTATGATGTGGAGTCAACCGGATAAGCAACACGGGCCGTACCCCGAGGTTGGCGAGGGGATGCCGGTGAACCGTGGCTCGGTGACCGGGCGTGCCGTGGTCGACCGACGGACGATCCACATCGTCGATCTGGCAGCAGAACCTGAAGCCGAGTTCCCAGTTGGCAAGGCCCACCAGCGACGCGTCGGCTATCGGACGGTCGTTTCCACGCCGTTACTGCGCGAGGGTGTGCCCATCGGTGCCATCGCGATCCGTCGCATGGAGGTCCAGCCCTTTACGGACAAGCAGGTCCGACTGCTCGAGACGTTCGCCGACCAGGCGGTGATCGCGATTGAGAACGTGCGCCTGTTCCAGGAGCTGCAGGCGCGGAACCGCGAGCTGACTGAGGCGCTGGAGCAGCAGACGGCGACGGGCGAGATCCTGCGGGTCATCTCGAGCTCGCCGACGGACCTCCGACCGGTGCTCGATGCCGTGGCCGAGAGCGCGGCGCGCCTCTGCGACGCTCTCGACGCGACGATCCTGCTCCGTGAGGGCGATGTGCTTCGCTCGCAGGCCCATTTCGGGCCGATCCCCCTGGGCGAGCGCGTGCCGGTCGTCCGTGGCTCGGTAGCTGGCCGAGCCGTCCTGGACCGCGAGACGATCCACATCCACGACCTCCTGGCAGCCGCTGGGGACGAGTTTCCCGTTGGACGGGTCTATGCTCTGCGCTACGGCTTCCGCACGGCGCTGGCCACGCCGCTGCTGCGTGAGGGCGCCGCGCTTGGCGCGATCCTCATCCGCCGCAGCGAGGTTCGCCCGTTCTCGGACAAACAGATCGCCCTCCTCCGGACCTTCGCGGACCAGGCGGTGATCGCGATCGAGAACGTCCGGCTGTTCCAGGAGTTGGAGGCGCGGAACCGCGAGCTGACGGAGGCGCTGGAGCAGCAGACGGCGACGGGGGAGATCCTGCGGGTGATCTCGAGCTCGCCGACGGACGTCCAGCCTGTCTTTGACGCGATCGTACAGAGCGGCGTGCGCCTGTGCGACGCCGTGTTCTGCGCGCTCTTTCGGTTCGACGGGGAGCTCATCCATCTCGCCGCGTTTCACAATCTGCCACCCGCGGCGCTCGAAGAGTATCGCCGCACGTATCCGGTCCGTCTGGACGCCGCCACGCTCGTGGCCCAGGCGATCGTGGGCCAGACGGTGGTAAATGTGGGCAACGTGGACGACGACCCCCGCGTGCCCGCGATGAGCCGCCGGTTCGCGCAGACCATCGGCTACCGGAGCCTCCTGCTGGTTCCGATGCTTCGGGGTGGCAATGCGATCGGGGTGATCGGGGTCGCGCGGGGCGAGCCGGAGCCGTTCTCGAGCAAGCAGGTGGAGCTGCTCCGGACGTTTGCCGACCAGGCGGTGATCGCCATCGAAAACACGCGCCTGTTCCAGGAGCTCCAGGCGCGGACCGCAGAGCTAACGCGGTCGGTCGAGCAGCTCCGGGCCCTCGGGGAGGTCGGCCGGGCGGTCAGCTCGACGCTCGACCTCGAGACGGTGCTGACGACGATCGTCTCCCGGGCGAACCAGCTCTCGGGCACGGACGGGGGCGCGATCTACGAGTACGACGAAGCCGCGGCGGAGTTCCGCCTGCGCGCCACGCAGGGCCTCGAGGATGAGATCGTCGACGCTGCGCGGGTGATGGGCATTCGGAAGGGGGAGGGGGCCGTCGGGCGTACGGCCGTCACCCGGGAGCCAGTCCAGATATCCGACATCGCCCAGGCGGGGGTGTACCAAAGTCGCCTTCGCGACGCGCTCGTCCGGTCGGGCGCCCGGGCGCTCCTCGCTGTGCCGCTGCTCCGCGAGGACCACCTGATCGGCGCGCTCGCCGTCAGCCGGAACGCGCCGGGAGAGTTCCCCCCCGAGGTCGTGGAGCTGCTGAACACCTTCGCCACGCAATCGGCCCTCGCCATCCAGAACGCCCGGCTGTTCCGGGAGCTGGAGGAGAAGAGCCGGCAGCTCGAGGTGGCGAACCGCCACAAGTCGGAGTTCCTCGCCAGCATGTCGCACGAGCTGCGGACGCCGCTGAACGCGATCATCGGGTACAGCGAGATGCTGCAGGAAGAAGCCGAGGACCTGCGGGCCGAGGGCTTCGTCCCCGATCTCCAGAAGATCAACGCGGCGGGGCGTCACCTCCTCGAGCTGATCAACGCGGTGCTGGACCTCTCGAAGATCGAGGCGGGCCGGATGGAGCTCTTCCTCGAGGAGTTCAGCGTCGCGGCCATGGTCCGGGACGTCGAGGCGGTGATCCGGCCGCTGGCGGAGAAGAACCGGAACCGCCTCGAGCTGCGCTGCGGCGACGACGTCGGCGCGATGCGCGCCGACCTGACCAAGCTCCGCCAGGCGCTGTTCAACCTCCTGAGCAACGCCTGCAAGTTCACCGAGCACGGCACGGTGTCGCTCGCCGTCGTCCGCGAAGAGGCGCCGGGTGGCGACTCGATGATCTTCACGGTGAGCGACACCGGGATCGGCATGACGGCCGAGCAGGTGAGCCGGCTCTTCCAGGAGTTCACCCAGGTGGACGCGGCGGCAGCCCGGAAGCACGGCGGGACCGGGCTCGGGCTGGCGCTGAGTCGCCGCCTCGTGCGGATGATGGGGGGCGACATCACGGTCGCGAGCGGACGCGGCCTGGGCAGCACCTTCACGATCCGGGTGCCCGTCTCGGTCGAGACGACGGCACAGCCGCTGGCAGGGGAGCCTTCGCGGGAAGCGCCGCCGGGCGGCGCCGGCACGGTGCTCGTGATCGACGACGACGCCGCGGTGCGGGACCTGCTGCAGCGGTTCCTCGCGAGGGAGGGCTTCCGGGTGGTGGCCGCGGCGGGGGGCGAGGAGGGTCTCCGCCTCGCGCGGGAGATCCGGCCCGACGCGATTACGCTGGACGTGCTGATGCCGGGGATGGACGGCTGGGCAGTCCTGTCCGCCCTCAAGGGGGATCGCGAGCTGGCCGACATTCCGGTCGTCATGCTGACGATCGTCGAGGACCGGAACCTCGGCTACGCCCTCGGCGCCGCCGACTACCTCACCAAGCCGATCGACCGGGAGCGGGTCGTGGCCGTCCTGGGCAAGTACCTCCGGGACGTGTCCGTCCTGGTCGTGGACGACGACCCGGCGTTCCGCGAGCTCGCCCGGCGGCTGCTGGAGCGCGAGGGATACCGGGTGGCGGAGGCGGAGAACGGCCGCGTCGCGCTGGAGCGGGTCCGCGAAGTCCCGCCGGGCCTGATCCTGCTGGACCTCATGATGCCGGAGATGGATGGCTTCGCGTTCGTGGAGGAGCTCCGGCGCGAAGTCGCGTGGCGCGCCATCCCCGTCGTGGTCGTCACCGCCAAGGACCTCTCCGCGGACGAGCGGGCCCGGCTGAACGGCTACGTGGAGAAGATCCTCCAGAAGGGCGCCTACCGGCGCGACGCTCTGCTCGCCGAGGTGCGGGAGCTCGTGGCCGCCTCGGTCGCGCGCCGGCACGGACGACCGTAGCCGTGCCAAGAATCCTCCTGGTCGAGGACAACGAGATGAACCGGGACATGCTCTCCCGGCGCCTCCAGAAGAAGGGCTACGAGGTCGTGGTCGCCGTGGACGGCCGGCAGGGGGTGGCGCTGGCGCAGTCAGAGGCGCCGGCCCTCGTCCTCATGGACATGAGCCTGCCTGTTCTCGACGGGTGGGAGGCCGCCCGCCAGCTCAAGGCGAGCCCGGCGACGCGGGCCATCCCGATCATCGCGCTGACCGCGCACGCCATGGCCGGAGACCGGGAGAAGGCCCTGGAGGCGGGCTGCGACGACTTCGACACGAAGCCCGTCGAGCTGCCGCGGCTCCTCGAGAAGATCGAGGCGCTGCTCGCGCGACAGAGCGCCCCGTGACTCCCGAGCCGACGGCTCCCGCCCACCTGCGGCACGAGCTGCGGACCCCGCTGAACCACATCATCGGGTACACCGAGATCCTGCTGGAGGACGCGGAGGACGGCCGCGGGGGGGAGCTGCTCCCCGCCCTGCGCTGCATCCGCGACGACGCCGGGGAGATCCTGGGGGTCATCGACGAGCTGCTCGGGCCGGCGGCCGAGGAGGCCGGGGGCGTGGACCTCCCGCGGCTGCGGGCCGCGCTGTCCGCGCCCCTCGACCGCATCCTCGCGGCTGGCGGCCCGCTCGAGGAGCAGGCCGCCCGGGTCGGCACCGCGCGCACCGTGGAGGACGTGGCGCGGATCGTCGCCGCGGCGGGGCGACTCCAGGCGCTCGTCATGGGCGTCGCGCCGCCGGCCTCCGCGCAGCCCGTCGCCGCCGCGTCCCCAACGCCGGACGCCGTCCGGGGGGAGCTTCCGACCCCGCCCGCAGGGCGCGGCGTGATCCTCGTGGTGGACGACGACGGGGGCAACCGCGGCGTGCTGGCGCGGTGGCTCGCCCGGGAAGGGTACGAGGTCCGCGAGGCCGCCGACGGCGAGCCGGCGCTGGAGCTCCTGCGGACGGCGGGGGTAGACCTCGTGCTCCTCGACGTGATGATGCCCGGCCTCGACGGCTACGAGGTGCTGCGGCGGCTCAAGGCGGACGCGCGTCTGCGCGAGGTCCCGGTGCTCATGATCTCCGCCCTCGACGAGGCGGGGAGCGTCGTCCGGTGCATCGAGCTGGGCGCCGAGGATTACCTGCCGAAGCCGTTCGAGCCGGTGCTCCTGCGCGCCCGGATCGGCGCGTGTCTCGAGAAAAAGCGGTTGCGCGACCAGGAGGCACGCCACCACCGGGAGCTGGCGGAGTGGAACCGGACGCTCGAGCGGCGCGTCCAGGAGCAGGTGGCCGAACTCGAGCGGCTCGGCCGGCTCAAGCGCTTCTTCTCACCGCAGCTCGCCGAGCTGATCGTCGGTGGCGGTGCCGACGATCCACTGAAGCCCCACCGGCGCGAGGTGACCGTGGTCATGCTCGACATCCGCGGGTTCGGCAAGTTCATGGAGACGGCGGAGCCCGAGGAGGTCATGGGCGTGCTCGGGGAGTATCAGGCCGCGATGGGCAAGCTGGTCATGGAGCACGGCGGGACGATCGAGCGCTTTGCCGGCGATGGGATCGCGGTGCTCTTCAACGACCCCGTGGAGGTCCCAAACCCCGCCGAGCGCGCCGTGCGCATGGCGGTCGCCATGCGCGACCGCGTCAAGGAGCTCGGCGAGGGCTGGCGTCGGCGGGGTTACGAGCTCTCCCTCGGGATCGGCATCGACGAAGGCTACGCCACCATCGGTGCCATCGGCTTCGAGGGGCGCTGGGACTACGGCGCCATGGGCCGCGTGACCAGCGTGGCCTCACACCTGTGCAGCACGGCCCAGGGCGGCCAGATCCTCGTCTCGGCTCGGGTCACGGCCGCGGTGGAGGATCTGGTCGAGGTCCAAGCGGTCGGCGCGCTGACTTTCAGGGGCCTCGCCAAGCCCGTGCCGGCCTTCAACGTCGTCGCGCTGAAGCGGGAGCCGTAGCCCTTCAGGCGGCCGGCGCGCCCCCCCGGAAGCGGGGCTTCCCCATGAAGTGCCGCGGGCGGAGCTTCGCGAGCTTCTCACGCTGCTCCGGCGTGAGGATCTGGGCCAGGCCCTTCAGCGTCTCGACGCGCAGCTCGACGGCCCGGCCCATCAGCTCCCGGACCTCGGCCGTCTTCGCCTGGATCGCCGCCTCGTCCGCCCCCTGCAGGACCAGTTCCCGGACCGCCGTCCGCGCCTCGCGGAGGCTCCGGTGGAGCTCCCGACGCGCCTCCCGCTGCCCCTGGTGGAGCTGCCGGATCGCCTGGACCTGGTCGTCCCTCAGCTCGAGCTCGGTCTGGAGCCAGCCGAGCCCGCGCTCCCCCATGTGAGCCTCGGCCGGTACCGCGGCCGTCGTCAGGGCAAGCCCGAGCCCCAGCATCGCGCCCTTCAGCCATCCCGACTTTTCGTGAGCCATGAGTCCCCCTTGTGGGTCGAAGTGTGCCTGCTCGCCCGATTGGACGGGGGAGGGGGGCAACTTCTTCCGGGGGGCTTGGGGGTGGGATCAGAAGACGAGCTGCTCCCCGGCGGCGAACCAGCGGGGCTCGCGACCCCGGACGAAGACTTTGACCCGACCGGCGCCCAGGACGGTGGCGACCCCCTCCTCCGCGCGGACCATGGTGCCCTCCTCGATCCCCACGACCGGGTTGTCGCGGACGAGGAAGTACTCGGCGATCCGCTCGTCGCGGGTCTCGCTCCCCGGGGCCATGGCCGGGTCCGACTCCTTGTAGTGCGGGTTGACGTTGAACGGGACGAACCGGAACGCCTCGAAGTGATCGAGGCCAACCACGTTCCAGTCGTTCGTCGTCAGGATGTTGGGCCCGGCGAGGTTCGCCCCGGCGCTGGCGCCGACGTACGGGAGCCCGGCGCGCACGCGATCCCGGATCCCGTCGAACAGCCGCGCCTCTCGCAGGCGCTGGAGCAGCGCGTAGGTGTTTCCGCCGCCGACGAAGATCGCCTCGGCGCGGGCGAGCGTCGGGCGGAAGTCACGGTCCCAGCGGAGGTGATCGACGGTGAGCCCCGTGGGCTCGGGCTCGAGGGCCGCGCGCGCGAGCTCCCAGTAGCCTTCCTCGTCCCGGAGGTCGGCGGCCGTGACGAACGCGAGGCGGCGCGCCCCCGCGAGGAAGACCGCGATCGCGCCGCGGCAGTGCTGGAGAAACGGCCGGCCCGAGTTCGACACGAGGAGCAAGCGCACGAGCGGGAGCATAGCACGGCCGCCCTCTTGACGGCCGTCCGGCGCTGGCTTACGGTGTCGGCGCCCGATCCCAGGGGTCGGGGCATTTCGCGGCGCCGCCCGGCGGCGGCAGGGGAGGGTGCGATGGCTGAGATGGTCCGACGGGCCCAGTACTTCTACACCATGGCTCCGGACAAGGCGGGGGAAGGAGCGAGGGCGTTGCAGGTGCTGAAGGACGCGGGGGTGAACCTGCTGGCCTTCTCGGGCTTCCCCGCGGGCAAGCGCTCGCAGCTCGACTTCGTCCCGGAAGACCCGGGAGCCTTCCGGGCCGCGGCGAAAGGGGCGAAGTGGAAGGTCAAGGGGCCGAAGGTCTGCTTCCTGGTCGAGGGCGACGACCGCACGGGAGTCTGCGCGGAGATCCTCGGCCGGCTGGCGACCGCCCGGATCAACGTGACCGCCACCGACGCCGTGGTCGCCGGCGCCGGCCGCTTCGGGGCGATCCTCTGGGTCAAGCCCCGGGACGTGAAGAAGGCCGCGCAGGTCCTCGGGGCGTCCTGAGCGCGCCGGCGGTCCGTCCGGCGCCGTGACCCACGACCTCGTCATCCGGGGCGGCCTCGTCGTGGACGGAACCGGGGCGCCCGCGCGCCCCGGGGACGTCGCCGTGGCGGGCGGGCGCATCGCCGCGGTCGGCGCCGTCCCCGACCGCGGCCGGGAGGAGGTGGAGGCGGCGGGCCTGGTCGTCGCCCCGGGCTTCATCGACCCCCACACCCACTACGACGCCCAGCTCACCTGGGACCCCCTCGCCTCCTGCTCCTCCTGGCACGGCGTCACCACGGTCGTCACCGGCAACTGCGGCTTCACGATCGCCCCCTGCCGGCCCGGCGACCGCGAGGCGCTCATGCGGATGCTCCAGTACGTCGAGGGGATGTCGCTCGAGGCGATGCGCCGGGGCATCCGGTGGGGGTTCGAGAGCTTCGGCGAGTATCTCGGCGCCCTCGACCGGGGCGGCCTTTGGGTGAACGTCGCGGCGCTGGTCGGCCACTCGGCCGTCCGCCAGTACGTCATGGGTGGCGCGGCGTGGGAGCGGGCGGCCACGGAGGAGGAGGTCGCGCGGATGGCCGCGGAGGTCCGTGCCGCGATGGCGGCGGGCGCGGCGGGGCTCTCCTCCTCGGCCAACACGAACCACGTCGGCGACCGCGGCCGGCCCGTGCCCAGCCGGGTCGCGGCGGAGTCGGAGTTGGCCGGGCTGGCCGCCGCGATGGGGGAGACCGGGCGCGGCATCCTGGAGCTGACGATCGGGGGCGCACGCCCCGACCGCCTCGCGGAGGTGGATCGCTTCGTCGAGTTGGCCCGGGGCTCGGGCCGCCCGGTCACGATGGTCTCGCTCCGCCACAACCCCCTGCGCCCCGGCGAGCACCGGGAGATCCTGGCCCGAATCGAGGCGCTCGCCCGCGAGGGCATCCCCCTCTATCCTCAGGTGACCTGCTCGCCGCTCACGGCGACGTTCGACCTCACCGGGGCCTTCGTCTTCTACCGCTTCCCGGTCTGGCGCCGTGTCCTCGAGACCCCGCCCTCCGAGTACCGCACGCTCTTCGGCGACCCCGACTTCCGCGGGGCCTTCCGCGCCGAGGTCGCGCGCACGGCGCTCTTCACCGGGAACGCCGCCCCGCTTCGCGTGCATCGGGTGCGCTCATCCGGCCACGCCGGCTTCGTGGGCCGGCCGGTGGCGGAGGTCGCCCGGGCGGCGGGAAAGGACGTCGTGGACGCCTTCTTCGACCTCGCGTTGGCCGACGATCTCCGGACCGAGTTCACCGTCGCCGTCATGAACACGGACGCGGCGGCGGTCGCGGAGATCTTCACCCACCCGCGGTCGCTGCTGGGGCTCTCCGACGCCGGCGCCCACCTCACGCTCTTCTGCGAGGCCGGTCAGACGAGTCGGCTCCTCGGCCCCTGGGTGCGGGAGCGGAAGGCGTTGTCGCTCGAGGAGGCCGTGCGACGGGTCACGTCGATGCCCGCCGAGCTGTTCGGGCTCGCCGACCGCGGCCGCGTCGCGCCGGGGCTCGCCGCCGACCTCGTCGTTTTCGACCCCGCGACGATCACCGACCACCCGCCGGAACTGGTCCACGATCTCCCCGACGGCGGGCCCCGGCTCGTCCAGCGCGCGAGCGGGATCGTCTGGTCGTTCGTCAACGGCCGGCCGATGATCCGCGAGGGGCAGCTACCGGGCTCGCCCGAGGGCCCCGGGCCCGGCCGCGTCCTCCGTCCCGTCGGCTGACCTCGCCCCCATCGTCGGCCTCGCGGCAGGCGTTGTTGTATACTACAACGCGTGCTGACAGTCCCGGAGGCGGCGGCCCGCGCAGGACGCGATCCCGAGACCATCCGTCGGTGGATCCGATCGGGCAAGCTGCGCGCGCGCAAGGTGGGGACACAACACGTCATCGACGAACTGGATCTCGAGGCTCTTGCCGAAGGCCAGACGCTGCCGCTCCCTCGAGCCTGGAAGAAGACCAGCACCGGCGAGCCCATGCCGGACGTCGTGACTGCCCTCCGACGGTCGCGCGCCGGTCATTAGCCGGTGCTGGTCGTTGACGCCAGCGCCGTCGTCCAGGCGTGCCTCGCGGACGGATTCGCCCTCTTACGAAGGCAGGTCCTGGTAGCTCCGACTCTGCTGTGGTCTGAGGCCCCGTCCGTTCTCCACGAGCTGGCCTGGAGACGGAGTATCTCGTCCCAGCTTGCGCGGGAGGCGCTCAGCCGGTTCCTGGCCGCGCCGGTCACCGTGCGTCGCCCGTCGCGGCTGGCTTCTGAAGCATGGCGGATTGCCGACCGGCTCGGCTGGGCGAAGACCTACGACGCAGAGTACGTCGCGCTCGCCCGGCTTCTCGGCTGCCGGCTGCTCACCCTGGACGCTCGCCTCCGAAGGCGCGTGTCCGGGCTCGTGGAGGCCCTGGGACCGAGCGAGCTGTAGTGCCTGATAGCAGGCACGGGCAGCCTTCCTCACATGCACGGGGCGCCTATCGTCGCCACTGCTGCCAGAGAAACAGCAGGATGATGAAGCTCACCAGAGCCATGAAGACGAGGGCGGGCCAGAGAACTTTCGCGAAGACGGGGCCGGCCGCCGGGGCCGGCCAGTCGCGCTCCATGAACGCGAGGGTCAGGCCTGTCTCCGGCTTCCAGTCCAGGCTCCAGAACAGCCCCGCGCAGAGGTAGAGGAGGGACGAGGCGAAGAGGTTGGCCCACCAGGTGACGGGGTAATACCCGTCCCGAATCAGCAGGTACAGGTCGTAGGACCAGCTCGCCGAGAAGAGCGCGACGCACAGGGCGACGAAGCCCTGGGCGAGGGGCAGCTCTCGCTTGCGGACCTTGTACATCGCGCCGACCGCCCACGGCGCGGTACAGAAGGTCAGCACGGCCATGAACGACGCATCCACATAGTCCCAGGTCGGATCGCGCGTATACGGCGCGATCAGCGTGAGGCCGGTGGCCGCGACCGCGAAGGTGGTCAGCTTCCACGGCGTGAGGAGAAACCGCCAGTAGACCGGGCGCGAGGGGGCGAAGGCGCTCCAGTTCCTCACGTACAGCACGCCGGCAATGAGGCAGGCCGCCCCCCAGAGGGCGATGTAGGAGGAGGCACTCCTCGCGCTCATCGCACCTGATCCGCGCTCAGTCGAGGAAGAACGTGCGCTTCGACAAGACCGTGCCGTCGGCGTGGTCGATGGAGCAGAGGGTGCCGTGTCCACCAGGCGAAAACGGCGGTCAGCACGCCGCGACGCGCGCCCGCGGCCTACTTCAGCGCGCCCGCGGTGAGGCCGGAGACGTAGTAGTCGAGGAAGAAGACGTAGAGGATGACGATCGGGACGGAGCCCAGGACCGCCCCGGCCATGAGCGGACCCCAGAAGAAGACGTCGCCGCGGATCAGCTCACTGGTCACCCCGACGGTGGCCGTGATCTGGTCCGAGGAGGACGTGAAGGTCAGGGCGTAGATGAACTCGTTCCAGGAGAGCGTGAAGGCGAACAGGGCGGCGCAGACGAGCCCCGGCACCGCGATCGGGAGCACGATCCTGACCAGGGCCTGGATGCGCGTGGCCCCGTCCACCATCGCGCACTCTTCCACCTCCTTCGGCACCGTGCGGAAGTAGCCGATCAGGAGCCAGGTGCAGAAGGGGACGAGGAAGGTCGGGTAGGTGACGGCGAGGGCCCACTTGGAGTCGCCGAGTCCGAGCCAGTTCACCACCTGGGCCATCGGCAGGAAGAGGAGCGACGTCGGCACGAGGTAGGTGACGAAGATCGCGGTCCCGAAGCTGCCGACGGCGAAGAACCGGAGCCGCGCCAGGGCGTACGCGGCGATGGTCCCGATCACGAGCGACAGCACGGTCGCGATGAACGTCACCAGGAGGCTGTTCTTGGTCCAGGTCAGGAACGCCGTCTCCCAGAGCAGCTTCGAGTAGTGCTCCAGCGTGGGCCCCTGCTGGATGATGAGCGGGACCGCCTGCCGGTCCGCGATCTCCCGGTCCTGCTTCAGCGAGGTGAGCGTCATGTGATAGAAGGGGAAGAGCGCGAAGACGAGAAACGGCATCAGCATCAGGTGCACGGCGACCTTCCAGCTGAACCGTCGCCTCGCCAGCCACACCTCAGTAGACCTCCTTCCGGACGAACCGGAGCTGGGCCCACACGACGAACGCGAGGACCGGGAAGAGGTAGAGCGAGATCGCCGCGCCCTCACCGATGCGTCCCGTCTCCAGCCCCACCTGGCGCGCCAGCGTCGCGAAGAGATGCGTCGAGTTGATGGGGCCGCCGTGCGTGAGGATATAGACGATGTTGAAGTCGCTGAAGGTGAAGATCGTCGAGAACAGGATCACGATGGCCAGCACGGGCTTGAGGAGCGGAAGCGTGACGTACCAGAAGCGGGCGACCGGCCCGGCGCCGTCCGCCTCAGCGGCCTCGTAGAGCTCCTGGGGGATCGAGACGAGCCCGGCCAGGATCGTGATCGCGAAGAAGGGGAGACCTCGCCAGACGTTCACCGCCACCACGGCCGTCATCGCGTAATACTTCTGGCCGAGCCAGTTGGGGCCGGGCGGGTCCATGATCCCGAGCGCGATCCCCGTCCAGTTCACCACGCTGTAGAGCGAGTTGAACATCCACAGCCAGCCGAGCGTGGAGAGCGCCGTCGGGATGACCCAGGGGAGGAGGACCGCGCCGCGGATCATGCGCTTGAACCAGAGCTGCTGGTTGAGCAGCAGCGCCAGCGAGATTCCCAGGACCAGCTTCAGGCCGACCGCGCTCCCGGTGAAGACGAAGGCGTTCTGGAAGGTCTGGCGGAACGCGTCGCTCTGCCAGAGGTTGCGGAAGTTCTGAATCCCGACGAGGTGGCTCGGCCGGCCGACGAACGCGTTCGACAGCGAGAAGTAAAGGGCCATGCAGAACGGGTAGGCCACGAGCAGGACGAGCAGCAGCAGCGCCGGTGTGACGAAGGCCGGGCCCAGGATCCGCTCGCGGTCGAGCAGCTCCCGGACCCGGACACGCAGCGATGCGGGGCGGGCGGCGGCGGTGACCCGGACGTTCCCGATGGCCACTCCGCCCTACCCGGCCATGATCCTCTTCATCTCGGCCTCGGCCCAGGCGATCGCCTCCTTGGTCGCCGTGCCCGTCACGGCCTTGGCGATCATGTTGGGCAGGATGTACGAGTTGGTGATGAGCTGGACCTTGTCGCTCGGGGGCGCGGGCCAGCCGTAGATGTGGTACTGGACCCCCTCGCCCTTCAGGGCGGCGAACTTCGCGTCGGTCTTGAGCACCGGGTGGTCCTGGAGCTTCTCGTAGACCGGCAGGTTGAAGGCATCCCCCGACATGATGTACTCGTCGTAGACTTCCTTCTTGCCCAGCAGGTATCGAATCCACTCCTTCGCCGGCTCGATGTTCTTCGAGAACTTCCAGATCGCGATCGACCGGGGGACGTCGGTCTCGTGGCGGCCGCCGGGCCCGGCCAGGCTCCGGTGGTGGTTGATCCCGTCGGCGGTCGGCATCTTCTTGTTCCGCGCGAGGAGGTACGCGCTGATCGGGTTGTGGATCCAGCCCGCCTTGCCGGCCACGATCGACTCGTTGTTGCTCGCATCGCTCCAGGAGAGGACCTCGGGCTCCATGCAGTCCCGGAACACCTTCTTGTACCACTCGATCATCTCGGCGGTCGCGGGCGAGTTGATCCGGACGGTCTTGCCGTCCTTGTCCACCTCCATGCCGCCGAGCGACCAGAGGACGGGCCCCGCGGTCGAGATGGAGTCGTAGTTCTGGCTGATGGGGATCCCGACCGGGTGCCCCATCTTCTTCAGCTCCTTGCCGACCGTGTGGAGATCCTCCCAGGTGTCGGGGACCCTGAGCCCGGCCTTCTTGAAGAGGTCCTCCCGGTAGGTTGCGGTGAAGAGCGCGTGGTACTGCGGCACCGCGCGCCAGGCGCCTTTGACGTAGGCCGCCTCGTAGCCGGAGGAGATGACCTTGCCGTACTGCTTCTCCAGCCCGACGACGATGTCCGAGAGATCCACGAGCTGGGGCTCGTAGAGCCACGGGAAGTGCATGCGCATCTCGACCAGGTCGTGGCCGGCCTGGGTCTGGACCTCGGCGGCGTACTTGGCCGGCTGCTGGGCGTGGGCGATGTGGTCGATGCGGATCTTGATCCCGGTGTCCTTCGTGAAGCGCTGGCCGATCTCGGCCAGCTTCTTGTCCGACGCCGGAGCGAAGTTGTTCCACGCGAGGTACGTGATCTCGCGCTGCTGGCCGCGCGCGGGGGGGACCCCGCTCGCGAGGATGCCCGCCAGGCCGGCGGTCCCGGCTGCGGTCCGCTTGATGAACTGTCGGCGTGTCACTTGCTCCATGAGCACCTCCTCTAGAGTCCCAGCATTGTGGCCGCGTTGTCCCGCGCCACCATCTTGATCTGCGCCTCGGTGAGCCCCTGCGCCTTCAGCCCGGCGACCATGGCCTTCATCCCGTCGACGTGTGAGGGGTTGCCGGTCTGGCCCAGATCCGACCCCATGACGAAGTGCTGGGCGCCGATCGCCTTGATGGCTTCGGCGTTGTCCTTGACCGAGACGTTCTTCCAGTGGGACATCCAGGCCATGTGAGCGTTGGGGCCCATCAGGACGCCCAGGAAGTCGACCTCGATCTTGGCGCCCATCGCCGCCGCCTGCTTCATCTGCTCCAAGGTCATGTTCACGACCGTGAACATGGCGTGGGTCACCACGACGTGCCTGACACCCACGTCCATGGCTTGCTTGACCACCGCCAGAGACTCCGAGCCCGAGGCGTGGCCGGTGCAGAGGACGAGGTTCTGCTTGGCGCAGATCTTCATGATCTCGATGACCGCCGGCAGGACCTTGCCCTGGGCGTCCACGACCTTCATGCCTTCCGGCGCGTCCTTGAACGTCTTCACGTGGTTGTCGGCGTCGAAGGTCGGAAGCCACACGACCTTGCCGAGCCCCCCCTCCATCCTCCACATCCATTGCACGGCCTCCGGGTTGATCCCGTAAGGGCCGTTGAGCACGATCCCGCCGAAGATCGGGATGCCCGGGACCTGGCGCTTGGCGAGGAAGGCCCGCGCCCCGGTCTCCATGACGTGGTTCTTCAGGACGAGCGCCCCCATCTTCGCCTCGACGGCCTTTCGGGCTACCTCGAAGTCGTCGATGGCGCGGCCGAAGACGTCGGGGGAAGAGTGGACGTGGAAGTCAATCATCCCCTCGATCGGGCTGGTGAGCGGCGGAGGCGGCGGGAAGACCCGCACCTGGGCGTACGCCGCCGCAGGTCCGCCGAGTGCGGCGACCGCAGCGGCGCCCTTGAGAGCAGTCTTCAGGAACTCCCGGCGCCCGGCCGGGTCCACCCCGTCGTGGCCGCAGCAGCACGTGAGCTTCCAGCGCTTGATCTTCATGGACACCCTCCTCCCTCGGCGGCAGGTCGGTGGAGCGGACAACAGGGGCGCGCCCGGCGCGCCCGGGCAGGGCGGCAGGGCGCGCGGTCGGCGCTGACCCGGCGTGGCCATTTCGCTCGCTCGGGCGTGGACAGATTCGCGAGCATATGCGGCCCTGAGTGCGCCCATGATCGGCCGCTCGGCGCGCCCCTGTCAAGGGGTTGCCACCCCCTGCCGGGGCCCCGAATAGGCCAGGCGACCCCCCCGTCAAAGAGGGCGACAGAAGCAGAGAAGGCTCGGCGGACGGTCGGGAGAGCCGAAGGAGGCCAAAGCCATGAAGCGCTTGATCGCTGGGATGCTGGTCCTCGGATTGCTCGCGGCGGTTCTGGCGGTCCCCGCGCCGGCGGAGGCGCGTCACCGGGGCCACCGGGGCCCGTTCTGGGGCGGCCTCGCGGTGGGCGCCGTGACGGGCCTCGTGCTGGGCGGCATCCTGGCCCCGCGGGTCGTCTACTCGGAGCCTCCGGTCGTCTATCAGCCCGCGCCGGTCTACGTCCAGCCGGCCCCCGTGTACGTGGCCCCGCCGCCCCCGCTGTGCACCGACTACTGGGTCGGCGACCAGTGGCGCGGCGGCGTGTGGGTCCAGGGGCATTGGGAGCGCGTGTGCCGGTAACCCGCACCTCCCGCTGACGCGAGAGATCCGACCACGCGGCGATCACGGGCCCGGGACACCGTCCCGGGCCCGTGACGCATTTCGGGACCCCCTGGCCCGCGTGCTATAGTCCTGACACGATGGCGGCGCGCCTGCCGGACCGGGTCCCCTTCATCCACGCGCCCACGCCGATCGAGCCCCTCCCGCGCCTGTCTGCCGAGCTGGGCGTCGAGCTCTCCGTCAAGCGGGACGATCTGACCGGCTTCGCGGAGAGCGGGAACAAGGTGCGGAAGCTCGAGTTCCTGGTCCGCGACGCGCTCGATCACGGCGCGGACACGCTGATCACGGTCGGCGCGCTCCAGTCGAACTGCTGCCGGGCGACCGCGGCCATCGCGGCGCGGCTCGGGCTCCGCTGCGTGCTCGGGCTCCGGGGCGAGCGGCCGCCCGTGGCGGACGGGAACCTCCTGCTGGCGCGACTGTTCGGCGCCGAGGCGGTGTTCGTCCCGCCGGACGAGGTGGACCGGCCCGACGCGCTCTTCACCCGGCTGACCGAGAACGTCCGGCGGGCCGGCGGGCGCCCGTACGTGATCCCGGAGTCCGGCTCGAACGAGCTGGGGATCCTCGGCTACGCCGCCCTCGTCGAGGAGCTCCTGAACCAGATTGCCGCGGGGGCGCCCGCCCCCGACGCGGTCGTCATCGCGGCCTGGAGCGGCGGGAGCCTCGCCGGGCTCCACCTCGGCAAGGCGCTCTTTGGTCTTCCCGCGGAGATCTGGGGCGTGCCCGTGGCGTTCGAGGGGGAGGCGATCCGCGACTATGTCTGGGCGACGGTCCGGAAGGCGGGCGCCCGGCTCGGCCTCGAGGTGAGCCTCGACCGCGAAGCGATCCGGCTGCTCGACGGCTACCAGGGGCTCGGCCGCGCGGGCGTGCGCGCCGAGGAGCTCGCGATCGTCGGACGCGCGGCACGCGAGGCGGGGCTCCTCCTCGACCCCGTCTACACGGCGAAGGCGTTCCTGGCCGTCACCGACGGCCTCCGCCGGGATCCGCGCTTCCTCGGTCGCCGCGTGCTCTTCCTCCACACGGGCGGGGGCTTCGGGGTGTTCCCCTTCCGCGAGCCGCTGACCCGGCTCCTCGACGGGGAGGCGCTGCCCGAGAGCTAATCACTTTCCCGCGGTCAAGCGCATCCTCGGGCGCGCGCCCACGCGAATCAGCCTGCGCGTGAGCTCCTCGGTGGTCCGGCGGGAGGAGGCTCGGATCCTCGAGACACGGGTCGGCGCGCCCGTCCTGGTCCGCGAGCACGTCTGGTACGTGGACCCGGAGGGCCCCGTGCAGTACGGCAAATCCATCTTCCGCGGCGACCGGTACGAGATGCGGGTCGAGTTCGCGTCGGTCCCCGAGTCGTCGCCGGCCCGGCCGCCCGTCTGAGGCGACGGGGAGAAAGGAGTCGGGGCATGGCGGAGCGGGAGGTGCGGGTGCCGTGGGAGGCCCTGCAGCAGTTCACCGCCGAGATCTTCACGCGGGTCGGAATGCCGCCGAAGGACGCCCGGTGCGAGGCCGAGGTCCTCGTGTGGGCGAACCTCCGGGGCGTGGACTCCCACGGCGTGCTCCGCGTGCACTGGTACGTCGAGCTGGCGGACAAGGGCGAGATGAACCCGCGTCCCCGGATCCAGACCGTCAAGGAGACGCCGGCGACGCTCCTCATCGACGCCGACCGCGCGTTCGGGCCGGTCGTGACGGTCCAGGCGATGCGCCAGGTGATGCAGAAGGCGCGCGAGGTGGGGATCGGCTGGGGGCTCATCCGCAACGTGACCCACCAGGGGGCGATGGCCTACTACTCGCTGCTGGCGGCGCGCGAGGGGATGGCGGGCCTCGCGCTCGTCTGCAGCCCGCCCAACATGGCCCCGTTCGGCGCGCGGGCCGCGGGGCTCCACAACAGCCCGATCACGATCGCGGTCCCGGCCCGGCGGCATCCGCCGCTCGCCCTCGACATGGCCACGAGCATCGCAGCGGGCGGGAAGCTTCGCCTGGCCATCGACAAGGGGATCGCGATCCCGGAAGGCTGGGCGCTCGACAAGGACGGCAATTCGACGACGGACCCCAGGCTCGCGACGATCCTCCTGCCGTTCGGCGGGCCGAAGGGCTCCGGGCTCGCCATGCTCTTCGAGTGCCTGTCGAGCCTGATGGTGGACAACCCCCTCGTGGCGCCGATCCTCCTCGGCCGGGAGCGGGAGCGGAGCCACCGGCAGAACAGCGTGGTGGCGGCGATCGACATCGGGACGTTCACAGACGTGGAGCGCTACCGCGTCCACGTGGACGACTTCATCGACGGCCTCAAGGGCCTGCCGAAGGCCCAGGGGGTGGAGGAGATCCTGGTCCCCGGTGAGCCCGAGGACCGGACTCATGCCGAACGGGCGCGGCACGGCATCCCGCTCCCGGAAGGCACCGCGCGGAACCTCAGGAGCGTCGCGACGAGATTCGGCGTTGCGCTTCCGCCGGGCCTCTAGCGATCGGATCCACCCGCTCCTTCCTCACGCAGGACATCTCGCTGACGGGCGACGCCCCCAGCATCTACATCGCGGCGCGGAAGCAGGCCCCGGACGTCTACAAAGGGACCAACCACGGCCACTTCCCGAAGGGGCCCGCCGGCCGGTTCTACTGGCTGCCCGCGCTGACGAGCTGCGTGAACGTCAAGCTCGCGAAGGACTTCATCCGCTACTACATGGACCGACCGCAGTACGGGAAGCTATAGCAAGGACGCGATCCTTGTCAATCGCCGTGTCGCAAGCGTCGCGACGAACGTCAGCAAGGCAGTGTCGCCAGAACTCCGAACGCGCGCTTCACCCGTCTCTGTGGTATCAGGGGTACCGGGGGGGACGCCGGTCCCGGGTCCTGCTAGACTGGGGAGGCCATGGAGCCCTACGCCGAGATCACGCCCGAGGAGCTGAAGGCGCGGCTGGACGCGAGCCAGGCGCCGGCGCTCCTCGACATCCGCGAGCCGTGGGAGCATCAGCTCGGCGCGCTCCCGGGCGCGCGCCTCATCCCGATGGAGGATCTGCAGTTCCGCGTGGACGAGCTGGACCCGGAGCGCGAGCTGGTCGTCTACTGTCATCACGGGATCCGCTCGGCTGCTGTCGTCCCGTGGCTCCGCGCCCAGGGCATCCCTGCCGTGAACCTCCGCGGCGGCATCGACGCCTGGGCGCTCGCCGTGGATCCGAGCCTCCGCCGCTACTGACGCCCGTGGCCGACCTCACCGTCGCGCGGGAAGGGGGCGTGGCCCGGGTCACGCTGGACCGCCCGCCGCTCAACATCCTGACGCCGGCGCTCATCGCGGACCTCGGGGCGGTCTTCCGCGCGCTGCGGGACGACCCCGCGGTCCGCGTGGTGGTCCTCGCGGGCGCGGGGCGGGCGTTCTCGGCGGGCGTCGAGGTCCAGGCGATGCGCGATCTGGATCCGCCGACCGCGCGCACGCTCATCCAGGGGCTCCACGACGCGATCCGGGCCCTCGAGGAGGTGGAGGCGCCCGTCGTGGCCCGGCTCCACGGCCACGTGCTGGGCGGGGCGCTCGAGCTGGTCATGGCGTGCGATCTCCGGCTCGCGGGTGCCTCGTGCCGGCTCGGGATGCCCGAGATCACGGTCGGGATCCCGTCGGTCATCGACGCCGTCCTGATGCCCGGGCTGATCGGCTGGGGCCGGGCGGCCGAGCTGATCCTGACGGGAGAACCCGTCGAGGCCGGGGTGGCGGAACGCTGGGGGCTCGTGAACCGCGTGGTCCCGGACTCGGCGCTCGACGCGGAGGTGGCGGCCTGGGTCGGGCGCCTCCTCGCGCTGCCCCCGCACGCGCTCCGGCTCCAGACGGCGCTCCTCCGCCGCTGGCGCCGCGCGGCGCTGGAGCCGTCCGTCGCGTTGTCCATGGACGCCTTCGCGACCGCGTACGCGAGCGACGAGCCGCGACAGACGATGCAAGGCTTCCTCGATCGGCGGCGGGAGGGGCGCGGTGCCGGGGAGGCCCAGGGGTGAAGGAGGAGGGGACGGACCAGGTCACGGCGACCGGGCCTGACCCCGCGGCGTTCGGCGCGATCCCGCTCGGCCATACCGAGCGCTTCACGAAGACCGTGTCCGAGGCGGACGTCTACCTGTTCGCGGGGATCACCGGCGACTTCTCGCCGGTCCACGTGGACGAGGAGTTTTGTAAGGGCACGCGCTTCGGGGCGCGGATCGCGCACGGCGCGCTCCTGGTGGGCTTCATCTCGACGGTGATGGGCAAGATGACGGCCCGGATTCCACCCCCGGGCGGCGTGTCGTACTGGTACGAGGTGAAGTTCGTCGGGCCGGTCCGCTTCGGCGACACGGTCACGACGGAGCTGACGCTCGTGGAGACGCGGGTCGAGCGGCGCGAGCTCGTCTTCGGCGCGCGCTGCGCCAACCAGCGCGGCGAGACCGTGCTGGAAGGCCGCACCGTCCTCAAGCTCATCACGTGACGCCGGCCCCCCGGGTCGAACCGGACCCGGCTTGACACCGTGTCACCTCTCGTGGTAGTCGAGTGCGCGTGGTCCTTCGTAGTTTCCGCGTGGGGCACTCCCATCCGCGTGAAGGAACCGCCAGGCCGACCCAGCCAGGATCCGTGCCTTCGTGAGAGGAGGAGCGACGATGGCCCGACCGTACCAGATCAGCCGACGACGGTTTCTCAAGGGGATGACGGCCACCGGGGCGGCTCTCGGCGTGGGGCTCATGCCCCCCGAGGTGCGAGCCCAGGCGCGCACGCTGACCGTCTGGCACACCGAGGCTTCCGACGTCTCGGTCAAGGCCGTCCAGAAGGTCTGCGACAAGTTCGAGCAGACGCACCAGGGCGTGAGGGCCGTCCAGCAGGGGATCGCCTGGGCCGATCTGGGGCCGAAGCTCTATACGGCCCTCGCGGCCGGGACTCCGCCGGACCTCGCCCAGCTTAACTGCTACCACTTCCGCTCCTTCCAGAAGCAGGGCGCGATCGTCCCGATCGACGACGTCTACCGGGCGGTCGGGCTCAACGACGTGGTCGAGTCGGTCCGGGACATGACCCTGTGGGATGGGAAGCGCTGGGGCATCTCCCACCACGTCGGCGCGCCGCTCCTGATGGTCCGCCGGGACCTCGCCGAGCAGGCCGGGTTCAAGCTGTCCGAGGACCTCTCGAAGCCCACATTCAAGACCTGGGCGGAGCAGCTCGAGTACCTGAAGGCCGTGACCAAGCCTGACAAGCGGCAGTGGGGGATGAGCCTGCCCGGGACCGGGTACTTCCTGCAAGAGCACGTCGGGCACTGGGTCGGCTCGAACGGGGGCGGGTTCTACGACGAGAAGTGGAACCCGATCTTCAACAAGGACGCGTTCGTCGGCGCGATGGAGTTCACCAAGAGCCTGGCGGACAACAAGGTCGTGCCGCCCGACTGGCTCTCCCAGCACTGGCTCGGGATGATCGTCGAGTTCTCCACGGGCGTGACGACCATGATCGACCACGGCTACGGCCGAATCGCGGGCTCGATCGACAAGTATGCGGCCGACAAGGCCAACGAGCGCCACTTCTTCCCCGTCTGGCGCCCCGTCGGGCCGATGGGCAAGACGGCGTACACGGACATGGACGCCGAGATCTGGGTCATCTTCTCGAAGTCGAGGGTGCAGGACCTGGCGAAGGAGTGGCTCAAGCTCTTCTACACGAAGGAGATGTACCTCAACTACGTCGCCCAGTACCCGGTCCATATGTCGCCGATCCTGAAGTCGCTCCGGAACGACCCCGGCTACAAGGCCCTGCCCCAGCTCAGGCAGTGGCCGAGCTGGGTTCGCCAGCAGGAGATGTACATCGACCAGAAGCTCGCGATCCCCGTGGGCGTCTTCTACCCGGCGACGAACATCCAGATCCCGTTCCTGGCGGAGGTCTTCGACTCCGGGATCATCGCCGACGAGATCGTCGGCTACGCCCAGGGACGGCGGAAGGTGAAGGAGGCGGCCCAGCGGATTCAGGACCGGGTGACCGACCTCATCAAGAAGCTCGGCTACCCGGTCCCGGACCCGATCCGCTCGGAGAAGAAGGTCTAGATCTCCGGAGGGGGGCTCCGCCCCCCTTTATTTCGGGGGGCCGGACCTTCCCCGGGGACAGGTTGCGCGGGCCAGGTACCCGCGCCCGAGGCGCTCCGCGTCTCCGCGCGGGTGCGCGCTCGGAGCGCTTCGATCAGGCCGCGCGGACGGGCGGCTCGGTGCGGCACGTGTCGGGGCCCCCCCTAGCCGCCCGCCCCGCCCCCGGGGCCCTCGCCAACCCGTGACGCGCGCGCGACACGCTCTCCACGGCCTCCTCCTGTTCCTGCCGGCGCTCGTCGTCATCCTGGGGTTCATCTTCTTCCCCGTCGCCTACTCGATCTGGGTCTCCCTCACCAACAAGCACGTGATCTTTCCCGTCTACGACTTCGTCGGTTTGGAGAACTACATCGAGTTGGCCTGGGATCCGGACTACTGGTGGAGCTTCTGGCGGGGGGTCGTCTTCTCCGTCGGCTCGATCGCGTTCCAGGTGTTGCTCGGCCTCCTCGCCGCCCTGCTCCTGAACCAGCCGTTCCGGGGGCGGGGGTTTGTCCGCGGCATCACGCTGTTCCCCTACATGCTGCCGACGATCGTCGTGATCCTCCTCTGGAAATGGCTGCTGGCCGCCTCGTACGGGCCGGTGAATTTCGTCCTCCAGGCCCTTGGCCTCGTCTCGACTCCGGTCGTGTGGCTCGGCGACCGCTGGCTCATGGCCTCGACGATCTTCGTCGCGGTCTGGCAGTTCTTCCCCTTCGTGGTCATCAGCCTGCTCGCGCGGCTCCAGACGATCGACCTCCAGCTCTACGAGGCGGCGTCGATCGACGGGGCGAACGCCTGGCGACGCTTCGTTCACGTCACGCTGCCGGAGCTGCGCTACGTGCTCTTTGTGGTGATCCTGTTGCGCACCTTCTTCATGTTCACGAAGTTCGACGTGCCGTGGCTGATGGCAACGGGAGGCGGGCTCCAAGAGCTCGTCCAGAACACGCCCGTCTACGCCTTCCGCAAGACCTTCCGGTTCTTCCAGGCGGGCGGGGGCGCGGCGATCTCGGTGAGCCTGTTCCTCATGCTGATCGGCCTGACCGCCGTCTACTTCCGGGTCTACCGGCGAGAGGCGGAGGCCTGACATGCCGGCCAGGCGGCTCTCCTATGCGGGGGCGCTGTACCTCTGCTCGCTCCTGCTCCTCGTCCTTTGCGGCCTCCCGCTCCTCTGGATGCTCTACACCGCGCTCAAGGTGCCCGGGGAGCTGTTCAGCTACCCGCCGCGCGTGACCGGAGGGTATACGCTCGCGAACTTCCGGCGGCTCCTCTGGGAGACGGATTTCCCGATCTACTTCCGGAACAGCGTCGGCATCGCGGCGGTGACGGTCCTCGTGGACATCGTGATCGCGACGGTGGGCGCCTACAGCCTGACCCGCTACCGGTATCCGGGGAAGGAGCTCCTTGCCAACCTGACGCTGTTCACGTACATGTTCGCCCCGATCATGCTCATCATCCCCGTCTACATCCTGCTCCAGCAGCTCGCTCTCGCCAACACGCACCTCGGACTCGTCCTCGCCTACCTCTCGATCTCGCTCCCCTTCACCCTCTGGCTCCTGCGGGCGTTCTTCCAGTCGCTTCCCATCGACCTCGAGCACGCGGCGTGGGTGGACGGGGCGAGCCGCTTCCAGGCGGTCGTCCACGTCGTCCTCCCCCAGGCCGTGCCGGGGGTCATCGCGACCTCCGTCTTCGCCTTCGTGGTCGTCTGGAACGACTACCTCTTCGCGCGAGTCCTCCTCAACGAGCGAGGTCTTCTCACGATGCCGGTGGGGCTCCAGGACATGTACGAGTCCACCATCGTGGACTGGGGCCTCCTGATGTCCGGGGCGGTGGTCGTCACCATCCCCGCCATCGTGTTCTTCCTGATCGTCCAGCGGTTCCTGATCCAGGGCTGGGGCATGGGGGCGATCAAGGGGTAGGATGACCACGGGCGTCGAGATCATCGAGCCGCGCGCGGCGACCGATCTGATCCGCGATGCCGACACCGTCTTCGTCGGCGGCTCCGGCGGCGGGCACGGCGTCCCGGAGGCGGTCATCGAAGCGCTGGCCGAGCGGTTCCGGGCCACCGGGCACCCGCGCGACCTGACGCTCATGAGCGTGGTCGCGATCGGCGACTGGAAGGACACCGGATTCAATCGGCTGGCGGAGCCCGGCCTCGTCCGGCGGGTGATCAGCGCGGGGCTCAACAACTCGCCTCGCCTCGGCGCCCTGGCGCGCGCGGACCGGATCGAGGTGTACACGTTCCCGCAGGGCGTCCTCGCCCAGCTCTGCCGCGACATGGCCGCGGGCCGCCCGGGGCTCCTGACCCGGACGGGCCTCCACACCTTCGTGGACCCGCGGCACGGGGGCGGCAAGCAGAGCGCGTGCACGCGCGAGGACCTGGTCGAGCTCGTCCAGATCCGCGGGGAGGAGTACCTCCTCTACCGCGCCCCCCGCGTGGACGTCGCCGTCATCCGCGGCACCACCGCCGACGAGCGCGGGAACGTCACGCTGGAGGAGGAGGCCTACTTCGGCGAGCAGCTCTCCATCGCGACGGCGGCGCACAACCAGGGCGCGATCGTCATCTGCCAGGTCAAGCGCCTGGCGGCGGCCGGCACCCTGAACGGGAAGCTCGTCAAGGTCCCCGGGCCCCTGGTCGATTACCTGGTCGTCGCGGCCGACCAGCGCCAAACGTACCTCACGGCGTTCGATCCGGGGTACGCGGGCCTCATCCGGCGCCCCGACGCCGCGCTCCCGACGATCCCCTTCGACATCCGCAAGGTGATCGCGCGCCGGGGCGTGTTAGAGCTGTTCCCCGGCGCCGTGGTCAACCTCGGCTTCGGCGTCTCGAACGGGATCGCCGCGGTCGCCGCCGAGGAGGGGATCCACCGCGAGGTGACGCTGACCGTCGAGCAGGGCATCGTCGGCGGCGTGCCGGCCGGCGGCCCGGACGCCGGCGCCGGGTTCAACTACGACGCGATGGTGGACCAGCCCTACCAGTTCGACCTCTACGACGGCGGCGGCCTGGACGTGGCGTTCCTCTCCTTCGCGGAGGTGGACGCCCAGGGCCACGTCAACGTGAGCCGGTTCGGGGGCCTCATCAACGGCCCCGGCGGCTTTATCAACATCAGCCAGGGGGCCCGGAAGGTCGTGTTCTCGGGGGCCCTGACGGCCGGCGGGCTCGAGATCGAGCCGGACGGGCGGTCGGGCGCCCGCCTCGCCCGCGAGGGCCGGACGCGGAAGTGGGTCCGGCGGGTGCAGCAGGTCACCTTCAACGGGCCCTATGCCCTCGCGTGCGGCCAGGCGGTGGTGTACGTCACGGATCGCGCGGTCTTTCGGCTCACGCCCGAGGGCCTCGAGCTGACGGAGATCGCCGCCGGGATCGACGTCGAGCGCGACGTCCTGCGGCAGATCGAATTCCCGGTCCGCGTGACGCGGGAGCTCCGGCCCATGGAGGCCCGGCTGTTCCGCCCCGAGCCGATGGGGTTCCTCGCCGAGTTCCGGGCGCGGCCCAGCGCCCGCGCCAGGAGGTCGAGGCGAGCATGACGGGGAGCGCCGAGCTGATCCGGGCCACCCTGGCCGATGGCATCGCCGTGCTGACCCTCGACAACCCGCCGTTGAACCTGGTCACGCTTGAGCTGACCCGGCAGCTCGCCACCGCGCTCGACCGCCTGGCGGCCGATCCGGCCGCCCGCGTCCTGGTCGTGACGGGCGCGGGGGACCGGGCCTTCTGCGCGGGGTCCGACATCTCGGAGTTCCCCGCCGTCATGGACGACGTCGTGGGGAAGAAGCTCGCGCGGGAGAACGAGACCTACGGCAAGCTCGACGACTTCCCGCGACCCACCATCGCCGCCCTGAACGGCCTCGCCTACGGCGGCGGGCTCGAGCTGGCCGTCTGCTGCGACCTCATCGTCACCGGAGCCGACGTCCGGCTCGCCCTTCCCGAGGTCAAGCTCGGCGTCATGCCGGGGACCGGCGGCACCGTGCGGGTGCCCCGACGGATCGGGGAGGGCCGGGCGAAGGAGCTGATGATGTTCGGTGAGCCCATCGACGCCCAGACGGCGCTCCAGTGGGGGCTCGTCAACCGCGTCGTGCCCGCCGGCCAGGCCCTCGCGAGGGCAACAATATACTTGACTCACCCGGCTTCCCCTGCTATGCTTATGGCATGAAGACAATCACCGGCCCGCTCCCCGAGACCCTGATTGATGCGGTGCGCTATTTCGGCGATCCTGACGTATGCCTGTCCTTCGTGGCCGGGCTTCGATGGCCGGACGGACCCGTCTGCCCAGCGTGCGGGGCGGCCGAGCCGTCCTTTCTGAGCACCAGGCGGCTGTGGAAGTGCCGGGGCTGCCAGAAGCAGTTTTCCGTGAAGGTCGGGACGATCTTCGAGGACAGCCCCATCGGCCTTGACAAGTGGCTCCCCGCACTGTGGATGGTCGGCAACTGCAAGAACGGGGTCAGCTCCTACGAAGTGGCGCGGGCGCTCGGCGTCACCCAGAAAACCGCGTGGTTCATGGCCCACCGGATTCGGCTCGCCATGCAGACCGGCAGCTTCCGCAAGCTCGGGGGTGAAGTGGAAGTGGACGAAACCTTCATCGGCGGCTCTGCCCGCTTCATGCATAAGACCAAGCGAGCGCGCGTGGTTAAGGGCGGTCGCGGGATGGTCGGCAAGGTGGCCGTCATGGGGCTGCTGGAACGCCACGGGGACGACGGCCACAGCCGCGTAGTGACTCGCGTGGTGGGCGACACCAAGACCCGGACCCTGCACGACAAGGTGACCGAGCACGTCACCCCGGGGGCCGAAGTCTTCACCGACGCCCTGGCGTCCTATCGCCACCTGGACGCGCAGTACGTTCACCGGGTCATCGACCACGCCGAAGCCTACGCGAAGGGCCGAATCCACACCAACGGGCTGGAGAACTTCTGGTCGCTCTTGAAGCGGGCCATCAAGGGCACCTACGTCAGCGTCGAACCGTTCCACCTGTTCCGGTACCTGGACGAGCAGTCCTTCCGGTACAATGCCCGCAAGCTGACCGATGCCATGCGCTTCGTTCGCGTGCTGCGTGGCATCATCGGGAAACGCTTGACCTACGGGCGCCTGATCGGGTCCGAGTTGGCGACGACGTGAGGGTCGCCTGAAGCGCGGCCCGAGGCGGCATCGAGGATGAATCGACTCCTGTTCGGCGATAATCTGCCGTGGCTCCGAGACCGAAGCGCGTTCCCGGACGAGAGCGTGGATCTGGTCTACCTCGACCCGCCGTTCAATTCCAATGCCGAGTACAACGTGCTCTTCCGAGAGGAATCCGGCAGCGTGAGCCAGGCCCAGTTTCACGCCTTCACAGACACGTGGCATTGGGTGGACGCGGAGAAGACATATCGAGATTTCCTGAAGACGTGTCCGATCGTGGAAGCCGTCACCATCATGGAAGGATACCACGCCTTTTTGCGAACCTCGCCCATGATGGCCTACCTCGCGATGATGGCCCCCCGTTTGGCGGAATTGCGCCGGGTACTGAAGCCGACAGGCTCGCTGTATCTGCATTGCGATCCCACGGCGAGCCACTATCTGAAGATGCTGCTGGACGCGATTTTCGGGCTCACGAACTTCCGTAACGAGATCGTCTGGCGACGCTCGCATCCCAAGGGCCACGCCTTCACTCGGTTCGCCCGAAACCATGACGTGATCTTGGCGTTTGCCAAGAATGCGGAGCACGTTACCTGGAATCCGTCGTATGTCCCGCATGACCCCGAGCGCGCCGCGCAACAGTACGCACTCCAAGAGGCGGGACGCCCCTACCAACTCACCAGCCTGCTGAACCCAAATACAAACCGCCCCAACTTGACCTATGCATTCCTGGGCGTCACGAAAGTCTGGCGCTGGACCAAAGAACGCATGATGGAGGAGTACAAGAAGGGGCGAGTCGTCATGCCGCCAGGCGGAAAGATCCCACGATACAAGCGGTATCTTGATGAGCAAGAAGGCATCCCGGTTGACGATTTCTGGGCAGATATTGAGTTTGCGACCGGGCAAGAACGTCTGAGTTATCCGACCCAGAAACCGCTCGCGCTGCTCGACCGCATCATCAAAGCAAGCAGCAAGGAGGGCGATGTCGTCCTTGACCCTTTCTGTGGATGCGGGACGACCATCGCCAGCGCGGAACGACTCAAGCGCCGCTGGATCGGCATCGACATCACGTATCTCGCCATCAATCTCATCAAGCGTCGCCTCGATTCCACGTTTGGCTCTGGCAAGGCACAATTCGTTGAGCACGGACAACCCGGCGACCTTGCCGGGGCCCAACGACTCGCCGAACTGGACCGCTTCCAGTTCCAGCAATGGGCGCTCAATCTTGTGAACGCCTTGCCGATCAAGGGCGGTGAGGGCAAGGGCGCGGATCGCGGCGTCGATGGGCTGCTCTACTTCTATGAGTCGAAGGACGAGCGTCGCAAGATTCTCGTCCAAGTCAAAAGCGGAGCCGTGAAGCGTGGCGACGTAGCGACTCTCCTCGGCGACGTGGGCAATCAGAAGGCGGTCGCCGGCATCCTCATCACCCTGGATGAGCCGACCGCCGCGATGCGCAAGGAGGCCGTGGAGGCCGGTCGCTACACGTCGGCGCTCTGGAGGAAGAAGGACTATCCCAAGATCCAACTTCTCACAATCGACGGCATTCTGGACGCGACAGAACGGATTGACACTCCCCCGCTTGAAGATCCATTCTCGAAGGCCCCCAAAGCAGAGACAAGTGAGCAAGTCATCATGCCCCTGGCAGCAGAAGCCCCGAAACGCTACAGGAAGGGAAAAGACAATGAGTGAGTCTCGCCAGCCACAGGAGCCTGCCAAGCCGCCACCTGAGCGGACACCGTTTGAGCGGTTCACGGATTTTACTCGGCGCATCGTCGGAGTTCCCAAAGGAGAGGTAGACAAACAGCAGCGAGCATACCGACGGCGGCGAGCCAAGCGCCGAGGAATAGGCGCGCGCTAACTGAGCCGCTATCATGGTCGGCTAGCCAAATGATTCATGAAGTCCCTAACGTTGACCAGGACCTTCGTTGCATCCTGTTGGTCATAATCGGCGTGGGCGTGGGCAACATAATTTCGCCATGCATCCTTTAGTAGCCTGAAGTGCAGTGCAGCTTCCGAACAAAATTGTGTGTCTTGAGCCTTCTGCGGGGTTTTGGGGAGCTGTTCCATAGCCCGGACTTGCTTCTCGATCTGGTCGATAATGTTCTTCCAGTTGTCTAGTTCTATAGAACCCATCAGCGTGTGGCCAACCTGCCCGGCGAGCCAGCGAAGGCCATGCTCAAGTATCCGCATCGAATGGAAGACGGTGGCCGTCCATTGAGCAAATGCATAGCATTGGCAGGCGTCCCTTACATCGCGACCGATCTCAAACCGAGCGAGCGGAGCGACACCAAACCAATCGTTTGGATTGAGATACATGTCCCGTCGGTCTGGTGGCACAACGAAGAACAGATACTCGCTCAGTTCTCCCATGAGGTTCTCTCTAAGTTCATCGGCGAGCAGCGGCAAGTAATCATTTGCGAGGCCAGCATCGATCTGCCTTCTGAATCGCTCGACCTGGAGGATGAACGGGCCACGGAGCTGGATGCGACGGCTTTCTTGTGCGATCCCTGTTAATGCCTGAATTAACCGTTCTCTGGCATCCGGCTCGACCGATAGAAGCGCGAGCTTCGCATGCTCAAGGTCACGAACGGCGGCCAATAACGTCGCGCCCCCGATCCTCAACATGTCGAGGAAGCTCCACAATCGGTACGGCTCAGCTTCCCACCGCCACACCGTTAGGTCATCCAGGGTTGGCGCAAGAGCAGGAGCCTGTTTGGCCGAAACGGTGTCAGTAAGCATACGGGCGTCTCCTGGGTGAGTCAAATAAGTTATTGCCCTCGCGAGCGCCCTGGAGTGGGCGCGGGTGCTGGCCGCGCGGCCGGGACGCGCCCTCGAGCTCCTGAAGCAGGCCGTGGACCTCGGCCTCGACCGTGCCGAGGACGACGCCCTCGCTCGGGCGCTCGCCCTGAGCGACGCCCTCTTCCGGAGCGAGGACTGCCGGGAGGGCATGCGTGCCTTCTTCGCCAAGGAGCCCCCGCGCTTCCTCCACCGGTAGACCTCGGAGCGGGGCTCTGCCCCCCTTCCGAACCCCCCCCCCGGGAGGGGTTGCGCGGGCATAGCCCGCGCTCGGAGCGGAACATCTCACACTCGGCCGCTTTGTCTTCGCGTCGCGCCAGGTTGGCCGGGCAGGCTCGTCGCTCGCCGGGCCCACCCCTGGCTCCGGCCTGGCCGGCGCATTAGAATGGCGGGCACGAGGAGCCGAGCGATGAACTTCGACCTGACGGAGCCCCAGCGGCTGATCCGGGACCTAGCGCGCGAGTTCGCGGAGCGCGAGGTCCGGCCGCGCGCCGCCGAGATCGACCGGACCGACGAGTTTCCGTGGGACCTCTACAAGCGGATGGCGGAGCTGGAGATCCTCGGGATGACGCTCCCCTCCGAGTACGGGGGCTCGGGAGCGGACACGGTGTCGTGGAGCCTCGTCCAGGAGCAACTGGCGCGCGCCTCCGCGGTGGTGGCCAACAGCCAGCTCCTCTGCAAGCTGATGAGCGACATGATCCTCCAGAACGGCACGGAGGAGCAGCGCCGGCGGTACCTGCCCGCCATGGCGCGCGGCGAGAAGATCTGCGCGATCGCCCAGACGGAGGCGGGCGGGGGCTCCGACGTCGCCGGGATCCAGACGACGGCGACGCCGACCGCCGACGGCTACGTCGTGAACGGAACGAAGCGCTTCATCACCTGCGCGATGGTGTGCGAGCTGGCCGTGGTCGTCGCGACGACCGACCGGCGCAAGGGCCGGGCGGGCATCACGCTGTTCCTCGTCGAGATGGGGACGCCGGGCTTCTCGCGGGGCTCGAAGGAGCGCCTGATGGGCGTCCACGGGCTCGGCACCGGCGAGCTCGTCTTCGAGGACTGCCGCGTGCCCCGCGCGTGCCGCCTCGGCGGCGAGGGGGAGGGATTCCGGCGGGCGATGATCTCGCTCGACACCGGGCGGATCGGGATCGGCTCCCAGGCCCTCGGCATCGCCCAGGCGGCGATGGAGGGCGCGCTCGTGTACGCGAAGCAGCGGACGGCGTTCGGCCAGCCGCTCGCGGGCTTCCAGGCGATCCAGTTCAAGCTCGCCGACATGTCGGCGCAGATCGAGGCGGCGCGCCTGCTCTTGCGGAAGGCGGCGTTCCTGAAGGACCAGGGGCGGTCGATCCTCCGGGAGGCCGCCGAGGCCAAGCTCTCCGCCTCGGAGACGGCCGTGCGGGTGACCCACGAGGCGCTCCAGATCCACGGGGCCTACGGCTACTCGACGGAGTTCCCGATCGAGCGCCTGTACCGGGACGCGCGCGTCTACCAGATCTGGGAAGGGACGAGCGAGATCCAGCGGCTCGTGATCAGCCGCCAATTGCTGAAGTGAGGATGAACCCCGGGCCGAGACCCGAGCAGATCAAGGACGCAGGGAGGAGGCGGCGCGAGGCGTATGCCGCATACGTTGAGCGCCGACGACGACCGAGGACGCCGAGATGCGACGGGGATCGGGCCGGGTGACGGACGCGCGGCCGCCGCTGACGATCCTGGAAGGCATCCGGGTCCTCAGCTTCACCCAGTTCCTCCTCGGGCCCTCGGGTGTCCAGTTCCTGGCGGACCTCGGCGCTGACGTCGTCAAGATCGAGCCGCCCGGGGGGAAGCTCTGGGAGCGGAACTGGTCCGGCTGCGACCTGTACCTGAACGGCGTCAGCGTCTTCTTCATGTCCACCCACCGGAACCAGCGGAGCCTGGCCCTCGACCTGAAGCACCTCGAGGCGCGGGAGATCGTCCGCCGGCTCGTCGAGCGCGCGGACGTCCTCGTCCAGAACTTCCGGCCCGGCGTGATGGCCCGCCTCGGTCTGGACTACGCGACGCTGGCGCCGGTCAACCCGCGGCTCGTCTACGTCTCCGCCTCGGGCTACGGCGAGGCGAGCCCCTACCGCGATCGCCCCGGGCAGGACCTCCTCATGCAGGCGATGTCGGGCCTCGCGACGATCTCGGGCCGCGCCGGCCAGCCGCCGACGCCGGTGGGGACCGCGGTGGTGGACCAGCACGGCGCCGCACTCCTCGCCCTCGGCGTCGTCGCAGCCCTCCTCGAGCGCGCGCGGACGGGGCGCGGGCTGCACGTCGAGCTGTCCATGTTGCGCGCTGCCCTCGACCTCCAGCTCGAGATCATCAGCTACTTCCTCAACGGCGCCCGGATGGAGAAGAGCCCGACCAGCCTCGCGAGCATGTTTCACCCGGGGCCGTACGGGGTCTACGAGACGAAGGACGGCCACGTGGTCCTCTCGATGTCGCCGCTGCCCGTCCTCCAGCAGGCCCTGGAGCTGCCCGAGCTCGCGCCGCACGCGACGGTGCCCTACAACTTCCCCGCGCGGGAGGAGATCGCGCAGATCGTCGCGCGCGTCATGCGGACCCGGACGACGGCGGAGTGGGTGGAGTCCCTGGTGCCGCGGGGCGTCTGGGTCGCGCCCGTCCTGACCTTCCCCGAGACCTTCGCCGACCCGGCAGTCCAGGCGTCGGATGCGGTCGCGGAGGTCGAGCACCCGGTCGCAGGCCGCGTGCGGTTCCTCCGCTTCCCGCTCGAGTTCTCGTCGGGCCGCGCGACGGTGCGGCGGCCGCCCCCGATGCCGGGGGAGCAGACGGGCGAGATTCTGCGCGAGCTGGGTTACGCGGACGCCGACATCCGGCGGCTTCGCGAGGAAGGCGCGGTGTAGGCCATGGACCTCGTGAGGAAGGCACTGACGCCGACCGTGATGGGCAGGCCACACCGAAGACCCGAAGAAAGGAGGGGTGGAATCACGACCACGCGCGACCGCGCCCGGTGCCGAGCCGGCGGGTGTCGCGCCACGAACCGCGAATGTCCGGCGCTGAACGAGCGGAGGAGACCTATGGGAGGGCTGAGAACGAAGTGGTGGCTCTCGGGTATCGTCGCCTGTGCCCTGCTCGCCCTGACGGGGGCGGGTGCCGGGGCGGCGGAGAAGGAGCTCAAGATCGGCTACATGAAGCACGACATCCAGGACGCCTCGGTCGCCATCATGGAGAGGTGGGCGGCCAGGCAGGGGATCAAGATCACCAAGGTCCCGATGGCCTACAACGTGTTCATGGAGAAGATCACCGCGACCCTGACCTCCGGCGGCGACCAGTTCGACCTGATCTGGCACAACGACGACTGGGGTCAGCTCTGGAAGAAGTGGCTCGAGCCCACCGACGACATCCCGGGCATGAAGTCGGTCGCCCGTGAGCCGGTCGTGGGCAGCTTCCTCAACGACGAGGGGAAGACGACCGTGGTGCCGATGGTGCACACCGTCGGGACCTTCTTCTACCGCACCGACCTCCTGAAGGAGAGCGAGGTCCCGAAGACCCTGGCCGAGCTCGTGACGGTCAGCAAGCGACTGCAGGAGCAGGGGAAGGTCAGGTGGGGCTACGTCGGCGGCATGAAGATGAACCACACGTGGTTCACCCTCTGGTGGTCCATGTGGTCGAACAACTGCGACATCTTCTACCCGATCTTCGAGCGGAACAACGACGTGCTGGCGAAGAACGGCTGGAAGCCGGCTATCGCCGACCCCTGCCACCGGGAGGTCGTCGAGTACTGGTGGGACGCGATGAACGCCCACAAGATCAGCCCCAAGGCCATGCCGTCCTACGGACGTGACGAGGCGAACGCCATCTTCATGGCCGGCGACGCCGCGTTCACGCTGGTGGACTCGACCCACTTCGGGAGCTTCAACGACCCGAAGAAGTCGAAGATCGCCGGCAAGGTCGGGATGGCGAAGTTCCCGATGGGGCCGCGGCGCACCAAGCCGTTCTCCTGGAACGAGATCTGGGGCTGGGCGATCCCCAAGGGCGTGCCGGCCGAGCGCAAGGCCCTGGCCAAGCAGGCGCTGCAGGCGATGTTGACCGACGAGGCGGGGCAGATCGAGATGTGGAAGACGACCGGGGGGCCGCCGCCGAGCATGCCGGTCTGGGGCAAGATCGCCGCGGTGGACCCGGTCTTCAACAAGCTCAAGGAAGTGGTGTTCGACCAGGAGCACGCCACCCACGCGGCGTACTACTTCGAGAAGTGGCCGGCCGTGCACAAGGCCTACTCCGACGTGGCCATCAAGGCGCTCACCGGCTCCCGCGAGGAGATCCCGAAGGTCCTCTCCGACGGCGTCAAGCTGATTCATGACGCGGCGGTCAACTAGCCCGTCGGCGGACCCGGGGCCCGCGCGGGCCCCGGGTTTCGCCCGGGCCGGGGTCGCCGGCGCGCTCGCCGCCGGTCGCGGCCGGCCGTGGTGGCGGGTCGGCGAGAAGGAGCGGTTCATGCTCCTCCTCGTCGCGCCCGCCGCCCTCGTGCTCGTGTTCTTCCAGGTGGTGCCGATCCTGATGGGGGCGAACGCGAGCTTCCGCGACTGGGCCCTGCACGATCCCAAGAAGACCTGGGTCGGGCTCAAGCACTACGCGTACGTCCTCAGCGACGCGAACTTCCTCGGCCTGGTCCTCCCCAACACCTTCCTCCTCATGGTCCTCTCGGTGAGCGTCTCCCTGGTGCTGGGCATGGCACTCGCCCACCTCCTGAACCGGGGGTTCAGGGGCCTCCGGGTCGTCCAGACCGTGTTGCTGCTGCCACTGATGGTGGCCCCCGTCATCGCGGCCATCATGATTCGCTGGCTCTTCAACGACCAGTTCGGGATCATCAGCGTGGTCCTCCAGGCGCTCGGCGGCGACACGCCGGCCTGGCTGGCCGAGCGCTGGCCGAGCTTCTTCATCATCGTCGGCACCGACGTGTGGCTCTGGTCGCCGTGGTTCACGCTCATCCTGCTCGCGGGCCTCAAGAGCCTGCCGCGGGAGCCCTTCGAGGCGGCGGCGATCGACGGGGCGGGCGCCTGGCGGATCTTCCGCTACGTCACGCTGCCGCTCCTGCAGCCGGTGATGGTCGTGTGCGTCGTCATCCGGTCGATCGACGCCTTCCGCACGTTCGACATCGTGTGGACGATCTCCGGCGGCGGCCCCGCGCGCTCCACCGAGGTCTTCAGCATCTACGCGTACACCGAGGCGTTCCAGTACCTGAACTTCGGGCGCGGCTCGGCCGCCGGCGTCATCGGGGCGCTGATCATCCTGGGGGTCGGCATGGCGTTCTACCGGGTCCTGAACCGGCTCCTGCGGGTCTCCCGGTGAAGACCGCCGCGCCGTCGGCGGCCCACGCCGCCCGGCAGGGTTTCTTCGGCGCCCTCGCGCCGGGCGGCCGGCGCGCCTTCTTCGCCCTGGCGGTGAGCGCGGTCTGCTTCGTGTTCGCCTTCCCGGTGCTCTGGCTGGTCCTGACCTCCCTGCGGCCCGCGTCGGGCGTCTACTACGTGCATCGGGGCGCGGAGTTCACCGTCGAGAACTTCGGCGAAGTGCTGAGGAGCGGCGTCGTCGCGCGCGCCTTCGTCAACAGCTTCGCCATCTCCACGCTCGCGACGCTGCTCTCCCTCGGGGTGACGGTGACCAGCGGCTACATGCTCTCGCGCTTCAAGGGGCCGCTCGCGGACGGCTGGTTCGGCCTGATCTACCTCTTCCGCTGCGTCCCCTACGTCTCGTGGGTCCTGCCGCTCTACTACGTCACCCAGGCGTGGGGCGTGTTCGACTCCTACACCGGGCTCCTGCTGCCCCACATCGCGGTGCACATCTGCTTCTTCTCCTGGCTGATGAAGGGCTTCTTCGACGGCATCGACCCCTCGATGGAGGCGGCGGCCCTGGTGGACGGCTGCACGCGCTGGGGCGCGTTCGTCCGGATCGCGCTGCCCGCGGCGACCCCGGGGCTCGCCGCGCTGGCGATCCTCTCCTGGCTCTTCACCTGGAACGAGTTCCTCTTCGCCCTGATCCTGACGAGCCACAACACGCCGATCCTGACCGTGGTGATGGCCCAGTTCGTCCACGAGCTGGGGATGGAGTGGCACCTCATGAGCGCCACGGCGGTGATGGCGCTGGGTCCCGCGCTGATCGTCACCGTTTTCGGCCAGCGCTACGTGCTCGCGGGGCTGCGGATCTGAAGGAGACTCCAATGGCGCAAACGGAATCCGCTCAGCAAGCCATGGACGCGCTTCCCATCGGCAAGTCGGTGACCGTCCGCAAGACCGTCGGCGAGACCGACATCTACCTCTTCGCCGGCATCTCCGGCGACTTCGCCCCGAACCACGTGGACGAGGAGTACATGAAGCAAACGCGTTACGGGCGGCGGATTGCCCACGGGGCGCTCCTGGTGGCATACATGTCCCAGGCCTCGACGAAGATGTGCACGGGGCTGCCCGGGACGATCGTCTCCTACGGCTACGACCGGATCCGGTTTCCCGCGGCCGTCTTCATCGGGGACACGGTGGCGGTGACGTACGAGATCGCGGAGAAGGACGTCGCGGCGGGCAAGGTGTTCAGCAAGGTGACCTGCACGAACCAGCGCGGCGAGGTCGTCGCCGCGGCGACGCACATCCTGAAAGTCGTCGAGGGGTAGCGGACGCCCGAGTGGGGGTAGACCATATTTATGGTAAGCTGTAAAGCCGTATGAAGACCACGGTCCAGCTGCCGGACGAGCTACTGGTTGCGGCGAAGAAGCGGGCGGCCGAGATGCGCTGCACGCTCCGGACGCTGATCGAGCGCGGCCTGCGGCACGAGCTAACGACGCGCGGGAACCGGCAGGCGCCCAGGCGGCGTCGGATCCGGTGGGTGACGGTGCCCGGCGGCCTTCCTCCGGGGCTCGACGTGCGCGATCGCGCGGTGATGCACGACTGGCTGCGACGGCAGCGTTGATCGGCGTCGACACGAACCTCCTCATTTACGCCCACCGGGCCGGCCTGCCCGAGCACCGGGTCGCGCGCCGGGCGCTCGAGCGGGCGGCGAGCATGCCGGGCGGATGGGGCATCAGCCAGGCCAGCATGGCCGAGTTCTGGAGCGTCGTCACGCATCCCGCGTCCGCCGGGCGCCCGTCGAGCGGTGCCGAGGCGGTCGCGTTCCTGTCCTCACTCGTCGACGAGGGAGGCGCCCAGGTGTGGCTGCCGGCGCCCGGCTTTCCGGAGCGCCTGGTGCGCCTCGCGGCGGGCCTGAACGTGCGAGGGCCGCGGATCTTCGATCTCCAGATCGCACTCACCGCATTCGAGCACGGCGCGCGGGAGATCTGGACGCACGATCGGCGATTCGTGTCGGTGCCGGGCCTGCGGGTCCGTGATCCCCTCGCCCCTGGCCGACGGCCACCGCGCTGATTCCGGGCAAGGCCCATGAAGCTGGCCGCGGTTACCTTTCTCGTCGGCGTCCTGGTCGCGCCGCTCGCCGCGGAGGCGCAGCCGGCGGGGAAGGTGCCTCGGATCGGCGTTCTGGTCTCTAACACCCAAGCTGCCACTTCGACCCAACTCGAGGCATTCCGGCAAGAGCTTCGTGAACGTGGTTACGTCGAGGGACAGAATATTGCCATTCAGTACCGCTATGGCGACGGGAACCTGGATCGCCTACCGAAATTGGCCGCTGAACTGGTGGCGCTCAACGTGAACCTGATCGTCACCTCAGGGACTTCACCCACCCGTGCGGCCCAGCGAGCTACCAGAACAATCCCCATTGTCATGACACTTGTTGGTGATCCTATTACGAGTGGGTTTATTGCCAGCCTTGCAAGGCCAAGCGGAAACATCACGGGATTGACCCAGATGGCGGCGGAGCTCGGCGGCAAGAGGCTCGAGCTGCTGAAGCAGGCGTTTCCCAAAGTCTCGCGCGTGGCCGTGTTGGTTGATCCGGGAGTGACTGGGGCTCTGCAAAATATGCAGACGGCGGCCGCGGCCTTAGGCGTCACACTCCTGCCTCTTGAGGTACGGGGTCCCGATCCGAACTTGGAAGGTGCATTCCGAACGGCGACGAGTGAGCGCGCCGGTGCTCTGCTGGTCGCACCGGGACCCGCGACAGAACTTGACAGGAAGCGCGTCGTGGACCTGGCGGCAAAGAGTCGGCTCCCGGCGATGTTCGGACCGCGCGAGTTTGTGGACCTCGGCGGACTCATGTCTTATGCCCCGAGCTATCCCGATCTATTCCGCCGCGCCGCCATCTATGTGGACAAAATCCTCAAGGGCGCGAAGCCCGCCGACCTCCCGGTGGAGCAGCCGACGAAGTTCGAGCTGGTGATCAACCTGAAGACCGCGAAAGCCCTCGGCCTCACGATTCCTCAATCGGTCCTCGTGCGCGCGGACGAGGTGATCCAGTGACCGAGCCCCTCGTTGCCTTTCCCCTGTCCGAGGCGATCGCGGGCGGGACGGTCCAGATGCTGCGCAACCTGATCGCGAACGGGCTGCTCGGCCGCGTGGACCAGCGGCGGGGCTGAGCCCGGAGGGCCGCGTGCTCACGGACGCCCTCGTCGCGGACGCCCAGGCGCGGCTGCTCGCGCGGATCGACGCGACGGCCGCCGAGGTGGGCGCGGGCTTCCCCCATGCGGCGGACGGGGAAACGGGTCGGTGGGAGGTCAAGCCCGAAGGCTCTTGGACGGGCGGGTTCTGGGTGGGCCTCTGCTGGCTTGCCCACGCGCTCACGGACGAGCCGCGCTATCTGACCTGGGGGCTCGAGTGGGCCGAGCGCCTGCGCGGGCGGGAGAGAGACCAGACCCACGACATCGGGTTTCTCTTCCAGTACGCCGCCGTCCTCGGCTGGCAGACCGTGCGGGACCCGGTGCTGCGGACCCTGGCGCTGGCGGCGGCCGACCAGCTCGTCGCCATGTGGCATCCGCGGGCGCGGGTGGTCCCGGTGGGGACCCGTGCCGAGGTCTCGGCCGGCACCGACGACGTCACGATCGACTGCCTGATGAACCTCCAGGTGCTCTGGTGGGCGGCGGCGGAGACAGAGGACACGCGGTATCACGACGTGGCGCTGGCCCACGCCGAACGGACCGCGGCCTGGCACGTCCGGCCGGACGGCTCCTGCTTCCAGTCGGTCCACTTCGACCCCGCCGGCGAGTCGGTGACGAAGCACACGCACCAGGGCTACTCGCCCGAGGGGTGCTGGAGCCGCGGCCTCGGGTGGTGCGCCTACGGCTTCCTCGAGGCCCACCGCGCCACGGGTCACCCCGAGTTCCTCGCCATCGCGCGCCGGGCGGCCGAGTACCACCTCAGCCGGATGCCGGAGGACGGCGTGCCCTTCTACGACTACGACGACCCGCGGATCCCGGATGCGCCGCGGGACACGTCGGCCGCCGCGATCCTCGCCTCCGCCTGCCTCGGCCTGGCGCGGACCGGCAGGGACGGCCGGTTCCGCGAGGCAGCCGGGCGGGTCCTGGAAGGGCTCATCCGCGGCTACCTCACGCCGCTCGGACCCGACGACCCGCGGCCGCCGGGGATGCTGCTCCACGGCTGCTACAATCTCCACACGGGGGAGGCGCCGGACCACGAGCTGATCTGGGGCGACTACTTCCTGCTGGAGTCCCTCCTGCGGTGGCAGGGACGGTGACCATCCGGCTGGTCACGTTCGACTTCTGGCAGACCCTCCTCGCCGACACCCGGGAGAGCACGGCGGCGGCGCATGCGCTGCGGCTCGACGGCGTCCGGGCGGCCCTCGCCGGGGCCGGCCACGACTACGACGCGGCCGCGGTGCAGGCCGCCGACGCGCGGGCGCTCGCGGCGCTCCAGGGGGTCTGGAACGCGCAGCGGGACGTCTCGCCGGCGGACCAGGTCCGCATCTTTCTCGAGGCCCTCGCGCCCGCGCTCCCGGCGATGCTGTCGGCGACGGCGCGCGAGGCGGTCGAGGCGGCGTACGCGACGCCCGCCCTCACGCACTCGCCCGTCGTCTCGCCGGGCGCCGTGGAGGCGGTGCGACGGCTCGCGACGGAGGGCTTCGTCCTCGGGATCATCTCGAACACCGGTCGAACGCCCGGGCGCGTCCTGCGCCGGCTCCTCGACCGCGCGGGGATCCTGGGCGACTTCGGGGTGCTCTCGTTCTCCGACGAAGTCGGGGTGCGGAAGCCCGCGGCGGGCATCTTCGAGGCGACCCTGACCCGCGCCGGCTGCCCGCCGACAGCCGCCGTCCACGTCGGCGACGACCCGGTCAGCGACGTCGCGGGGGCCCGGGCCGCCGGGATGCGCGCCCTCCACTACCTCCCCGAGGGGCGCGCCCCCGCCGACGGGGCCGACGCGGTCATCCGCCACCTCGCCGAGGTGCCGGCGCTCCTCTCGCGCCTCGCCTGAATAGGCCCCTCGGAGGGGGGCTTCGCCCCCCTTTTCCATCTCCCCGTCGCGTCTCGTGCGGCTGGCACCGCGCGATCCGCGCCACCCCGCCGGGGGGCCGAACCTCCCCCCAAGGAGAGGTTGCGCGGGCAAAGCCCGCGCTCGGAGCGCTTCGGTCAGCGCAGTGCGGACAGGCGAGCCCTGGTGTCTTCTTTCCGCACCCTGAATAGCCGAAGGCCCCGCCACGTCGGCCCTTTCGGGTTGCGCGCCGCCGCGAGGGCGGGCTATGATGCCCCGCGGAGGGGCGAGTCAACCCGAGGGACCAGGGGGACCCGGCATGACCATCGCTGAGCTGAAGGCCAAGATCCGCGACATCAAGGACTTCCCGACGGAGGGGATCCTCTTCAAGGACATCACCACCCTCCTCAAGGACCCCCGGGCCTTCAAGTACGTCCTCGACGAGATGGCCACCAACTTCATCCAGTCCCGGGTGGAGGTGGTCGTCGCGATCGAGTCCCGTGGCTTCATCTTCGGCGGGGCGCTGGCCCACGAGCTCGGCGCCGGGTTCGTGCCGGTCCGCAAGCTCGGCAAGCTCCCCGCCAAGACCATCGAGGTGGAGTACGAGCTGGAGTACGGCCGGGACGCCCTTGCGATGCACGAGGACGCCATCGGCCCCGGCCAGCGGGTGCTGGTCGTGGACGACCTCCTGGCGACCGGCGGGACGATGGCGGCGACGCTGCGCCTCGTCGAGCAGTCGGGCGGCGTCGTCGTGGGCGTGGCGTTCCTGATCGAGCTGGGGTTCCTGAAGGGCCGGGAGAAGCTGAAGGACTACCCGGTCACCTCCCTCATCGTCTACGAGTGAGTCCGGCGTGAGGGGGGATTCCGCGGCAGGAGGGGCGCGATGAAGCGGATGGCGATCGCGACGGCGGTGTCGGTGTTCCTCGGACTCGGCGGGCTCGCGTGGGCCGAGCCCGTGACGCCGGTCTTCCACGAAGAGACGGGACGGGCGTGGGGCGGGCTCGCGGAGCACTTCCGGGGCTTCGGGGCCCAGCTCGAGCGCCACTTCCGGGGTGGCCCGGGCGGGATGGGGCCGATGTGGGGCTCCCCCGCCGAGCGGCCGCTCATCTCGTTCATGCTCGAGCACCGGGACGTGCTGGGGCTCGGCCCGGAACAGACGAGCCGGTTGGAGGCGCTCCGAAGCGAGTTCGCCCGCGAGGCGGTGCGCCGCGAGGCCGACATCCGCGTCGCGGAGATGGACCTCCACGCGCTGCTCGAGCAGGACCCCCTGGACCTGCCGAAGGTCGAGGGGAAGATCCGCGAGGTGGCCCAGCTCCGGGCAGAGCTGCGCGTCGCGCGGCTCCGGACGATCGAGCAGGGGAAAGCCGTGCTGACGCCCGAGCAGCGGACGCGGCTCCAGGGGCTGCTCGCGCCCCCGCGCGGCCCGCGGCGGACCGTCGACCGCCAGATCCGATTGTAGCGATGCCGATCACCCCAGAAGGGAGCGCCGTCCCGGAAGCCGCAGGCTGGAGGCGGCGCGACCAGATGAAAGTCGGCGTCGTCGGCTGCGGCCTCATGGGCGGCGGCATCGCCCAGGTCGCCGCCCAGGCCGGGTTTGCCACCACGGTCGTCGAGGCCACCCAGGAGCTGCTCGACCGCGGGCTCGGGGCGATCCGGCGGAACCTCGACGGCCTCGTGGACAAAGGCCGGCTCCCGGCGCCGGAGCGCGACGCCGCCTGGGGGCGCATCCGGGGCACGGTGCGCCTCGAGGACCTGAGCGACGCGGACCTCGTGATCGAGGCGATCACGGAGAACGTCGCGCTGAAGAAGGAGACCTTCGGGCGGCTCGACCGGATCTGCCCGCCCCACGCCGTCCTCGCCTCCAACACGTCGTCGTGCACCGTCACGGAGCTGGCCGCCGCGACGAAGCGCCCCGGGCAGGTCCTGGGCCTCCACTTCTTCAACCCGGCGCCCGTCATGAAGCTCGTGGAGGTGGTCCGGACGATCCTCACGACCGAGGAGAGCGTCAAGACCGCCTGGGGCTTCGTCCAGGCCCTGGGGAAGACGCCCGTGGCGACCCAGGACACGACGGGCTTCATCGTGAACCGGCTGCTCGTGCCGTACCTGCTCGAGGCGGTCCGGCTGCTCGAGGCGGGGATCGCGAGCACGGAGGACATCGACCAGGCGATGAAGCTCGGGTGCGGTTATCCGATGGGGCCCTTCACCCTGCTCGACCTGGTCGGTCTGGACACGACCCTCTACGTGGCGGAGGTCATGTTCCAGGAGTTCCGCGAGCCGCGCTTCGCCCCACCGCCCCTGCTCAAGCGGATGGTCATGGCCGGGCACCTTGGCCGGAAGAGCGGGAAGGGGTTCTACGACTATCCCGCGAGATAGGAGCGTCACGTGGCGCTGAGGACCCCCGAGCAGTACATCGAGAGCCTCCGGGACGGGCGGACCGTGTATTTCCGCGGCGAGCGGGTGGCCGACGTGACCACCCACCCGGAGATCGGGATCGGCATCCGGCACGCCGCGCTCGAGTACGCGAGCGCGCAGGATCCCGAGCACGCGGACCTCGTCACCTACCTGGACGCGACCGGCGCGCGGTCGAGCCGCTACTGGAAGATGCCGGAGGGGCCCGACGATCTCCTCCGGCGCCACGCCCTGATCGACCACGGAACGCGCGTGGGCCACGGGGTCTTCCTGATCATCAAGGAGATCGGCTCGGACTTCCTCTTCTCGCACACGATCGTGGCCCACCAGATCCAGGAGCTCCTGAAGGCGCCCTACTTCGAGCGGCTCCGGGCCTACCACCGGTACGTGGAGCTGCACGACCTCGCCCTCGCCGTCGCGCAGACGGACGTGAAGGGGGACCGCGCCCTCGGGCCCTCCGAGCAGGAGCACCCGGACTACTACGTCCGGGTCGTGGACCGCGGGAAGGACGGCATCGTCGTGCGCGGGGCGAAGGCCCACACGACCGACTCGGTCGCCGCGAACGAGCTGATCGTCCTCCCCACCCGCGCCATGTCGGAGGCGGACCGGGACTACGCGGTGGCCTTCGCGGTCCCCATGAACGCCAAGGGCGTCAAGCTCATCGCGAGCCCGTTCTCCAGCACCGGGCCGTCGCGCTTCCACCACCCGGTCTCGGCCGAGCACAAGATGATCGAGACGCTCACGGTCCTGGACGACGTGTTCGTCCCCTGGGAGCGCGTCTTCCTCTGCGGCGAGACCCAGTACGCCGGGGCGCTCGCGCTCGGGTTCGTGCAGTTCCACCGGTTCACCGCCGTCTCCTACAAGATCCCGCACATCGACCTGATGATCGGGGCCGCGATGCTGGCGGCGGAGGCGAACGGGATCGAGAAGGCGGGGCACGTCCGCGAGAAGCTCTCGCGGCTCATCGCCTGGCGGGAGACGGTCCGGGGGCTCACCGTCGCGGCGGCCTACGAGTGCCGCCGGATGGCGCCGGGCGTGGCGGTGCCGAACCCCGTGACGACGAACATCGCCAAGCAGTACTTCGCCGAGCACTACCACGGGATGGCGCAGAAGGTCCAGGACATCGCCGGCGGGCTCCTGGTGACGGGCCCCTCGGAGGAGGACCTGACGGCCCCGGAGACCAAGGCGTACGTCGAGCGGTATCTCGGCGGCAAGAAGGGATTCGGGACGGCGAACCGCCTGAAGATCATGAACCTGATCCGCGACCTCCTGACGTCCGACTTCGGCGGGTACAACGAGGTCCTCTCGATCCACGCGGAGGGCTCGCTCGAGACCCAGAAGCTCACGATCCTCCGGGAGTTCGAGGCGGCAAAGGCGCGTGCGTTCGCCGCGCAGTGCGCGTTCCTCGGTGGGTAGTCGACCCGGAGGGGGGCTCGGCCCCCCTTCCGGACCCTCCCCCCCCGGGGGAGTTGCGCCGGCAAAGCCGGCGCTCGGAGCGGACCACCATGAGGTGTGCGGTCATGCTCGAGCGAGTCGCCTGGTTACCCGGACGAGCTCCTAGAGCGGGCGCAGCCGGGCTCGCACTGCTCCTCGTCCTGGCGGCGCCGGCGGCCTCGGGCCAGGAGCGGGTGGAGGGCGACCTCTACGCCAACGACCGCTACGGCATCCAGATCTCGAAGCCCCCGCGCTGGCAGTTCATCACCGCCGGCACCATCCTGGACCTGGCGAAGAAGAGCGGCCGCGCGGGCGGCCTCAAGGGGGACGAGGACCCCGTGAAGGTGGCGGGGTTCGCGGTGATCGTCTCGAAGACCGCGGTCCTCGGCCCCGAGGTCACGCCTCAGGTCGTCGTCCTGGTGCACGAGGTCTCGAAGCCCCCGGAGAGCCTCGTCAAGGTCTGCGAGGGGCTGCGCTCGGGCATGACGGAGCCCGAAGCGCTCGCGCCGACGCGCGAGATCCGGCTCGGCGGCCGACCGGCCGCGCGGCTCGACTTCCAGGGGATCGTGGGCGGCGCGATGGTCCGGGCCACGGCGCTCTGCACCTTCCGGGAGCGGCAGGCCTTCGTCGTGGTGGGGCAGGCGCCCGCGGCCGAATTCCAGGGCGAGCTCGCGACCTTCGAGAGCATTCTCGCGAGCTTCCGCCTGCGGTAGGGGACCGCCGCCGTGCAGCTCTACTACCTGACCGACGAGCAGCGTATGGTGATGGAGCTGGCGCGCGCCATCGCGCGGGAGAAGATCGCCCCGGTCGCCGCCCATCACGACGAAGCCGAGACGTACCCCGAGGAGGCCATGCGGCTCCTCGGCCAGCAGGGCCTCATGGGCATCTGGGTGCCGGAGGCCTATGGCGGGACCGCGCTCGGCGCCCTCGCCGTCTCGCTCGTCGCGGAGGAGGTCGCGTGGGCCTGTGCCGCGACCGCGACGAACTGGGGCGCGAGCGCGCTCGGCGGCTACCCGGTCGTCCTCGCCGGCAGCGAGGCGCAGAAGCGGCGCTATCTCCCGCGCCTCGCGACGGGAGAGCTCCTGGCGGCCTACTCGCTCTCGGAGCCGGGCGCGGGCTCGGACGCGGCGAGCCTCCAGACGACCGCCGTGCGGAAGGGTGACCGCTACGTCCTCAACGGGACGAAGCTCTGGTGCTCGAACGGCTCGAACGCCGGCGTCATCACCCTCTTCGCCACGGTGGACCGCGCGAAGGGCCCGAAGGGGATCACGGCCTTCCTCGTCGAGCCCGGGTTCCCCGGCTTTTCGGTGGGGAAGAAGGAGCGGAAGATGGGGATCCGCGCCTCGCCCACCGTGGCGCTCCACCTCCAGGAGTGCGAGGTGCCGGTGGCGAACCGCCTCGGGGCGGAGGGCGAGGGGTTCAGGATCGCCATGCGGACGCTCGACTTCACGCGGCCGATGACCGGGGCCACGGCGGTCGGGGTCGCGCAGGCGGCGCTCGACGCGGCGACCGGATACGCCCGGGAGCGGCGGCAGTTCGACCAGCCCATCGCGGCGTTCCAGGGGATCCAGTTCATGCTGGCCGACATGGCGATGCTGGTTCACGCCTCGCGCCTCATGGTCCACCACGTGGCGACCCTCGTGGACCGGGGCGCGCCGGCGACGGTCCTCGAGGCGTCCATGGCGAAGTGCTTCGCCGGGGACGCCGCGATGCGCGTGACCACGGACGCGGTCCAGATCTTCGGCGGTGTCGGGTACACGCGGGAGTTCCCGGTCGAGCGGTACATGCGGGACGCCAAGATCATGCAGATCTACGAGGGGACGAACCAGATCCAGCGGGTCGTCATCGCCCGGGAGCTGCTCGGGCTCCGATAGAGGAGGGAGAGCCATGCCCAGGGTCGGCCGTCGGGTGTTCCTCAAAGGGGCGGGCGCCGCCACCGGGGCGGCGGCACTCGGGGTTCCCCTCGTCCTGCGCGCCCAGCCGCGCGAGATCAGGATCGGCGCCGTGCATCCCGTCACAGGCCCGCTCGCCGAGATCGGCCAGGCCTGCCGCCTGGGCGCCCAGATGGCGGCGGAAGCCGTCAACGCCGCCGGCGGCATCAAGTCCATGGGCGGGGCGCGGCTCGCGCTCCTGCCGGGCGACTCGGAGTCGAAGCCGGACGTGGCGCGGGCGGTCGCCGAGCGCCTCATCAACGAGGGGGCGGTCGTGCTCACCGGCGCGTTCCACTCCGGCCACACCATGGCGATGGTGCCGGTGGCCCAGCAGCGCCGCGTACCCTTCCTCGTGGACATCTCGGCGGCCGACGTGATCACGCTGAACGTCGCCCAGTCGGTGAAGGAAGGGAAGCAGAAGACCCAGTACGTTTACCGGAACTTCCCGACGACGACCGCCTTCGGCCGGAAGGCGGTCCAGTTCATGAACGAGATCTTCAAGGCCACCGGGACGTCTCCCAAGCGGGCGGTCCTGATGTACACGAACGACCCGTTCGGCAAGCCCCAGTCGGAGGGGTTCGTGAAGGCCCACAAGGAGCTGGGCGCCCCCTTCGAGATCGTCGAGGTGATCGGGTTCCCGGAGGTGCCGTCCGACCTCTCGACCGAGGTCTCCAAGGCCAAGGCGGCGAAGCCCGACCTGATCTGCCCGATCACCCGGCCCGCCTCGGCGACGCTCCTCCTCCGGGAGCTCGCCAAGCAGCGGGTGGACGTCCTCGGGGTGATCAGCCCCGGGGCGCCCGGGCTCTACGAGAAGGGGCAGATCGACGCGCTCGGCAAGCTCATCGAGTACACGATGGACAACGTGCCGTGGGTCGACCCCGTGAGCCCGAAGACGCGGAAGATCGCGGAGGAGTACGCGCGGCGCTCCCGCGGGAAGATCTTCGACACGAACTCGGGGTACTCGTACGAGGCGATCCTCGTCATCGCCGACGTCCTCGAGCGGGCGCGGTCCACCGATCCCGACGCCGTCGTCGAGGCGATCCGGGCCACCAGCATGCCGGACCCCGTCATGGTCGCCGCGGGCCCGGTCCGGTTCAACGAGGTGGGGGACAACGCCAACGCCTCCACGGCCATGATCCAGATCCTCGGCCAGAAGCCGCTGGTCGTCCATCCGAAGGAGTCGGCCGAGGCGAAGCTGGTGTTTCCGGCGCCCAAGCTCTGGGAGCGCGGCTAGTGGACCCGGAGGGGGGCTCCGCCCCCCTTTCGGAACCTCCCCCCGGGAAGGGTTGCGCCGGCAAAGCCGGCGCTCGGAGCGGAACACCATGAGCGGCGCGGTCTTACTCGAGCGAGTCGCCCGGTTTACCGGGACGAGTTCCTAGAGCCGCACCCCCCAGGCGCCCCTTCTCCCCCGCCGGGGGAGAGGGAGATCTTCCGTGAACCCCACCCTCCTCGCGCAGGCCGCCCTGAACGGCCTCCTGTTCGGCGGGATCTACAGCCTCATGGCCGTGGGGCTGTCGCTGATCTTCGGCGTGATGCGCGTCATCAACATCGCCCACGGGGACATGATGGTCTGGGGGAGCTACCTCGCGTTCCTGCTGGCGGCGCGCTTCGGGCTGGACCCCTTCGTCTCGTTCGTGCTCTGCGCCGGCGCCCTGTTCGCCCTGGGCGTGCTGGTGCAGCGCGGGCTGGTCGGCCGCGTCCTCGACGCCCCCCACGAGATGCAGATCCTGCTCATGCTCGGCGTCGCTCTCGTCCTGGAAAACCTGGCCCTGGTGGTCTTCGGCCCCGAGACGCGCCGGACGGAGACGGCCTACGGCCTGGCCACCGTGTGGCTGGGCCCGGTGTTCGTGGACCTGCCGCGGCTCGTGACCTTCGTCCTGGCCCTCGGCCTCGCGCTGGCGCTCTACCTCTTTCTCTTCCGGAGCGAGCTCGGCATGCTGATGCGCGCGGCGGCGGACAACGCGTACGGCGCGCTGGTCGTCGGCGCCGACGTGGGACGGGTGTACGCCGTCGCGTTCGGCACCGGCGCCGCCTGCGTGGGCGCCGCGGGGGCCCTGCTGAGCGCGCTCCTGCCCTTCTCGCCCGCCAGCGGCTTCCCGCAGACGGTGACCTCCTTCAACATCGTGATCATCGGCGGCATGGGGAGCCTCCTCGGCGCCTTCCTCGGGGGGATCCTGGTGGCGGTGGCGGAGAACCTCGGGGCGGTGCTGATCGCTCCGTCGCTCAAAGAGCTGGTGAGCTTCGTGCTGCTGGTCCTCATCCTGCTCTTCCGACCGCAGGGCCTGTTCGGAGGGCGGGCGGGATGAGACACCCCGTCTCACCGCTCGGCGGCGTGCGGGGCATGGGACGTGCCCGCCACCCCTCCCCACTCAGGGTGGGAGGGGGCGGGGGTGCGGGGGGACCCGAATGAAGTGGGCCGTCGCGCTCGCCGTGGTGGTCCTGCTCGTCCTCCCCCAGCTCGTGGGGTCGTACCTCCTGACCGTGTTCATCTTCATCTTCTTCTACGCGTACCTCGGCCAGGCCTGGAACCTCCTGGGCGGATACGGGGGCCAGATCTCGCTCGGGCACGCGGCCTTCGTCGGGATCGGCGCCTACACCTCGACGTACCTCGCCATGACCTACCAGCTCTCCCCGTGGATCGGGATGTTCGTCGGGGGCGTCGCCGCGGCGCTCCTGGGCGCCGTCGTCGGCTATCTCGGGTTCCGCTTCGGCCTCCGGGGTTTCTACTTCATCCTGCTCACGGTCGCCGTCGCGGAGATCTGCCGCCTGCTCGTGGCGCACACGGAGGCCCTGGGGGGCGCCCTCGGGATCTTCATCACGTTCACCGGCGATCCGTGGCAGTTCCAGTTCAGCGACAACCGCGCGTACTACTACGTCGCGCTGGGGCTCATGCTCGGGGCCACGGGGCTGGTCGCGGCCATCGAGACGAGCCGCCTGGGGGCCTACCTGGCCGCGATCCGCGAAGACGAGGACGCGGCGGAGGCGCTGGGCGTCAACGCCTTCCGGACGAAGCTCGCCGCGATCGTCCTGTCGGCCTTCCTGACGGGGCTCGGCGGGACGTTCTACGCCAACTACCTCTTTTCGCTCCAGCCGAACACCGCGTTCGGCATCCCGCTGTCCGTGGAGATCATCCTCCGGCCGATCGTGGGCGGCGGGGGGACGCTGCTGGGGCCGGTCCTGGGCTCGTTCATCCTGTCGCCCCTCGCCGAGCTCTCGCGGATCTACCTCGCGAGGGGCGGGTGGAGCGGGACGCACCTGGTGGCGTACGGGCTCCTGCTGATCGCGGTCGTGCTGTTCCTCCCGCGCGGCGCGTACCCGCACCTCGCCGCCGCGCTGGCGCGCCGACGCAGGCGGACGTCCTGATGGCGCTCCTCGAGGTCGAGGGCGTCGAGAAGCGCTTCGGGGGCCTCCAGGCGCTCGCCGGCGTGAGCCTCGGCGTCGAGCCGGGGGAGATCGTCGGCCTGATCGGCCCGAACGGAGCGGGGAAGACGACGCTCTTCCACCTCGTCTCGGGGTTCCTCAGCCCGGACGCCGGCGTCGTCCGGCTCGACGGCGCGCCGACCTCGGGGCTCCGCCCTCACCAGGTCTGCGCGCGGGGGCTCGCGCGCACGTTTCAGATCGTCAAGCCGTTCCACGGCCTCTCCGTCCTGGAGAACGTCCGGGTGGGGGCGCTGGCCCGGGCGCGCACCTTCGCGGAAGCGACGGCGCGGGCGCGCGAGGTCGTGGCCTTCGTGGGGCTCGAGGCCCGGGCCGCGGTGCCGGCGCGCGCCCTGACCCTCGCCGAGCGCAAGCGCCTCGAGCTCGCGCGGGCGCTCGCGACGGCGCCGCGGCTCCTCCTGCTGGACGAGGTCATGGCGGGGCTCACGACGCCGGAGACCGCCCAGGTGGTCGAGCTGTGCCGGCGGATCAACGCGGGCGGCGTGGCGATCCTGCTCATCGAGCACGTCATGCGGGCCGTCATGACGCTCTCCCACCGGGTCGTCGTCCTGAACGAGGGGCAGGTCATCGCGACCGGACCGCCGGCCGCGATCGCCGGCGACCGCCGCGTCATCGAGGCCTATCTCGGCGAGGCGTATGACCCGTAGATCCCCTCTCCCCGGGGGGAGAGGGTCAGGGTGAGGGGGGAGCGATGCTGACGCTCGAGGGCTTAGCCGCGGGCTACGGCGATCTCCTCGCCGTCCGCTCGGTCTCCCTCGAGGTGCGGGAGGGGGAGTGCGTGGCCCTCATCGGCGCCAACGGGGCCGGCAAGACGACCACGCTGCGGGCGATCTCGGGGCTGATTCCCGTGCGGGGTGGCCGGATCGTCTTCCGCGGCCAGTCGGTCGCGGGTCTCTCGCCGCGCCGCCTCGTGGAGCTGGGGCTCGCCCACGTCCCCGAGGGGCGACAGCTCTTCCCGTCCCTGAGCGTCCGGGAGAACCTCGAGATGGGCGCGCGGGCACCCGAAGCGCGGGCCCGCCGCCGGACGAGCCTGGACGCGATCTACGCCCTCTTTCCCCGGCTCCGCGAGCGGGAGCCGCAGCTGGCCGGGACCCTCTCCGGCGGCGAGCAGCAGATGCTGGCGATCGGGCGGGGGCTCATGGCCCGGCCGCGCCTGCTGCTGCTCGACGAACCCTCGCTCGGCCTCGCCCCGCTGATGGTCCGGAGCATCTTTGAGATAGTCGAGACGGTCGGCCGCCAGGGGACTACAATCTTGCTCGTCGAGCAGAACGTCGGCCGGGCTCTCCAGCTCTGCCAGCGCGGGTACGTGCTCGAGAACGGAGAGATCGCCGTGACCGGAGACCGGGACGCGCTGCTCGGCTCGAACTACGTCCGGCAGGCCTATCTGGGGATCTGAGCGGGGCTTCGGGATGGCGACACCCCTCCGGAACGCGGCGCGACCCGCCCGGGAGCGGGCGACCCCCGCCGGAAGGCGCGGCGGGGGTCGGCTCCGGTCGCGTTCCGGCCGCGCCCTCGCCGCGCACCGCGCGCTCGTCGGCCTCGCCGAGGCGGCGACCGCCGGGCTCAGCTCGGCGGAGATGCTGGGGCGCGTCGTGGCCGCAGCCACCTCCCTCGCCGACGCGGCCATCGTCCACCTCTGGGTCATCGAGTCCGACGGACGCACTCTCCGGCTGGCCGCCGAACTCGGGGAGCGCCCCGGCCCCGGAGCCGTGCCGCTCCGACCGGTGCTGCGGATGGGGGAGGGCCTGGCCGGTGCCGTCGCGCGCAGCCGGCGGCCGATCGTCGTCGCCTCGCTGCGCGGCGAGCGGCGCCTCGTCAATCGGGCGTGGGCCCGCGACCAGGGCCTCGTCTCCTTCGCGGGCGTGCCGCTGGCGAGCGCCGAGCGGCTGCTCGGCGTGCTCTGCCTGTTCACCACGCGACGCCATCGGTTCACGCGCCACGAAGTGGATCTCCTCCGGTCCTTCGCCGGGCACGCCGCGGTGGCTCTCGAGAACGCGGCCCTCTTCGACACGGCCACGCGCCGGCTGCGCCGCCTCGAGACGCTGCGCGAGATCGAGGGCGAGATCTCCCAGCAGCGCGACCCCGAGGCGCTGCTGGAGCTGATCGGCCGGCGCGCCACCGAGCTCCTCGAGGCGGACTCGGCGACCGTGTTCCTCCTCGATGAAGAGGCCGGCCTGCTCCGGCCCCACGCCTCCTACAACCCGCCCGAGCCGTTGCGCGAGGTCGCGATCCCCGTGGGCGAGGGCGTGGCCGGCCGGGTCGCCCGCGACCGCCAGGGGATGGCCGTCAACGACTACCCGCGCTCGCCGTACGCGCTCGACGCGTTCCGTGACGTGGAGCGGGCGGTCGCTGGCCAGCCGCTCCTCCGCGGCGAGACCGTGCAGGGCGTGATCCTGGTGCGGCGCAGCACGGCGGACCGGCCTTTCACGCCGGAGGATCTGATCCAGCTCGGAGACTTCGCCGTGCAGGCCTCGATCGCGCTCGAGAACGCCCGGCTCCTTCGCCTGGCCGCCGCGCGCGCCGAGCGCGTCCAGGCCGCGGCCGAGGTCGGGCGCCTCCTCGCCGCGACGCGCCACGCCGAGCGCATCCTCGATCTCATCGCCGAGAAGTGCCGCGAGATCCTCGGGGCCGAGGCGTTCGGGCTCTTCCGGCTCGACCCCGACGGATACCTCCGGTACGCGAGGGGGTTCGGCCTCGACGAGGCGTTCATGCGCGAGCACCTCCTGGCGCTCGGCGAGGGGGTCGTCGGGAAGGCGGCGCACGAACGGCGCCTGGTGGAGACCTCCGATATTCTGCGCGACCCCGCGCTCGATCTCTCCCCGGCGGCGCGGGCGCGGATCGAGGGCGTGGGGTCGCGCGCCCTGGTGGCCGTCCCCATCGTCCGTCGCGACGAAATCCTGGGGGTGCTGGCGGTCTACCACCCCCCGGGCTTTCGGATCCCGCCCGAGGAGCGGGAGTTCCTCCAGACGCTGGCCGACCACGCGGCCGCGGCGCTGGACACGGCGCGACTCTTCGACCAGGCGCGGCGCCGGCAGCGGGCGGCCGAGACGCTGGCCGAGATCGGGCAGAGCCTCACCGGGTCCCTCGACCTCTCGACCGTCCTCTCGCGGGTCGCCGAGGGCGTGCGCCGCCTCCTCGGTTCCGACGGCGGGTCGATCGGCCTCGTGGACGCCGACGGCGCGATTCGCATCACCGCCGGGGTCGGGCTCGGGGCCGAGGCCTTCCGGAACGTCGTCATCCGGCCCGGCCAGGGAACCGGGGGCCAGGTCCTCCTCCGCGGGGAGCCGTTCTGGACGGCCGGCTACCTCAACGATCCGCGCATCAGCCGGGACTTCGCGGAGGCTGCGGCCGCGGCCGGGCTCGTCGCGGAGCTCGCGGTCCCGGTCCGGCTCGGCGACGAGACCGTCGGGGTGCTCTGGGCCTCGTACGAGCGCCCCGTCCAGGTCACCGACGATGACGTCGGGCTGGCCACGAACCTCGCCCAGGTGGTCGCCGTAGCGGTGGCGAACGCGCGCCTGTACGAGGGGGCGCAGCGGGCCTACCAGGAGCTCCAGGTGACGCAGGACCACCTCGTCCAGACCGAGAAGCTCCGGGCGCTCGGCGAGATGGCCTCCGGCGTGGCGCACGACTTCAACAACATCCTCGCGGCCATCCTCGGGCGCGTCCAGCTCATGCTCACGCGCGTCGAGGATCCGACCCTCCGGCGCTGGCTCGAGATCGTGGAACGGGCGGCGCTCGATGGGGCGCAAACCGTGCGGCGGATCCAGGAGTTCACGCGGGTCCGCCGCGACCAGCCGACGGAAAGGGTCGACCTCGCGCAGGTCCTGCGCGACGCCGTCGAGATGACACGGACGCGTTGGCGCGACGAGGCGCAGGCCCGGGGCCTCGAGATCCGCCTCGTCACCGAGGTCGAGCCGGTGCCGCCGGTGGAGGGGCAGCCCGCCGAACTCCGGCAGGCCCTGACGAACCTGATCTTCAACGCCATCGACGCGCTACCGCAGGGCGGCACGATCACGGTGGGGGCCCGCCTCCAGGACGGCGCCGTCGAGGTGAGCGTCGCCGACACCGGGGTCGGGATGCCGGACGCGGTCCGGCGGCGGATCTTCGAGCCGTTCTTCTCGACGAAGGGGCCGAAGGGGAGCGGCCTCGGGCTGGCGATGGTGTATGGTATCGTGTCCCGGCACGGCGGCGAGGTGGCCGTCGAGTCCCGAGAGGGGGCCGGCTCGACGTTCACGATCCGGCTTCCGCCCGGGCGCGGGGCGTCGCGCCCCGAGGCGCCGGCGGCGGCCGTGGTGCCGGAGGCGGCAGCGCGCGTCCTCGTGATCGACGACGAGGAGCGCGTTCGCGACACGCTGGCGGACATGCTACGCCAGGCAGGGCACGAGGTCGTGGTCGCGAGCCAGGGCGCGGAGGGGCTCGAGCGCTTCCGGGGCGATTCCTTCGACCTGGTGGTGACCGACCTCGCGATGCCGGGCATGTCGGGGTTCCAGGTGGCCCGGACGGTCAAGGCGCTGAGACCCGAGGTGCCCGTGGTGCTCGTCACCGGCTGGGGGGTGGAGGTGCCGGCCGAGCAGCTCCGCGCCAGCGGCGTGGACCGGGTCATGACGAAGCCGATCCGATTCGACGAGGTCCAGGAGGTCGTGGCGAGTCTGCGCGGCCGGACGCCGCGGCCCTCGGGGAAAGGAGTTCCGAGATGAGCCATCCTGCGTCGACACGCCCCTGCGACCGTGACGGGGGGGCACGCTGCTCCCCTCCCCCCCTGAGGGGTGGGAGGGGTCGGGGGTGCGGGGGGATCTCATGAGCAGCCCGGTGATCATCGAAGCCATCCGCGCGCTGGTGGAGCGGCGCGACCTCACGCGGCTCGAGGCGGCCGCCGCGATGGAGGCGATCATGTCCGGCGGCGCCACCCACGCCCAGGTCGCCGCCTTCCTGACGGCGCTCCGGATGAAAGGCGAGACGGTCGAGGAGCTGATCGGATTCGCCGAGGTGATGCGGCTGAAGGCCGCCCGTGTCCGGACGCACGGAGAGGTCCCGACCGCCCTCACGGGCACCGACCGCGAGATGCTCATCGACACCTGCGGGACGGGCGGCGACGCCTCCGGGACGTTCAACGTCTCGACGGCCACCGCGTTCGTCGTCGCGGGGGCAGGCGTCAAGGTCGCCAAGCACGGGAACCGGTCGGTGTCGAGCCTCTGCGGCTCCGCGGATGTCGTCGAGACGCTCGGGATCAACCTCGACCTGCCGCCGCCGAAGGTGGCCCAGTGCATCGACGAGGTGGGGATCGGGTTTCTCTACGCGCCGCTCCTCCACACGGCGATGAAGCACGTCATGCCGGCCCGCCGGGAAATGGGGATCCGGACGGTGTTCAACATGCTGGGGCCGCTGACCAACCCGGCCGGTGCGAACGCCCAGGTCATCGGCGTCTACTCCCGCCAGCTCGTCGAGCCCCTCGCGCGCGTGCTCGCCGAGCTCGGGACGATCCGCGCCTTCGTCGTCCACGGGGCCGACGGCCTCGACGAGATCTCGACGACCGGGGAGAGCTGGATCGCGGAGGTCCACGAGGGCGTCGTCCGGACGCGGGCGGTGCGGCCGGAGGACTTCGGCGTGCCGCGGGCCGCGATCACGGACCTCCTCGGCGGCGACCGGGAGGAGAACGCCGAGATCATCCGGCGGATCCTGGGCGGGGAGCCCGGCCCCAAGCGCGACATCGTCGCGGTCAACGCGGGGGCGGCGCTGGTCGCGGGCGGGCGGGCGCGCGACTTCAAGGAGGGCGCCCAGCTCGCGCAGCACTCGATCGACAGCGGGGCCGCCCGCGGCAAGCTCGAGGCGCTCGCCGAGGTGTCGCAGCGGCTCGCGCCCCCGAAGACCTGATCATCCCCCTCTCCCTCCTGGGAGGGAGAGGGATAGGGTGAGGGTGGGAGCGGCATGGACACGCTGGGCGTGATCGGGAGTGCCCTGGCGCTGAGCCTCGCCGCGGGGCTCAGCCTCTACGGGGCGGCCTTCCTCCTGGGCCTGGCGGTCCGGCTCGAGTGGCTCCGCCTCGCCCCCGGCTGGGAGCCCGCCGCGGTGCTGGCGGAACCGGTGGTCCTGACCGTCGCCGGCGTCCTGGCGGCGACCGAGTTCCTCGCCGACAAGATCCCCTGGCTCGACTCCGCGTGGGACGCGGTCCACACCGTGATCCGGCCGATCGGCGGCGCCCTCCTGGCGAGCCGGGTGCTCGGCGGGCTCAGCCCCGAGGCCGAGGTCACCGCGTTCCTGCTCCTCGGCGGCGCGACGTTCGCCACCCACGCGGCCAAAGCCAGCGTGCGCCTCGTCGTGAACGCGAGCCCGGAGCCGTTCTCGAACGTCCTCGTGAGCCTCTTCGAGAACTCGCTCGTGGTCGCGGCCGTGTGGCTGGCCGTGAGCCACCCGCTCCTGGCGCTCGGCCTGGGCCTCCTGGCGCTGGCTCTTGCCGTGACGGCGACGGCGTGGCTCTTCGGCCGCACCGTACGGGCGCTGTGCGGCCTCTGCGGGCAGGTGGCCCGGCGCGCGCCGACGACCCGCTGATCGGCTCCCTCTCCCCCAGTGGGGGAGAGGGCCAGGGTGAGGGGGAACCTCGCCGCCCCACCCTCACCCCCTGGGTGGTCGTGTCTGGTTCCTGTTTCTAGCCCCTGCGCCTATCAAGCCTCCGAGACAGCGCCCGCTTCCTGGCGGTGGGCGACCACTGTCCGGCGGACCTCGACGCGGCGGCGCTGACCTGTGCGTCCCGAACGGCTCGAGGCCGGTGACCAGGATCGCGTTCGCTGGCACGGCGGCTGCCACCCATCATGCCTGGTCTCACTCGTGCTCCTCCTCGGGCCTGCTCCCTTCCGTCGGTCGAACGACGGATGCGAGCACGTAACCCGCGCGCCAGCAGCCTCGCCCGCGAGCCGGAAAACCGCGGATCAGGCGCGGAGGAGCTCGCGGACGCGGGCCACGATGCGGCGGCGATCGATCCCGTAGCGCCCGAGGACCCCCTGGGGAGGGCCGCTCCGGGGGATCTCGCGCACCGCCAGCTTGTGTACGGCGATCCCGCCTGCGCCCACCGATTCCAAAACCGCGTCGCCCAGCCCGCCCTCCGCGTAGTGATCCTCAACGGTCAGGAGCGTATTGCCCGTCTCCTCGGCCGCTCGGCGGAGGGCGTCACCGTCCACCGGCTTCACGCAGTAGAGGTCGATGACGCGGACGGCGATCCCCGCCTTCGTGAGCTCGGCGTGGGCGGCCAGGGCTTCGTGGAGCGTGATGCCGGCCGCCACGATCGTCAGTCGGTCGCCCTCGCTCAATCGTATGACCTTGAGGCCGCCCACCGCGAACGTCTCGTCGGGTCCGTAGATCACGGGCGTCTTCGGGCGGGTGGTCCGAATGTAGACCATGCCACGGCGCTCGGCGGCCAGGCGCACGCAGGCGTCAGTGGAGACGGCGTCGGAGGGATAGAGCACCACGCACTCGGGGATCGCCCGGAACATGGCGAGGTCCTCGAGGCCCATCTGGGAGGGGCCATCCTCCCCGATGCTGACCCCGGCGTGGGAGCCCGAGAGCTTCACGTTGCTGCGGGAGATCCCGGCCATCCGGAGCTGGTCAAAGGCCCGGCTCAGGAAGCAGGCGAAGGACGACGCGAAGGGGACGTGCCCACGGGCGGCGAGGCCGGCCGCCACCCCCACCATGTTCTGCTCGGCGATGTACCCCTCCACGTAGCGGTCGGGGAAGGCGAAGCGGAAGCGCTCGGCAAACGTCGAGTTGGAGACCTCCGCGTCGAGGACGACGACGCGCGGATCGCGCGCTCCTAGGCGGACGAGGCTGTCTCCGTACGCCTCCCGGGTAGCCACGCTCCCGCCCATCTTGGGAAGCTCGGGAACGTTCATGGCGGTCGCGGGCGTCGGCGCCGCCGCCACGGGCGTGCCGAGGCGGGCACGCGGGCGGTGGATCTTCGGGGGCGGCACCGCGTGCAAGCGCGACTCGAGGGCGGCCACGGCGCGCTCGGCGTGGTCCTTGGGGAGTGCCTTCCCGTGCCAGCCCGGCGCGTCCTCCACGCCCTCGATGCCCTTGCCCTTGAGCGTGCGGGCGACGATCGCCGTCGGCGCCCCGCCGGCCCGGCGAGCGCACCGCAGCGCGGGCACCACCTGCCGCATGTCGTTGCCGTCGATCACCAGGACCCGCCAGCCGAAGGCGGCAAACCGCTTCTGGTAGCCGCGCACGTCGTGGCCCAGCATGGTAGGCCCCGTCTGGCCCTGGCGGTTCACGTCGACCACGCCGATCAGCGTGTCGAGGTGCAGGTGCCCCGCCATCTGGGCCGCCTCCCACACCGAGCCCTCGGCCATCTCGCCGTCGCCCAGGAGGACGTAGACGCGCTGATCGATCCCCTCCATGCGGGCGCCCAGCGCCAGCCCTACCCCCACGCTCAGGCCGTGGCCGAGGGAGCCGGTGGCGACGTCCACGAAAGGGAGGCGCGGGGTGGGATGGCCCTCGAGATCGCTGTCGAGCTGGCGCAGGGTCAGGAGGTCGTGCGGCTTCAGGAGGCCGGCTTCCGCCCACGCCGCGTAGAGCAGGGGCGCCGCGTGGCCCTTGCTGAGCACGAAGCGGTCGCCGCGCGGGGCCCGCGGCTCCCGCGGATCGAACCGCATGGCGTCGAAGAAGATGGCCGCCACCAGATCGGCCGCCGAGGCCGAGCTGCTCGCGTGGCCGCTGCCGGCCGCCGTGGTCGCGCGGATGGAGTAGATCCTGAGCCGCGTCGCCACGTCTTCCAGCGCGTGGAGGGGAACGTCCGTCATCGCGGCCATCGCGAAGCCCTCCCGACCGTCGTCCTCGTCATAACCCGTGCCAGCGGGGGAACATAAAACAATATACTTGACTCAGCTAAGCGCCGGAGCTACTTTTTCGTGCGTGGCCAAGAAGGCTGCCGCCAAGACGCTCCGCCAGGCCATCCGCTACTTCACCAGCCCCGACAACTGCCTCGAATTCATCGTGGGCATCCGCTGGCCCAACGGTGTCCTCTGCCCGTCGTGCGGCAGCCGGGATGTTCGCTTCCTCGCGACGCGACGGATCTGGGAGTGCCAGGCCAGGCATCCCCGGCGGCAGTTCTCGGCGAAGGTCGGCACGATCTTCGAGGACAGTGCCATCGGACTGGACAAGTGGCTGGCGGCGATCTGGATCATCGCCAACGCCAAGAACGACGTCAGCTCCTATGAGATCTCGCGGGCGCTCCACGTTACCCAGAAGACCGCCTGGTTCATGATGCGCCGCATCCGGACGCACACCAGGCTCTTCGACCAGCGGGCCGGGGCTCACGAGGCCGACGAGCCCTTTGTCGGCGGGTGTCCCCCCCCGATCGTGTTGACCACCTTCTTTGCCCCCCAGCCAGGAGGAACCGTCATGCGAAACGGTCCGGGCCCCTCACCCGTCGTCCTGACGACCATCCTTGCTCTCCTCGCGCTCGTCGCGGCCCCCGGAACGGCGGTGGCCCCGGCGGACGCCCAGCCCCAGGTGGTGATGAAGATCGGCGATGCCGGTCCCGCCCAGATCCACCGTCACTTCATGGCGGCGGCCAGCTTCGTCTTCAAGGACTACGTCGAGCGCCTGAGCGGCGGGCGCATCCGGGTCGAGGTCTACCCGGAGAACCAGCTCGGGCCGACCAAGGCCCTCATGGAGCAGGCCAAGGCCGGCGTGCTCCCGGCCGTTAGCACCCACGCGTCGGTCTCCACGCTGTTCGTGCCGGCCATGGAGCTCATGTTCATGCCCTTTGCCTTCAACTCGCCCGTGGAGGCGTGGAAGCTCTACGACGGCTGGTTCGGCGACAAGCTCAAGAAGGAGTTCGTGGACCGGCTCGGCCTGCTGCCCCTCTACTTCTCCGACAACGGCGGCGGTCGCAGCATCGGCACCCGGGCCAAGAAGGTCCGGGCCCTGGCCGACTTCAAGGGTCTCAAGATCCGCTCGCCCGATGCCGTCGCCATCGAGAAGACCCTGGCCAGCTTCGGGGCCGCCCCCTCCAAGATCACGTGGACGGAGGTGTACACCTCGCTCCAGACCGGCGTCGTGGACGGCACCGACCTCGGCATCGCCGTGTTCCTCTACCAGCCCTTCCACGAAGTGCTGAAGAACGTGATCGTCACCAACCACTCCTGGGACTGGAGCGCCCTGATGGTCAACGTCAAGTGGTTCAAGAGCCTGCCCCAGGAACACCAGGACATCATGGTGACGGCGGGGCGGATCGCGGAGACGGTGAGCCGCGGCATGTCGGAGACGCTGGCCGCGGAGGCCATCGCCCAGCTCCGGAAGCAAGGGATCGACGTCTATACACCCACCGCCGCCGAGCGGGAGGACCTCCAGCGGGTGGCCCGGGCGGAGGTGGAGCCGATCATCCGGAAGAAGGTCGGTGACAAGTGGGCCGACGACTTCGCGAAGGCGCTGGAGGAAGCGCGCGCGGAGATCCGCAAGGAGCGCGAGAAGCTCTATCGAATGATGCCGAGGTAGGCTCGACTCGTTCTTGGCCGCCTCGGTCCTCCGGCACCTCGAGGTTGCCGCCGAGCGCCTCGATCGGTGGGTCGACGCGATCAGCGTGGCGATCCTGGCGGCGATGACGGTCATCGCCTGCCTGGAGGTGTTCGTCCGCTACGTCCTGCGCCAGAGTTTGCCCTGGGCCGAGGAACTGCCGAAGTACTTGATGATCTGGCTGACCTTCCTCGGGGCCAGCCTGGTCACCCGGCGCGACGCGCACGTCGGCTTCACCACCCTCATCGAGTCGCTCCCACCTCGAGCGCGGCGGTGGATCGTCCTCGTCGGCCGCCTCCTGGTGCTGCTCTTCCTGTACTACGTCGTCCACTGGGGGATCGTCCTGGCCCTCACCATGGGGTTCGTGTCGGTGACCTCCGCCCTCCAGATCCCCTTCTTCTACGTGTTCCTGGCGGTCCCCATCGGCGGTGGCCTGATGATCCTCCAGCTGGCGGCGCTCACGCTGCGGGACTTCGCCAGCGCCGGCCGGGAGGGCTGAGGTGGACGTCGTCGGCGTCCTGGGGCTCTGCTTCTTCGCGCTCCTGGTCCTGGGCGTCCCCATCGCCTTCGCCATGGGGCTCTCCACCGTCCTCACGCTCCTGTGGAAGGGCGACGCCGCCATGCTGCTGGTGGTGCCCCAGAACATGGTCACCGGCGTGGACATCTACGTTCTGGTGGCGGTGCCCTTCTTCATCCTCGCCGGCGACATCATGGGCGAGGCGGGGTTCACGCGGCAGCTCGTCGGCTTCGCCAACACCCTCGTCGGCCATCTGCGGGGCGGCCTCGCCCACGTGGTGGTGGTGGCGGAGATCTTCCTGTCGGGGATCACCGGCTCCGCCGTCGCCGACACGGCCGCCATCGGTCGCGTCCTCATCCCCAGCATGCGGGAGGAGGGCTATGACGTGGACTTCTCGGCCGCCGTCACCGCCGCTGCCGGCATCCTGGGTCCGATCATCCCGCCCAGCATCGTCATGGTCGTCTACGCGGCGGTCATGCAGACCTCGGTGGCCGCCCTCTTCGCGGCGGGAATCGTCCCCGGGCTGATCATGGCCCTGGGCCTGATGGCGGTGAGCGCCTCCATCGCCCGCCGGCGGCGCTATCTGGTCCGCGGGCGGCGGGCGACCGCCGGCGAGGTGGTCCAGGCGGCGTGCAAGGCGGTCATCCCCCTGATGATGCCGGTCATCATCCTGGTCGGGATCCTGGCCGGTGTCTTTACGCCGACGGAGGCGGCGGCGGTGGCCGTCGCCTACGGTCTCGTGGTCGGCTTCGCCGGCCGGTGGTTCCACTGGCGCGCCCTGGGCAGAGTCTTCCGGGGGACCGTCGTCACCTCGGCCATGGTGCTCTTGATCATCGCCTGCGCCCGTCTCATGGGGTGGCTCCTGGTCAGCGAGCAGGTGCCGCAGAAGGCCGGGGAGTTCATCCTGGACCTGACGACGAGCGCGTACGTCTTCCTGCTCATCCTGAACCTGCTGCTCTTCGTGGTGGGTCTGTTCATGGACCCCGGCGTGGCCATCATCGTCCTGGGGCCGATCCTGGAGCCGGTGGCGGTGAAGCTGGGCATTCATCCCCTCCACTTCGCCATCGTGATGGTGGTCAACCTCTCCGTCGCCCAGCTCACCCCGCCGGTCGGCTACGTCCTCTACGTCGCCTCCAGCGTCGCCGGCATCTCGCTCGACCGGCTCGTGCGGGCGGTGTGGCCGTTCATCCTGGTGGAGATCGTGGTCTGCTTCCTGATCACCTATGTTCCCATCCTCCCCCTGTCGATTCCGATGCTGCTCGGATATGTCCGGTGAGACGGTCGCCATGACGGCCGCGCGCCGGGTGGCCCTCGTCACGGGCGGCTCGCGCGGAATCGGGCGGGCGACCGCCCTCGCGCTCGCCCGCGGCGGCTTCGACGTCGCCGTGAACTATCGCGAGGCGCGTGCGGCGGCGGACGAGGTGGTGGCCGAGATCCGTGCCGCCGGGCCGCGCGCCGTCGCCCTTCAGACCGACGTCGGCGAGGCCACCGAGGCTCGCGGCCTCGTCGCCGGGGCGGTAGAGCATCTCGGCCGGCTCGACATGCTCGTGAGCAACGCCGGCGTCATCGAGAAGGCGGGCGTCCTGGAGCTGACCGAGGAGACGTGGGACCGGCTGTTCCGGGTGAATGTCAGGGGCGCGTTCTTCTGCGCCCAGGCGGCAGCGCGGCACCTGGCCACCTCTAGCGCCTCGGCAAGCCCCTTCACCGGCACGGGGCCCAGCGACTTCACCTCGACGTAGCCCTCGGCCAGCGCCAGCGTATCGGGCGTGATCACGATCGCGTCCCTCAATCCCCGACTCTCTCCCCCAGCGCGGGCGAGGGACACACGTCAGGCGGCCCCGACCTCCCGCAGCTCCTGGCGCGCCGGGAGGCGCGCGGCCACCCAGACCCCCGAGGCGAGCGTGAGCGCGGCGACGACGTGGATCGCCGCGACCATGCCGAGGAGGTCCGCGATCACGCCCGAGAGGAGCGCGCCGACCGCGTAGCCGAGGTCTCGCCAGAACCGGTAGACGCCGAGCGCCGAGGCGCGCCACTCCGGCTGCGCCTGGTCGCCGATCGCGGCGAGGAGCGTCGGGTAGACCATGGCGGTGCCGAGGCCCTGGAGCAGCGCGGCGACGATCCAGGCGGCAGTCGTCGGGACCAGGACGACGAGCCAGATCCCGAGCGCCTGGACGACCATGCCCCACGCGATCAGCCCTCGCCGCCCCCAGCGGTCGGAGAGGGCGCCCGTCGCGATCTGGCAGAGCCCCCAGGTCCCCGGGTAGATCGCCTTGATGAGGCCGATCGTGGCGACGCTCACGCCGTAGCTCGCGAAGAAGAGCGGGTAGATCCCCCACGACAGGCCGTCGTTCAAGTTGTTCACGAGCCCGGCCTGGCAGAGGGCCACGAGCGCCGGGTCCCGCCACGAGCAGCGGGCGAAGAGCGCCCCGAGGGACGGGGGCGCGGCGGGCGCGGCCGACGGGACCCCGCGCGCGGCCTCGAGCCGCACGTGGCCGAGCGTCTCCCGGACGTGGACGGCCGAGAGGTAGAGCCCGGCGAGCGCCGCCGCGATGCCGAGGTAGAACGGCTGCGGGCGGAGCGCGTAGACCGAGGCGAGATAGCCCGTGAGCCAGGCCGTGAGGCCGACGGCGCCGTAGCCCGCGAACTCGTTGAGGCCGAGGGCGAGCCCGCGCCGCTTGGGCCCGACGAGGTCCACCTTCATGATGACGGTCATCGACCAGCAGAGCGCCTGGTTCACGCCGAGCAGCACGTTCGCGGCGTCGATCCAGATCCAGCGGTCGGCGGCCATGATCATGAGCGGCACGGGGAGGCCGACCAGCCAGCCGGCGACGAGGACGCGCTTCCGGCCCCAGCGCTCGGAGATCCGCGCCGAGAGGAGGTTGAAGACGGCCTTGGTCACCCCGAAGCTGACGATGAACGAGAGGATCGCCGTCTTGGAGGTGAGGCCGAACTCGGCCTCGCCGAGGAGCGGCACCACCGTCCGCTCGAGCCCCACCATGACCCCGACGAAGACGTTGACGACGACGAGGAGGGCGAACTGCGGGAGGTTCTCGACGAGGCCGAGGCGGATCTCGCCCGTGGGCCGGATCATAGCGCGCTAGCCGACGCCGGCGTTGATCCTCCGGTTGACGTCGAAGACGGGCGGCAGCTCGGGAAGATCCGTCAGCGCGAACTCGACGAACGCCTCCTTCGGGGTGATCTGGAGCGCGGGATTGAATAGGCGCTCGAATCCGAGCGTGGACATGGGCTTGCCGCTGAGCCCCTTGCCGCACGCGGCGCCGCCGAAGTGCGCCGGGTAGATCTCCAGATGGTCGGGCAGCGTCAGGAGCTTTCCGTGGAGGCTGTCGTAGAGTTGCGCTGCAAGCGCCCGCTCGACGCCGCCCCCCACCAGATCCGGCCGCCCGACGCCGCCGCTGAACAGGGTGTCGCCCGTGAGCAGAAACCACGGCATCGCCGCCCGGCTCTCGTCGGTCACCAGCAGGCAGAGGCTCTCGGGCGTGTGGCCCGGCGTGTGGATGACGCGGAGCTTGACGTTCCCGACCTCGAGTACTTCATCGTCGCGAAGAGCCCGGAAGGGGAAGCTGACGCGAGCGGCCTCGTGCAGGCAGGTCTCGGCGCCGGTCGCGGCCACGAGATCCCGCGCTCCCGATCGGTGATCCGCCTGGATGTGCGTCTCGATGACATGGGTGATCCGCATCTTCTTCTGCGCGGCGGCTTCGAGGTACGGGGCGATCTCAGGCTGTGGATCCACCACAGCGCAACATTGCCCGCCCCCTCAGCCGAGCAGGTAGGCTGCGCAGCCCGTTTCCGGACGCAAGAACTGGCGGAAGATCATGGCCACCCTCCTTTCTGGCTGCAATCGGCTTCTCCGATGCCTGAAACGATATTGCATCGAGATTTCCAATGTCAAGACCCACGAGGGCGGCTGCGAGCGTCCGGGTCTTCGGCGAGCAGGCCGGGCTTTCCGGAAGGAGAGCCGAGCCAGACGTGAGGCGTTACGGCGCGTGCTCGAGCTCGCGTTCGGCCCGCCACGGCTCGGGGCCGTCGAAGGCGTAGTACTTCGTGCGGACGAGGATCGGGTCGGCGCCCGCCGTGAGGCCGCGGGGGAAGAGGCCGTTGTGGAGGCGCACGACCGCGTAGTAGCGCGGCGCGATCTCCCGAACGGCGTACGCGTGCTTCTCGCCCTCCCGCCACTGCTCCCTCGCCTCCGGCGGGTCCACGACGATGAGGTTCCCCCAGTTTCCGTCGGCCAGCTCGAGCGAGCTGTAGGAAAGGATCCCGGGGTGGCGGGGGAGCTCGAGGATCAGCTCGTCGTCCGCCTGGGTGAGCAGCGCGTAGTCGAGGCCGGGCCGTCGCTTCGCGAAGAAGCCGACGAACGCGAGGTCGCGCGACGCCCGGAGCCGCCCGTCGTCGCAGATGACGGCGCGGTGCTGGCGCCCCGGGGGCGCCGGCGCCTCAAGCGCGAGCGGCCGGGGCCCCCCGGGGAGGAGCCGCGCGAGGAGGGTGCGGAGCCCCGCCGCCATGGCGCGGAGCGCGGCGAGGTCTTCGACGTTGGCGTCGGGGTCGGTGAAGGGACGCCCGGCGACGCGCTCGGTCACGCCCAGGCGGATCGGCTCGTCCATCGCGCGCCGATTCTAGCAGAGGCCTCTTCCCTCCGGCGACGCGGGGTGCCAAGATGTCCGGGGCGATGATCACGCTGGCCTCCTACCTTGCCGACAACGCGTGGCCGCTCTACGAGCGGATCGCCGGCTACGTGGCGGGTCGCCTGGGCGAGCCGGCGACGCTGCTGGCCGGCGTCGCCTGGGACGAGCGCCTCCGGATGCTCGACGACGGCCGCGTGGCGGTCGCGTTCCTCTGCGGCCTGCCCTACGCGCAGCGGTTCGACCGGCCGGACCGGCCGGTGGAGCTCCTGTGTGCCCCCGTGATGGCCGCCGCGCGCTACGCGGGCCGCCCGATCTATTTCACCGACGTGATCGTCCGCCGTGAGAGCCCTTCCCGGTCGTTCGCCGACCTCCGGGGCTGCACCTACGCCTACAACTACGAGGAGTCGAACTCCGGGTACGTGATGCCGCGGGACCACCTCCTCTCGCTCGGGGAGACCCGGGGCTACTTCGGGCGGACCGTCGCCTCCGGGTCGCACCAGAAGTCGATCCAGATGGTCCTCGACGGGGCGGCGGACGCCTCGGGGATCGACAGCACGGTGCTCGAGCTCGAGCTGAAGCTGCGACCGGAGCTGGCTTCACGGCTGCGCGTCGTCCAGGCGATCGGTCCCTGCCCGATCCCGCCGGTCGTCGTGTCGAGCCGCGCGCCGGAGGGCCTGAAAGCGAGGCTTCGCGGGGTGTTCCTCGGGATGCACGACGCCCCCGAGGGCCGGGCCATCCTGGCCGACGGGCTGGTGGCGCGGTTCGTCCCCGTGCGGGACGCCGATTACGATCCGATCCGCGAGATGGTCCGCCGCGCCGAGGCGGCGGGCTTCCTCGCGCTCCGCTGAGCGCCAGGAGGGCGCCGATGAACCTCCACAGCGGCGGAAGACGGCGGTGTTGCGCTAGCCGGGCCCGCGCCGCCGGAGGAGGTACGCCTGGAGCGCGGCGACATGGAGCGCCTGGACGACCTCGCCGGCGGCGATGAGAGGCGCGAGCCGCGAGACCGGCGTGAGGTGAACGCGGAGGTCCTCCGTCGGCTCGGGCTCGGGGCGGCCGACCACCTCGACGCCCTCGGCGAGGAAAGAGTAGCTGAGGTTCGACTGGAGGCCGGGGTTGGCGGAGAGCGTGAGGAGCCGCGACCAGCGGCCGCCCCCGTAGCCGGTCTCGGCGAGGAGCTCCCGGCGGGCCGCGGTCTCGGGGTCCGCGTCCGCCTCGTCCACCACGCCGGCGGGGACCTCGTAGTGGACGGCGCCGAGCCCGTGCCGGTACTGCCGGACGAGGACGACCTGGTCGGCGGCCGTCACGGCCACGACGTTCACCCAGGGCGGGTACTCGGAGACCCAGTACTCGGCGATCTCGGCGCCGGTGGGCAGGCGCACGTGGTCCTGTCGGAGGACCAGCCAGGGGGGCTTGCGGATCAGGTAGCGGCGCGCCAGGACCTGCCAGGGGCGGGGGTCGTCGGGGAGCGGAGGCGTCATCGTCTCGCTCGCTTCGGCCGGCGCAGGTCCTCCCTCAGCCGTGCGAGGGCGGCGCGATTTCCGGGCCATTTCACGAGTCGCGGGCCCGGTCGCGTCAGCTCAGGAGCTTCGCGTCGTAGGGGTACGTGCAGAGGAGCCGGGCGCCGTCTTTCGTGACGAGCACCTGGTCCTCGAGCTTCACCCCGAACGGCGCGCCGACCTTCCCCGCGTAGCACTCGAGGCAGAGCACCATGTTCTCCTTGATCTCGCGCTCGGGCATGATCCGCCGCGGCCCCCGGTCATCGTCCGGGTAGGGGATCCCCGGGCCCTCGTCCTCGAGGCCGGCCTGGTGGACCATCCCTGGGTAGCGCTGGGCCCGGTAGGGCTCCGGGAGCTGCGGGGCCTTCCCGGCGAACTCCTCGAACGTCATCCCGGGCCGCACCAGCTCGAGCATCCCCGTGACGCAATCGTACGCGACTCGATACGCCTCCTTCTGCTCGGTGGACGGGTCGTCGCCGCAGAGGAAGGTGCGCGAGACGTCGATGACGTAGCCCTCGTAGCCGGTGGCGTCGGTGTCCACGCCGACGAGATCCCCGGGCATGACGAGCTTGTCGTGCGCCTCGCTCATCCACGGGTTCGTGTTGGTCCCGGAGGCGATCAGCCGGGTGAAGAGGAACTCGCCGTGGCGCTTGAGCAGGGCGTTCGAGAGGACGGCCAGCAGCTCGTACTCGCGGATGCCGGGACGGACGGCGGACTCGAACTCGGCGAGGATCGCGTCGCCGATCCCGCCGTTGATCGCGAACAGCTCGACCTCTTCGGGGGTCTTCACCTCGCGGGCGTCCACGGTCGCGGGGCTCGAGTCCACGATCGGGGTGCCCTCCGCCTGGAGGGCCAGGAATCCCGGGGTGTCGAGCTTGTCCACGGCGAGGCGCTCGCGCTCGAGCCCGAGCTCCCGCATCACGGAGCGCACGGACCCTGCCCACTCGCGGGCCTTGTCGCGACTCTCGAGCCCGCCGAACTGCCACGTGTAGGCCGGCCGCACGTCCCGGACGAGCTTCTGGGAGACGTGGATCGACCCCTGGTACTCGAAGACGATCGGGTCACCCTCGGCGGGGACCATGCAGTAGCGCGCGAGCGTGCCGGCCGTCCACACCCCCATCACGTCGGTTCCCGTCGCGTACCGGATGTTCGCGGGGTTGAAGAACAGGCAGACCGGGAGGTCGTGGCGCTTCATCATCGCCTGGAGCCGCGCGAGCCGTCCCGCGCGGAGCTTCCCGAAGTCGATCTTGCTGAGGTTCGGCACGCGGAGCCGGGAGACGCGGGAGCGGTTGGCGAGGCGCTGGCCTTCGGCGGTGATCACGGGCTGCGCTCCTTTCGCGAGATTCGGTCGAGTCGGCTGGCGCCCTGACGGCGCGGACAGCATATCATCCCGGGGCGACCCGCTCGCGGGGGACAGGGGGCGGGCGAGCGGATCCCCGACGTTGGCGCCGGCCCGGCGGTGGGGTAGCATCGAGACTGGAGGTGGGCATGGGGCTGACCCACGTCAAGGCCGCCGTCGCCAACCCGGCGAACCCCCGGAGGACGGCGCGGCTGATCTTCCTCGTGGACTCGGGTGCCGTGTACTCGGTCGTCCCGCGGGACACGCTGCGCCGCCTGGGGATCCGGCCGCACTCGAGCCGGACGTTCACGCTGGCGGACGGGACCGAGATCACCCGGCGGATTGGGGACGCGGTGTTCCTGATCGACGACGCGCGGGGAGCGTCCCCGGTCATCTTCGGCGAGAAGGGCGACAGCACGCTGCTCGGAACGGTGTCGCTCGAATCCCTGGGGTTCGTCCTGGACCCGATCCGACGGGTGCTGAGGCCACTCCCGATGGTCCTGGGGCTGGTGCAAGGGGTCGTCGGTCCCTCTGCGCGCGTTCGCGCGCTTCCGGCCGATTGACCCGGGCGTCCGGCCGGGACCTCTTCGCGGCGCTCCGGCAGGTGCTGGCCGCCGCGGCGGCCGCGGGCGTCGGGGCGGGCACCGCCGACGGGCGGAGGTTCGCGGCGCTCGTGGGCTCACTCGACCTCCCCCGGGACCCGACCGGGCCGGCGCCGCCGGACGCCCGCGCGCCCGTCTGCCGCTTCTGGGAGCCGGCCCTCGACGGCGCCGATGCGGGGCCGGCGGCCGGGCTGGTTCCGGGCCTGCGGGCGCTGGGCCCCCGGCTCCGATGGAGGCAGAACCCGGACTACCACCGGCGGCCGCCGGACCCGACGTTCCTCGACAACTACGGCTACGCGGTCATTGCCGGGCCGCCAGGCGGAGAGCCTCCGCTCCTCGTCCACCGCCGGCTCGCCCTGGGCGTCCTCCTCCTGGGTCCCGGCACCCAGTACCCGCTCCACCACCACCCGGCGGTCGAGCCTATCTCGTCCTGAGCGGGGACGCAGAGTGGTGGCGGGGCGCCGGGCCATGGCGGCGGGAACCCCCGGGCAGCGTGATCTACCACGCGCCCGGTGTGCCCCACGCCACGCGCGCGGGGGCCGACCCCCTGCTCGCCGTCTACCTCTGGCGGGGCGACCTCGCCACGCACGCGCGCCTGCGGCCAGCCGGTCGGCGCCGCCCGACCCGACCCTTGACGCCCGGTCGGGCCGGGCGGTAGCGTGGCGGCCATGGCCCGGTTCGTCGGGAAGCACCTCCTCTTCCTCGCCGTCACGCTGCTCGTCGTCTCGTTCCTCGTCTTCGCGCTCAACGAGTTCTCCCCGGGCGCCGTCGCGCGCAAGCTCCTCGGCGAGTTCGCCACGCAGGAGCAGGTGGACCACCTCACGCGGCAGCTCGGCCTCGACCGGCCTCTCCTCGTCCGCTACGTGGACTACGTCGGGAAGGTCCTCGCGGGCGACCTCGGCTACTCGCTCCGGTTCAAGGTGCCGGTGCGCGAGATCATCTGGAATCGCCTCGGCAACACCGCGTTCCTGGCGGCCATCTGCTTCGCGCTCATCGTCCCCGTGTCGATGGCGCTCGGGATCGCGGCCGGGATGCGCGAGTCCTCCCGGCTCGACCGCGGCATCCTGCTCTTCAGCACGGTCGTCGCCTCCGTGCCGGAGTTCGCCCTCGGCGTCTTCCTCGCGAGCATCTTCGTCGTCGGGCTCGGCTGGCTTCCGGGGACCGCCACGCTGGTCGGGGGCGGGGGCTGGTCGGTCGCCTCCCAGTTCGTCCTGCCGGTCGCCGTCATCGTGCTCTACGACTCCGGCTACGTCGTGAGCATGGTCCGGGCGTCCATGGTCGAGGTCATGCAGCGGCCGTACATCCGGACGGCTGTGCTCAAGGGCATGCGCTTCCGCCGGGTCATCCTGGGGCATGCCCTGCGGAACGCCATGATCAACCCGGTCACCGTGGTCTTCCTCCAGATCAACTATCTGATCTCCGGCGTCGTCGTCGTCGAGACCGTGTTCGCCTACCCGGGGTTCGGGCGCATGATGCTCGAGGCCGCGCTCTTCAAGGACATCGCTCTCATCGAGGCGGGGGCGCTCGTCGCGGTCTTCGTCGCGATCCTGACCCAGATCCTCGGTGACCTCGCCTACATGCTCCTCGACCCGCGGATCCGCGCCTGAGCCATGGCCCTCGGGACGACCACCGTCGAGGCTGTCCTCGTCCCCCGGCGCCGGCCGCTCGCGCGGCTACTCCGGGGCGCGTGGGCGCGGGCGGCGCGCCTCGCGGAATCGGTGCCCGCGCTGGTCGGCGTCGGCATCGTGGGCTTCTGGGTCGCCGCCGCGCTGCTCGCGCCGATGATCGCGCCCTACCCGCCGAACGCGAACGACTTCGCGGCCCTCGCGAATCCGCGGCCGTCGGCGGCGCACTGGCTCGGGACCGACCACCTCGGCCGCGACCTCCTCTCGCGGATCCTCTGGGGCGCGCGGACGGTCCTTGCGGTGGCGCCCGTCGCGGTGTTCGGCGCCGCGATCCTGGGCTCGCTGCTCGGCCTCTGCGCCGGCTACTACCGGGGCTGGGTGGACCTCGTCGTCAGCCGGGTGTGCGACGTGGTGCTGACGTTCCCCGTGATCATCCTCTACATGATCATCCTGGCGACCTTCGGCTCGTCGGCTCTGAACATCATCGGCGTGCTCACGTTGACCAAGGCGCCGATCATCGCGCGGATCGTGCGCGGCGTCACGCTCGAGCTGCGCGAGCGCGAGTACGTCGCCGCCGCGAAGATGCGGGGGGAGTCGGGGCTCTACATCATGCTGGTCGAGATCCTCCCGAACGCCCGGGGGCCGCTGATCGTGGACATGTGCCTCCGGATGGGGTTCAACATCGTGATCATCGGGGTCCTCGGCTTTCTCGGGATCGGTCTGCCGCCGCCGGATCCGGACTGGGGTGGGATGGTCAAGGACACCTACGGGATGATGTCGGTCTATCCGCACATGGCGCTCATCCCGTGCGCCGCGATCTCGTCGCTGGTCATCGGCTTCAACCTGCTCGCCATCGGGCTCCGGGAGATCGGCCAGCGTGACTGAGGCGCTGCTCGCGCTCGAGGGCGTCCGGATCTCGTACTTCACCCGGGCGGGCGAGGTCAACGTCGTCCCGGGCCTTTCGTTCACCCTCGGGCGAGGCGAGGCCCTGGGCCTGGTCGGCGAGTCGGGGTGCGGGAAGTCCACGGTCGCGCTCGCGATCGTGCGCTACCTCGGCCGGGCCGGGCGGGTCGTTGGCGGGCGGATCCGCTTCGAGGGGCGCGACCTCGCGACGCTCGGCGAGGAGGAGCTGCGGGGGATCCGCGGGCGGCGCATCGCGATGGTCTACCAGGATCCGATGGCGAGCCTCAACCCCGTGATGACCGTGGGGCGGCAGCTCGTCGAGGTGCCGCGGCTCCACGAGGGGGTCGGCGAGACCGAGGCGCGGGCGCGCGCGCTCCGGATGCTCGCCGAGGTCAACCTCCCGGACCCCGAGGACGTGCTCCGGCGCTACCCCCACCAGCTCTCCGGCGGCCAGCAGCAGCGCATCGTCATCGCGATGGCGCTGATCGCCCGGCCGGCGCTCCTCATCATGGACGAGCCGACGACCGGCCTCGACGTCACGGTGGAAGCCGCGGTCCTCGACCTCGTGCGCGAGCTCCGGCGGCGCCACGACTCGGCCATCCTCTACATCAGCCATAACCTTGGCACGGTGGTCCGCGTCTCGGACCGTGTCGGGGTGATGTACCGGGGGGAGCTGGTCGAAGAGGGCTCGATCCGCCAGGTCTTTTCGAACCCGCGCCACCCCTACACCCGGGGCCTCCTCGACTGCCTGCCGACCCTCGGGCGCGACAAGCGCCGGACGCCGCTCCTCCCGATCCCGGGTCAGGTGGAGTCGCCGTCGAGCCGCGCGCCGGGATGCAGCTTCGCCGCGCGTTGCGCCCACGTCGAGCCGGGGCGCTGCACCGTGGGTGCGATCCCGACCGAGACGGTCGCGAACGAGCCGGGCCACCGCGTCCAGTGCGTGCGGGCGGGCGAGCTGCCGCCGTGGCGCCGGCGCTATGTCGAGGCCGCCGAGGCCGGCGCGCGTGCAGCCTCCGAGCCCGTCGTCGCGCTCGACCGGCTCTCGAAGGTCTACCGGCCCCGTCGGGGCCTCTTCGGCGCCCAGGCCGACGTGCGGGCGCTGGCCGACGTCGGGCTGGACGCGCTCCGGGGGCAGACGCTCGCCATCGTCGGGGAGTCCGGGTGTGGCAAGTCCACCCTTGCGCGGGTGCTCTCGGGCCTCGAGACGGCGACCGCGGGTCAGGTGCGCCTCGTGGGCACCGACGTCGCGGCGCTGCCGGTCGACGCGCGGGCGCCGTCGCTCCGGCGGACGCTCCAGATGGTCTTCCAGAACCCGGACAGCACGCTCAACCCGAGCCACACCGTCGGCTACGCGGTCGGCCGGGCCCTCCGGCGGCTCCGGGGTCTCAGCGCGGCAGGCGCGGCCCGCGAGGTCGGGCGTCTGCTCGAGGTGGTGAAGCTCGGGCCCGAGCTGGCCGGCCGGAAGCCGCACCAGCTCTCCGGCGGCCAGAGGCAGCGGGTCGCCATCGCCCGCGCGCTCGCGGGCGACCCGGAGGTGATCGTCGCGGACGAGCCGGTCTCCTCGCTTGACGTCTCGGTCCAGGCGGCGATCATCAACCTCCTGACCGAGCTCCAGGCCGAGCGCGGCGCCACGCTCCTCTTCATCTCCCACGACCTCTCGGTCGTGCGGTATCTGGCGGATCACGTGGCGGTGATGTACCTCGGCAAGATCGTCGAGTTCGGTCGGGCCGAGGACGTGTTCGCGCCGCCCTACCACCCGTACACCGAGGCGCTCCTCTCCGCCGTCCCGGTCCCCGACCCCGATGCCCAGCCGGAGCGCATCGTCCTCGAGGGGGCGCTCCCGAGCCCGACCGAGGTGCCGCGCGGCTGCCCGTTCGCGACCCGGTGCCCGCGCAAGGTCGGCGCCGTCTGCGACGACACGCCGCCCCCGGAGCAGCGGCTCGCCCACGGCCACCGCATCGCCTGCCACATCCCGGCCGAGGACCTCGTGCGCTTGCACCGCGCCGGCGTGCCCGCCCCCACTGGCGCGTAGCGGTTGTGGCGCGAGCGAGGTCCGATCCGGGAGCGAACCGGTTCCGTGCCGTTGACATGAGCGCGGCGAAGATGGACGAGCTGCTCCGCCAGGCCCGCTCGGCGCCGCAGCAGGCCGAGCGGAAGCGGCTGTATGCCGAGGCGCTGCGCCTCGTCATCGAGGACGTGCCCGTGATCTTCCTGCACCACGACGCGTGGACGAAGGCCTGGGACGAGCGGGTGCAGGGGTACGTGGAGATCCCCGACGGGCGGATGCGGCTCGAGCGCGTCTGGCAGAGGCGGTAAGGGGGGGGTCGGCTACACCCGGAGCCGCGGGTCCAGCGCGTCGCGGAGGCCGTCGCCGAGGAAGTTGAAGCTGAGCGTGGTCACGAAGATGGCCGCGCCCGGCGCGACGGACAGCCACGGCGCCATCTCCAGGTACTCCCGCCCCGTGTTCAGCATCGAGCCCCAGCTCGGCGTGGGCGGCTGGGTCCCCAGGCCCAGGAAGGAGAGGCCCGCCTCCGCGAGGACCGCGAACGCCACGCGCAGCGACGCGTGGACGATGATCGGCGCCAGGGTGCCGGGGAGGATGTGGCGCACGACGATCCGACCGTCGGCCAGGCCGGCAGCCCGCGCGGCCTCCACGTACTCCTGGGCCCGGAGCGAGAGCACCTGCCCGCGGACGAGGCGGGCGAACCCCGGGATCCCGACGATGCCGAGGGCGATCATCGCGTTGCGCAGGCTCGGGCCCAGGGCGGCGGTGATGGCGAGGGCGAGGACGAGCGCCGGGAAGGCGAGCAGCCCGTCCATGACGCGCATGGTCACGTCGTCGACCCAGCCGCCCCGGTAGCCGGCGACGAGCCCGAGGCTCACCCCCGCGAGGAGCGAGATCCCCACCGCGAGCACGCCCACGAGCAGCGACACGCGCGCGCCGTAGAGCACCCGGCTCAGGATGTCGCGCCCGAGGTCGTCGGTGCCGAGGAGGTGCTGGCCTCCCGGCGGCTGGAGCATCCGCTCGAGGCGCTGCTCGGTGGGGTCGTAGGGTGCGAGCGCTGGCGCGAGCACCGCGGCCACGACGAGTGTCGCGATGACGAGGAGCCCGACCTTCGCGAGGTGGCCGCGGAGCAGGCGCCCGAGAAGCACCGCCGGGCGGCCGCGCGCGGGCGCGGCCACGGCGAGGGGGGGCGCGGGGCGGACGGCGTCGAGGGCCATGGGCGCCGTTCAGTCGTACCGGATCCGGGGATCGAGCCAGGCGTACGCCACGTCGACCAGGAGGTTCACCAGGAGAAAGTTCAGCGCGAGCAGGAGCACCACTCCCTGGACGACGGGGAAGTCGCGCTGGAAGATGGCGTCCACGAGGAGGCGTCCCACCCCCGGGAGCGCGAAGATCGTCTCGGTGATGATGGCCCCGCCGAGGAGCGCCCCCGCCTGGAGCCCGACCACGGTCACGACGGGGATCAGCGCGTTCTTCAGCGCGTGGCGCAGGAGGACCGGGCGCTCGCCGAGACCCTTGGCCCGCGCCGTCCGGACGTAGTCGAGCTGGAGCACCTCCAGCAAGCTCGACCGGGTCATGCGCATGACGACCGCGGCCATGGCCGTGCCGAGCGTGATCGCGGGCAGGACGAGCGAGCGGAGCCCGCCCCAGGGGTCGCGGAGCGGGCTCACGTAGCCGATCGGCGGGAGCCACCCGAGCGTCACGGAGAAGAGGAAGATCAGGAGGATGGCGAGCCAGAAGTTGGGGAGCGAGATGCCGGAGAGCGCGACGAGCGTCCCGGCGACGTCGGCGACCGAGTTGCGGCGCACCGCCGAGAGGATCCCGGCCGGCAGCGCCACCGTCAGCGCGAGGACGGTCGCGGCGGCCGCGAGGGTGAGCGTGACCGGGAGGCGCTCCCGGATCGCCTCGGTGACCGGCTGGTTCGTGCGGATCGAGCGGCCCAGCTCCCCGCGCGCGGCCCGCCCGAGCCAGGTGAGGTACTGGACCGGCAGGGGCCGGTCGAGCCCGAGCTCCCGGCGGAGGGCCGCGGCGGTGGCCGGGTCCGACTCCTCCCGCAGCATGATGGCCACGGGGTCCCCGGGCGTCAGGTGGATCAGCGAGAAGACGATCGCGCTGACCACGAGCAGCACCGGCACCATGGCGCCGAGCCGCCGGATCAGGTAGAGGAGCATCGCCCCTCCCGGCGCGAGCGCGGGCTCATGCCGGCGCCGCCTCGAGCCGGGGTCCGCCGGGGCTCAGCGCCGGGCCAGCCAGACGCGCTCGAGCCGCATCCGCCCGTCCGGGATCTCGACGTACCCCTGCACCCGCTCGTCCCAGGCCTTCGTCCAGGCGTCGTGGTGCACGAAGACCAGCGGCGAGTCCTCGATGAGGAGCCGGACGGCCTCCGTGTAGAAGCGCTTCCGCTCGGCCTGACTGGGGGAGGATCGCGCCTGGCGGAGCAGCTCGTCCACCTTCGGGTTCGAGTACTTCCCCCAGTTGTTGGCGCCGCCCGTCGTCAGGTGCGAGAACATGTTCCCGTCGGGGTCCGGCCGCCCGCTCCAGAGGGACTCGGCGGCGTCGAACTGCCCGGCCTTGCGCTTCTCGATCCACGCCCCGATCTCGAGGAGCGCGATCTCCATCTCGATGCCGACCCGCTTCAGGTTGTCCTGGACGACCTGCGCTTGCTTCTGCGCCAACGGGGTGTTGAGGATGTTCAGCGTGAACTTGAAGCCGCCCGGCTGCCCGCCCTCGGCGAGCTTCTGCCGCGCCCTGGCCGGGTCGGGCGCGTTGCCGTAGCCGGGCAGCGCCTCGTACGCCCAGCTCCGGGGCGGGATGGGGCCCTGGGCCACCGCGCCGAGGGCGAAGAACACGGCCCGGTGGATCGCCTCCCGGTTCACCGCCCACGCCACGGCCTGCCGCAGGGCTTTGTTGTTGAACGGCGGCCGCGTCGTGTTCAGCTCCATCCGGCGATAGCCGAGGCCCGGCGTCTCGACGACCCGGAGCTTCGGGTTCGACTTGAGCGGCGCCACGTCCTTGGGGGGGAGGTCGTCGATCAGGTCCAGCGTGCCCGTGCGGAGCGCGGTGAGCTTCACGGTGTGATCGGGGATCGGCTTGTAGGCGACCTCGTCGAGGTAGGGAGCCCCCTTTCGCCAGTATCCCGGGAAGCGCCTGACGATCAGGCGGTCGTCTTTGACCCACTCGACGAACTGGAACGGCCCGGTCCCGACCGGGTTCCGCGCGAAGTCCTTGCCGTGCTTCTCGACGGCCGCCCGCGAGACCATGATACCGGCGCGATCGGTGAGCGTGGCGAGGAGCGCCGCGTCCGGCTCCTTCAGGTTGAGGCGGACGGCATGCGAGTCGAGGACGTCCACCGACTTGATGTTGCCGAGCTCGCTGCGCCGGATGGAGCCGGTCGCCGGGTTCACCATGCGCTCGACGTTCCACCTGACGACGTCGGCGTTGAAGTCCGTGCCGTCATGGAAGCGGACGCCCTTGCGCAGCCGGAAGACGTAGGCCAGCGGGTCGGGCTGCTCCCAGCTCTCGGCCAGCTCGGGGACGATGTTCAGGTTCGGATCCAGGCCGACCAGCGTGTTGTAGAGCTGGTAGTAGACGTCCCGGTCCACCGCGGACGTCGACATGTGGGGATCCAGCGTCGTGAAGTCGCCCTGGAGCCCGACCCGGAGCGTGCCGCCGGGCTGCGGCTCCTGGGCCCCGCCGGAGAGGGCGAGGAACAGGCCCGCGAGGGCGAGGATGAGGCTGCCGAGGGCTGGGGGACGGTCGAGCGTGCGCATCGTTCGGCTCCTTCCCGGGAGGGTTCGTGTCGGGGCCCGGCCGCTCCACACATACGCCAGGCCGCGAGAGGGCGTCAAGCCGAACCTTGACCCCTCGCGCCCCCGCGGGTAGGCTCGGGCGCATGAAACCGCTCGACGACGGGGCCTGGCGCGTGGACTCCGCGGCCGGCTGGCGCCCCGAGCAGCGCCCGGAGGCGCTCGGCCTCCGGGGGATGGTGGCCTCCGCGCACCCGGTCGCGGCGCTCGTCGGAATGACCGTGCTCGCGTGGAGCGGCAACGCCTTCGACGCCGCGATCGCCGTGGCCGCCGCCGAGGGGGTGTGCCTCCCGATGATGTGCGGGCTGGGCGGCGACGCGTTCGGCGTGCTCTACGACGCGCGCCGGGGGGAGCTCGTCGGGCTGAACGGGAGCGGCGTCGCCGCGGCGGGCGCCACGCGCGAGTACTACGTGAGCCGCGGCTTCCGGACGATGCCGCTCGACGGCGTCCACTCGGTCGCCGTCCCAGGCGCCGTCTCCGTCTACGAGACGCTCTGGAAGCGCTGGGGCACGCTGCCGTGGGCGGAGCTCTGGGCGCCGGCGAGGTCCTCACGAGCATCCTCGACCACGGGATGTCGCTGCAGGAGGCGGTCGAGGCGGCGCGCTGGTACAGCTTCCCCGGCACCGACCCCGCGACGATCGGCGAGCCGATGGTGGTGCGGCTGGAGAGTCGCGTTCCCGAGGCGGCCCGGCTCGAGCTGGCCGAACGCGGCCATGCGATCGAGACCCTGGGCCCCTGGAGCGGTGGCGGCGCCGTCCAGCTCGCCCAGGTGGACCAGGCGCGCGGCGTTCTCCGCGGCGCGAGCGACCCGCGCGCCGGCGGCGTCGCCCTCGGTTTCTAGCCCCGGTGCGGCTGATTTCCGTCTCCTCCCTGAGGGAGCCAGGAAGGAGCCGGCCGCCAAGCCGATCGGGGTCGCCGCCCGACGCTCAGCCTCCCTTCATCGTCGTCGGGAGCCAGAGGGCGATCTGGGGAAAGGCCACGATGAGGGCGATGCCCGCCAGCATCATCAGGAAGAACGGGAGCACGCCCACGTAGACGTCCATGATGGTCCGCTGGGAGGCCTCGCGGCCGAGCTTCTCGCGCAGCCCGTGGATGACGTACAGGTTCAGCCCCTCGGGCGGGGAGATGAGGGCGGCCTCGGTCAGGATCACCGCGATGACCCCGAACCACACGAGATCGACGTGCATCGCCTTCAGCACGGGCAGGATCACCGGGATGGTCGTGACCATCATGGCGAAGCCGTCCATGAAGGTGCCCAGGACCAGGTAGAAGACGACGAGCAGGAGGATCGTCGCGGTCGGGCTCAAGCCCCAGGCCGCGACGGTCCGCGAGATCGCCTGCGGGACGCCCAGCATGGCCAGGGTCGAGTTGAGGATGAACGCTCCGGTCAGGATGAGCATGACCATGGCTGTCGTCCGGGCGGTCGAGAAGAACACGCCCTTCAGCATGCTCGGGCTCACCCGGCGGCTCAGCAGCGCGAGCACGAAGGCGCCGGTCACCCCGAAGGCGGCCGCCTCCGTCGGCGTCGCCACGCCGAGGTAGATGGTCCCGAGGACCAGGAAGATCAGCGCGAACGTGGGGAGCATGTCGAGGAGCCCCCACAGCCGGGTCCCCCAGGAGACAGCCGCCTCGCGCGGCGCCACCTGCGGCCAGATCTTGGCGGCGACGAAGATCACCCCCATGAAGAGCAGGGACAGGAGGATCCCCGGCAGGATGCCCGCGACGTAGAGTCGGCCGATCGAGACTTCCATGAGGACGCCGTAGACGATGAAGTTGATGCTCGGCGGGACCAGGATGCCGAGAGTCCCGCCGGCGGCCAGCGACCCCAGTACCAGCCGCTCGTCGTAGCCCCGGGCGCGGAAGGCGGGGAGCGAGACCGAGCCGATCGTCGCGGCGGTGGCGACGCTGGAGCCCGACACGGCGGCGAAGGTGGCGCAGGCGGCGATGTTGGAGTGCATGAGGCCACCGGGCAGCGGGCTGAGCCAGTGCGAGAGGACCCGGTAGAGGCGCTCCGAGAGCCCGCTGCGCAGCAGGAGCTCCCCCATCAGGATGAAGAGCGGGATGGCGACGAGGATGAAGCTCGTGTTCGTGTTCCACGCGATGAGCCCGAGCATCTCCCACAGCGGCCGGTCGCTCATGAAGTACATGAGGGAGAGGCTGAGGAGCCCCAGGGCGGCGGCGACGTGCAACCCCAGGAGGAAGGCGGCGAGCATGAGCGCGCTCGCCACGGCCAGCGCCGTGAAGCCCACGATACCGCCCGCGCTCAGGCCCGGCCGCCGTCGCCGGCGCCCGGCTCCCGGGGGAGCGGCTCCGGGGGCGTGAGTCGCCCCAGGCGCACGGACTCGGCGAGGCCCGTGACGAGGATCGCCAGCGCCTCGAGGCCGAGGGCCGTGAGCCCGGTCGCCATGAGACCCTGCGGCACGAAGAGGGGCGTCTGGAGCGAGCTCATCGCCCGGGCGTCGCCCGTGAACGAGTCCCAGGCGAGCCCCCACGCGTAGACGGCGACCACCGAGGCGAAGAGGGCCATCACGCTCAGGGCGAGGTAGTTCAGCGCCGCCTGGGCGCCGGACGGCAGGTGGGGGAGGAGCACGTCGATGCGGACGTGGCCGCCGGTCCGCAGCGCGTACGCCATCGCCCACATGGCGCCGAGCGCCAGCGCGTAGCCGCCGATCTCGTCGGTCACCGCCGAGGAGACGCCGAAGAACTTGCGGCCCACCACGTCCGCCGTGATGTAGAAGGACGCCAGGAGGAAAAGGAGGCCGCTCAGGTAGGCCATCCCCGTCACCAGGCGATCGAAGGCCTGGAGGATCCCGCGCATGGGGTCCGCGGTGCTCTGGTGCCCGGTCGGCGCCGGCCCGGGGCGCTTCGCTAGGGCGCGGTGTACCCGGTGAAGGGGGCGAGTAGCTCGTTGAAGGCGGCCTTCCCATCGGCGCCGGCGCGCTTGAGCCAGCCGGGTAGGACGTGCCTCAGGACCGCCTCCTGGATGACGGGCTTCCACTCGGGCTTCCGGGGCGTCCACGTCATCCCCTTCTTCTTGTTCTCGTCCGCCCCCTCCTGGGTGCTGCTCCGGGCCAGGTCCCAGCCCCTGACGGTCAGCTCGGTCCCGACGTCCTCCAGGGTCTTCCGGAGGTCGGCGGGGAGCTTGTCCCAGGTCCGCTTGCTCACGATCAGGGCGATCATGACCGGACCGATCTGGAGGTCCACCATGTGCTTGGTGACCTCGTACCACTTGAGGCTGAACCCCGCGATGGTCCCGGTGATCGCCGCGTCGACGGCCCCGCGCTCGAGCGCGGTGTAGACCTCGGCGACGGGGAGGGAGACGGGCTCGCCCCCGAGCGCCCGGACGAAGTCGGTCTGCGCGGCCCCGAACACCCGGACCTTCAGGCCCTTGAGGTCGCTCAGGCTCTGGATCGGCTTGCGGCTGTAGAGGACCTGATAGGCGTAGGCGTACGAGCCGATGAAGACGCCGCCCAGCTTCGCCTCGTTCGCCTTCATCAGCTTGTGCCAGGCCAGGTGGGCCTTGTGCGACTTCTCGAACTCCTCGAGGCTGAAGAACCCGGGCAGATCCACCCCTTCGATCAGCGGGACGTCCCCCGACACGTAGGTCGGGAGCACGTCGGCCAAGTCCACCAGGCCCGCCCGCATGACCCGCACGAGCTCGAAGCCCGTCAACCCGAGCTCCGGCAGGCTCGTCACCTCCAGCTTGAGCTGCCCGTTCGTCCGCTTCGGCAGCTCGGCTTCCATCCACTCCCACATCTTGAACTGCACCTGCGGCCGGCTGTTGGAGACCCCCTTCAGCCGGAACTCCGCCGCGGAGGCCGGGGTCGGGCTACCCCACGCCCCGCCGAGGATGACCGCCGAGAGGAATGCCGCCCCGAGGACGATCGCGCCGCGCCGTCTCATGTCGTCTCCTCCCGCTGAGGTTGATGCCAGCTCACCCCGGCCTGGAGGTACGGTAACCGAAGACCGGGGGCGGCTCAAGGCACATCCCCGTCCACCACACCAACGAGATCGCCCAGTCGGAGGCGGCCACGGGGCGGCCCTTCGTCCGCTACTGGATCCACTCCGCGTTCCTGCTCGTGGACGGCCAGAAGATGTCGAAGTCGCTCGGCAACCTCTACACGATCGAGGACGTCGTCGCGCGCGGGTTCGGCCCGCTCGGGTTGCGCTATCTGTTCCTGTCGAGTCACTACCGCAAGGAGATGAACTTCACGTGGGGGGCGCTCGCCGCGGCGCAGGCGGGGCTCCAGCGGCTCTGGCAACGGTGCCGAGAGCTCCCGCCGCCTTCCGGCGAGCCCCTGCCGGCCGCCCTCGCGGTCTTCGAGGAAGGGATCGGCGCCGACTGCAACACGGCGCGGGCCCTGACCGCCCTCTGGGACGTCGTGCGCGCCGACGAGGACCCCGGCCGCGTGGCGGTGACGGTCGGCGCGATGGACCGCGTCTTCGGTCTGGATCTCTCGCGGGCGGGCGAGCGCCTGCGCGAACTCGAGGCGCTTCAGACGCGGGCGCGGGGTGCCGACCGGCAGCGGGCGGAGGCCCTGGCCGCCGAGCGGGAGCGCCTGCGGCGCGAGCGCCGCTTCGTCGAGGCCGACACCCTCCGCGCCGACATCGAGGCCCTCGGCTTTGTCGTCGAGGACACCCGGCAGGGGCCGCAGCTGCGGCCCGTCCCGGCCGGCGGCGGAGCCGACAGCGCCCCCGGCCGCCGCTGAGTCCGGTCAGGGAGCCCCAAGTCGGTGCGTCTCGGACCGACCCGGCGCAAACGCCACGCTCGACCCCGCGCCCATGGAGCCGGTGCTGGAGCTCAGCGCACTGGAGGGGGCCCCGAGCCCGGTTCCGGCGCGGGTGGCGCGGCGAACGCGCGCTGGATGGCGCGGCCGAGGGCCTTCATAGCGTCCCAGATCGCTTCCCCGAAGGCCTTCGCGCCGTCGTGGAGCCGGTCGGCGACCGACTCGGCCTCCTTGCCCGCCGCCTCGGCGCGCTGGGCCACGGTCTTCCCGATCCCCTTGGCCGTCTCTTCCACGCCCTGCCCGACTTTCTTCGCGCCATCCACCACCTGATCCGGCCCGCTCTCGGCCGCGGCGGACCGAGCCGGCTCGAGGCTCCCGAACACGAGGATCAGAACACCGACGACCGCCACCAGCGACCGCGTGGCATTCATCTCACACCTCCTCGCTTGCTCCGCGACCGGGGATACCCCGGTCGTCGCACGTGGCCTTCTACCTCCAGTGCCAGGTCCGTCCACCGTCTCTGCGGCCCACGACCTGAGCGCGCCGAGGCTTGCTACCGCGACCAGTCGTAGAGCGTCCCGGCGGCTGCGCCGACGCCGACCCCGGTCAGCGCGCCTCGCTTGGCGCCACGTCCCGGATTCTTCGCATCCACGCCCGCGCCGATCGCGGCGCCGCTGCCCGCGCCGACGGCGGCGCCGGTCAGGGTGCCGCAGGCCGACAGCGTCGTCGTGAGCAACACGAGCCCGATGATGGGAGCGATGACGGTCTTCTTCATCTCCGGTCCCTCCTCGGGATTCCCCCCGGGTCAGTGAGCCGCGATCTCCCGCCGTGAGTCACGCAGCGCGCGGGAATCCGTCCGGGGCAGGCCCCTTACTGCGTCTTCGAGCCGGACAGCCGCGTCTTTTGCTCCTCGCCGATCTCGACCTGCTTCTGCTCCATCTTCTTGACGAGCTCGCCGTACGAGGACTGGGTGATGACCTTGTTGAACTGGGTGCGGTAGTTCGCGACGAGGCTGACGCCCTGGATCGCCACGTCGTACACTCGCGCCCGATCGCCGCCCTTTGGCAACCGATAGTCGATGGGGATCTCAGTCCCGCGTTTGGTCACGAGCTTCGAGCGCACGGTGACGGTGTCCCCGTCGGCCTGCTCGGGCGGGTAGATGATCTTCTCCCCGTCATAGGCCTCGATCTTGCCGACGTACGAGCTCTCGAGGAGCTCGGCGAAGAGCTCCGTGAAGCGCGTCCGCTCCACGGGGCTCCGCTGGGCCCAGTGACGTGCCAGGGCGCGCTTGGCCATCTCTTCGAAGTCGAACAGCCCGCGCGCGACCTCGCGGATCTGGGCGCGCCGCTTCTCCGCGTTCGCCGGCTTCCGGAGCTCGGGGTCTTGCACGAGCTGCAGGACGCGATCCACCGCGCCCCGCACCTGGTCCGTGGCGGGACCGCCCCAGGCAGCGGCGGCCGCGAAGGCCAGGCCGATGGCCAGAGTCGAGGCCACGACATGGCGAGTCCTGTCGATCCTGTTCGTGTTCACGCGCACTCCCCCTTTCGGGATTTCGTCGGGGCGCCCAGGAGCAATGCCGATGCCAGGCGGAGGGGCCGCGGCGTCGTCCGCCACCGGAAAAGCACGACAGGTCAGCGACTTCGGAGCGCCACGCTGGGGCCAGCCCTCAGCTCCCTTCGACCGCCCTGTCACGTCCGCGACGTCCGCTGCGACGACGGAAACCACGACGTGCGTCACGATTCACGTCACTCGCAGGCCGGCGGAGGGCGGCAGATCAGCACGAGCCGGGCAAAGCGCACCGCTGCGTGGGTTGGAGCCGGCGCGGGCGACCCGGACGAACTCCCACGACGTCGTGGGCGACGTCGTGACCCAGGAGGTCGTCCAGGACCGCGGCCTCTACCGCCTCGGCGACATCGACCTCGCTCACCTCGACGGGGGAGGCCTTCCGCATCCAGGCGACGCTCGAAGCGTTCGAGGGCGAGGCGCGCGCGTTCGTCCGCGAGTTCGACCGCACGATCCGCCGCGACCTGGTCTGACGCCCTCGGCGACCGCGACCCTCGGCCTGATGCGTGCTGCCCATTGCTGTCCGGATGGGTTCCGGGGTACCCTTCCTCAGCCTTTCGACCGGTCCCCGCGCGTCGAGGCGGGGCCAGCGCGGCGGGCCGCCGCCCCGGGGGGACGGACGGCCTCCCACGGGCGGTGCACCTGCGGTTGACGCGCAACAGGGGGTGACATGGAGGTCCCGGAAGGGTTTCCGTCGCTCGGGGCGGTTCCCGTGGGGTTCGGACCGGAAGGGATCGCCGTGGACCCCGACGCACGGCGGGGCTACGTGGCCTGCGCCCGGAGCAACACCGTCGCCGTCTTCGACCTGGACCGCCGCGAAGTGATCGCCCAGGTGCCGGTGGGAAAGGAACCGATCGGGCTGGTGCATGACCGGCGGAGCGGACGCGTGTTCACGACCGATGCGAGGTCGGACGTGGCGTCGGTGGTGGACACCCGCACGCTGCGGACGATCAAGCAGATCCCCGTCCGCGAGTATCCGGCGGGGGCCGGCCTGTACGAGGAGCGGCGCAAAGTCTACGTGGGCAACACGGCGGACGGGACCGTGAGCGTCATCCACGCGGACACGCTCGAGGTGATCGCCACGGTTCCGGCGAAGCTGGCGGCGGGGAGCCTCGGGGCGGACCCCGTCCGGGACCGCGTCTACTGCGTCAACTTCGGCGACGGATCCATCACCGTGATCGATGGCGCCACGGACCGCAGCGTCGGCGAAATCAAGGTGGACCACGCGCCGTGCAAGATCGCCATCGACGCGCCGCGGGGTCTCGCGTACGTGGCCAACTCCCTGGTGAGCACCGTTGCCGTCGTGGACCTCGAGCGGCAGCGGGTGGCCCGGACGGTGCCCGTCGAGCGGGCCCCCGTAGGGATGGCCCTCGGACCGGGCGGCGACCGGATCTACGCCGCCAACCGCGGGACGGGGAAGGTCAGCGTCATCGACCGGGAGAGCGGGCAGGAGTGGGCGCGCGTCCCGGTCGGGAAGGCCCCGGGTGACCTCACGGTGGACCCGACCACGAACACGGTCTACGTCTCGGACGCCGGCACCAGCACGGTCAGCGTCTTTCAGGACCGCCTGCCGGGGCGCCCCGAGACGCTACCCGGCGACACCCGCCACCCGCTGGTGGGCCAGCCGCTCCCCGAATTCCGCCTCCCCGACATGGTGGACGGCCGGGAGCGGACCTCCGCCGAGTGGCGCGGCAAGAGCTACATCCTGAACTTCTTCGCCAGCTGGTGAGGGCCATGCAACGCGGAGGCTCCGCTACTCGAGGAAGTTCGGCGGCGTGCGAAGCGGTTCGGGCTGGAGATCGTGATGGTGAACGTCTGGGAGCACCTCGACGCCCGGCAGGAAGCCCTGCACTTCTGCGAGGTCCACAAGATCCAGGGACCCGTGCTGCTCGACGCGACGAGCGAGTACATCAACCGCCTCGGCCTGCGGGGCGTCCCGAACAACATCGTGGTGGACAAGCACGGGATCGTGCAGGCCGTGGGCACGACGACCCCTGACGAGATCCGGGCCACGCTGACGAAGCTGCTCCTGCCGTTCGGCTAAGCCCTCGGCGGTCGCGGGTGACCGGGCCCCGGCTGCGGAGCCGGGGCTACGGGCAGGGCGCCCCGAACGGGAACGGCCGCGCCGCGAGCGTGAAGGTGCAGCCGAAGCTCGGGTTGGCGACGGCGGCCGGCGTGAGGATGTCGTCGCCGGCCTGCTTCACGTCGTAGGCGTTCTTGCTGTAGCTCGACGCCGCCCAGGCGAAGCCGTGGGTGACCAGGTAGTGGCGGATCCGGGGGTTGCTGACCGTCAGCTCGAGCCCGGTTCCCCGGAACCCGTGGGCGTAGAGCACGAGGTCCCCGTTCCAGTTGTCGGGGACCTCGATCCGGAACCCGGCGCCGTTGTGGATCCCCCAGTAGCGGGTCGTCGACGTGCCGGGGAGCGGGTCGAACGGGAGCTTCGACTCGTCGACGAAGTAGGCCGGCGGGGCGTCCGCCGCCGCGAGGCCGGCACCGAGACACAGGAAACCCAGGAATGCGGCGAAGACCAGGAGCGGTCGGCGCGGGTTCATCGCTCTCTCCCCCCTCCCGGTCACGGCGGGTGATAGCTTGAGCGAAGGCCGCGGGAGCCCGGGCGGGCCCCCGCGCTTCTCCTGCCGGGCGACTCGCGGCGGCTCAGGTCGAGATCGCGAGCTGGTGGCCGAAGATGTAGAGCGTCGGGTGGATCCGGAAGCCCTGCACCCGCTTGTCGTAGAAGGTGAAGACCGACCGCCACACCGGCTGCACGATCGGGCCGTCCTCCTGCAGCATGGCCTCGAGCTTGGCCATGACCTCCCGCCGCTGGGTGACGTCGAGGATCCCCTCCGCGTGGGTGAGGAGCTGGTCGAAGTCGCGGTTCGAGTACTTCGACTCGTTCCAGGGCACGCCGGTCCGGTACGCGAGCCCGAGGACCATGGTGCCGAGCGGCCGGTGGGTCCAGCTCGTGAAGCCGAAGGGCACCTTGGTCCAGACCTCCCAGTACTGGGTCGAGGGCATGACGTTGATCTTGACCCGGATGCCCGCGTCCTTCCACTGCTCGACCATCCCCTGGACGGCGAGCAGCTCCCACGGCGGGTCGGGCTTGCAGGCGATCTCGACGTCGATGCCGTTCGGGTAGCCCGCGTCCGCCAGGAGCTTCTTCGCCCGCGCGACGTCGCGCTGGAACGGCGGCAGCTTCGCGTACTCGGGGTGGATCGGGCTCACGTGGTGATGCTCGCCCGCCGAGCCGAGCCCGCGGTGCGAGAGCTGGAGGATCGCGCTCGCGTCGATCGCGTAGCGCATCGCCTGGCGCACCCGCCTGTCGTCGAAGGGCTTCACGGGGTGCATGCGCGCCACCGCGGTCTGGGCGGTCGTGGTCTGGTAGAGCTGGATGTGGCCGAGCTTCTGGAGCGTGTCGAGCTGGACGACGCTGGCGGTGTAGAGGCCATCGACCTGCTTCGAGGCGAGCGCGCTCACGGCCGCCGCCGGGTCGTCGCCGAGGTCGATGAACTCGAGCGTGTCGAGGTAGGGCCCGCCGGCCCAGTAGCCGGGCCGCGCCTTGAAGACCTGCTTCCGCCCGACCTCATTCGAGACCATCTGGAACGCGCCGGTGCCGTTCGAGCCGACCTTGAACTCGCCGTTCTCGGCCGGGTCGAGGATCAGGAGCGGGTAGTGGAAGAGCCACTCGGGCACCGCGATCTGCGGGGTCTTCCCGTTGAGCCGGACCGTGAAGTCGTCCACCTTCTGGATCGCGTTCGCGTCCCAGAGCCGGGTGGACTTCTTGGGGTTGCCCTTGTCGTCCTTCTCGCCCGTCTCGAACTCCTCCAGGATGAACCCCTTCATCAGGCCGAGCACGGAGGAGCCGGTCTTGGGGTCGAGGACGCGCTTCAAATTCCAGACCACGTCGTCGGCCGTGAACGCCCGGCCGCTGTGCCACTTGACGTTCCGGCGGAGCCGGAGCGTCCAGGTCCTGAGGTCCGCGCTCGTCTCCCATCGCTCGACGAGGCCGGGTCGCGTGACGTTGTCGGTCCCCGTCACGGCGAGGTAATCGCAGACCTGGCGGGCCGAGTTGGAGGACTCGACCCAGCTATACGTGTGCGGGCTCTTGAGGTCCTGGCAGCGCATGCCGGTGCGCAGCGTCCCGCCGCGCGGCAGCGCCTGGGCCCGCGCCTCCGGCACGACCCGCTCGCCGGTCACCTTCGCGACGACGGCGTAGGCCGCGGGCGCCGACATCCCCAGCAGCGTCGCGTACCGGAGGAACTCCCGGCGGTCGATCTCGCGCGCCGCGAGCTGACGCTTCAGGGTGAGGATCAGAGGATGGTCCCTGTCGTCTCGCATCGGACGGCCCTCCTTTCGAAGGGATGCCTCGGGGTGTGCGTGCGACCGGCCGGCGCGTCCGCCGGGCCGGCGGCGCCGCGGAATGCCCAAGTCTGAGGGGTGGGCGTTCGTCTTGTCAACCCGGGGCTGCCCTGCCGTGGCCTGTCCTTCCCGAAAGGATACCCTTCGCCCGTGGCCGGCGGCTGCCCCGGAGCGCCGGCCCTTGTGCCGCCGCGCGGGGGCCGTCTATCATCCAGACCGTGAGGCGAGTCGCGGACCCGAAGTCGATCGCCGACAAGGCGCCCAGGGTCGAGCGCCGCGTGGCGCTCGTCGTGGTCGGGGCCGGCGTGACCGGCGTCGCCGCCGCCACCGAGGCGGCCCGCGCCGGTGTCGAGGTCGTCCTCCTCGACGAGAACCCGATCGAGCACGACCTGATGGCCATGGACGTGCCCTACCTCTTCGGCGGCCGGATGAGTCCCTCGCTCAAGAACCGGGCGCTCGCGCTCCAGCGGGTGGCCGAACGCGATGCGGGCCTCGCCCAGGCGGACGAGACCGGCGTGGACGTCCAGCTCGGCGTCTCGGTGTGGGGCGCCTTCCGGAACGGCCCCACGGTCCGCGAGCTCGACGGCCCGATGCTCGGTCTGAGCGACGGCGAACGGTCGTGGCTCCTGGGCTACGACCGGCTCGTCGTGGCGGCGGGCGCGCGGGATCTCGCCCTGGGGTTCGCGGGGTGGGAGCAGGCGGGCGTGGTCGGGGCCCAGGGCGCCTGGTCGCTCCTCAGCCGCTACCGGGCGCTCGCGTCGCGCCGCATGGTCGTCCTCGGCGCGGGGACCCTCGGACTCCGGACCGCCGCCCTCGCGCTGGAGCAGGGGGTGGAGGTGGCGGGCATCGTCGAGGTCGCGCCCGAGGTGCCGGGCGACCCGGCCGCCTGGCGGGCGCTCGAGCGCCAGGGGGTGCGTGCCTACCCGGCGCACACCGTGAAGGCGGCGCGAGGGGCGACCGGTGAGGTCGAGTCCGCCGTCCTGGTGCGGCTGGACGGGGGCGGCCGGCCGGTCGCCGGGAGCGAGACGGAGCTCGCGTGCGACACCGTCTGCCTCGCGATCGGGCTCGTGCCGAACGTCGAGCTCCCGGGCCTCCTTGGCTGCCGGCTCGCGTTCCGGTCCGCGCTCGGGGGCTTCGTCCCCGAGACCGATCCCTGGATGGAGACGAGCGTTCCCGGCGTCTTCGTCGCGGGCGACGGCGCCGGGCTCCACGAGGAGATGCTCGCCGAGCCCGCCATCGCGCGGGACCAGGGGCGGCTCGCGGGGATCGCGGCGGCCGCCTCGCTCGGCGCCGTTCCCCGGTCGCGCGCCGAGGCGCGGTGTGCCGACCTCGCCGCGCGCCGCGGCGCCGGGCCCCGCGAGGCGCACGGGGACTGGCGGCGCTGGCTCCTGTCGCTCATCGAGGCCGGCGGCTGGGACGTCACCGCCTGCCGGTGCGAGGAGGTGACGCGCCGGGAGCTGGTCGAGGTGCAGCCCCCGCGGTATCTGGGCCCGCGGTTCCCCGCGATGCGCGCCCGGGGCCTCGCGACCCTGCTCGCGGACGGCCCGGTCGACCCCGACCAGGTCAAGCGCCTGACCCGCGCGGGCATGGGGCCCTGCCAGGGGCGGCGGTGCCGCGAGCAGGTGGCGCTGCTCCTGGCCCACGCGGCAGGGATCCCCGTCGAGCGGATCCCGCTGGCGACGTACCGGCCGCCCGTGCGCCCGCTCCCGCTCGCCGTCCTCTGGCCTCACGACGAGCCCGAGGAGATGCGCGAGCACTGGGTCGCCTGGTTCGGGATCCCCACCCAGTTCGCCGCGCAGTGGAAGTCGGGGCCGGCCGAGCCTGCGACGGCGCCGTCGCCGCTCGCCGTGGACAAGTGAGATTTCCCATGTCAACCCTCGGGCGCGCGGACGGCAGAGGGCATACGTGCCGCCCCTCCCCCCTCGGGGTGGGAGGGGGCGGGGGTGCGGGGGGTCCCGAATGAGCGCCGTGCCGCGGGCGCGCGGCGCCGCCGTGGTCATCGTCGGCGGCGGCGTGACCGGGCTCTCCGCCGGGTGGTGGCTCGCGCGGGCGGGCGCGGACGTCCTCGTCCTCGAGAGGGGGATCGTCGGCTGGGAGGCCTCCGGGCGGAACGGCGGCGGGGCCACCCACGTCTACAGCCCGCTCGGTCTCGAAGAGCAGCGGCTCTGGCCGCAGATGGACGAGCTCCTCGGGTACCCGACGGAGTACCAGCCGAACCGGATCAGGGTCGCCTTGAGCGAGGCACAGCTCGCCCTTTACCGCCGCAGCGCCGAGATCGCCGCCGAGCGCGGCTTTCGGACGGAGCCGCTCGACCCCAGGCAGCTCCGGGAGCTGGTCCCGATCGTCGGCGACGGCGCGATCGGCGGGCTCTTCATGCACTTCGGCGGGCACGCGAACCCCCAGCGGACCGTACAGGCGTACGCCTGGGCGCTCCAGGACCACGGCGGGCGCATCCTCCAGGACACGACCGTGACCGGCTTCCGGGTAGCCGGCGGCCGCGTCACGGCAGTCGAGACGAGCCGCGGGGTCTACGGCGCCGACGTCGTGGTCATCGCCGCCGGGCCGCAGACGGGACTGCTCGCCGCGATGGTCGGCGCGGCGATCCCGCTCGCGCCGGCCCGGGTCGAGATGATCGTCACCGAGCCCCTGCCGCTCATGTTCCGCGGCGGCGTGGACGGGAACGGCCTCTACGGGCGCCAGGTCCTCCGGGGGAACCTGGTCTACGGCGGCGGCCCGCACGAGTGGATCGACGTGACCGGCATGGCCGCGCCCGAGCAGCCCGCGACGCCGCTCCTCCGGAACCTCGCCCGGCGTCTCGCGGAGCTCTTCCCGGGCGCGGCCCACCTCCGGGTGATCCGGAGCTGGGCCGGCATCGTCGAGAACACGCCGGACGGGATGCCCGTCCTCGACCGCCTCGCCGACCCGGCCAACGTCGTCGTCGCCACCATGTCGAGCGTCGGCTTCGGCCTCTCGCCGGCCGCCGGCAAGGCGATCAGCGAGATGGTCCTCCACGGTCGGTGCCTCTTCGCCGATCTCACGCCCCTCGGCCTGGCCCGGCTCGCCGGGACCCCGCCGGACTGGCGCGAGCGGCTCGGGTGGGTCGCCGCGCCCGAGCGCTCATCCGCGGGGTCGCTCGCGGGGGTCGGGCGGGAGCCCGGAGGACGCTGATGGCGGAGGCGCCGCGGACCGCCGACGTCGTGATCGTCGGGGGCGGGGTGCACGGGGCGAGCCTCGCCTATCACCTCGCGCGGAAGAAGGCCGGCCGCGTCGTCCTCGTCGAGAAGAAGTTCCTGGCCTCGGGCCCGACGGGGCGCTCGACCGCCCTGGTGCGCCGGTACTACGCGATGGACTTCATCACGCGGACGGCCAGCGCGTCCGCCGACGTGTTCCAGCGCTGGGGGGAGCTGATCGGCGGCGACCCGGGGTTCCGGCAGGTGGGGTTCCTGGTCCTGGCCGGGGCCGACGAGGCGCCGCACCTCGAGCGCAACGCGCGGCGGGCGCGGGAGCTCGGCGCGCGGGTGACCCTCGTCGGGCCGGGCGAGGTGCAGGCGCTGGTCCCGGAGATCGCCGTGGACGACGTCGCGCTCGCCTCGTACGAGGCGGAGTCGGGCTACGCCGACCCCTCCTCGACCACGACCGCCCTCGCCACCCGGGCCCGGGAGCTGGGCGCGACGCTCGTCCAGTACCAGGCGGTGGAGGCGATCCTGACGGCCGCCGGCAAGGTCACCGGCGTTCGGACGGCCGACGGGGCCATCGCGACGCCGGCGGTCGTCGTCTGCGCCGGCCTCTGGGCCGGCCGGCTGCTCGCGCCCCTTGGGATCGAGGCGCCCGTCAAGCCGACGCGCCACCAGATGTGTTTCTTCCGCCGCCCGCCGGGATTCGAGGTGCACCCGGCGATCGCCGACCGGCCTCACCGTACCTACATGCGGCCCGAGCACGGGAACCTCACGATCCACGGCTTCATCGCCTACGACGAGGTCGTGGACCCGGACCAGTACAACGAGGGGGTGGATCCCGAGGAGATCGTGCGGAACGCCGAGCTGATCGCCCGCCGCTTCCCGGTCATGGAGCACGGGCTCTCGATGGGCGGGTATTCGGGGCTCTACGACAACACGCCGGACAAGCAGCCGGTCCTGGGCGCGATCCCCGAGTACGCGGGGCTCTACGCCGACTTCGGCTGGAGCGGCCACGGCTTCAAGCACGCGCCCGTCATCGGGGACATCCTCTCGGACGTCGTGCTCTCGGGCCACGCGAAGGACTACGACCTCCACCCCTTCCGCTGCTCCCGCTTCCGGGAGGGCGACCTCCTGCCGCCCTACCGGTGGACGGCGCCGCCGCGCCCGAAGCTGCGCGAGGGGGCGGCGCCATCCCCCTAGCGCTCGCCGGTGCGCGCCCGGCCCGGCCGCTGCCTGTGCTGCCGGATCGCAGAGGCGAGGCGCTCCAGGCCGAGCGCCAGAAGGCTCGCTGCCGCGGTCATCACGACGAGGCCGACCGCGAACATCACCCGAAGGGCCACCAGATCCTCCATCGCTCCATACCCTCCTGCTCATCAAGACCCCGATGGCTGGCGAACGTGAAGTGGGCCGGGACGCGCGCATGACGCACTCGGCGGTCCTCTGGCGCAGGCTGGACCAGCCGGGCCACGAGTCGGCTCGACTGCTCTCGCGGGATTCCTCGTGGTGCCTCGCCGGAACGGCGGTGTTCGCCCACGACGGGCAGCCGTGCCGGCTGGACTACCTGGTGGTCTGCGACGCGGGGTGGCACACGGTCTCGGCGACGGTCGCGGGCTGGGTGGGAGCGGAGACGGTCCAGGTCGAGCTCTCCGTCGATTCGGCTCGCCGCTGGCGGCTGAATGGGACGGAGTGTCCTGAGGTGGCGGGCTGCATCGACCTCGACCTGAACTTCAGCCCGTCCACCAACCTGCTGCCGATTCGCCGCCTGGGTCTGGGCGTCGGACAGCAGGCCGAGGTGCGTGCGGCGTGGCTCCGCTTCCCGAGCTTCACGCTCGAGCCGCTCGAACAGGTCTACCGCCGCACCGACGTCGGCACCTATCGGTACGAGAGCGCGGGCGGTCGGTTCGTGCGGGACCTCGAGGTCGACGCCGCGGGCTTCGTGACCCTGTACCCGGGCTTCTGGCAGGAGTCGCTCACGGCGCCCCCCGAAAAAACGGCTTGACACGACCGAACGATCGTACTATGTTTCGGCTATGAGGCCCCGTGGCTCGACCAAGGGCGAGCAGACCCGGCAGGCGATCCTGGGGCACGCGCTCGGGCTAGCCACCACGGTGGGTTTCGAGGGGCTCACCATCGGCCGGCTGGCCGAGGAGCTCGGCATGTCGAAGAGCGGGCTCATCGGCCACTTCCGGACGAAGGAGGCGCTGCAGGTCCAGGTGCTCGAGGCGGCATCCCAACGGTTCGTCGAGGAAGTGATCCGACCCGCCCTCAAGACGCCCCGCGGCGAACCGCGCCTGCGTGCGCTCTTCGCCGCCTTCTTCACCTGGGAGAGCTCGCCCTCGCTCCCCGGCGGCTGCCCCTTCATTGCCGCTGCCAGCGAGCTCGATGACCGGCCGGGGCCCGTGCGCGACGCGCTGGTGGGGATCCTGCGGGACTGGTTCGATCTGCTGGCGGGCACCGTGCGCATCGCGATCGACGAGGGCCATTTCCGCGCCGATGTCGACCCGGCCCAGTTCGCCCACGACGTCTACGGCGTGATGCTGGCCTATCACCACGGCTCCCGGCTCTTCCAAGACCCCCACGCGCGCGCGCGCGCCGAGGCTGCGTTCGAGGCGTTGCTCCGAAATGCCCGACGCGAGCCTGCGACCCCTCTCAGTCCTCGGTAGTTAGGAGGTCCACCCATGGAAGCGAACCGTGTGCTTGAGACGCTCCTCCATAATAGCACGATCGTTCGGACCGAGATTGCGAGGTGCCCAGGCGAGCTGGTCCGGGCGCTCGCGCTGCGCGACGGCGCGCGCCTCTGGATGCGCCCGGTCCGGCCCGACGACGAGCCGCGCCTCGTCGAGCTGTTCCATCGGCTGAGTCCCCGGACGGTGTACCAGCGCTTCCTCGCGCCGTTCCACCGGCTGCCCGCGCACTGGTACCACCAGTTCGCGAACGTGGACTACCGGACGCGCCTGGCCCTCGTCGCGGAGGATCCGGCGACGGGCGGCCGCCCGCTCCGCGCGGTCGCGCGCTACGAGCCCGGCGGAGCGCCCGGACGCGCGGAGGTCGCCATGGTGGTGGAGGACGCCTGGCAGAACCGAAGGCTCGGGACGCAGCTCCTCGATGCGCTCCTGGACGCGGCCGAGGCCCGCGGCATCCACCGTTTCACCGCCGATCTCCTCGCCGAAAACCGCCGGATGCTCCGCGTGCTGTGGCGCCTGGCGGAGATCCGCCGCCGCGAGCTCGACCGCGGCGTGCTCACCGTCGAGTTCGAGCGCCGACGGGGGGTCGAAGGGCTCCTCGCGTGACAAGGAGGTCACGATGATCGAGATGACCCAACGCGGCGTGGTACCAGTGGAGGCGTTCCGGTCGCTGGACGGGCTCGCCGTCCTGCGGCGGATGCTCGCCGGCGAGTTGCCGGCGCCGCCGATCGCCGACGTCCTGCCGTTCGCGCTCGTGGAAGTCGCCGAAGGGCGGGCGGTTTTCGAGGGCCGGCCGGACGCGCGGCTCTACAACCCCATGGGGGCGGTCCACGGGGGCTTCGCGATGACCCTGCTCGACTCGGCGATGACCTGCGCCGTCATGACGACGCTCGCGGCCGGCGAGGGCTGCACGACGGTCGAGACGAAGGTCAACTTCGTGCGACCCTTGATGCCCTCGACGGGGCCGGTGCGGGCCGAGGGGCGCCTGGTGCACGCAGGGGCCCGCGTCGCCACCGCCGAGGGGCGGCTCGTCGACGCCGCCGGGCGGCTCTACGCCCACGGCACCTCGACGTGCCTGCGGTTTCCGCTCACCCCTCCAGCAGGTGCCGAGGTTTCCCCCACCCCACGCCGGGCCTTCACCCCGTCCGTCGGCAGAGAACCGACTCCGGAAATCGCCAAGTAGCGGCTTTCTCGATCTTTCCTGGGTTGGCACCCCAGGTGCTAACGCAGGTGGTCGGCATGGGCCAGAGATCCACCGACCGTGTGCCCCGAGAGACGGAGGCGGTGCTCCTGGTCACGCTCGCCCTCACGGGGAGCGGGGTCGCGGGCTTCCTCGTCCAGGCGCCCGCTGTGGAGGTCGACCCGAGGCTCACCGGCAGCTTCCTCTGGCTCTTCCTGGCACTCTTCATGCTCCGCGTCGTGGGTCAGGTCGTCGTCCGGCTGCGGGCACCGGGCTGGCTGCCGCCGATGGAGCAGTGGAACCTCGTGCCGTACCGGTTCCTGCTTCCGATCCAGATCGTCCTCCTCGTCCTCATGGGCTGGATCGCCGCCGACCTCTTCCGGGGGACGGGCGTCTTCGCCCGGCCCAGCGCCGCGGCGGGGCGGGCGTTCGTGTGGTTCAGCTACGTCTACGCCGGTGCCATGGCCGTCCGCTACACCGTTCGCATGCGACGGCGGCCGGACCAGCGGTGGTCCGGCGGCGCCATCCCCATCGTCTTCCATCTCGTCCTCGCCGCCTTCGCCTTCACGCTCGGCATCTACCATGCCTCGTACTGAGCAGGTCGACGTCGCGGTGGTCGGGGCCGGTGCCGCCGGCCTCGCCGCCGGCGCCGTGCTGAAGCAGCGCGGCCTCGAGCCCGTGGTCCTCGACCGCGACGGGCGCATCGGCGGCACATGGGCGCGCCGCTACGACAGGCTGTGCCTCCACACGGCCCGAACCCTCTCCGGCCTTCCGTACCAGCCGCTCCCGGCCGCGCTGCCGCGCTACGTCACGAAGAACGACTACGCCCGCTACCTGGCGGAGTACGCGCAGCGCTTCCGGCTGCAGGTGGTGCTCGGCGAGCCGGTGGAGCGGATCCGGCCGGCCGGGGCCGGGCGGGGCTGGGTCCTCCGGACGAGGAACGGCGGTTGGCAGGCCCGCGCCGTCGTCGTCGCCACGGGCAAGCACACCGTCCCGCGCCGACCGTGCTGGCCGGGAATCGAGGAGTTCGGCGGTACGATCCTGCACTCGGTCGACTACCGCCGGGGCGAGGACTTCGCGGGGCTCCGCGCGCTCGTCGTCGGGATCGGGAACAGCGGTGCGGAGATCGCGGCCGACCTGGCCGAGGGGGGAGCGGCGCGGGTCGCCATCGCCGTCAGGACGCCGCCCCCGATCAGCTCACGCGAGATCCTCGGCATCCCCGTCCAGCTCTTCGGCATCCTCCTCGCACCGTTCCCCCCGAAGCTGATCGACCGGATCGGGGCGGTCTTGCGCCGGCTCTCCGTCGGCGACCTGAGGGCGTACGGGCTCGAGCGGGAAGCCTGGGGCCCGTTCACGGCGCGTCGCCCGCCCGTCATCGACGTCGGCTTCGTCGCGCAGCTCAAGTGCCGGCGGATCGACGCCCGTCCGGACGTCGCCCGCTTCACGCGCAGCGGGGTCGTCTTCACCGACGGGCGGGCCGAGGGGTTCGATGTCGTCGTCGCCGCGACGGGCTTCACGACAGGCCTCGACCGGCTCATCGAGGCCCCTGGTGGCCTCGACGAGCGAGCCATGCCGCGCTGTGCGGGGGGAGGGCGGAGCCCCGTCCCGGGCCTCTTCTTCATCGGCTTCAACGAGACGCCGCGTGGGGCGCTCTTCGAGGCCAACCGCGACGCCCGAGCGCTCGGGCCGAGCCTCGACCGGTATCTGCGCGGGGGACGCTGGTGAGCGGCCCCGGCCCGATCCCCGTCGCCCCGCGGCGTCCTCGGTCGTCGGACCGCCTCGACGTATGCGGCATACGCCTCGGCGAGCCTCCTTCCCTGCGTCCTAGCGGGGCTCGAGTCTCAAGCCGGTATCGTGCCACGGATGTCGGCATGTCTGGCTCGTAGGGGACGCGGGTGAGCGGCGACGCGCGCGTTCTGGCTTCCGGGGTCGGCCAGCCCGCCAGGTTCGTGCTCGTCGGCACGGCCGGCTATGGCGTGAACCTCGTGGCCTTCGCGGTGCTGTACGAGGCCGGCGCCCCGTACGTCCTCGCCTCGGTCGCCGCGTACCTGATCTCGAACGCCCTCATGTACCTCGGAAACCGCTACTTCACCTTCCGCCTGGCGCACGAGGGCTTCTGGGGCGCGTACGTCCGCTATGTCCTCGTCGGCCTCGTCGTCGCGGGGCTCACGGCCGGCGTTCTCACTGTCTTTGTCGATGTCGTCGGCCTGCATCCGACCCTCGGGCAGGCGCTGGCCCTTCTCGTCGTGACCCCGGCGGCGTTCGTGCTCTTCAAGCGCTGGACGTTCCGAACCCGAGGCGAATGACCCCGCGTTCCCCTCTCCCCCGCCGGGGGAGAGAAGGCGGCGTGGGTCGGGGCTTTCCCTCGCGCCCTACCAGCCGCCGCGGCCGCCGCCGGCGAGCTTGCCGAACTGCGGGGCGTCGGCCGAGATAGGACGGGATCTGCGGGGATTACCTGTCGGAGTCAGCGCCAGAGATCGGCCAGGTTCACGGCCAGCTCGGGCCAGTCCGGGTGAGCCAGTGCGGCGTCGCCCTCGCCGTGGGCCGCGAGCTCGTAGCCGCCGGCTTCGGTCCGGTAGCACTCGAGTCGCCGGGCCTCGGGGTCCACCAGCCAGTAGTGACGGACGCCCAGCGTCGCGTACCGCCGGGCCTTCACGGTCCGGTCCTGGTCGCGGGTCGAGGGGGACAGGACCTCGACGACGAGCACCGGGGCACCCTCGATCCCGCGTGCGGAGACCTGTCCCGGGTCGGTCACGACGACGAGGTCCGGCTGGACGACGTCACGATTCGTCAGGATGAGATCGATGGGCGCGTCGAACACCTCGCCCAACCCCCGACTCTCGAAGTAGGCCTCGAGCATCCGCTGGAGCCGCTTGGACACGCGCTGGTGCAGCGGGCTGGGCGCCGGCGTCACGTAGAGTTCCCCCTCGAGGATCTCGTAGCGGTTCCGGTCGGGCGGGATCCCCGCGTAGTCCTTGTAGTCGAGCTTCTGCTTGAGTCCCGTGATCATACCGGGATCATACGCCTGGCGCGAGGCGCCGAGCAAGCCGTCCCGCCCCTCGCACGCGACGGCCCGGGGTTCCGCGACCCGTACCGCCGATTCAAGAGAACCCACACGGTCGCCGGTGACGTGGATCTGCTCGCGGAGCGAGACCGAGTGCGGGGCTGTTCGTGCCGACGGTCGACCGGATGACCGCGGGCGGCATGGTCCTCCTCCCTACCAGCCGCCGCGGCCGCCGCCCTTGCCCGGGCCGAACTGCGGGGCGTCGGACGACTTCGGCTTCCGCCCGGCCAGCTCCTCGAGCGTCCGCGTCTTCTGGATTCCGGGTCGCCGCGAGAGGTCGGGGGACTTCGCGCTCGCGGGCGGCTTCCGGCCGAGCGCCTGGGCCATCGCGCGGACGTGGTGGGCGACCGCGCCGCAGCGGGAGCCGATGTAGTTGACCCCGAGGTCGCACGCCTTGAGGGCGAAGTCGGCCATCTCGGTTCGCCCGCCCCAGAAGAGATTCTCCGTGACGCTTTGGGCGAACTCGTCGGCTCCCTTCTGTTGCAGCGCGCGCCGCCCCGCGCTCCTCACGGTTTCCGCCGGCTTCGGCCCGTCGGCAGAGACGCTCCGAATCGGAATTTCCTCGCCCGCGCTGCCCGGGTCTGTCGCCCGCCCACCACCTTCGCTCTCGGCCTGCTCGCGCGCGGCTCGCCCCATGACAGAGGCCAAGGTTCTCGGCTGCGCTCCGCCCTCTGAGCCCTCCGACGGTCCGACGGCCACGATCAGGCCCAGATCAGGCCAGGACCCTTGACTCCGGCCGCTGAGGCGGGCGATCCTTGCTCCCGCCGCGGGCACAAGCGGGAAGGTTGACGGGGGTCGGGGGGGGGGCGGAAGAGCCTTTGAAGGGACTCCCCTCACGCGGATGGAGGACATAGGGAGGATGACACTCGATTGGTCTCGTTTCGAGAAGGGAACGCTCGGACCGGAGCGAGCATTCGAGGCCTTCTCTGAGCGGAGTCTTCCTCACCACGAGTTGCTCTTCAGTCATCACTACCTGGCGATGGATCTTCGAACAATGCTCGACGCATGCCGGGATATCGGCCTCGTGCCAATGTGGTGCGTGCGGGTATGGAGGGAGGCAACCCCAGCGCTGTGGATGGAGGGGCATCGCAAGGCACAGCCAAGTGGGCTGATTCACCGTAGCCGCGACGCCTCCTGGTTGCTCTTCTGGGACGAGCAGAGGCGGGATCTCGATGTTGTGCCTCAAACCGACGTTCTCAAGCCTTGGGCCGGTGAAGCCAGATGAGTTCGCGTGAGGCCGAGGCCGGGTTTCTGGGCGTCGGGCGCTTCCTTTATTGAACCAGAGACTGTAGGCCTGTTTGATTGAGTCCCGCATGAATAATGCATAGATTCGAAGGGACGTCCGGCACGATGACTCATGCGACCTCCTGGAACCTCCAAGCAACTGGAGAAGCGCCGTCGTCGCGCTTTTCAGATGTTGGAGCCAGGCCGGAGCCTCTCGGTCGTCGCGCGTCAGGTTGGGGCGGCCGTGAGTTCGGTCTTTCGGTGGTGGCAGGCGTACCAGCGGAAGGGCCCCCGGGGCCTGGACCCCAGACCCACCCCAGGACGTCCTGCACAACTGTCCACCCTCTCGCGTGTGCTACGCCCGCTCCACCCGAAGGTCCGGGCTCGCCTATACCTGGGGGGCGATGCGGGGCGGCGAGGCGCCGGGCCGACGCCGCAGTCGCAACAGGCGATCGCGCGGGGGCGCTCGCACAGGAGGTCCTGCTTGGCGAACTGCGCGGGAGAGCAACTCCAGGACGCGGTGGTGGCCGTCGTCACAGACCTACGCCCTCCATCCCGACGTGACGGCCTGACGTAGGAGCCGGGGGGCCCGGACACCGCGGCCGCGCCGCGGCAGGCGCCCCCGTCCCGGAACCCTCGATCGCACCCCAAGTGAGCCGCGACACCCTGATCCGGCTGGCGCTCAGCCTGGGCGCGGCCGCCCTCGAGGTCCTCGGGTTCGTGGGCTTCGGCCTCTTCCCCCTCACCTGGGTCGCCCTCGTCCCCGCGCTCCTCGCGGTCCGCGGCCAGCCCCCGAGGCGGGTGCTCGGCTACGGCCTCGTGTTCGGCACCGTCGCCAATCTGGGCGGCTACTACTGGGTGGCCTACATGCTGGCCGAGTTCGGCGGGATCCCGCGCCCCCTGGCCTGGCTCGGCGTCACCCTCCTCTGTGCCTACCAGGGCGGCGCGTTCGCGCTCCTCCTCTGGGGCGTGCGTCGCGCCGAGGACGACCTCGGCGTGGCGCCCCTCTGGACCCTGGCCGTCCTCTACCCGGCCGTCGAGCTCGCCTACCCGCTCCTCTTTCCCTACTCGATCGGCGCCTCCCAGTACCGCTTTACCGCGATCACCCAGATCGTGGAGGTGACGGGGCTCCTCGGGCTGACCGCGCTCGTCGGCCTCGTCAACGGCGCCGTCTACGAGCTGGTCGACGCCGGCCTCGCCGGGCGACGGCCGGCGGGGCGGCGCCTCGCGGTGACGGCCCTCCTCTTCGCCGGGGTTCTCGCCTACGGCCTGATCCGGATCCCCGCCGTCGAGCGCACAACGGCCGCGGCCCGCCGGATCAAGGTGGCGCTCGTGCAGACGAACCTCGGCGCCCGCGACAAGGATGCCGACCCGGCGCTGTTCGTCGCCCGCCACCAGGCCATGTCGCGGGCGGCCCTCGCTGCCCATCCCGACCTCGATCTCTTCGTCTGGCCGGAGACCGCCTACAACCGCTGGCTCCCCAAGGCGCGGCGGAACGTCCGCGATCTGGTCACGCAGGGGCTCGACCGGCCGATGATCTGGGGCGCCCTGACCTACCGGCGCCGCCCGGACGGCCGCGCCGACACCTTCAACACGGCCCTTGCCACCTCAGCGGCCGGCGACGTGCTGGGCAGCTACGACAAGATCGAGCTACTCCTGTTCGGCGAGCGGATTCCCCTGGTCGAGACGTTCCCGGTGCTCCGGGCCTGGTTCCCCCGCACCTCGACGTTCACCGCCGGCACGAGCCTCGACCACCTGCGCCTCGGCGAGCTGACGTTTCTGCCGATGATCTGCTACGAGGACATCCTGCCGCCGCTCGTCCGCCGGCTCTGGCGCGCCAGCGGCCCCGCCACCGCCCTCGTCAACCTCACCAACGACTCCTGGTACGGCGACTCCCACGAGCCGCTGATCCACCTGGCACTGGCCAGTTTCCGCTCGATCGAGACGCGACGGGCGCTGATCCGCGCCACCAACACCGGGATCAGCGCCCTCGTCGACCCGGTCGGCCGCATCACCGCGCGGACCGGCCAGTGGCGGCAGGAGACGCTGGTGGGCGAGGTGTCGGTGATCGAGGGCGGCGGCTCGACCGTCTACATGCGGGTCGGCGACCTGGTGGGCTGGCTCGCCTGGCCGGGGGTGCTGGCCGGCGCCATCGCCGCGCGGCGAGCTCGGGCGCGCGCGGCCACCCGGCCTGAGGCGCCGAAACGCCGAGGCTCGAGAGGATGAGGGCGAGGGTGACTGGTCAGGCACCACGCCTCCGCGAGGCGCTCGTTCCGGGGAATGGACGCAGTCCTCGTCGGTCGGTGGTGTCGACGGTGTCCCTACCAGCCGCCGCGGCCGCCGCCTTTGCCCGTGCCGAACGCCGGGGCGTCGGCCGATTTCGGCTTCTTGCCCCTCAACTCCTCCAGCGTCCGCGTCTTCTGGATCCCGGGGTGGCGTGAGAGGTCGGGCGACTTCGCGCTCGCGGGGGGCTTGCGCCCCAGCGCCTCGGCCATGGCGCGGACGTGGTGGGCGACCGCGCCGCAGCAGGAGCCGATGTAGTTGACCCCGAGGTCGCGGGCCTTCACGGTGTAGTCCGCCATCTCGGCCCGGGTGAGCGTCAGGGGGTCGAGGCCGAGCGGGAACTCGGGGAGCTGGGTGAAGTGGGGGATGTCGTCGCGCGTGCGGTAGCCGATCGGCTGCGCCGCGACGTAGCCCGAGACGGCCCGGCGCATCTCCGCGACCAGGGGCAGCATGTGGACGGGATCCCGCCCGCAGTTCGCCCCGACGATATCCCCGCCCTCGCCCGTGATGATCTTCGCGCACTCGCCGACCGGCGTCCCTTCCCCGCTGGCCGGCTGGCGGAGCGTGAACGTGATCATGGCCGGGTAGCCCGCGTCCTTGATCGCGCGGAGGCAGATCCGCGCTTCCTCGAGGAACGCGAACGTCTCGCCGATGAAGAAGTCCACGCCCTCCGAGGCTTGCACGTTGATCTGCTCGTCGAAGAGGCGCCGCACCCGGTCGCGGGAGGCCGGGTCCTTCGGATCGTACATCCAGGTGAGGCAGAGCGTCCCGGCGACGAGGGCCTGGGTCCCCGCGACCTCCTTCGCGATCCGCACCGCGGCCCGGTTGATCGCCTTCACCTTGTCGGCGTACCCGGCGGTCCCGAGCTTCTCCTTGCTCGCGTAGAAGGTCAGCGCCTGGAGGACATCGGCCCCCGCACGGAGGAACTCGCGGTGGAGCTGGCGCAGCGCCTCGGGATGCTCGATCGCGACCTCGGGCGTGTACGGGCCCGCCTGGACGTAGCCGCGCCGCTCCAGCTCGAGGATGTAGCCACCGTCCCCGAGGACCACGCCCTCCTTCAGCCGCTCCAGGATCCCCTTCTTCTTCGTCGTCTTCTTCTTCGTGACCATCCGTGCCTCCCGCATCTGGGGTTCCAGCCGCTCCACGCGAGCCGAAACCGCTCACATGTCCCGCGGCTCCCGGTAGTAGCTCAGCCACGTGCCCACGCCGCGCTCCCGCGCCTTCCGGTAGGCGAGGTGGCCCACCACGATGTCGCTGATGACGAAGCCCTTGTGCCAGAAGAGGATGCGCTCGGCGGGCGACTCCCGCCCCGGCTTGAGGCCCGCCACGACTTCGCCGATCTCCGCGTAGACGTGCTCGCTCCGGAGCTTCCCGGCCTGGACCAGGCCGGCGAACTGTCCGTAGGGCGACTGCCGGCACTGGGGCCAGTCGTCCACGACCATCTTGTCCACCGAGAAGGGCAGCGTCGGCTCGACGGAAAGGACGGCCCCGTAAGCCTGGATGTGCGCGCCCGGCTTCACCCACCGGTCCCTGACCAGGACCTCGGGCTCGAGTAGCCGCGAGGCGTCGATGATGATGTCGGCGTCGCGCACCGTGTCCTCCGTCGTCTCCTTCACCGCGACCGGCTTCCCCAGCCGCTCGGACATCTCTCGCGCGAAGCGCTGCCGCGACTCGGGGCGCTTGCTGGTCACGCGGATCTCGTCGAAGTCGAAGAGGCGGTCGAGCATGGCCACGTTGTACCAGGCGGTCCCCCGGGCGCCGATGTGGCCCAGCACCCGCGACGGCTTGTTCGCGAGATACTTCGCGCCCATCGCGGTGACCGCCCCCGTGCGCATCCAGGTGATCAGGGTCCCGTCGAGGATGGCGAACGGCGCCCCGGTCTCCGGCCGGTAGAGGGTGATCAGCGCCAGCTCGGAGGGCAGCCCGACCCGGTAGTTCTGCTGGAAGTCGCCGATGACCTTCACGCCGGCGACGTCGATCGGTCCGACGTATCCCTTGAGGACGTTGAAGAGCTTCTCGGGGTAGGCGAGCACGAGGTGGTCCTTGGACGGCATGATCACGTTCTTCTCGCCGTGAGCCTTCAGGCCCGCCTCGATCGCGTCCATGACCTCCTGCAGGCCGAGATCGAGCGCGTCGACGTCCTCCTTGGACAGGAAGAGGAGGTCTATGCCCGCCATGTCACCGTCCCGCGCGTGCCAGCATCGCCCGCGCCGCGCCGCGGGAGACCCGGGGGGACCGCCCTCCCCGCTACACCCAGGGCGAGTGGCTCTGCGAGGCGCCGAAGGTCCTCCCCTCGGCGAACCGGCTGAGCGCGAAGGGCCGGAGCTCGGGGACGTCGTCGCCCATGAGGAAGCGCGCGACGAGCTTGCCGACCCCCGTCATCTTGAAGCCGTGGTTTGAGTCCGCGATCAGGTAGACGTTCGGGAGCACCCAGTCGAAGATCGGCACGTTGTCCGGCGTGAACGCGCCGATCCCCCCGTTCCGCCGCTCGCGGAAGTGCGGGCGGCACCCCTTGAAGCGCGACATCGTCTGCCCCATCGCCGCGCAGAAGTAGTCGGCGAACCAGGGGTCCGCCTGGTACTCGTCGTTCGCGTGGCCGTAGGGGTCCACGACCGCCGTCGGCCCCAGCTTGACGGGCGTCGTCCCGCCCTGGATCCCGGGCCGGTCCATCCGCTCGCTGCCGTTCTTGAAGTAGACGTAGGTGAAGTCGCGGATCTCCTTCCCGGTCGCGGGGTCCCGGACGGGCTCGGGGGTCTCGACGTGCAGCACGGGCGGGTTCAGGCCGGCCGCCGTCAGGTACGGCTGGTCGTAGTAGACCTCGCCCTCGAGCAGCCGCCAGTAGGTCCACATGTCCTTCCGGACGACCGCGCCGTCGGGGTAGCGGCACTCGATCGCGTTCGGCTGGCCGAGCATCTGCCAGTGCCTGGGCGTCCACGCCCCGAGGCCCCAGATCACGACGTCGCAGCGGATCGGACCCCGGTTCGTCAGGACGGCGCGGACGCGGCCGCCCTGGACGTCGTACCCCGTGACCTCGACGCCGGAGAGGACCCGGACGCCGTGCTGGGCGCACTTCTGGGCGAGCCCGTTCACCGCCTGGCGGGTGCCCGCGTAGCCCGACACCTTTTCGTGGAGCGCGAGGCCGACGTAATCGGTGTTGAAGTCCGGCCAGATGCTCCGGACGAACCGACGCGCCTCCTCGCCGACGTGGAGGTCCGAGGGGTAGCCGGCGGCGTTCTGGCTCTTCCAGACGCGCTCGTAGGCCGGGACGTTCTTCTCCTCGTCCACCCCGACGTAGCCAACCTGCTGGAACCCCAAGGCGACGGGGTCGTACGTCCACACGTCCACGCTGTGGCGGATGATCGCGTGCAGCGGCTCCGTCATGTAGAGGTTCCGCACGCACCCGCACGCGATGCCGGAGGCGCCGGCCCCGACGCCCGTCTTGTCGAGGACGACGATGTCCGCGCCGGAGCCGCGGCTGCGCCGTTTGAGCTCCATTGCGAGATGCCAGCCGGTGCTCAGGCCGTGGATGCCGGCGCCGACGACGACGTGGGAGACGGAGGCAGGGATGTCGCTCATGGCGTTTCCTCATCTTTCCGATTCCCTCTCCCCTTTGGGGAGAGGGTCAGGGTGAGGGGTGCTTCCAGGCGCAGCCATTATACCCGCGTGGCCGCACGCGCGAGCGCCCCTTGAGCCGCAGGGCCCTTTCACGAGGGCGCGGCGCCCGGCGGGAGGCACAGGACTCGGTCCCCTGCGGTGCCCGCCGCCACCGCCTGGTACTTCGCCCAGAACGCGCGGTCCACCATCCGGCGGGCAGCCGGCGCGCCGGCCTGCCGGTATCGGCGGTACTGGCTGGGGCCGCCGTTGTAGGCCGCATAGGTCGCGCGCGCGGCGTTCTCGAGCCGCTCGCGTCCCTCCCGGACGCCGTACCGGGCCAGGAGGTGCAGGAGGATCTCCGCCCCCGCCCCGGCGTTGTACGCGGCGCTCCAGCGGAGCCTCTCCGGGTGGAAGAATCCACGCCAGATGCGGGCGTTGATCTGCATGATGCCGACATCCCCCGTCGCCGAGGCGAGGTACGTGACGCTCCCGGCCTTCCGCGTGAACTGCCGCCAGCAGCTCTCCTGCCAGGCGACCGCCTTGACGAGGTGGTGGTAGAGGTCGTCGAAGCGGTCGTCGAGCGCGTCGGGGTCGAACGAGCGTTCCGCGGCCAGGCTGAGCAGGCGCGCGACCGCCTCCCGGTAGGCGGGCACCTCCGCCGCGGTCGCCACCCAGCGGTCCAGGCGCCGGCCGAGGAGCACCCACTCGTGGTCCGGTTCCGCGGCGTGCGCCGCCCGCGGGCCGAGCCACTCCCAGCTCCGGGGCGGCCGCGGGCGCGTCCGCCGCGGCGGCGCGTCGGGATCTCGGAAGCGGAAGAGCTGCTGGAGCCGCGGGTCCAGGATGTCCGAGTACTCCAGCGGGTCACCCGTGGACTCGGGGTCGAGGATCCGGGCGAGACGCCGGAGACCGTCGGCCGAGATCTCGAGCCCGGCCGCCGGGGCCGCAGCCTCGACGGCGGCGAGCGCGTCCCCCGCCGCGAGGAAGAGTGTGTAGCGGAGCGCCCGGCCCTCGTCGCCGGGCAGGGCCGCGGTGCGGCGGACGATGGGGCGCAGGCCCTGCCAGACGCTGAGGAAGAGTTGCCGCACGGGGTCCACGCCGGGTTCGGGGCCGCGTCCGAGGACGTCCACGAGGTCGTGGCGCGCCGCGAGGAGCAGGTCGAGCAGCTCCTGGCGGGCGGCGGCGTCCGCTTGCACGACGCCGAGGTCCTTGACCGCGAAGACCAGGAAGCCGTCCCAGCGCTCGAGCGCGGCCTGCCACCGCGCGACCTGGGCCGGGGTGAGGGCGGGCTCCGGGGCGGGCGCCGTCGGGGGCGCGGGCGGGACATCGAGCGCCACGGTCACCGTGACCGCGTCCGGCTCGACGGCGACGCCGGCGGGGCGCAGGGTCTGGAGCGCGGCCAGGAGCGGCCCGGCAGCTCCCTGGCCGGCGAACAAGCCGAGCAGCGACCGCAGCTCGGCGACCGGCGCGCCGAGATCGAAGGTGAAGGCGGCCAGCTCGGCCTCCGCCCAGCCCTTGACCACGTTCCACACGCGGTCCGCGATCCTGCCCCGCTGGCGGCCGGCGTCGTCGAGGAGCCGCGTGTCGAGATCCCGGAGGCGGAGCTGCCAGTCCGGGCCGATCTCCGGTCGCGTCAGGATCTCCACGTGGCCGTCCCAGGCCACGTTCGCCCAGCAAAACCAAAGGAACGGGAAGCCCGCCTGCGCCGTCGCGGGGCCGGCGATCCGCAGCCGGCCCTCGGCGTGTTCGAGGAGAGGGTCGCGGAGCGCGAACGAGCCGCAGCCGTCGGCCGTCCGCCAGAGATCGAGCTGACCGCCGTGCTCGTGAAGGTGCTTCCGGAGAGCGGCCCGCAAGATCTCGTGGTCGACCGTGAAGGGGAAGCGGACCTCGAGCGCCGCCGCGGAGGCGGGAGCCAGGAGGAGGAGCCCCAGGGCAGCGGCGAGCATCCTCATCACGGTGTCGAGGATACCGGTGCGACCCGGCGGGTTCAACGGCCCTGGCGTGATGTGCCGCCCTCAGTGCGAGACGGCGGCGGCGGCCTTCTCGCCGACGAGCCGGTCCTCCTGGAAGCGCGTGATCGCGAACGACTTGATGAGGTCTGGGGTCTTCCCGGTCGCGATCAGCTCGGCCATCCGCCGCCCGGAGACCGGGCCCGCCTTGAAGCCGTAGGTCCCCCAGCCGACGTCCAGGTAGAAGCCCCGGAGGCCCGGCACCTCGCCCATGATCGGCGAGTAGTCCGGCGTCATGTCGCAGACGCCCGCCCACTGCCGGAGGACGCGCACGTGCGTGAGGCAGGGGAAGAGCTCGAGCGTGTGGTGCGCCGTGGCTTCGAGGAAGGGGAGGGTCGAGCGGAGGCTGTAGGAGGCGTAGGGGTCGATCTCGGAGCCGATGACGCACTCGCCGCGCGGGGTCTGGCTCACGTAGACGTGGAGGTTGGCCGAGACGATGACCTTGTCGAGGAACGGCTTGAGGGGTTCCGTGACGAAGGCCTGGAGCGGGTGGGTCGTGATGGGGAGCCGGAGGCCCACCATCGTCGCGATCGTCGAGCAGTAGCCCGCCGTCGCATTGAGCACCGCGCCGGTCTGGATCTCGCCGCGGGTCGTCCGGACGCCGGTCACCCGACCCTCCGCCACGTCGATCCCCGTCACCTCGGTGAACGGGTGGATGTGGACGCCGAATCGATCGGCCCCCCGCGCGTAGGCCCACACCACCGCGTCGTGGCGGATGATGCCGCCGGGCGGATGGTAGAGGGCGGCGAGGATCGGGTATCGGGGCCGGCCGGACAGGTCGAGCGCCGGGACGAGGCGCCGGATCTCGTCCGGCCAGATCACGCGGCTCTCGACTCCGCAGAGCTGGTTCACCTCGGCGCGGACGCGGAGGCCGCCGATCGCGCTGTCGGTGTGCGCGAGGGTGAGGTGGCCCTGCTGGGAGAAGAGCACGTTGTAGCCGAGCCGGGCGGACAACTCCTCGTAGAGCCGCACCGACTCGTGGTAGAAGTCGACGCCCTCCGGCGTCCGGTAGTTGGCGCGGATGATCGCCGTGTTCCGCCCGCTCGCCCCGGCGCCGAGGTACGACCGCTCGAGCACCGCCACGTCGCGGACCCCGCGCTCGCCGAGGTAGTAGGCGGTGGCGAGGCCGTGGACGCCCCCGCCGATGATGACGACATCGTAGCGGCCGCGGAGCGGGCGCTTCGTCCACATCCGCTCGGTCCGGAAGAGCCCGAGCATGGCTAGATCGCCCCCTCACCCCGACCCTCTCCCCCGGTGGGGGAGAGGGGGGCATCCAGGCGGGCGCGCGCCGCGGCGCCGACGAGGACGAGGCCGAGGTCCCGCCCGGCGTCGGCGAGCGCCTCCCAGGCGTGGGCGCCGGACTCCCGCGGAACGAGCGCGCGGAAGGCCGGTGCCCGCACCCGGTCGAGCCGGATCAGGATGGCGCGCACGTGCGCCAGCTCGCCCTGGACGACGCCGAGCGGCGGGACGGCGCCATCGGCCAGGTCCAGCGGCGCGACCCGCGCGAGGAGGCTCGGGGCCGCCGGCCCGAGGACGTCCACCGCGGCGAAGCCGGAGGTGAGGTCGGTCACGTGGGCGCAGCCTGCGCTCGCCGCGGTCCGGGTGAGACGGTCACGCACGGCGTCCGTGTCCGCGAACGCCGTGAGGACGAGCAGCTCGTCGTCCGCGAGGCGGCAGGCCAGCGCCTCGGCGTCGCCCAGCGCGACGCGCGCCGCGCGGCCGGGCGCCGGGGGCTCGCCGCCAGCCATGCGCCGGAGCACGGCCGCCGCGCTCTCCCCGCGGACGTGGAGCTTGCCGGCGGCGCTCACGTCCGCGAGCCCGACCCCGGCCAGCACGCGCGCCACCTCGTCCTCGGGCGACGTGAAGGCGTCGGGGACCCGCCAGTCGCCCGCGTCCCGGAAGGTCGCGCCGTGGGTCAGGTGGGCGCGGTGGATGGCGGAGACGCGCACGGGACGACCGAGGTTCATCGTCACATCCGGAGCCGGGCGCCGTCGGGGTCGTAGAACGGGCGCGTCACGATCGTGGCCCGCCGCGTGGCGCCGTCCACGCGGACGTCGAAGGCGGCACCCTCCCGCGCGGCCTCGGCCGGGAGCCAGGCCAGGCCGATGGCGCGGCCGAGGTGCGGGCTCCACTTCGCGCTGGTCACGCGTCCGATCGGGCGGCCGTCCGCCACGACGGCCGCCCCCTCCGCGGGGACGGCCCCGGCGAGCTCGAAGCCGACGAGCTGCTGCCGGGGGCCCCGCGCGTGGACCAGGCGCAGGGCGTCGCGCCCCACGAAGTCGGGCTTGTCGAGCTTCACCGCCCAGGCGAGGTCCGCCTCGAGCGGGGTCGAGAGCGCGTCGGTGTCGTGGCCGACGATCGCGTGCTGCTTCTCGAGCCGGAGGACGCGCTGCGCCTCCACCCCGAACGGTCGGATGCCGAGCGGCGCCCCGGCCGCGCTCAGCGTGTCCCAGAGAAACTCCCCGTAGTCCGCCGGGAAGTGGATCTCGTACCCGAGCTCGCCGACGAAGCCGATCCGGAGGAGAACGCACGGGACGCCGGCCACGCGCCCGTCGCGGACCGCCAGATACGGGAACGCCTCGGGCGTGAGGTCGAGGTCCGCCAGCGGGGCGAGGAGATCCCGGGCGCGCGGCCCGGCGACGTTGATCGCGCCGAGGGCGCCGGTCACGTTGGCGACGTGGACGCACCGCCCGCTCCCGGCCAGCCACCAGTCGAACCACTGCTCGACCGCGTCCACGGCCCCGGTCGTGGTCGTGACCAGGAAGCGCTCCTCCCCGAGGCGCGCGACGGTGCCGTCGTCCAGCAGGATGCCGGCATCGTCGCAGAGGATCCGGTAGCGCACGCGACCCGGCTTGAGGTCGGCGACGCGGTTCGGGTGGAGCCAGTCGAGGAACCCGGCCGCGTCCCGCCCGGCGACCTCGAGCTTGCCGAGCGTGCTGACGTCGATGAGCGCGACGGCCTCGTGGACCGCCCGGCACTCCGCCTCCACGGAGCCGTAGTGGAGGGGCCGCTTCCACACCCCCATGTCCATGAGGGTCGCCCCCAGCGCGACGTGCCGGTCGTGCATCGGCGTCAGCTTGGCGGGCTCCTCGAGGCGGGCGGCGAGCGCGCCCAGGGGGACCGGCGCGAGGGGTGGCCGGGCCGTCGTGGTCCCGGTCTCGGCCACCGTGCGCCCGGTGAGCGCGGCGCAGAGGTCGATCGCGGACCGGTGGCACATCTTCCCCTGGCAGGGGCCCATCGTCACGGTCGTGTAGCGCTTGAGGGTCTCGAGGTGATCGAAGCCCTCGGCGATCGCCTGCCGGACGTCCTTCTCGGTGACGTCCTCGCAGAAGCAGACGAACGTCTTCGCCCCCGGCGTCGGCGCGCTCGCCGGCCGCGGGCCCACGCCGCCCGCCCGACGCGCGGCCTCCGCCGCGGCGGGCAGCGCGGCGACGCGCGTCGGCGTCGCGCGGGCGGCCGGACGCGCCGGGCCGTCCAGGGCGAGGACCGCCTGCGCGCCGGCCAGCCGCCCCGAGGCGAGGATCGCCTCGACGCCGTCGGCCCCTGCCACCTCGCCCGCGGCGAAGACGTCCGGGGGGAGCGTCGCCGGCGCGAGCCGGCCGCTCGCCGGGTCGGGGAGGAGCCGCCCGCCCGCCTGGCCGATCAGGCCGGCCGCGGGCTCGTAGCCGGTCGCCGGGCAGACGAGGTCGCACGCGACCTCCCGCGCTCCGCGGCCGTCCACCGCACCCCCGATCAGGGCCCGGCGCACGCCCCCGCGCCCGACCGCGCGGAGGACGCCCTGGCCGGAGAGGATCCCGACGCCCGCCGCGCGGAGCGCCGCGCTCGGCTCCGACTCCGGCACCGCCGGCCGCGCGTCGAGCACGGCCGCCAGCTCCACCCCGGCGGCCAGGAGGTCCAGCGCGACGGCGAGCCCGCGGTCGTCGCGCGCGGCTACGACCGCCCGCGCGCCCGGCCGCACGCCGTAGAGCGCGACGAGGCGCTGGGCCGCCGCGCCGAGCATCACGCCGGGGAGGTCGTTGCTCTCGAACACCGGCGGGTAGTCGAAGCCGCCGGTCGCGACGACGACCTGCCGCGCGCGCAGCCGCAGAAACCGCCGCCCCTGGAGGAGGCCGAGGAGCCCGCCCTCGTAGAGGCCGAACGCGGTGGCCTCGGTGAGGACGCGGATCCTTCCCTCGGCGGCCACGTCGCGGGCGAGGGCCGCGGCGACCTCCCAACCGGCCTGGCCGTGGAAGGCCCCCGCGCCCATCGGCCGCGTGCCGACGAGCAGGCGGCCGCCGAGCCGCGGCTGGTCGTCCACGAGGACCACGCCAGCGCCGGCGCGCGCGGCCTCGAGGGCGGCTGCCATCCCGGCGGCGCCGCCTCCTACCACGGCGACATCGGCGAAGGCGTGCTCGCGCTCGTAGTCGCCGGGGGGCGCGTCGGGCCACGTGATCTCGCCGAGCCCGGCGAGCCGCCGGAGGACGCCCTCGTAGACCGGCCAGAGCCGGCGCGGGCGGATGAAGGTCTTGTAGTAGAAGCCGACGGGGAGCACCCGGTGGAGGCGGTCGAAGACCGCGAGGACGTCCCACTCGAGCGAGGGCCAGGCGTGCTGGGGGCGCACGCGCATCCCGGCGCGCACCGGCTCCGTGCACGCGCGCACGTTCGGGATCCCGTCCACGTTCACGAGACAGTTCGGGCAGCGGCCGGCGCAGCAGAGGAGCCCCCGCGGCCGGTGGTACTTGAAGCTGCGGGAGAGAATGCGAACTCCCGCGGCGTGGAGCGCGCTGCCGACCGTGTCGCCGTCGAGGGCGGGGACCGGGCGGCCGCCGAACGTGAACGCCAGCGGGCGCGTCCCGTCGATGCGCTGGGCGGGATGCGGCGGGAGGCGGGTCGCGGCTGGGTCGGTCATTCGGGACCCCCTGCACCCCCGTCCCCTCCCACCCTTCGGGGGGAGGGGCGGCGCGCACATCGCTCGCAGTCGTGCCGGCGGGTTGACACAGGATGTCTCACTCAGCGCCCCGCTCGGTCGCCGCGGCAGGTGCCGGCGGCCAGAACGTCGCCGTGACCTCGTTGGTGCGCGTGTCGCGCACCGCGAGGAACCAGCGCCGACAGCCCATGCGGTGGTACCACCACTCCTGCTGTGGCCCTGCCGGGTTCTCACGCAGGTAGAGGTAGCTCACCCAGGTCTCGCGCGGCGAATCGGGCGCCGGCCGGCGCGACTGCGCGCCGCCCCAGCGGAACTCGTAGACGTCGCGCGGGCCGCAGCGCGGGCAGGGGAGGAGGAAGGACATGGCAGCCTTCTATCACCCCCGCGAAGGAACCGTCAATCGGGCGGCGTGGCCGATCCCCGTCGCATCGCGGCGTCCTCGGTCGTCGGCGCCCCTCAACGTACAGGGAGTACGCCTCGGAACGCCTCCTCCCTGCGTCCTAGCGCTGCTCGGGTCTCGGCCACGCCCCGAGACCTTATGCGATGGGACTTGGGTCATTCACCACAAGCTCGGCGCTTCAAGGCCCCGGCGTCAATCGGGGAGGGCTTCGCCGACCTCGAGGGCGTCGAGCAGGCGCGCGAGCGCGGGCGCGGCGCGCGCGGCGACGCCGCGCCGGTCGGCGCGCCGGGCCAGCTCGAGCAGCTCCTCCTGTCGGGCCGGCGGCTCGCTCTCGAGCCACGCGGCCGCGGCCCGCCGGATCGGCGGGCCGAGGAGGTCGAGCACGTCCCCGACCAGGCGCTGGGCCAGCGCGCGGCGGGCGTCGGCCGCCGTCCGGGTGCGCTCGGCCCCGTACGCCTCGACGAGCGCTCGTGCCAGGCGCAGGCTCGCGCCGCGCGCGTCGATCAGGTCGAGCCGCAGCGCGCCCCAGACGACCTCGGTCATCCCCCAGACCGTCGCGATGGCGGTGGAGAGGAGCGGCGTCGCCTCGAGGAGCAAGAGCCACCCGAGCGCCTCCCGCCAGGGCTCGGCGAGCGGGGCGTCCGGCCCCTCCGCGGGGCGCGCGACCGCGCCGGCGGGCCGCCGGAGGAGCGCGCCCCGCGCGTCGAGGACCAGGTGGTCCTCGAGCGGACGCCCGAGCGCCTCCACCCCGGCCACGAACGCGGGCCGGCCGTCGGGCTCGGTGCTCGCTCGGATCACGCGGTGCCCGCGGCGCCGGAGGCCCTGCCAGGTCACGCGGTGGTACACGCGGCCGTCCCAGAAGACCTTTTCGACGCCGTCCCGGAGTTGGACGTAGATGCCGTCGGGGAGGAAGAGCCGCTCGTGGGGCGCCGGCGTCCAGTCGAGCGGCACCTCGCGGCTCTCGCCGCGCGCGAACATCTCCTCCGCGCCCTCCGTGAAGGCGGCGACCGGATCGGTGGCGTGCGTCTCCACGCGGAACGACTCGCAGAGCGCCCAGAAGAGTTGCTCGGTCGGGAAGGGCCCCCGGTAGCGGAGTGTCACGGCCTGCTGGTCGCTCGCCAGCGCGGCGAGCACGTTCAGGATGCCCGTGCCCGCCCCCGGCGGGAGCCGCGTCGGGTCGGCGAGCGGCGGAATGGCGGCGATGCCGTCCCAGCTCACCGCGCCGCAGACCGTGAGCCGCTCCGGCGGCGTCCCCGAGCGGACGGGGGGACGGACGAGCCGGTCGGAGGCACCCCAGAGGGGATGCGCGCCCCCCGGGAGGATGCCGAGGAGGGTCCCGTCCATGTTCCGGAGCCAGGCCTCGCGGAGGGCGCCCTGGCGGTCGCGCTGGATCGCGAGCGTGACGCGCCCGCCGCGGTCCAGCTCGAGCAGGCGCTGGCGCGCGGACACGGTCAGCGGGCGCCAGAGGGGCGAGAACCCCGGTGTCGGCCAGGCGGGGGCCGGGATCGGCGCGAGGTACAGGACGACGGAGCCGTAGGGCCGGACCACGCCGAGGAGCCGGTCGCCTCGCATGATCGCCGTCTCCCCGGAGCGCTCGACCAGGGTCGCCTCGCCGAGCTCGCCCCGGAGCCGGGCGACCTGCTCGGGATCGCACGCCCAGGCGTCTGGGGAGGCGAGGGCCGCCAGGACCCGCCGGAGGTCGGGCGGGGCCGCATCGACGGGCATGCTACAACCCCAGGTAAGCTTCTTTGATGTAGGGGTCGTCCAGCAGCGCGCGGGCCGAGCCCGCGGTGACGATCCGCCCGGTCTCCAGGACGTAGCCGTGGTGGGCGATCCGGAGCGCCTGGTGGACGTTCTGCTCGACGAGGAGGACGGTGACCCCCTCCGCGTTGACGGCGACGATGGTCTGGAAGAGCTCGGCGGCGACCAGCGGCGCGAGCCCGAGCGAGGGCTCGTCGAGGAGAAGCAGGCGCGGGCGGGCCATGAGCGCGCGACCGATGGCGAGCATCTGCTGCTCGCCGCCTGACAGCGTGCCGGCGAGCTGGCCCTGCCGCTCGGCGAGCCGCGGGAACAGCCGCAGGACCCCCGCGAGGCTCTCTCCCATCCGGGCGCGGGCGCGCGGCGGGAAGGCGCCCAGTTCGAGGTTCTCCCGCACGGTCATCCCGGGCCAGAGCCGCCGGCCCTCGGGGATGTGGCTGATGCCGAGCGCCACGATCGCGTGGGGTGGGAGGCGGACGACGTCGCGCCCCTCGAAGCGGATCGCGCCGCTCCGCGGACGGACGAGGCCCGAGACGGCGCGCAGGGTCGTCGTCTTGCCGGCGCCGTTCGCTCCCAGGAGCGTGACGATCCGGCCTGCCGGCACCTCGAAGTCGAGGCTCCAGATCGCCTGGACGTCCCCGTACGCGACCTGGAGGCCGGTGACCTGGAGCATGCGTCGGGCGCACAGCATACGCCGCGCGTTCCGGCGCCGTCAAACGGCCAGGGCGTGGCGTGCGGCCCCCTGGTGGGTGCGGCGGGCGGTTTGACTTCGTCCGCGCGTGCCGACTAAAATGAGTCGATTGCGCGGGGAGTTGTGGAGCGCCGCCGGGCGACGAGCGGCCGATTCCCGCGCGATCCCGCGGCTCGCCAGAGCCCGGTGCGCTCGCCATCAGCTCTCGGAGAGGAGCCCGGCCGATGAAGATGCTCGTCCTGGTCAAGCAGGTGCCGGACACGGCCACCCAGGTCAAGATCGGCGCGGATCCGCGCGCCATCGACACGACGGGCATCACCTGGATCGTCTCCCCCTACGACGAGTTCGCGATCGAGGAAGCCCTCCGCATCAAGGAAAAGCGCGGGCAGGGCGAGGTCGTGGCGGTCACGCTGGGCCCGGACCGCGCGAAGGAAACCCTGCGCTCCTGCCTCGCCATGGGGGCGGACCGGGCGATCCACGTCAACGATCCCGCGCTGGAGGGCGGCGACACGCTGGCGGTCGCCCGCGCCCTCGCCGCCGTGATCCGGCTCGAGCAGCCGCAGCTCGTCCTCGCGGGCCGGCAGGCGATCGACGACGACACGGGGGCGGTCGGCGCGCAGGTGGCCGAGCTCCTGGGCTGGCCGTGTCTGTCCTGGGTCATGGAGGAGGCGGTCTCGCCGGACGGCGGGAAGGTCCGCGCGGGGCGCCAGGTGGAGGGCGGGCTCGAGGTGTTCGAGTTCCCGCTGCCGTGCGTGCTCACCGCCCAGAAGGGGATCAACGAGCCGCGCTACCCGACCCTCAAGGGAATCATGGGGGCGAAGAAGAAGGAGATCAAGGAGCTGAAGGCCGCGGACCTCGGCCTCGGTCAGGTCGAGCCGCAGCTCGAGGTCGTCACGCTGGAGGCGCCGCCGCCGCGCCCGCCGGGGCGGGTCCTGACCGGCGATGCGCGGGAGATGGCGCGTGAGCTGGTGCGCGCGCTCCGCGAAGACGCGAAAGCCATCTAGTGCCGTGCCGATAACCGTCGCATCTCGGCGTCCTCGGCCCTGCGCCCGCCTCAACGTATGCGGCATACGCCTCGGCGGGGTCGGGCCTGCGTCCTTGATCTGCTCGGTTCTGGGCCCGGCACCGTTCGAGATCTGAGGGAGACGCGGATGCCAGGCGCGTTGTGGTGTGTGGTCGAGGACGATCGTCAGGGGCGCCCGAAGAAGGTCACCGCCGAGCTGATCGGCGAGGCTCGCCGCTGGACAGGTGAGCTGCGGGCGCCGGTCGAGGTCCTCTGGCTGACGGACAAGGCGGAGGAGGACGGGCTCCGCCAGCTCGCCGCGTGGGGCGCCGACCGGGTGTGGCTCTGGGAGGATGCCGCGCTCGCGCCGTACCGCGGCGAGGTCTGGACGCCGCTGGTGGCCGAGCTGGCCGGCCGGGAGGCGCCGCGCGCCATCTGGGGCGCGGTGACGAGCCGCCATCGCGAGTTCATGGCGCGTCTCGCGGCTCGGCTCGGGGCCGGGCTGTCGGCCGACTCGGTGGCCTTCAGCCTTCAAGACGGGCAGCTCGTCGCGACCCGCCCCGTCTACGCCGGGAAGCTCCTGGCCAAGGTGCGCTGGAAGGGGACGCCCTGGCTCGCGACGCTCCGGCCGAACGTGTTCCGCGCGGCCGAGCCCCAGGAGGGCCGCGCGCCGAAGGTCGAGCGGCTTTCGCTCGGCGCGGTGCAAGCTGCGAAGAGCTTCGTGGAGCGGCGCGAGGAGGCGCAGACCGGCCTGCCCGAGCTGACCGAGGCGGAGATCGTCGTCTCGGGCGGCCGGGGGCTGAAGGGCCCGGAGAACTTCGTCCTCCTCGAGGAGCTGGCGAAGGTGCTCGGGGCCGCGGTGGGCGCCTCGCGCGCGGCGGTGGACGCGGGGTGGCGCCCGCACCGGTTCCAGGTCGGGCAGACCGGGCGGACGATCTCGCCGAAGCTCTACATCGGCTGCGGGATCTCGGGGGCGATCCAGCACCTGGCCGGCATGCGCACCTCGAAGGTGATCTGCGCCGTGAACAAGGACCCCGAGGCCCCGATCTTCAGGATCGCCGACTTCGGCCTCGTCGGGGACCTCTTCGAGGTCGTCCCCCTGCTGACGGAAGAATTCAAGAAGCTGAAGGAGAAGGGGTGAGACCCGCCGGCGCGGGTCGGCCCACCGCGGGTGACGCCGGGCTCGGCGGGTGGCGCCGGGTGAGCCCCGCGGGGTCCCGGGCGGACGGGGGTCCCCTCACGGCGCTCCTTCCGCAATTCGCGAATTGCGGAAGGCGCGTGAGAAAGGGGCCCGGAGCCCGGGCGCGCGGGGCGAGCCCGGAGACAGGACCCGCCGGGCTGACGGGGATGCGCGACGTATGAAGCTCGAGCTGACCGACGAGCAGCAGATGATCCAGGCGCTCGCGCGGGACTTCGCTTCGCTGGAGGTGAAGCCCATCGCCGCCGAGTGCGACCGCGAGGCCCGCTTTCCCCACGCCACCGTCAAGCGCATGGGGGAGCTCGGCCTCATGGGGATCGTCATCCCCGAGAAGCTCGGCGGCAGCGGAGCCGACGTCCTCTCCTACGTCCTCGCGCTCGAGGAGGTCGCCGTGGCGTGCGCCTCCCACGCCGTGGTCATGTCCGTCAACAATTCTCTGGTCTGCGACCCGATCCACCAGTTCGGCACGCCGGAGCAGCACGAGCGGTTCCTCGTCCCCCTCGCCTCGGGCAAAGGGCTCGGCTGCTTCGCCCTCACCGAGCCCCAGGCGGGCTCCGACGCGACCAACCAGGCGACGCTCGTGCGCCGGAACGACGACCACTACGTGCTGAACGGCCGCAAGGTGTTCGTCACGAATGGCCGGGAGGCCACGGTGGCCCTCGTCTTTGCCCAGACCGACCCCGCGAAGGGACATCACGGCATCTCCGCCTTCCTCGTGGAGAAGGGGACGCCCGGCTTCCTCGTGCCCAAGGTCGAGGACAAGCTCGGCCTCCGCGCCTCCGACACGGCCGAGTTCGTCTTCGAGGAGTGCCGGGTGCCTGCGGCGAACCGGCTCGGGGCGGAGGGCGAGGGGTTCAGGGTCGCGATGCGGGGCATCACCGGGGGTCGGATCGGGATCGCGGCCCAGGCCGTCGGCATCGCCCGCGCGGCGCTCGAGGCTTCGGTGGCCTACGCCCGGGAGCGGAAGGCCTTCGGCGTCCCGATCGGCCAGCACCAGCAGATCCAGTGGATGCTCGCGGACATGGCGACGGCCGTGGACGCGGCGCGTCTGCTCACCTGGCGGGCCGCGACGCTCAAGGACCGCGGCCAGCCGTACACCTCGGCGGCCTCGATGGCGAAGCTCTACGCCTCGGAGATGGCGATGCGCGTGACCACCGACGCCATCCAGGTCCACGGCGGCTACGGCTACATCAAGGACTACCCGGTCGAGCGGTTCTTCCGGGACGCGAAGATCACCCAGATCTACGAGGGGACGTCGCAGATCCAGCGGCTGGTGATCGCGCGGTCCCTGCTCGAACTCAAGTAGCGGGGAGGCCAATGGACGAGCGCGAACGACAACGCATCGAGGAGGACAGGGCGCGCTGGGAGCGCGAGACGCTGAAGCCGTTCCTCGAGAAGACGCAGGAGCGCAAGGCCCGCTTCGAGACGATGGCCGGGCTGCCCGTGGAGCGCGTCTACACCCCGGCGGACCTCGGGGACTGGCGGTACGCGGAGCGGCTCGGGTTCCCGGGGCAGTTCCCGTTCACGCGCGGCGTGTATCCGACCATGTACCGCGGCCGGCTCTGGACGATGCGGATGTTCGCGGGCTTCGGCCGCCCGGAGGACACCAACCGGCGCTTCAAGTTCCTGCTCGAGCAGGGGCAGACGGGGCTCTCGACGGCCTTCGACATGCCGAGCCTCATGGGCTACGACGCCGACCACCCGCGGGCGGGGGGCGAGGTCGGACGGGAGGGCGTGACGGTCTCGACGCTCGCCGACATGGAGCGCCTCTTCGAGGGGATCCCGCTGGACCGCGTCACGACCTCGATGACGATCAACTGCACGGCCTCGATCATCCTCGCGATGTACCTTGCGGTGGCCGAGAGGCAGGGCGTTCCCTGGGCCAAGGTGGACGGCACGATCCAGAACGACATGCTCAAGGAGTTCAGCGCCCAGAAGGAGTGGATCAGCCCGCCGGAGTCGGCGGTCCGTATCGTCGTGGACATGATCGAGTTCTGCATGGACTCGGTGCCGAAGTTCCATCCGGTCTCGATCTCGGGCTACCACATCCGCGAGGCGGGCGCCACGGCGGTGCAGGAGCTGGCCTTCACCCTGGCCGACGGGATCGCCTACGTCGAGGCGTGCGTCGAGCGCGGGCTCGACCCGAACCGGTTCGCCTCGCAGCTCTCCTTCTTCTTCGACATCCACTCCGACTTCTTCGAGGAGATCGCCAAGCTCCGGGCCGCGCGGCGGATGTGGGCGACGATCATGCGGGAGCGCTTCCGGGTCACCGATCCGCGGGCGATGCTCCTCCGAACGCACACGCAGACGGCGGGCGTCTCGCTGACGGCCCAGCAGCCCCTGAACAACGTGGCGCGCGTCGCCCTCCAGGCGCTCGCGGCCGTGCTGGGCGGGGCCCAGTCGCTCCACACCAACTCCTACGACGAGACGTGGGCGCTGCCGACCGAAGAGGCCGTGACGGTCGCCCTGCGCACGCAGCAGATCATCGCGGAGGAGTCCGGCGTCACGAACACGATCGACCCCCTGGGCGGCGCGTACTTCGTCGAGGCGCTCACCGACCGGGTGGAGGCGGAGGCCTGGACGCTCATCCGCCGGGTCGACGAGCTCGGCGGGATGCTCCGGGCGCTCGAGCTCGGGTTCCCCCAGCAGGAGATCGCCGACTCGGGCTACCGGACCCAGCTCCAGGAGGACGCGGGCGAGCGCGTGGTCGTCGGGGTCAACCGGTACGTCCAGGCCGACGAGAAGCCGATCACCTACCTCCGCGTCGACGAGGGCCTCGAGCTCGAGCAGCTCGCGCGCGTCCGTGCGGTCAAGGCCGCGCGCAACGCGGCCGAGGTGGAGCGGCAGCTCACGCGGGTGGCGGACGCGTGCCGGAACGGCCAGAACCTGATGCCGGTGCTCGTCGACGCGGTGAAGGCGTACGTGTCGCTCGGCGAGATCTCGGACGTCTATCGCCAGGTGTTCGGGCGGTACCAGGAGCCGATCATCTACTAACTTCGGAGGGGGGCTGACCGCCCCCCTCCGACGGCCCTCCCGGCAAAGCCGGGGCGTTCGCCCTTCGGCGAACGCAGCGGGCCTGCCTCCCCCACGCGGAGGCGGGCCAGCGGAGAGCGGGCCCAAGCGAGGGTAGGAAGCGAAGCCATGAGGAGGGCGCCGGTCGGGGGGAGGGGAGGCATGACCGCAGGAACCTGTGCCGCTGCCGGGCTGGTGCTGTTGACCGCACTCGTGGCGCCGACGGTCGCCGTCGCAGACGTGATCCACCTGAAGAACGGGAGCCGCATCGAGGTGGAAGCGTGGCGGGACCTGGGGGACGCGATCGAGTTCGCGCGCGGCGGCGGTCTCGTCCGGATCTCGAAGGCCGACGTGGCGAGGATCGAGGGCACGCCCGTCCGGGGCCCTCTCTCGATGTATCCCTCCGCACCCGCCGAGCCCGCGGGCGGGCCTGCCGCGCCGGGGCTCGAGCGCGCGGCCGCGGCCGGCCGGATGCTGGAGCTGCTGGGTCAGGGTGAGGCGCTCCTGGGGCGGGACCTGATGGCGCCGGATGAGAAGGCGGGGGCCTTCCGGCGCCTCGCCGCCGCGTGGCAGGGATTCGTGGTGCCGAAGGAGCTGGACGAGGCGTACTCGAAGGGCCAGCAGGCGCTCCAGACCGGCGTCGAGGTGTTCAACGCCCAGGACGCCGGGTCCGAGGTCGGCCCGCGGGTCGAGGCCCTGCGGAAGGAGTTCCGGGAGACGCAGGAGAAGGTGAAGACGATTGCCGAGGGCAAGGGAGAGGACTAGGGGCGGGGGGATCCATGGACTGCGTCTTCTGCAAGATCCGCGACGGCCAGATCCCGTCGACCAGGGTGTACGAGGACGACCGCACCCTGGTGTTCATGGACATCAATCCCCTGAACGAGGGCCACTGCCTGGTCGTGACCCGGGCCCACGCCGCCACGCTCTACGACGCGGCCGAGGCCGACCTCCAGGCGGCGATCGCGACGGCGAGGCGGGTCGCCGTCGCGCTGCGCGCCGCCCTCCAGCCGGACGGGCTCAACATGCTCCAGGCCAATGGCCCGGCCGCGTTCCAGTCCGTCCCGCACTTCCACCTCCACCTGATCCCACGCTGGACGAGCGACGGCAAGGGGTTCGACTGGCCGCTCGTGCCGGGGGACCGGGCCCGGATCCAGGCGACCGCGGAGAAGCTCCGCGCGGCGCTGGCCAGGTAGCCGGGAGCATGACCACGGCCGAGCGGAAGATCCGGGTTCTCGTCGGCAAGCCCGGCCTGGACGGCCACGACCGCGGGGCGAAGATCGTCGCCCGGGCCCTCCGCGACGCCGGCATGGAGGTGATCTACACCGGCCTCCACCAGACGCCGGAGCAGATCGTGGCGACGGCGATCCAGGAGGACGTGGACGTGATCGGGCTCTCGGTCCTCTCGGGCGCCCACACCCACCTGTTCGGTCGGGTGCTCGAGCTGCTCCGCGAGAAGGGCGTGGACGACGTCATGGTGTTCGGCGGCGGCATCGTCCCGCCCGAGGACATCGAGCGGCTGAAGGCGATGGGAGTCAAGGAGATCTTCACGCCGGGCGCTTCGACGCGCGACATCGTGGCGTTCGTCCGCGCGCACGTCCGCCCTGCCCGCACGTGAGCACTGCGGGCGCGTGCTGGCCCGCCGCGGGTGGCGTCGGGTGAGCCCCGCGGGGTCCCGGGCGGACGGGGGTCCCCTCACGGCGGTCCTTCCGCAATTCGCAGAATTGCGGAAGGCGCGTGAGAAAGGGGCCCGGAGCCCGGGCGCGCGGGGCGAGCCCGACGACAGGACCCGCGGCGAGGTCGCGCAGTGAGAGCGATCGGGCTGGAGTGCTGGCCAGCGGAGCTGTGCGAGGGCATCCGGCCCGAGCGCCGGCTCGGCCGTGAGGTGCTCTGCTACGCCGAGCGTCCCGCCGGGCTCGCCGCCATGCTCGAGGCGGCCGCGGAGCGTGCGCCCGAGCGTGAGGCGGTGGTCGACGGGAGCGAGCGCCTGCCGTGGCGTGAGCTCCGCCGGCGCGCGCGGCGGCTCGCCGGCGGCCTCGCGCGAGCCGGCGTCGCTCCCGGGGACCGCGTCGCCACGCTCTTCCCCAACGGGGTCCCCTTCTGCCTCGCTGTCTTCGCGGTCGCCGAGCTCGGCGCGGTGCTGGTCCCGTTGAACACCAAGCTCCGCCGCGGCGAGCTCGCCTTCATGCTCCAGAACTCGGGCGCCCGCGTCCTCCTCGCCGACCCGGCGTTCTACGAGGAGCTGGCGCCCGCGCGGGCGGAGCTCTCGGGCGCCGCGTACTACGTGGCCGCGGACGCCGCGCCGGCGGGCACGGGGCGCTTCGCCGAGCTCCTGGACGGGCCCGAGGTGGACGGCGTGGCGCCCGGCACCGGCGACGCGCCGGCCTTCGTCATGTACACGTCGGGGACGACGGGCCGGCCCAAGGGGGCCATCGGGACCCACGCGAACGTCGTCCACTCGTGCCTCACCTTCCAGCGGGTGTACGGCCTCTCCGAGGGCGAGCGCTCGCTCGTCACGGTCCCGCTCTTCCACGTGACGGGGCTGATCGCCCAGCTCCTCACCATGACCTCGGTCGCGGGCACGACGGTCCTGATGTCGCGCTTCGACGTCGCCGTCGCGCTCCGGCTGCTCGCCGCCGAGCGGATCACCCACATGGTCGCCGCGCCGACGGTCTACGTCATGCTCATGACCCAGCCGGGCTCCCGCGAGGTGGCCCTGCCCGATTTCCGGGCCGCGGGCTACGGCGGCGCCCCGATCGCCTCCGACACGGTGCGGCGGCTCCGGGAGTGGCTCCCGGCGGCGCGCCTGCACAACACGTACGGGCTGACGGAGACGGCGTCGCCCGCGACGTGCCTCGCGGATGCCGACGCCCTGACGCACATCGCCTCGGTCGGTCGGCCCGTGCCCGTCGCGGAGTGCCGGACCGTGGAGCCCGCGTCCGGGCGGGAGTGCGAGGCCGGCGAGGTGGGGGAGCTCTGGGTCCGGGGGCCGATGGTCGTGGCCGGATACTGGGCCAACCCGGAGGCGAGCTCGGCGGCCATCGTCGAGGACGGCTGGCTCCGGACCGGCGATCTGGCGGCGATCGACGGGGCGGGATACGTCGCGATCAGAGACCGGATCAAGGACATGATCAACCGTGGCGGCGAGAAGGTCTACTGCGTCGAGGTGGAGGAGGTGCTGTACGGGCATTCCGGGATCCTCGAGGCGGCGGTCGTCGGGGTCCCGGACGCGGTTTACGGTGAGGCCGTGAAGGCGTGCGTCGTCCCGCGACCCGGCGCGACCCTCGACCCCGACGAGGTGCGCGAGTGGGTGCGCGCCCGCCTTGCCAAGTTCAAGACGCCGGAGGTCGTCGAGGTGCGCGAGGCCCTCCCGCGGAACCCGAACGGCAAGGTCGTGAAGAGCCTCCTGCGGAGCCCGGCGTGATCTGGCGGCTCACGCTCGGGATCGTCCTCCTCGGGTTCGCCGCCGAGGAGTTCTTCCGGGCAGGCCCGGCGGCGGCGGAGCTGGTGCGCCGGCCCGGGGAGCTGGTGGACGCCCTGCTCTCCGGCGACGGGAGCGTCGGCCCCTGGCTCCTCGCGGCCTACGGCGTCCTCATGCTGGTGCGCGCATGGTCGCACCGGAAGCCCTCGTGAGATGGACTTCGAGCTGACGGCCGAGCAGGCGCTGGTACGGCGGACGGCGCGGGAGTTCGCCGAGGCCGAGATCGCACCGGTGATCGCGCGCTACGACGAGACGGAGGAGTTCCCGGCGGAGCTCATCCGGAAGCTCGGCGCGCTCGGATTCCTGGGGGCGCTGGTCCCGCCCGAGTACGGCGGCGCCGGGCTCGACTACGTCTCCTACGCGCTCGTCGTCGAGGAGCTCTCCCGCGTGGACGGATCGGTCGGAATCACGATGTGGGCCCACAACTCGCTGTGCACCAACCACATCTCCCTGTTCGGGAGCGAGGCCCAGCGCCAGAGGTACCTGCCGCCGCTCTGCCGGGGCGAGGTCCTCGGGGCGTGGGGGCTCACCGAGCCCGGTTCGGGGTCGGACGCGGCGGCGCTCAAGACCGTGGCCGTGGAGGAGCCCGACGTCTATGTCCTGACGGGAACCAAGGCCTTCATCACGAACGGGAGCGTGGCGGACACCGCGGTCGTCATGGCGCGGACCGACCCGGCGGGCGGGAGCCGCGGGATCTCGGCGTTCATCCTCGAGCGGGGGATGCCCGGGTTCCGCGCGGGCCAGCGCTACAAGAAGCTCGGGCTCCACGCTTCCGATACCGCGGAGCTGATCCTGGAGGGCGTGCGGGTCCCGAAGGCAAACCTCCTCGGGGAGAAGCACCGGGGCTTCCGGGAGGTGAAGCGCGTCCTCGAGGGCGGACGGATCGCGATGGCGGCGATGGCCCTCGGCCTCGCCCAGGGGGCGCTCGACCAGGCCGTCAAGTACGCGCGGGAGCGTCACGCCTTCGGCCAGCCGATCGGCCATTTCCAGGCGATCCAGGCGATGCTCGCGGACCTGGCGACCGAGGTCGAGGCCGCGCGGCTCCTGACGTTCCGGGCCGCCTACGGCAAGGACCAGGGGCGGCCGGTGATGAAGGAGGCGGCCATGGCCAAGGTCTTCGCCTCCGAGGTCGGCATGAAGTGCGCGACGAAGGCCCTCCAGATCCACGGCGGCTACGGCTACATCCGCGAGTTCCCCATCGAGCGCTTCTTCCGCGACGTCAAGGTCTGCGAGATCGGCGAGGGAACCTCCGAGGTCCAGCGGATGGTCATCGCCCGCCACCTGCTGGAGTCTCGGTAGCCGCTCTTCCAGAAGGAGTCCCTCCCATGCCCATCGTCACGAAGCTCCGGGAGTTCCTCGAGGCCAACAAGGTCGCCCATTCGGTCCACTCCCACCCCGAGGCCTACACGGCCCAGGAGATCGCGGCGCTCCAGCACGTCAAGGGCCGGCAGCTCGCGAAGGTGGTCATGGTGAAGGCCGGCGCGGGCCTGGCGATGCTCGTGCTCCCGGCAGACCATCGCGTGGACTTCGCGAAGCTCAAGGCCGTCCTGGGGGGCGGGGAGGTCCGCCTGGCCCAGGAGGCCGAGTTCCGCGACCTCTTCCCGGGCTGCGAGCTGGGCGCGATGCCCCCGTTCGGCAACCTCTACGGGATTCCCGTCTACGCCGACCGCTCCCTGGAGAAGGACGAGGAGATCGTCTTCAACGCCGGCACCCACACCCAGACCGCGAAGATGCGCTTCCGCGACTACGTGACGCTCGTCAAGCCCACGATGGCGGAGTTCGCCGTCCACCTGTAGCCAGCCATGGTTGGACGCGCCTGTCGCGGCGCGGTCCTTGCGCTCGCGCTCGGCGTCCTGATCCCGGCTCGACGAGGGCGACGCGTAGGCGGTACCCTGCCTCTAGCGCCTTGCGAGGGCGAGCGAAGTCCAACTGACGCCCCGGCCGGCCGCGGCGTCCGCCCACCTCACAGGCCAAACGAGGGCCCACGCTGCTCGGTGGAGCTGGACGGCGGGCAGGGTTGTCAAGGTAGACCTGGCCGTGGACCGGGGCGAGTAAGGTCGAGGCGAGAGAGGCGACGTCGGCGCGTCAGCCGCGCGCCGGCTTCAGCACCAGCGTCGCCAGCGGGGGCAGCGTCAGGCTCAGCGACCAGGGGTGCCCCTGCCAGGGGACCGGCTCCGCCCACACGCCGCCCCCGTTCCCCAGGTTGCCCCCGCCGTACGCCGCGCTGTCCGTGTTGAGCAGCTCCCGGTAGAAGCCCGGAACCGGCGCGCCGACCCGGTAGCCGTGCCGGGGGACCGGCGTGAAGTTCGAGACGAAGAGGACGCAGTCCGCCGGATCCTTCCCGCGCCGCACGAACGAGGCGGCGCTCTGCTGCGAGTCGTTCGCGTCGATCCACTGGAACCCCGCGGGCTCGAAGTCCACCTGGTAGAGCGCCGGCTCGGAGCGGTAGAGGCGGTTGAGGTCGGCGACGAGGCGGAGGAGCCCGCGGTGGTACGGGCCCTCGCCGAGCAGGTGCCAGTCGAGGCTCCCGTCGTGGCTCCACTCCCGCGTCTGTCCGAACTCGCACCCCATGAAGAGCAGCTTCTTGCCGGGATGGCCGTACATGAAGCCGTAGAAGGCGCGCAGGTTCGCGAACTTCTGCCAGTCGTCCCCCGGCATCTTCCGGTGGAGCGACCCCTTGCCGTAGACGACCTCGTCGTGGGAGAGGGGGAGGATGAAGTTCTCGTGCCACGCGTAGAGGAGCCCGAAGGTGAGGTGGTTGTGGTGGTACTTCCGGTGGACCGGGTCGTGGCGCATGTACTCGAGGAGATCGTGCATCCACCCCATGTTCCACTTGAAGCCGAAGCCGAGCCCACCGAGGTAGGTCGGGCGCGAGACGAGCGGCCAGGCCGTGGACTCCTCGGCGATCGTCATGCGGCCGGGGCAGTGCTCGTAGATCACCTCGTTCAGCCGCCGGAGGAAGGCGGCGGCCTCGAGGTTCTCGCGCCCGCCGAACCGGTTCGGGACCCATGCGCCCGGCTCGCGCGAGTAGTCGAGGTAGAGCATCGAGGCCACGGCATCGAGGCGCAGGCCGTCCAGGTGGTAGCGCTCGAGCCAGAAGAGCGCGTTCCCGATCAGGTAGTTGGCGACCTCGTGCCGCCCGTAGTTGAAGACGAGCGTGCCCCAGTCGGGGTGCTCGCGCAGGCGCGGGTCCGCGTGCTCGTAGAGGTGGGTCCCGTCGAAGTAGCCGAGCCCGTGCGGGTCGCGCGGGAAGTGGGCCGGGACCCAGTCGAGGATGACCCCGATCCCGTGCTGGTGGAGGTGGTCCACGAACGCCATGAAGTCCCCCGGGGCGCCATACCGGCGGGTGGGGGCGAAGAGGCCGATCGGCTGGTAGCCCCAGGAACCGTAGAAGGGGTGCTCCATGACGGGGAGCAGCTCGACGTGGGTGTAGCCGAGCTCCGCGACGTACGCGGCGAGCCGCTCGGCCAGCTCGCGATAGCTGAGGAAGCGGTTGCCCTCCTCGGGCACGCGCATCCAGGAGCCGAGGTGCACCTCGTAGATCGCGATCGGGGCGTCCAGCGCGTTCCGTCGCTCTCGCTCGGCGAGCCAGGGGCCGTCGCCCCAGCGGTGGCCGTCGAGCGAGGCCACGACGGACGCCGTGCGCGGCGTGGCCAGCTCGAACCCGAAGGCGTAGGGGTCCGCCTTGAGCGGGAGCGGCGGGCCCGCGCGGGGGAGGATCTCGTACTTGTACTGCGCCCCCTCGCCGAGGCCGGGGACGAACAGCTCCCAGATCCCGTTGCCGGGGTGGAGCCGCATGGGGTGGCGCCGGCCGTCCCAGGCGTTGAAGTCGCCGACGACGCTCACGCGCCGCGCGTTCGGGGCCCAGACGGCGAACGCGACCCCGGAGACCCCGTCCATGACGCGGAGGTGGGCTCCGAGCTTGTCGTAGGCCTGGTAGTGCGTCCCCTCGGCGAGGAGGTGGAGGTCGAGGTCGCTGAGGGTCGGGAGGAAGCGGTAGGGGTCATCGAGCACGGAGGTCTGGCTGCGGCGATCGGCGGCTTCGAGGCGGTAACGGAAGAGCCCGTCGAGGCCGGCGAAGACGGCCTCGAAGAACCCCTCGGAGTGCAGGCGCTCCATCGCTTGCGGCGAGGCCGGCCCCTCCGCCAGGACGCGGACCGCCTGGGCCCACGGCAGGAACGCCCGCACGGCGACGGCCGGCCTGTCGCCCGTGCGGACGAGGTGCGGTCCGAGGACGCCGAACGGGTCGCCGTGCTCCCCCCGGACGACCGCGTCGATGTCCGAAGGGGACGGCGCGTGCGGACGGTCTCGTCGAGCGGTCAATGACGACTCCATCAGCCGGTCGCCCGTACTGCCATTGTACGCCGATCGGGTGATCCTTGACCGCTCCGGGGCGCGGCGCTACGCTCGGCGCACCGCCCGCCGACAGTGAAACGCAAGGAGGGACTCCCATGCCCGAGGTGACGCCGGAGCGGCAGGCTGCGCGGCTCTACGAGTACGCGAAGGGGTTCATGGCCGTCCACCTCATCGACACGGGCCTCCGCCTGGGCCTGTTTGCCCACCTGCGCGAGGCGCGGGAGGGGCTGACGCCGGCCGACCTCGCGCGGGCCCTTTCGCTGCACGAGCCTTACGTCCGCGTCTGGTGCGAGACCGCGTACGCCTGGGAGCTCCTGGACGCCACCGCTGGCGGTGGCTTCCGCCTCGCCCCACACTACGACGCGATCCTCGCCGACGCGGCGCATCCGCGCTACCTCGGCGCCCTGATGGCCGGGCTCGCGGAGCCGCTCACCGCGGATCTCCGGCGCTACCCCGAGTATTTCCGGACCGGCGGCGTGTACCCCTTCCAGGCGCACGGGCAGGCGTTCTCGCGGTGCGTCTCCGAGATCTCCGCCGGCTTCCATGCGGCGCTCGTCCAGCGGATCCTGCCCGCCGTGCCCGGAATCCAGTCGAAGCTCGAGGCGGGGGCGAGAGTCCTGGACGTGGGCTGCGGCGCCGGCGACCTCCTGATCAAGCTGGCGCAGGCGTATCCGCGCGTCGAAGGGCTCGGGGTCGACATCGACCCCCACGGCATCGGGCTCGCCCGCTGGAACATCGCCGAGGCGGGCCTCGGACACCGCCTGCAGGTCGAGCCGGTGGGCGCCGACGGCATCGGCCACGCGGACGAGTTCGACCTCGCCATCCTCTTCGAGGTGCTGCACGAGATGAAGCCGGCGGTCCGCCCCGACGCCCTGGCCGGCTGCTACCGCGCGCTCAAGCCCGGTGGGACGCTGTTCATCCTCGACGAAACCTACCCGTCGCGCGTGGATGACCTGCGGAAGCCCGAGTACGCGTTCGCCGTCCAGACGGCCTTCTCGGAGCTCGTCTGGGGGAACACCGTACCCACGCGCGAAGAACAGGAGGCGCTGCTCGCCGGAGCGGGCTATACCGGGGTCCAGCGCTTTCCCATCGCCGCGATCTTCACGGCGATCACCGCGCAGAAGCCGAGGGGCGGGCACCATGGCGAGAGTGCTTGAGCTGAAGATCGAGGCACTGACGGAGGAGGCCTTCAGGCCGTTCGGCCAGGTCATCGAGGCGAAGGAGCGACCGCCGGACTTTCGAGGCTCCGGGGGCACGCGGGGCTGGGCCATCGACTTCGTGTCGGGGACGCCGCGGGTGATGTTGCTCCGGACGCCGTACCAGGGCGCCACATTCCGGACAATGGAGCGCCACTTCAACCTCACGCAGGCCTTCATTCCCCTCTGCGGCGCTCCCGCGGTCGTCGCCGTCGCCGCGCCCACGGATCGCGACGACCGGGCCGCCATCCGGCCGGAACAGGTCCGCGCGTTCCTCCTCGACGGCACGCAGGGCTATGCGCTGGCGCGCGGGACCTGGCACAGCCTCGATCGGTTCCCCCTGTACCCTCCGGAGACCGACTTCGTCATCCTCACAGACGAGGAGACCGGCGCCGATCTCGACCTGGCCTACTCGGGGAGGGGCGGGTGGCGGCTGACCCAGGAGGTGGACTTCGAGGCGGCCTTCGGCGTGACGTTTCGCTTCGTGCTGTAGATCAGTCCGCGGCCCGAGGCCGGGAGCTACTGACGCTGCCTCACCGGGCGCCGCCGGCGCCCGCCCGGCGGAACCGCCGCAGGAACTCTGCCAGCGGCGCCGCAGGGTGTCAAATCGATCAGCGTCGGCCGCTGAGCATAGTCCGCGAGTAGCAGCGGCCTATTCCTGGTGGCGCAGGCGGGGTCCAGGTACTCCCGGAGCCAGTCGCCGAGCCATCCACCAGCCGGCGCGCATGTACTCGCGCCCGTCGGCGAGCATGATGCCCCAGCTCGGGATGGCGGGCTGGACGCCGAGCCCCAGGAAGGTGAGGCTCGCCTCGGCGACCATGTAGCTG